>Ga0180436_10004238_pt1 | contig 12939 bp, 9 predicted proteins | sample SS_ome_2_FD_132434 | JGI IMG/M metagenome (GOLD analysis project Ga0180436, IMG submission 132434) | Hypersaline lake sediment archaeal communities from the Salton Sea, California, USA - SS_3_S_2 metaG | ecosystem: Environmental > Aquatic > Non-marine Saline and Alkaline > Hypersaline > Sediment...
AGAGGATTTCTCGGCATGTTGGCTCTTGTTTTCTCGTCACATATGTTCCCTATCCAATAATACTTCCCATTGCTGTGGGAAATCAGCTTAGAGCAGGATGAAGGAGAATGGAAACTGCCCCCGTTGGAATATTTCCATGGTTCCGGTTTTGTGAAATCAAGACCTCCGTCATACGAAACACTGTACCATCTGTATCCCGGAATAAGGAAATCCGGATCCTTTGTACCACCGTTGCTTCCCCTCATAACCATTAGTATTCTTCCATCAGCCATTTCCATTGCAGCGGGTTCTATTGCTCCCCTGGTTGACTTTTTCGGGTCACCCTCAACCCTATTGGAAATATCAAACCATTCTATTCTTCCGTCTTCAAGGAATCTTCCATGAAGCATTACGCTGTACTGATACGTATATCCGCCGCCGGGGTTATAAATATTTCCTTCATGGTCATACATGGTGCATTGTACTGCAAGAAGAATCCGTCCCTCATCAGTAAGAATTGGTTCACAGGGCCAGTCTCCCACCATGAAATTATTCTTTCCGATATACACACCTTCAATGGGGTGGTTTACATCATAATCACCTTTCATTATTACAGGTTCCTCAAAAACCGCGGTCTCTCCTCCGTTCTCAGACATACTGTAATATAACTGCCAGCTTTGAAGACCGTTCTCAGGTCTGTCATCGGGCAGTAAACCCTGATTATAGAACATATAGAATCGATTTGTTCTTTTATCCAAGGCAGTAAGTTTGAAATATCTGGTCATCATACCACCGGCAACTTCCCATCGTGTCCTGTCCTGCCTTTTGTTTATGTATGTTTTCCCACCGTCGAAGGAAAATGATATTTCCGAATCCTTGAAAGCATCTGAACTTCCTGTATATGTACTGTATTTCATAAGTTTCCCATCAGTAGAGCAATATGTCGCCATCGACAATACTCCGGTTTCGGGATCGGGTTGCTTTGTAAACAGCAATTTTTCAACAAGCCTCATTATTTATCCATCCTTACCCTGTATTCATATGCATCTGCACCGAAGATATTTTCAGGGTCAGCATGAAAGGCTGTCATATACACAAGTACATCGCCTGAAACTGATTCTTCCCTTGCATAGAAATTGGAAAATGTGGTGTCATGGCTCTGACCGGGTTCAACATCAGCTATGATGCATGCTGTTTCCTTCCTAAGAAGAAGAGATTCCCGGTCAACTTCAACGATAACCAACGGATTTCTCGGCATATTCGCCCTTGAGTTTTCCTTATTTATATTTCCAATCCAGTAGTATCTTCCGTTGGTATGTTCCATAAGTTGTGAACAGGACGAAGGAGAGAAGAACAGACTTCCATCGGTATATGCCCAAGGCATCGGTTTGCTGAATGTGCGGCCTCCGTCATTGGATACTGAGTACCATCTGTAGCTTGGAATCCTGAAATCCGGGTCCTTTGTTCCTCCGTTGCTTCCCCTCATGACCATAAGGATCCTGCCGTCCCTTAATTCAATCAGTGTCGGTTCTATTGCACCTCTTGTTGATTGTTCCGGTTCATTGTTTACGGGTGGAGATATGCCGGACCAGATTATATGCCCGTCTTTCTTCATTTTGCCTCTTATAACTGCCGAATAGTGGTAAGTGTAACCTCCCCCGGGGTTGTAATAACAACCATCGTCGCCGATTGGAGTTATCTGAACGGGAAGTAATAGAACATCATTATCTGATTCCTTTGCCTGATATCTTGTAACGATAGGCAGCTCTGTTCTGTCACCCATCATCAAACTGTTCTTGCCAGCCCATACGCCTTCAACCGGATGACTATGATCATATTCATTGCCTTCCAGAATAACCTGTTCTTCAAATTTATTGGATCTTCCTCCGTCCTCTGATACAAGCCACCATGTGCTCCAGTGCTTAAGGCCCTCAATGGGGTCGTCGGTAGGTAGAATACCCTTTATTTTCATTGACAGCAGATATTCACCTATCACAATGGAATTTCTGTAATAGTAGCGCTCAGTACCCTGCCGGGTCTTTTTACCGGTTACTATTTCCTCTGCTTCACTCCATGTTTTCCCATTATCTTCAGAGAACTGCACATATGATGTTTCCGTAGTATCCGATCTTTTTATATATGAGGTAAACTTCATAAAAAGACCTGGTTTTGTTTCAAAAACAAAGCTCCATACTCCAGTGCGTTCCTCAGGCCTTTCAGCTATCATTCGTCTTCCTATGTATTCAGGCATCCTTTTCTCCTATAAGTTTCATGAATTGTTCTTCATCAATTATTTCTATACCAAGCTGCTGAGCTTTTATAAGTTTACTTCCTGCCTCACTTCCTGCCAGGACATAGTCAGTATTCCGAGAAACGGAAGATGATGTCTTTCCTCCGTTTTCTTCAATTAATTTACTCGCTTCGCTTCTCGTGAGGTTTGGCAATGTACCTGTAATTACAACCGTCTTACCGTCCAGTGCCCCGCTGCGCTTTACCCCGAATTCAAGTGATTTTAAATTAACTCCTGCATTTCGAAGTCTTCCTATCAAATGAGTTGTCTGCGGATTTTCAAAAAACGTGATAATGCTTTTTGCCATTATTTCCCCGAATTCATTTATTGCAGTTATTTCATCAGCATCCGCACGGCTTAATTCATCAATGCTTTCGAAGCTGTCTGATAGAAGTCTTGCAGCTCTTGTTCCTACGTGGCGGATTCCAAATCCTGTCAGAAGTCGGTCCATGTCGTTTTCTTTGGATTTTCGGATTGCTTCCAATAGTTTTTCTACACTTCTCTCCCCCATGCCTTCCAGTGCTGCCATTTCTTCATGCCTTTCCTCCAGATAATAGATATCCCCTATTGTTGAAACAAAGTCCTTTTCTATAAGCATATCTATTATGGAAGGACCGAGGCCCTCTATGTTCATTGCCGGTTTTGAGCAAAAATGCACGATACGCCTGAAATTCTGTGCAGGGCATTCTATTCCCGTGCATCTGTACGCCGCCATGTTCTCTTCTCTTTCCACGGGAGAACCGCATGCGGGACATTTTTCAGGCATTACAAAGTCCCTTTCATTCCCGGTTCTCTTTTCGGTAATTACCTCGAGAACTTCAGGAATAATATCCCCTGCTTTCTGAATTATGACATGATCCCCAATTTTAATGTCCTTTGAGTGTATGTAATCAAGATTGTGCAAAGTAGCTCTTGATACAGTACTGCCTGAAACTCTAACTGGCTTGAGTTCCGCATTGGGAGTCAAGACTCCGGTACGACCGATCTGCACATTGATATCCTCTATGACAGTTTCCTTTTTTTCAGCAGGATACTTGTATGCAACAGCCCATCTGGGATTCTTGCTTGTAGCTCCCATCGTTTTCCTCTGGGAAAGGTCATTTATCTTTATAACAGCCCCATCTATCTCATATGAGTGCCTGCCCCTCAGTTCACCTATGTCCATAACGGCATTTATGACATCTTCTATATTGCTGCATATCCTGTAATCCGGACTTACCTTGAAACCTGCCTTTGCCAGATACTCAAGGCTTTCCGAGTGTGTCCTGAATTCGACACCCTTTGCCTGCTGTACATTGAAAACAAATATGGACAGGTTGCGTCCGGCAGCCACTTTGGGGTCCAGTTGCCTAAGCGACCCTGCTGCTGCATTTCTGGGATTTGCGAATATCTTCTCCCCGAGCACTTCCTGCTTTTCATTGAGTGCAAGAAAATCCTTTGCCGGGAGATAGACCTCGCCTCTTACTTCAATATAATCCGGACTATCATTCAACCTAAGAGGTATACTTCTGATGGTCCTTAAGTTCAGTGTAATGTCCTCACCGATACGCCCGTCTCCTCTTGTAGAACCTCTTTTAAAAATTCCATTTTCATACTCAAGGGAGACAGAAAGACCATCTATCTTCTGTTCAACAATATATTCATAATCTTCGAGATTCTTTCTAATTCGTTCGTCGAACATTCTGAGTTCATCAAAAGAAAATACATCCTGGAGACTAAGCATTGGAACCTGGTGTTCTACCTTTGAAAATCCCTTTGCCGGTTCACCACCAACCCTTTGTGTCGGTGAATCTTCTGTAATAAGTTCCGGATGCTTTTCCTCCAGTTGTTCAAGTTCCCTCAAAAGCATGTCATATTCACGGTCACTTATTTCCGGTTCATCAAGCACATTGTACAAATAGTTATGATGATTTATAAGATCTCTGAGTTCAATAATTCTCTTTTCATCCATACTTAACTCCTGTTAACTGAAACGCAGAATTCATCCAGACTTTTTGCATAAGCTTCAATATTTTTGATTGGTGTCTCATTCACAATAACATTTCCTGCGCTATATACCACTCCACCAAAATCATTATAAAACTTAGAAGCTCTTTCTTTAACTCCCTTTTTTACTTCTTCAGGTGAACCAAAGGGAATTAGATTTTGTACGTCCATACCAACATTGAAGCATATCTTTCCACTATACTTGGATGCAATAAAGTTATCATCCATTGTTCCTGCTTGAATGGGGTGCAAGACTTTAACACCTGATTTGATCAGATCTTCCATAACTTCGGTTACATTGCCGCAGGTATGCATCCAAAAATCCAAATTATTTTTCACAAAGCATTCTGACATCTTTTTATAATAAGGGAATATAAACTCTCTGAGATAATCAGGTGAAATAAACAGACCTCTCTGGGTTCCAAGGTCTTCCCCTCCGGTAATACCATCTGCTCCGCTTTCAGCTGCTTTTTCAGTCCATACTGTATAAAGTTCCAGAAGCTTACCAAGTACAGCATGAAGTTCATCCGGATAATCATAAAAATCGAAAAGGCAGTTTTCAATCCCCCTTAATGATGCCAGTCTTTGAAAGAAATAGTGACCGAAACTAACCAGGATATATGAATCAGGATTCTCCTGGCGTAGGTTTTTTATGCGCTCAAATGGTTCCGGTCTGTCCATTCGCGGAAACTGCTCTATAAAACTATCAAGCTCTGACCAGTCCCTTATTATTGGGCTATTATCAATTGCATCATCCTCATTCTTTATGGAATGTCTCATTGCAAATCTGTAATCTTCATCATTATAATCAGACTCCCAGTAACTTATTGTTATATTCAGCGAAATAACATCATCAGTATAACGGTTTTTCAATTCTGATAGAAAAACACCATCTTTCTCCATAAGTTTTTTCTCAAAAGGTAGGGTTTCACAACGAATAGGTCTTTTGGGATAACCCATATAAATTGCTTTTCTTACTTCCTCTTTATTCAATCTTTGGCTGCTCTTACATGCCATGTATTTCACCTGCTATTTTTTTGTAGACACTGTCATACTCATCATTGGGAAATTTATTGTCCAAAATACAAAGATTTTCAATAGGCTTTTTGCATAAAATCACTTTTCCATTACCAAAAGTATTTTCAAGTATTATTTCATCATTAGCCCCTGATTTCTGAAGCGCTTCAACAATATCCAGGCCTATCAAATCCCTGAACTCCGTAAGAAAACCTCCGTCATATGATATATACAGCAATGCCCCCTCTTTAACCTTATTTAATACAAAATCCCAGTCTTTTTTGTTTATAACATTGAATCCTTTTATACAGGGCAGCATATAAGCAGGGCAATCCTCAGCCAATCCCTCTGATGCTGTGAATTTTATTGATAAATTATTTCTTTCAGCTAATACAAATGAACCATATGCAGTCAGCCAATGATCCTGTTCTTCAGTCAAAAGACACAATGCTTCAATATCTTTTGCTTTATATTCTTCCGGTTTATATTCTTTTATGATTTCAACAATAGGTTTGGGGGTTCTGTCAAATCTGAATAATCCCAATTCTCTTTCAAGCGCAATTGAGTCATATGGATGATAGTCAAAGGGCTGGTCAAATGCACACCACCAGAGAAGCATTTCTATACCCTCTTTCTCAGCTAACCTAATGGCTTTCGATAGATACTCAGCTTCCATTTCTTCTGTAGCAACATTTGGTCCCAGTGATCCCATTTCCTCAATAATGCATGGTTTACCGGTTATATCCGAATAGAATTTACTTTCTGCTGCAGCATGGTAAATACTTCTGCCTTCACCCAGTGGGTCTTTGCCGCAGTGGGGTGTGAACAAAGGATATGGATGGGTTGTAAGCACGTCACAGTTTTCAGCAGCATCCTTTATTCTCCATTCTCCGTCAACAGTCAATCCGTGCATGCCAGCGAAAACAATTTTTTCATCATCAGCACTCTTTATGGCTGAATATATTGCATTTAGCCACAGCCAAGCCTGTGAGGGTGAATCAACTTCTGCCATCACATTGCATTCATTTCCCAGATCCCAGCCGATGATATTCGCTGATTTTTTTAATTTGTCCACAAGGGTTTTTACATATTTGACCTGGTATTTGATTGCTTCAGGATCTGTCAGGACATTTCTGTTGTAAAAAGGTGCAGGAACAAACAAATTGCCGCTCATCCATCCATTTATAAGAGAGACAATAACTTCTATTTCCCTTTTCCCGGCTTCTTCAATAAGGAAAATCAGTTTTTCCACTTCCTGGCTGTCCACTCCCCCTCTTATTTCGAGCAGTTTTCCACCGCCCCCGTATATAGGTTCGAGTTTCTGAAACTGAGGCCACAACGGAAATACTCTAATAACCTTGATTTCCCATTTTGAAAGGAGCTCCATATCTGCCTGAACGGTTTCAGAGTTCCATGATTCCCACATTTTCAATCCGGAATCAGATGCCCAGTAATTGCAGCCGATTTTCATGTTTCCCCCCTGATTTCAATATATTTATTATATCATAATGGCATGCTTTCATTTTGGTTCACAAAGCATAAAAATGTATTTGTCATCTTATTTTCTTGATGTTATAATATGCTTCACGGGGGATTAGCTCAGCTGGCTAGAGCGCTTGCTCGACACGCAAGAGGTCACTGGTTCGACTCCAGTATCTCCCACCAGTGTGACGTTTCGCATAGCGAAACGTCACTTTTTACGTAGAGAGCATATACCAAAGCTGACAGTGACTTGCAACTTGTCTTCGGCAAGTCACGAGAAGCAATTGCAAGTATGCTCGTTGGGAATCCAAGGTTTATCGGAATAGCGAAACGTTCCCTTTTTATTAAGTGAGCAAACACCAAAGTGGCAGTGACTTGCATATTTAGGCAAGTCACGAGAACCGAGCGAGGTTTGCTCTGAAGTAATCCAAGGGGTTATCAGCATAGCGAAACGTCACTTTTTACGTAGAGAGCATATACCAAAGCTGACAGTGACTTTCAACTTGTCTTCGGCAAGTCACGAGAAGCAATTTCAAGTATGCTCGTTGGGAATCCAAGGTTTATCGGCATAGCGAAACGTCCTGGCGAAACGTAGTTTTATCAACTGAATTATTCCAGCAAATGTTTTTCTAAAACAGCTTGTACGTTTCCTGTTCTCATACTTTTTTTGAAATCCCGTAATTCCTAATATATCACTTTTCCCTTTATACTTCCGCCTTTATGATTTACAATTGAGTAGGAGAAATATATGAAAAAAATACTTCTGATTGCAACCGGCGGAACCATATCGGCTGTTAACACCGATTCAGGGCTCATTCCTCACCTTAAACCTGAGCAGCTGCTGTCATATATTCCGGAAACCAGGGAGTTTTGTGAAATTGATACGGTTCAGCCTCTGAGCATAGACAGTACCAATATTCAGCCTGAGGACTGGTGTGCCTTGGCTTCGCTTATTAAGTCCCGTTTCAATGATTATGACGGATTTGTAATCACCCATGGAACTGATACCATGGCATATGCTTCCTCAATGCTTTCATATTTGATTCAAAATCCAGGTAAGCCACTGGTTCTTACCGGTTCACAAAAGCCAATCAGCAAGGATATAACCGACGGTAGGATGAACCTCAGGGATGCGGTTACATTTGCTTCCAAAGGTATGGCGGGAGTTTATGTTGTTTTCAACGGAAAGGTTATTCTCGGTACACGGGCAAGGAAAACCAAAAGCAAGAGCTATGACGCATTCGAAAGTATCAATTATCCTGTGGCAGCACTTATTGACGGAAAACGAATAACAAGATATTACAATCCTCCTGAGCATAATGGAGAACCGGTATTCCACACTGATATATTCCCCCATGTCTTCCTTCTGAAGCTTTCACCCGGAATGGAACCTGATGTGCTTGATTACATCAGTGACAAATATGAGGCAATAGTAATCGAAAGCTACGGAACCGGAGGGGTACCCTTTGCTGACAAAAGAAATTTCATGAAAAAGCTTGAAGAAGCAACCGATGCCGGCAAGGTTATCGTGGTAGCAACCCAGGTCATGCTTGAGGGCAGCGACTTGGAAACATACGAAGTAGGATCAATGGCCCTTAAATACAATGTACTTCAGGCCTTTGATATGACGATAGAATCCATTATCTGCAAGTTGATGTGGATTATGTCATTTACACGTGATTATGACGAATTGAAGGAACTATTCTATAAACCAATTCTGGCTGATATAACCACAGATTTAGATTAATTCAGGTTTTTCTTTTTTCTTGACTTTAATTTATTATGGTAAATCTGAAAAAACAGAAATGCACCTGTCACCGCCAATGTAAGCATAAGAATTTTTTGAAATCTACCCAGCACTGACCCAATTTCAGGGTTTTTGTTAATCAGCATAAACCACACAGTTACAACAATGAACAGAGGAGTTAGATATCTGTGAAGTTTTCGTAATAATTTACCAATTTTATTTATCATGGTCATCCTCCAAAATATGTGTCAAATAAATAATATATCTTTACGCACAAATAAACCGTAACATATGTTACGGTTTATTATGGTTTTAGATTCTTTTACTTTCCGGTATCAAGACTCTTCAACTGGAAGTCCCCATATGCCACCGAACCGTGTTCCCCTATGTCAAGACCGGCAACCTCATGATGTTCTTCAACTCTCAGTCCATTGAATTTCTTTATGGCTTTGAATAGTAGGAATGATGTACCGAGTGTCCATGCTGCAACTGAAATTACTCCCAGTGACTGTATTCCCAGCAGTTCAAATCCACCGCCGTATAACAAGCCGCCTTCCGTTGCAAATAATCCAACCAAAATTGTTCCTATGGCTCCGCAGAATCCGTGAACGGCAACAGCGCCTACCGGATCATCCACCTTCAATACTTTTTCAAGCAATTCAACTCCATATACAACCACAACACCGGCTATTGCACCTATGGCAATGGCTCCTCCCAGACTTACGGAAGCACATCCTGCCGTAATTGCAACCAGACCAGCCAGTACTCCGTTCAGGGTCATGCTTACATCAGGTTTACCATATTTAATCCATGTAACGAACATCGTTATGACTCCGCCAGCTGCCGCTGCAAGGTTTGTGGTTACAGCTATGAATCCAATGCTTGAGTCCATTCCGGATACGGTACTTCCCGGATTGAAACCGAACCATCCGAACCAAAGAATGAAAACACCAAGAGCTCCCATTGTAATATTGTGGCCGGGAATTGCATTCGGCTTTCCTGCTTTGGTAAATTTGCCTATCCTGGGTCCGAGTATTGCAGCTCCTACCAAGGCTGCCCATCCTCCTACAGAATGAACCACTGTTGAACCGGCGAAATCAACCATTCCAAGATTTGAAAGCCATCCTCCACCCCAGATCCAGTGTCCTACGACCGGGTAAATTACTATACTTATAACAAAACTGTAGATTATGTATGATGAAAATTTTGTTCTTTCCGCCATAGCTCCCGAGACGATTGTTGCTGCTGTAGCTGCAAATACTGTCTGGAATATCAGGAATGCTTCAAGTGGTATGGATAATCCCAGGAACTCTGCTGATAGTCCGGTTCCGAAGAAACCCGTCGTGCCGAACAGGCCGAATTTGTCTGCTCCGAACATTATGCCGAATCCTATTGCAAAATATACAAGTGACCCAATTGCCACATCCATCATATTCTTCATGATGATGTTACTTGCATTCTTCGCCCTTGTGAACCCTGCCTCCACCATGGCAAAACCTGCCTGCATGAAAAATACCAGGAATGCCGCAACCAGAACCCAAATCGTGTCTATTGCAGATTCCACGTTTTCGTCTGCTCCGAAAACCACAGAAGGTATCACAACCAAAACAACTACCAAAACCAATGCCACCAATCTCTTCTTCATTATCTACTCCTTACTCAAAGGGCACCTATGCCCGCCTCTCCTGTTCTGATCTTCACTATGTTCTCTACGTCATATATGAAAATTTTGCCGTCGCCTATCTCACCTGTCCTGAGTTTTTCGGAGATATCCCTTACCAGAATATCTACCAGCTCATCCTGCACGACCGTTTCAATCTTTATTTTGGGCAGCAGGTTGATTCTCAATTCAGCTCCACGGTACATTTCCTTTCGGCCTTTTTGGTTTCCGCATCCCGATACCATGCTTACGGTCATACCGAATTGCTGGTTTTGGTTCAATACTTCCTTTACGGTTTCCAGGTTTACCGGCCTTGTAATAATGTCAATCTTCTTCAACACCTACCTCCTTTTTGATAATAAAAAAGACGCCTGATTCAGGCACTTCTCCGTGCGTTTGAATCATAGCGTCATAGCTTCAAGCCAATCATTCTTCATTGAACATTGACAAAGTATTAACTTATTGCAAGCATATTAGCACAAGAATTGCATCTTTGCAACCATATTTATATAAATTTTATGCATTTTACATCATTTTCTGCAATTTCTAGTTTTAATTACTTGCACTACTAAATCAAAACTTCCCTTTTCGATAGAATCTTTTATACAATCCTTGATAGAATCCGCCCGGGGCAAAATGATTTTGCCCCGGGCGGATTCTATCAAAATTCATGTATTTTTTCAGCCTGGAAGATAAAAACATGAAAAAAGCAGGCCATCCGGCCTGCTTTATCAATGGTTTGCACACCTACCCCCATACAGCGGTGTGCAAAAACACATTATATCGATTTAAGCTCTTCCATCCTATGCTCTGTTTCCCTTAGCATGGCTGAAAATTTCTCAAGTTTTTCCTTTTCTGCTTCAACTAGATTTGCCGGTGCTTTCTTAACGAAGTTTTCATTCTTCAACTTACCTTCAGCACGGGCAATTTCCTTCCTTAGGTTTGCAGCCTCACCCTCCAGCCTTGCTGTTTCTTTTTCAATGTCCAGCAGGTCCGTCAAAGGCATGAATATGGTTGCTCCGTCAAGAACTACAGCTACGGCACCTTTTGGAATATCTATTTCTTCTTTCTTTATTTCAACTTCAGATGCATTTGCAAGCTTCACGAAATATGATTCTGAATCAGCAGCGTTCTGCCTTATGGAAGGCTCATTCGATACAATGATTATCCTTGCCTTCCTAGAGGGCGGAACATTCATCTCAGCCCTAGCATTCCTTATGCCCCTGATGGCTTTCATGATAAATTCCATTGCATCTTCCTCCGCCTTGAATACGGAGTCCTCTCCAAATATAGGCCATTGGGATATCATTATGCTCTCATCATCATTCCATAGGTTCTTATAAATCTCTTCAGTCACAAACGGCATAAACGGATGCAGCAACTTCATGGAACCACAAAGAACTTTATTCAGCACATACTGGGCTTCTTTCCTGCCCTTGGACTCCTTGTCATAGAGTCTGGGTTTAACAAGCTCTATATACCAGTCACAGAACTCTTCCCATATGAATTCGTAAACTTTCTGCAAAGCTATACCCAATTCAAATTTCTCCAGATTTGCTGTTACTTCCCCGACGGTTGCATTCAATCTTGAAAGAATCCATTTATCTGCAGAATCAAGATTATTCATGTCGATGCTGTCGAAGTCAGGCTCATCGTCAAAATTCATGAGAACAAACCTTGCAGCGTTCCATATCTTATTGGCAAAATTACGGCCCGCCTGAAGTTTCTGATCGGAAAGCCTGAGGTCATTTCCTGTTGCATTCCCTATCATCACTGCATATCTAAGTGCATCGGTTCCATAGTTTTCTATAATATCAAGAGGGTCAATTCCGTTGCCCAGCGATTTTGACATCTTCCTGCCCAGTTCATCTCTCACCAACCCTGTGAACATAACATATTCAAAGGGTCTTTCTCCCATATGCTCCAGCCCTGAGAATATCATCCTTGCAACCCAAAAGAAAATAATATCATATGCGGTTACCAGTACATTTGTGGGATAGAAATATTTTAATTCAGGAGTTTCTTCCGGCCATCCCAGTGTTGAAAAAGGCCAAAGGGCGGAACTGAACCATGTATCAAGGGTATCCTCATCCTGTTTCAGTTCTTCGTTTGAACATTTGGGACACTTTTCCGGGTTTTCCTCGGAAACAACAATATGTCCGCAATTGCTGCAATAATATGCCGGAATCCTGTGTCCCCACCAAAGCTGCCTTGATATACACCAATCGCGTATATTCTCCATCCAGTTCAGATATGTCTTCACAAATCTTTCAGGGATGAACTCGATATTACCTTCCTTGACGGCCTTTACTGCAGGTGCAGCCAGCTCTTCCATTCTTACAAACCATTGCAGTGATACAAGAGGTTCTATGACCGTATCACATCTATAGCAGGAACCTACGTTATGTACATGCTTGTCAATCTTGATGAGAAGTCCCAGAGCTTCAAGATCCCGGACAATTCTCTTCCTGGCCTCATATCTGTCCAGTCCGGCGTAATCTTTGGCATTTTCGCCCATGGTGGCATCATCATTAATTACCTTGATGATTTCCAGTTTATGTCTTTCACCGATTTCAAAGTCATTGGGGTCATGGGCCGGTGTTACCTTGACCATTCCGGTTCCGAACTCCATTTCAACATATTCATCGGCAACAATTGGGATTTCCCGGTTCATAAGAGGCAATACAACAGTCCTGCCGACCAAATCCCTATAGCGATCATCATCCGGATGAACCGCAATCGCAGTATCACCAAGCATGGTCTCAGGTCTGGTAGTAG
>Ga0180436_10004240_pt1 | contig 12935 bp, 13 predicted proteins | sample SS_ome_2_FD_132434 | JGI IMG/M metagenome (GOLD analysis project Ga0180436, IMG submission 132434) | Hypersaline lake sediment archaeal communities from the Salton Sea, California, USA - SS_3_S_2 metaG | ecosystem: Environmental > Aquatic > Non-marine Saline and Alkaline > Hypersaline >...
CTCAGCGCCCTGATGAAACAGCTTGGCTCCGCGGCCAAGGAAGACCGGCCCAGGCTGGGCAAACTCGCGAATTCCTTACGCAGCGAACTCGAGAAGATCTTCTCGGAAAAAACCTCTGCGCTGGCCGGTCAGGCCACCGATTCTGAAAAACCCGACCTGAGCCTGCCGGGGCGCCGTACCGTTGGCGGAACCGTGCACCCGGTCACCCAGATGATGGAAGAGATCTGCTCCGTTTTTGCACACATGGGTTTTTCGATCGCAGAAGGCCCCGATATCGAACTCGATCACTACAACTTCGAAGCGCTCAACATCCCGGCCCACCATCCGGCCCGCGACATGCACGACACGTTCTATGTGAGCGACTCGACGCTGCTCAGAACCCATACGTCGCCGATGCAGGCCCGGGTCATGGAGAAACAGCAGCCGCCGCTGCGGGTCATCGCCCCGGGCAAGGTGTATCGCTGCGACTCCGATATCACCCATACACCGATGTTCCAGCAGGTAGAAGGAATGCTGGTAGACAAGAACATCTCCTTCGCCGACCTCAAAGGGGTGCTTACCGTTTCCCTGCAGAAAATTTTTGAAAAGGAACTGGCCGTCCGTTTCAGGCCGAGCTTCTTCCCGTTCACCGAGCCCTCAGCCGAGGTCGATATCGAATGCGTCATCTGCGGCAGCAAAGGGTGCCGCGTGTGTAAAAAAACCGGCTGGATCGAGATACTCGGCTCCGGCATGATCGACCCGGAAGTGTTCAAGATGGTCGACTACGATCCGGAAATCTACAGCGGGTTCGCGTTCGGCATGGGGGTTGAGCGGATCGCGATGCTGAAGTACGGCATCGACGATCTCAGGCTTTTCTATGAAAACGACCTGCGCTTTCTGTCGCAGTTTTAAATCGTCCGGAGATAATCATGAAGTTCACCTATAACTGGTTACGGAATTACGTCGACTGCGGGGACCTCTCTCCGGAAAAACTCGCCGACGAACTGACCATGCTCGGCCTCGAGGTCGACGCGGTTACGCCTCTCTACGAAGGCCTTGCCACACTGACGACCGGTAAAGTCGTGTCCGTCGAGGCTCATCCCGACGCCGACAAACTGACCCTGTGCCGGGTATCGATCGGAACAGAAATCCTGCAGATCGTCTGCGGCGCGCCCAATGTCCGGGAAGGGCTCGGCGTCGTTGTCGCCCTGCCCGGCACCACCCTGCCCGGCAATTTCAAGATAAAGAAATCCAAGGTCAGGGGCGTTGAATCCCAGGGCATGCTCTGCTCTGAGCGAGAGCTCGGCCTGAGCGAGGACCATCAGGGTATCATGGAACTGCCGGGAGATATCGAAGCCGGCCGGACATTCATCGATGCCGTCGACCTGCGCGATACCCAGATCGAGATCGACCTTACCCCGAACCGGCCCGACTGTGCATCCGTTATCGGTATCGCCCGGGAGGCCGCAAGTATTGTTTGCAAGACGATCACGGTGCCGTGCAGAGACGCTGCAGTTGCAGAAAAAAGCAATTCGTTTGCGGTCGAGGTGGAGAACCCGGAGCTTTGTCCGCGTTACGCCGCCCGCCTGATTACCGGCGTCAAGATCGGGCCGAGCCCGTGGTGGCTCCGAAAACGGCTGCTCGCCGTCGGTCAGCGCCCGATCAATAACATTGTCGACATCACCAACTTCGTCATGCTCGAGTACGGCCAGCCGCTGCATGCATTCGATTTCGACAACCTCAGTGACAAAAAAATTGTGGTGCGCACCCCCCGGGATCATGAGAAGACGTTCACGACCCTGGACAACGCCGAGCGCATTCTGGACCCGGACATGCTGATGATCTGCGACGGAAAGGAACCGGTCGCAGTCGGCGGCGTGATGGGCGGTCTCTACAGTGAAGTGACTGAAGCGACCACCAGCGTCCTGCTGGAAAGCGCCTGCTTCAACCCGGTTTCGATCAGGAAAACGGCCCGCAGGCTGAACCTTTCCACCGACGCGTCGTATCGCTTCGAGCGCGGCGTTGACCCGGACGGGACCATCAACGCGATGGAGCGCGCCGTCACTTTAATGTGCGAAATTGCCGGTGGTACGGCGGAGCCGGGCGGGGTCGACGTCAACGCCGGCCACCAGCCGCTGGAACTCACGCTCCGTGCCTCCCGCACGTCCGAGATGCTCGGCGTGGAGTTCAGTGTGGCGCGGCTCAAACAGATGCTTGAATCCATCGAAATCCCCTGCGATATCGTTGACGACAACACGCTTACCGTGCATGTCCCGAGCTTCAGGGTGGATCTCGAACGGGAAGCGGACCTGTTCGAGGAGATTTCGCGTCTGTACGGGTTCAACAATATCCCGGTAACGCTGCCGGGGGTCTCCATCAGTTATCCGCAACAGGATCCGGAACGCATCAAGCGGATCGATGCCGTATCCATCATGACCGGAGCCGGATTCAGCGAAGCGATCAACTACAGTTTCGTGTCGAGCAAATACGACGACATGCTGAAACTCGCTCCCAAGGATATCCGCAGGAACCATGTCCGCCTGCTCAACCCGCTCACCGAAGAGCAGGACGTCATGCGCACCAGCCTGCTGCCGGGACTGCTCGAAAACGTAAAGCGCAATCACAATTTCCAGCAGACGGCTTGCCGGCTCTTTGAGATCGGCAAGATTTTCCTGGCCAATAGCGAGGCACCCCTGCCGGACGAACCGGAACGCATCACCGGTGTTCTGACCGGAAATCGCTATGGAGATCATGCGTCCCTGCATTTCAAGCAGCGTGATGTCGATATCCAGGACTGCGTCGGCGGCGTCGAGACCCTGCTCGAGGAAATGCGGCTCAACGACGAACGAGTTCAACTCGTCCAGGCGGAGGCCGATACGATCGAACCGTTCTGCGAGGACGGATACGCGCTGAACGTGTTGAACGGTGATTACGCCATCGGCTCCATCGGCAAACTGAAAAACGATATTCTGATCGAGATGGGCATCAAGCGCGAGGTCTACTATTTCGATCTCGATTTTTCCGTGCTGACCGCTCTCGACCCGGCGCCGAAACGTTTCACCAGGCTTCCCGTCTACCCGTCGGTAAAACGTGATATCGCCCTGGTGGTCCCGACCTCTGTCGCGGCGGGCGACCTCGTTCAAACGATTGTATCATCACGGGAAAAACTTGTTGAATCCTGCGAGCTGTTTGACGTATATCAAGGTGATAAAATCGAAGCCGGCAGCAAAAGTGTTGCGTTGAGCATTACCTACCGGTCTGCCACAAAAACCCTTACTGAAAAGAACGTTGAGAAGGCGCATGCCAAAGTGGTGAAGCAACTCACCGAGACCTACGGCGGCTCTCTTCGCGAGGAATAATTTCATGAAAAAAAACAACGTAACCCGTAAAGAGCTGGCAGAGGCCGTCTCCGACCGGCTCGGCTATCCGCTGAGCACCTGCTCGGACATGGTCGACAGATTTTTTGACTCCCTTAAATCGTCAATGCTTGACGGAACCTCGGTCAAATTAGTACACTTCGGAACCTTCTCCGTACGTGACAAGAATCCGCGCAAAGGACGCAACCCGCGCACCGGGGAAACCATTACGATTCAAGAACGGCAGATTGTAAGCTTCAGACCGAGCAAGAAACTCCGGGCAAAAGTAAACGAGTAGAACGCGAGCGCCCGCCGTCTGCCGGAACCGACAGCCAGTCACGATGACCAGCGAAATTCCGGATAAGCTCTACTTCAAAATCGGCGAAGTCAGCAAACTCGCGGACGTGGCTCCCCATGTCCTCCGCTACTGGGAAGGCGAGTTTCCGGCGATCAAACCGAAGCGGGCGGGTTCCAAGCAGCGCTTGTACCGGCGCAAGGACGTCGACCTGATCCTGACGATCAAGGACCTGCTCCACGCCCAGGGCTACACCATCGCCGGGGCCAAAAAGCTGATCGATGCCGCCGACGATATAAACGCGCTCAGAATCGAACAGGAGCAGGCCCGGGACCAGTCAGCCCGCCTCTGCGCCATCAAGGACGAACTGATGGAACTGCAGAAACTGCTCAGTAAAAAGAAAACCTAAGTAAAATCGAAGCAACACACGATTGACACCACCGACACCGCGTGGTAGAAAGACCATCTACAAATATCGGGATGTAGCGCAGTCTGGTAGCGCACCTGAATGGGGTTCAGGGGGCCGGAGGTTCAAATCCTCTCATCCCGACCAGTAAAAACAAGGACTTACGACACGTGTCGTAAGTCCTTGTTTTGTAATGGGTGGCTAGTATGTGCCATCTTGGATAATCTGCCTCTTCTGTCGAGCTGATATTCTTTTATGCTCGAATCAGTCCTTACAACTGACCGTTCAATTTGTTGGAAAATAAATATAAAGAAATGAATTCAATCTTGGGATAGTGGAACGGCTAAGAACTTTGTACTGCAAATTTACTGCTATTCAAAGGCAACGTACCAGAGGCCGCCTCATTTGGTTGCCTCTGGTACGTGGACTTTCAATATCTTGGTGAATTACTCACATTTGACTGTATTTACTTGCTATTGTCTGTATAAGCTTTGTCTGACATGTAAAGAGTTAGAGCATCGTTATAAAATTTCAACGCATCTTTATTGACATTAGCAGCTTTTGCCTTCTCTATAACTACTTGTTCAATTTCTATGGCCTTCATAAAATCACCTGATCTCGCATATGCTGCTGCTAATGTATCCAAATTTTGAAAATCATCTGGATTGCGGTCTAAGTTTTGTGCATATTTCAAAGCCATTTTACCGTCAAGATAATTTGGAGAGGTCGCATAAATCCAGGCTACATTGTTCTCGAGATTTAATGATATTCGACTTGGCAGGAATCCAGAATCTAGGGCCTTTTTAGCAATTGGCAGGTATTCGTCAGGATAGGCCTTGTCTTGAATTGTCACTAAGGATTCAATTACATCTCCGGCTTCGCTGCCTACTCTGTAAAAGTTGGCAACATCATCTCTCTCAAAACTTACTTCCAATATGTCATTATTTTGCTTGGCAAAAAAGACTAATTTCCCACTTCCCCCAAACATAGCAGCCGCATCTACTGTGATTTTGATACGCCCTTTACTAACCTTACTGTATTCACAAGCAAAACGACCATCACCATGTTCTTCATAGGTGCATGTTCCATCGTCGAAAAACTCAAATGAATCTTCCCCAAAATCTTTCCAATCTTCTGGCCTGCTACTATCTTCATAGATGTACCACTCTCCTATGAGCCCTTCCGCATAGACCGCTGACGGAGAAACAACAAACGCAAGAGCAAAAAAAACGACTAAAAGACGTACGGTATAAACCATGAATTTCTCCTCCTAATATAGGAAATTATTAATAAAATAAATCAAGATCTTAATCATATGTCAGGAGAAACAGAAAAGTCAAATTGGAAATCAATAATTCCTTAAACCGGTAATCAAGGGCATAGGTGCCCTCCGCCAAGTTTATGATCTGGGAAAATGAGAAAACCGTATAGTTACTGTCTCTCTTCAGAAACGACTCGATCTCAGAAAGGATTCCCGTCGGGTAGAAAAAAATCCTAACTTCACAGTAACTACAGGCAACCTTGAAAAATTGTCTTTTCATTCAAACTCTGCGTTGCGGATGTCAGTTTTTTCCTCGACATAGAGTCCATGCCTGCGGGATAACTTCCATTCGCGCCTTGATTTTGAATGAAAATCCGAATTTTTCAAGGTTGCCTATACGTAACATAATCTTTTTTCTTTTTAATCTAATATGTTATCTGGATACATTCTTAGTTGTCATGCTCTCTTTTCCGGTTGCCGGAAACCCTCAGAAGTGGCCCCGCATCCCTGCGCGACTCCGGCCGCAATGACTTGGAATACGATAGTACATGATACATTCATGATATCTCCTGCCAGGTGCGGGAAACGGATTCTTAATTGTTCGAGCCCAGACAAGGTACATCTTTCCTGGAACTTGCCAGACATGGGATCATCAACCATATCGCAAGGATGATACCTCCACTGAGCATCGCAAGTATCGAAAGGGTGCGAATCGTATCCTGCCATCCGAGAGAGATGAACCACATTGAAAATGCCCCCGTTATAAAATTGAGAAATACCATCAGCGAAGACGCAGATCCCGCATCGCGGTCAACTTGTTCAAGTACGATATTATTGCTGGGAGGTCGGCTCAGACCGAAGAAAAATGATGCCAGAGCCATCGGCAGCGCAAGTCCCCACGGGTCAGGAAATACCTGGAAGAACATGATGATTCCGCCAGTCAGGATACCTGCAAAACTCAGTGTTAATAAATCCCGCGCCCTGATGATTTTCTGAATTCTCGCGCAGGTGAAAGATCCGGCCATGATGGCAAGGGCGTTAAAGGCGAAAAAGAAACCGAAAACCTTCTCTGAAGTTCCAAACCGGTCAATATATAAACCGGCAGCGGAAGCGATGAACGAGTAGTGCGCAACAACCGATCCGGAAAAAAGAAGTACAAGAGCAATATATCTCCTGTTGCGTAACAGTTCAGGATACATCTTCAGGGTACGCGCCAAACCGCCTCTGTCTGAATCCTTCAGCGGCTCTTCCATTTGGCGAACGCCTCCCCAGGCAAGCACTCCAATGAAAGCCTGCATAAAGAATATCCAGGGCCATGAAAGCCCACTCATGATAAAACCGCCTAAAACGGGTGCAAGCATTGGAGCCAGGGCAAAGATTACGCCCATATACGCAAGCACGCGCTGCCGCTCATTTCCCCGATACCGGTCTTTGGTAATGGCAAGGGAGATAACCGATGCCGATGCCGCTCCTGCGCCCTGGAGAAAGCGAAACAGTATCAGAGATGTCGCGTCTTCGGCAAGACCGCAGAGAATACTTGCGATGATATACAGTGAAATACCTGCAAATAATAGAGGCTTTCGGCCATATTTGTCTGAAAGCGGTCCATAAAACAGCAGGCTTGCACAAAAGCCGATGAAAAAAGCGACAAGCGTCAGGTTAACGGTCGATGCAGGCTGCTGCCAGAGTTTCTGAAGCAGGGGCAAAGCCGGCAGGTACATATCGGTGGACATGGGTGGAAACGCCGCCAGCAATGCCAGGAGCAGCAGCAGTTTAATTTCTTTTGTTTTCATGATAATAATTGTGTTAATTAAAATTTACTTAATGCGCTAAGTAAAATCACCGATTCGTATTTCTCAGTTCGAAACGGGTTCCAATACACTTAGATTTTCAGATTACGGGTGATTACACGGAGAATTGACTTGAGTTTTTCGATATCTTCGCTTTCGAGACCTCTGCTCATTCTTGCGATATTGGCTTTTGCCGATGATATGAGCGATTTCTGCAGTTTGCGGCCTTCATTCGTCAAATAGACCCGCTTGCTTCGTCCGTCGACAGGATCCGGTCGTCTGATGACGAGATCGTTGTTCTCGAGTTTCCGCAATAAATTCAATGTCGAGACTTCCGTTTTGTCCGACCGCTTCGCCAGATCAAGTTGTGTAACACCGTCCTGGTCCGCGAGCAGCGTCAACAAAACCCATTGTTCCGAGGTAATTGCATAGCCTTTCTCGGCAAAGCGGGCATTCAGTGTTTCCCGCATGTATTTGACACAGGTTGACATCAGGAGCGGAAAGGATTCATCGACATCGTATTTTTCGTCCGCCGGATAGGTGCTCTCGTTGATTTGTTTCATCACTGTCATAATGCTTAATGCATTAAGTATTATGACAATGTCTGTCAATATGTTCTTTCCGAGAACTGCCCTTGCAAAGTCCCCGCCTCCTACTCTGGTCCCATACAGATCGAGGGATTCTATCTAGTATCGAGGATGTCGATTCTGCAAGGGAAACTGCATAGACGGGCTTGTTGGCAGTTTTATTTTAACGGTTCTATTTTTCGTGATGGGCTGAAACCTTAGATCACAGAGCTAAACAACACTCTCCAATGCATATACATGCCTGTTAAAGCTAATCTGGCGGTCATCCTGCTTTATTGTTGCTGATCCAGGAAATTCACGAGTATTTCATTGAACAGATCTGTCTGTTCGATGTTGGGAAGATGCGCTGCTTGCGGTATGATAATAAATTTTGATCCCTGAATGCCGTCGTGAAGGACTTCAGCTGACGAAACGGGACAAGCGGGGTCGCCTTCACCCACCAGTACGAGAGTCGGAACAGCTATCTTCCCCAGATCGTCACAGATTGCCATGTCACGAATCGCTTCAGCACAAGCGACATAACCATCAACTCCGGTTCCCAGTATCATTTCACGAACTTTTGCCAGTTGCTCCACACCCGTCTGGTGAAACGGCGGAGTGAACCACCTTTCCAGTGTCCCAGGCATCAAAGCCTCGATGCCTTGTGATTGTGCCGTTTCTATTCGTTCATTCCAAAGGGATTCCGGAGGCATAATGCAGGCAGTGTCACAAAGGGAAAGAGACAGCACTTTCTCCGGGTGTAACACCGCGAGCATTTGTGCGGTGAATCCGCCCATGGATAACCCGACGAAATGAACGGCGTCTATACCCAACGCTTCCATGAGAGCACAGGCATCGTCCGTTAACAGCTTGATGGTGTAGGGACCGGGTGTTGTTTCGGTGCCGCCGTGTCCCCTCTGGTCGTATCGCAGCACCCGGTATTTTTCCGTGAGGACAGCCATCTGATCGTCCCACATCGTGTAATTCGACATGAGGCTGTTGCTGAGCATAACGACAGGCCCGCGTTCAGGGCCATCAAAACGATAGTTTATCTCGATACCATTGGCCTTGATTCTTGAACTCATATTAGTTGTATCCTTTCAGGTGATCTATGTATTCAGGCAGAAATAAGGAAACGTGCGGAACAACGATGAGAAACAGGAGCAAAATCATCAACCACGGCAATGCGGCACGCACGACCCAGACAATATTCTGCCCTGTTATACCGGCGGTTACGAAGAGATTCAGGCCCACGGGCGGACCGTCAAGCAGTTTTCTGACCAAACCTATTGTAGCTTACCTTGTCGAAAGGCAAATCTTCTTTTGGGTAAGGGGCGGCCTCCTCATCCGCATACCCAAAGGCGATGACGCATTCTATATCAACGTTATCAGGGCAGCCCAGAAGCTCAGCCAAATAATCTCGTGAAGACTGCTCTTCATTGTAATCTTTTCCTCTCATGTGTGCCCAGCGGCTGCCGAGTCCTAACGACGTGGCTGCATATTGCATACTGACAGCTGCAATTGCACAGTTCTCTACCCATAATGCGGATTTTGAAGTATCACCGCAAACGACTATGGCGACTGAAGCATTTTTAATAAAAGCTGCTCCCCCCGGCCTTGCGAGTGAAATTTTTTCCAACAATTCCGGCTCGGTTATCACAATGAACTCCCAGGACCTCGAACCTCTTGCCGAAGGCGATCGAAGTGCTACCTCCAAAAGGACATCGATCTTTTCCTGTTCGATTTTTCGCTTAGAAAACTTTCTGATACTTCTTCTATTTTCTGCAATTTCTTTAAACATCTTTTCTCCTTTGGCATTAAGAGACACGTTCCGTCAAAACCGATTACCAACTGATATAACGCAGAAATTATCTATAAAATGGTCATTCCGGATCCGGTTTTTTCCATCGGTAAGGCAGTTCCTGGATAGTGCCGGGTTCGGTCATGTTTTGTAAGGCTGCAAGCGCATCATTGATGATGCTCCGTTGTCGCGCGATGTTCCCTGGTTCACCCAACATACTGCCGCGGGCAAATTTGACCAGCAAAGCACGGGGAGGCTTGATATGGGCCATCCGGTCAGGCATATTTCCCATGGAAATGGTTGAGATCCCGCTCGCTTCTGCAAACCGCTGGATCAGACCCACGGTCTGATGACACTTCGGTCACGCGGGTACCAAAAACAATACATCGACACCTTCCTCCTTGAGTTTGGCCAAGATCTTCGGAATGGTTTCGGCAACCAGTGTTGCAACGTCATTCACATAGCTTAAGCTGTAATGCGTTTCTGCAACTGTACCGATGATTCCCTCTTTCTCCAGTTCGACAAAGCGCTCAAGGGGAAAAATGATATTGAAGTCTTCCTTGGCAAGGGCATGATCGTAGTGAGGATGTGCGATATCAAGATCAGCTTGCCGGGCGGTCTTCGGAATCTCCCTATGGGATGTGTCGCCATGAATCGATTCAGTCTCGAATGCCGGCTGGCGGTCTTTGAGATAAAAACCGCCGCTGGTAAGCAGAGCAAAAGTCTTTTTCGATGACTCCCCTTTACATGGAGTCCACGGGATATCTGCAGACACGATAAACGGATATTTCTTAACAATTTCCTTCGTGTTGCCGGCTTGATAATCTGCCAGGCTCTCTTCAACCCATTTATCATAGGCAGGTTTGAAGTTTTCAATAGTTACGGGCATAATTCGTGCTCTCCTTGAAATCAAAAAAGATGAATCCCTGCTGGCTCACCTTGTCGGCGAAACGTCATGGGAAGGTTTCACGGTCGAAAACTTCATAGCCGTTCATAGCCGCCGGAAACCTACTTTTTTGCGGACATCCAACAGAGCTGAACTAGACCTGATCCTTCAGCACGGCAATGAGACGCAGCTCTTCCAATGCAAACTCTCGATGGAACCGAACCCCTCCAAGGTGTATTACGAGCTGCTCAAATCAATCACTCCCGACAGGGCCTGGATTATCAGTCCGGTGGATGAACCTTCTAAAATCCGACCCGGAATCTGGGCCGTCCCTGCGGATTTGGAAGATCTGGAAGCTTAGCTGGAAAACAGCCGCCGGTTCATGGGGCCGGCGGCTGTTTTGGTTATGTGCCGCTTCTTCTAGTTGTTATTTCTTTTTGGAGAGATACTGCTCCTTTTTCTTTTCCAGCAGCACCCCTACCTGATCGAAATCGATCGGCGTATATCCTTTGTCTTCAAGGGATCCACAGAATCCCAGCCACTGGTCATGATCCCAGCTGCCCATATTTTTTTTGACAAAGTTCATCGGAATGCAGGTACGGGAGAGTTTTTTCAGGTTTTGCTCCGTGGTTTTCATGGTAATCCTATCCAATACGATAATTTTATTGTGATAATTAAACGTTATGCGACAAGCTGCCGGGATGGTGTACAATCGGCAGTCATTGGGGAAAAGCAAGATTGGCAAATAATGCGATACAGCTAAACCCACGATGGATTGTACCGCTTTTTCAGGCGGATGCAATCATTTATTGGAAATATAACATAGCCGGCATGGGCACCGGGAAACGTCCGCTCTCAGCATCTCATGTACGGACAGCGGCCCAAATCGAGTCCTTGACGCTCACCCCGGATACTTACCCTCGATATAGTCGTTGAGATACTGGATCTGCACATCGTGAATGGTGGTCTTGGCCTTGACCACATCACCGATCGAAATGATACCCACGAACGCTCCCTTATCGATAACCGGCAGATGACGAATCCTGTTTTCGGTCATGACCGTCATCAGCGTGTCGATGTCATCCTCGGGGGTTACGACGATAACGTCCCGGCTCATCACCTCGCTTACGGTGACTGTCGTGATATAGTCCGGATGGTTGTGGATGGCTTTGAGCACGTCGTTGTGGGCAACGATACCGATCACTTCGTCGTAATTGTTTGTTACGATCAGGGAACCGACACGATGCGTGACGAACATCGACACCACGTCTATCAGCAGCATCGTTTCCTTTACTTTATGGATTTCGGTTCCTTTCTGGGCAAGTATCTCTTTTGTTTTCACAGGCTGTCTCCTTTATTGTGACGAACAGCACAGCTCCTTGACGGCTGCATACCCTCCATCAGGCATTACCGATGCTTGGCGCTGCCGAACAAAATACCGGCGTGCGCGTCGTTAAACGTCAGGATTTGTCTCGATAAACCGCTACATTCCCAGTTTGAAAATTTCGTACTCGGTCGTACCTTCGAAAAGCTCCTCGAACTTCTGCTCGTGTTCCTGCCGGGCGGCGCTGTAGCGGTAGTTGTCCCAGTCCTGTTTGTCCTGCCACATGGAAATGATTATGACGGACTGCGGATCATCGAAATGTACGAGGGTTTCTGTGGAAATATACCCTTTGTGGCCCATTGCGTTCGTGCGGGCTTTCATCAACATGTTCTCGGCTTCGCTCAAGGCCTCCTGCTTGAACTTACGTTTGATCATTATCTTGACTGCCATACGCTCCTCCGTGTCGGTGGTGGTTGTCGATCACATCAATAACAACGATGCACAGTCATCGCACCGGTGATGCGGCAGGTCAATGACCCGAGGTGCGATAGAATAAACGGCTGTATCTCACGTAGCCTCTTTACGTTTAAGATACACCGTGACAGGATTTAATTCAAAGCCCTGTTGCGGTTTGAACCACATAATTCGGTACATCAGAGACGGCTGTTTTTATTGACTTGCCCGGTAATCATTCACACAGTTTACAAAACATTAAGTATACAACGCAAGAAAGCCACAGGCGACGAGGTTGCCTGCCCATAAAATTTCTCATAAAAAGCGGGAACATCATGACCGGTCGCCTCTCAGCATTCCTCCTCGCGATCCTATTATTCACGTGGATCTCCGCCGCCCAGGCCGAATACCAGCCCTGGTCCGAGAACGTGTTCACCTACGTCAAACAGGAATGGGGAACCGATGCGGAAAAACGGCTTCGCTATCTGCATTCCATGATTATCGAAAACCAGGACCTGCCGGTAATGGAGAAACTCGATCTGGTGAACCGCACCCTCAATCACCTGCCGTGGATTGCCGATGCCGATCACTGGAAAAAGTCCGATTACTGGGCCTCGCCGATGGAAACCATCGCCACATTCGGGGGCGACTGTGAGGATATTGCCATTGTCAAATGGGTTGCCCTCAGGCACCTCGGCATTGCCGCAGATCACCTGCGCCTGGCCTATGTAAAAATCAGGCAGACAGGCGAGAATCATATGGTCCTGCTCTATGTGGAAAATCCAGCCGCACCGGTCGAGCAGCAAAAAGCATACGTA
>Ga0180436_10004241_pt1 | contig 12933 bp, 9 predicted proteins | sample SS_ome_2_FD_132434 | JGI IMG/M metagenome (GOLD analysis project Ga0180436, IMG submission 132434) | Hypersaline lake sediment archaeal communities from the Salton Sea, California, USA - SS_3_S_2 metaG | ecosystem: Environmental > Aquatic > Non-marine Saline and Alkaline > Hypersaline > Sediment...
CTGGACTTTACCGGAAAAAGCAATATTCTGGAGGTATGGCCCAACCTGGAACTCTTTACACATGGAGGGGTTAGCTTCACCCCTTATCGGGAATCCTTTAAAAAACTGATCCCCTCGGATGAAATGAATTACCTGGAGACCTACAATGCTTCGGAGGGATTCTTCGGTATACAGGATGATCTGGAACGTGACGATATGCTGCTGATGCTTGATCTGGGTGTTTTTTATGAGTTCATCCCCCTGGAGCATCTACACGAAGCTAATCCGCCGGCCTATACGGTTGGAGAGGTAGAAACAGGGATCAATTACGCCATGGTCATTTCCACCAATGGGGGGCTATGGAGGTATATGATTGGAGATACGGTGATATTTACTTCCCTCTATCCGCATAGAATCAAGATTTCGGGAAGGACCAAGTTTTATATCAATGCCTTTGGAGAGGAAGTCATCGAAGACAACGCAGAAAAGGCCCTGATGAGCGCCTGCAAGGAAACCGGGGCTGTGATCAAAGAGTATACTGCAGGTCCTATGTATATGAGCGATCAATCCAAAGGAGGGCATGAATGGATGATCGAGTTTGAATCAGCTCCCGACGACCTGGAAAAATTTACCCAAATACTGGACAAGACCCTGGGTTCGGTGAATTCGGACTACGAAGCCAAGCGCTATAAAAACATTACTCTGATGCTCCCAAAAGTGGTAAGCCTGGAACCAGGGACCTTCTACCGATGGATGCAAAAGCGGGGTAAACTGGGTGGCCAGAACAAAATCCCCAGGCTGGCCAACGATCGAAAATATTTAGATGAGCTGTCAGACATTCTAAGCCGATAAAAGTTACTATCTTTAGTCTGATATCACCCAATAAATGAAGTAGTATGCATGTAGCCGTTGCGGGAAACATCGGGTCCGGTAAAACCACCCTAACCAGTTTATTAGCAAAACAATATGGATGGGAAGCACATTATGAAGATGTGGACGACAATCCTTATCTGAACGACTTTTACCAGGACATGCAACGATGGTCCTTCAACCTGCAAATCTACTTCCTCAACAGCCGCTTCAGCCAGATTGTAAAGATCCGTCAGTCGGGAAAAAAGATCATTCAGGACCGCACCATCTATGAAGATGCCTACATCTTTGCTCCCAACCTGCACAGCATGGGTCTGATGAGCACCCGGGATTTTGAAAATTACTTTGCGCTTTTCAACCTCATGAGTTCGCTTATCGAACCTCCAGATCTTTTAATCTACCTGCGGGCCAATATTCCTACCCTGGTGGATCAGATCCAGCAGCGGGGGCGTAAGTATGAAAACAATATCAGGCTGGACTACCTGAAGCACCTGAACGAGCGTTACGAAGCCTGGGTAGAAACCTATAGCCTGGGCAAGCTGCTGATCGTGGATGTGGACAACATCAACTTCCGGGATAAGCCCGAGGATCTGAGCTCCGTAATTGACAGCATCAACGCCCAGATACACGGACTTTTCTAAGTCTTATCAGAAATTGTATGTTAGTTTCAGTGTGGAGGATATCCCCGGAGACCTCCTTTCGAAAAACTGATCCTGCGCGTTAAATGATTTATAGACAAGCTCAATGTTCTCGTCCAGAAGGTTTTGCACCTTCAATCCCAAAACCCAGCGCTTCTTGCTTCCCAGCTTCAAGGATGAATTGAAGTTCAGGCTGTGAAAGGGTTGGGTATAAATATCCGGACGGTCGGCCACTCCCACAAATTCCAGGGTGGTTCCCTGAACATTATAGAAAAGTCCGGCTTCCAGACGATTCCAGAATCCCTTCTCTCCTCCCGAGTAGGAAATACCCCCGTTTACCAGGTAAGGAGCCTGTCCGGCCATGGGCCTGAAATCTTCCACATCCTGACCCAATCTGGCATTTTCAACCCGGCTCTGGTATTCGGTTTCACTCATTTCAATTCTGGATCGGGTGAAAGTGATGTTGGCATTCAGGCGCAAACCCCTGATGCGTTCAGAAATGAATCCCATGCTTTGTCTGATTTCCAGTTCCACCCCAAAGGTTTGTCCGTTACCCACATTCCTGGGCTGAAAGGCTCCCACCTGTTTGGTATACTGCACGATCTCAATAGGCTTGTCAAATAATTTGTAGAATCCTCCCACCGAGAACATCTGGTTATCCTTACCGAACGATTCCCAGCGTAAATCCATGTTCTGGATGTTTGTGCTGACCAGGTTTCCCGACCAGTACTCTACCCCTTCCTGATCATCCCCATCCTTATGAAATCCGCCTATAAAGGTTATGCCGGAAATGGGATCATAGATTTCAGCATAGGACAACTCTTTGAAAGAAGGCCGGGCCACTGTCATGGAGTAGGAAGCCCTCAGGTTTTGCCTCTCTGTCAGCTTGAACATCAAATTCAAAGAGGGATATACGCCCAGATCACTTAGCACTTTTTCATTATCCAGGATATTGCTTCTTAATTGATCTGTGCCGGTATAGTACTGCATGTAATTCTCCAGCCGTACTCCTACGATGGCAGTGATGCTGGGTACAAAGGTGAGCTCAGCCGAAACGTAGCCTCCTGTATTAATTGAATAGGCATTGTATTGATTGGGATTGGTGGGAATAAATGGTGTTTCGTAGGTGGTACCCACACCAGTCTGACCATCTTTCGGCCACAGGTTCTCCTCGAAAAATAATTCATCGGGATTTCCGGTCAGGGTATAATCTCCTCTGGGTACAATGGAAAAATTGCGGATAATGTAATCCCTGTTTTTGTAGGTGGCCAGTGCCCCAAAATGAAGCTTTGAAGCATTCTCGTTGATTTTAAAATCTTTCGAGAAATTTACCAATGCCGTAGAATTGAGTTCGCCCAGATTCCTCCATATCCTTTCGGGGAATCCAACCTCTGTTCCAATGCGCAGGCTGCCATCCGGATTTATCTCGTAACGCGTGAATCGTACATCCGGATCGTTCATAAGGGAATAGGCCCCTGACAGCTTCCAGTTGATTCTGAGCTTCCTTTCAGGATTGAAATGATTTCCATCCAGGAGAAGCTGTGACAGGGAACGCTGGCTGTAATCCAATCCGTGCTGAAAAGCCGTAAAGTCGGAACCCTGGTCGGAACCTTCAAAATCAAAAATACCAGCTTTAGAGGTGCCGTTCTGAAGATGCATCAGGGTAAGACCCACTTTCGAATGTGTGGTCTTGAGTGCAAATCCGGCCAGACCACTTAACAAAACTTCATTCACCCCATAGCTCCCAACCTGGTACTCACGCCTGTCCATCTCAAATATATCCGGTGTGGAAAGCCCGTATTTTCCGTACTCGGCGTCAGCGTAATAATCGGTAGTATTTTTATAGTTCAGGGATAAGTTATACCCTAAGGTATATTTTTCGCCGGGACGCTGATTGCCCAGTGTGAAGCCCAGTTCAAAATCAGCCAGGTTATTGGTACGCATGGCCGCCATGGTGGGATCAAAATTACCCAGGATCTCTCTATATCTCAATCCATTGGGGCCATCAGGATTGCCGACAGCTTCTGCAAATTGCGGAATATTCTCGGTGGCAGGAATGCTCCGGGTCCCGTCATCAAAACCCAGAAAATCGAGTTTCCCGCCCTTGTAGCTTAGAAAATCATCCCGGAAATGCGAATTGGGATTGTAGCCTATTCCTATTTGAACACTTCCCTTCTTTTTATCCGGAAAGTCCTTAAGTTTTATATCAATTAGTCCTCCGGTAAAATCGGCTGGTAAATTGGCTGTAAACGATTTAAAGACGATAATATTATCAATAATACTGGAGGGAAATATATCCATCTGGATGGTATTCCTGTCCGGATCCAGACCTGGAATATCTACTCCATTCAGCTGGGTTTTAATATAGCGGTCGCCCAATCCCCTCACATAAACATACTTGTTACCGGAAATGGAAACTCCTGACAAACGTTTTAATACTCCGGCTGCATCCGAATCTCCAAGTTTCTTGATGGTCCCTGCTGAAATCCCGTCCAGCACGTTGGGGGATTTCTTTCGCATGGAAATCACGGCAGTTTCTGTATTACTTACAGCCTTGGCAGTAATGGTCACCTCATTCAGGGAGATGGTGGCTTCTTCCATGCGGATTTCACCGAGACTATTTACCTCTCCGGCTTTAACCTCCACTTCGCTCAGGTTCATGGTCTGATAGGAGATATAAGATATCTGTAAATTGTATGTGCCGGGCGCTATGGACAGGTTAAAATTTCCATCCAGGTCAGATATGGTACCTGTAGTGGTCCCTTCCACAAACACTGTTACGCCCACAAGATATTCACCCGTGGCGCCATCAAATACGGTTCCCCTGACAGTTCCCTGCTGGGAATAAGCAGCCATTGAAAAGATCAAAAGGAGCACTAAGGGTATGATTTTATTTCGCATTTTTTTTCTAAAAGCTTGTTCATTTATATTAGCAAAGCACGTAGCCCTAAGACCACGTGCTTTGTGAGATATATGGAGAGATTATGCCACACTATAAACCATTCAGTGCTCCTGAGACTCCGGCCCAGGACCAGGAATCCAATTTTGAAATATCGGCACCTACTGTATTACTTAAAGAATCTACAGCGGTGACAAAAGCATCGGTGCCTTTCGTAAAGAAATCGGCCACGGCAGTTCCGGCAGGAAGTACCACTTCCATACTGGAGGCAGTCAGGTCGGCAGGATTGTCATCAAAATCCTGTCCTTCTTTAATGCCCAGGAAATAGAGGTTGTTCATATTTACTTTGGAGTTGCCTACAGTTCCGGCAGCACCTTTATCATCCAGATCGGCCAGCCCTTCGGCATCACGAGCAAGAATGGTTCCGTTGGTAATGGTATGCTCCTCGTTAAAGTCGCCTTCGCCTCCATCCAGCTCGAAACATTCATCACCGGGATTTATAATGGCAAAATTGTTGAGGGTTCCGGACCAGGCCTGATCGGTATCGATGGCATCGTCACCGGTATTCCATACAACCACATTAGAAACAGATACTGCTCCACCGAACCACTCAATTCCGTCGTCCTGGTTGGATACGATCTCAACGTTTTCAATGGTAGTTCCCGAACCTACACCACCAAGGGTAAGACCATTGATCTCATTTCCTTCTCCAATGTTGGCTCCGCCGTGACGGATGGAAATATATTTAATGCTTCCGGAATTATCTGAGGCATCTGAACCGCCATAAAGCCCGTTCTGGTCTGAAGCGGGAATTCCCTCAATCTGTACGGAAGCAGCATCCGCAGAAATAGGAGCATTACCCAACACAATCACTCCGCCCCACAAACCATTGAGTGTAGGATCCAGGTTAGGGCTTGCAATGTCGCCCGGCTCAATTTCGTCGGCTACCGAGGTGAAAATAATGGGCTGAGTAGGAGTACCTTCAGCTATCAGGGTAGCTCCCCTTGCTACAACAAGTGCCGTAGCGTTTGGACCGGTACCAGCTTCACCCTTTACAATAACTCCGGGTTCGATGGTTAAGGTCACACCATCCAAAACAGCAATTCTTCCCCCAAGGGTATAGACATTACCTGTTTCCCAGGTGGTATTCTCGCTTATATTGCTGGTCACATTTCCGTCAAAAGGATCTGGTACTGGATCCGTTCCATTGTCGCAGGATGCTGACATGAAGATCAAAGCTGCCACAGTAACTAGAATGCTAAATACGTTTTTCATTTTTCAGTTTGAGTTTGATTTGACTTTGCTTGTCAACGGCAAATGTAGAAGCTCAATCTTAAGAGAATGTTAAATCTCCATTAGCTCTATATTTCTCTCGATTCCGACAATTTTCCAGCTCTGGAGTCAAAGCTATATCTATCTGTTTATAAGGTTTTTATCTTATGCTTAGAACATTGAGCCAGGCTGCTAAAGCACGATTATTAATCTTATTGTATCTAAATCTTAACCCTTTTGTAACATGCTGGTAGTAGTTTCGAACCATGAACGAAAAGTACAGGATATTGATCGCGGATGACGAAGAAGACATCACCGAAATCTTTCAGTTTAATTTCGAAAAGGACAACTTCGAAGTGAGAACTGCAGGCGACGGAAAATCTGCGGTGGAGATGGCCCTGAATTTCAAACCACATCTCATATTAATGGACATCATGATGCCTGTTATGGATGGGATGAAGGCCTGCCAGGAGATCAGACAGTATTCTGAGAGTTATTACCCCTTGATATGCATGCTGACTGCACGAGGCGAAGATTATTCGAAAATAGCCGGTTTTGATTCCGGAGCTGATGATTTTGTCGTCAAACCAGTTAGCCCCAAAGTATTGGTTACAAAGATGAAGGCTCTCCTGAAGCTCAGGTATGGACAAGTGGAAGCCATGCTTGATACAGGCGAAACCAAGGATGAGCTCTACATCGACAGAGAATATTATTCGGTATATAGAAATAAGGAAGAAATTGAATTCCCACGCAAAGAATTTGAAATCCTTTCGCTCATTGCTTCACGCCCCAACAGACTTTTCAGAAGAGAAGAGATTTATAATCATATCTGGAGCTCAGAAGCAGCTGTGGGCGACAGGACAATAGACGTATATATCCGCAAAATACGAAGTAAAATAGGAGATAATTATATCAAAACAGTCAAAGGAGTTGGCTACAAATTTATTCAGTAAACAATCACAGTATTATTAATAAAAGCATTATGAAAAAATTACTTGTAATCCTGATTCTGGCATTTAGTGTTTCTTTGGTCATGGCAGATGATCCTAAAAAAGACGGACTGCTAAAAGCTAAGAGCTTTCAAATTGAAGGTAGTGTAATCGATCACCAAACGGGCGAAGCACTTGCTGGTGTAGCATTGAAACTGAAAGGGACAGACACAAAGACCTATAGCGATCTCAATGGAAACTTTGAAATCAAAGATCTTCCTTCAGGAACCTATGACATCGAAATAGACTATGTTTCATACAAGGACATTACCCTGAAAAAAGTCTCAACCTTAAGCTCAGAAGTGAATATAAAGGTGGAACTGGAACCCGTAACACCTTCCTTCTAAGAGTTACTTTCCTTACTTTGCAATTATGTTAATGAGAAGCGTGCTTTTGACCGCCATGCTACTGCTTGGCGGTATTCAAACTATTGCCCAGGTCATCGTGGATGAAGAGGGGCTTTATTATGATGATGAGAATAAACTCTATACAGGTACCTATATTGAGTTTCATAATAACGGGAATAAAAAGATTGAAGTCGGCCTGAAATCGGGTCTCCCCGATGGACCGCTTTCCATCTACTTTGAATCGGGACAACTCCATGAAACCCGTTCCTACAAGAAAGGGGAAATGCATGGTACCTGGTTCACCTGGAATGAGGACGGTACGAAAATAGCCCTGGCTAATTATAAAAACAACCTGAAAGACGGGGAGTGGTTTATCTGGGATGATAAGGGCACTCTACGATTTGAAATGCATTATTCCAAGGGCAAAAAAGTCGGCACCTGGAAGATGTACAACGAAGAAGGTGAACTGGTCTCAGAAGAGAAAAAGGATTAAAGTTCAATCACTCAATACAGAAGAAGCCATCTCAATTTTATTAGAGATGGCTTCTTTAATTAGTAACAGCCGAATTTGGCGTCTTACTCAGAGGCAGCTTCCTCTTTCGGGACAAACACCACATCTACCAGGTTGGGATCCTTATAGAAATCCTGCATTAGCTTTTGGACATCCTTTGTTGTCAAACCATTGACTATAGCCTCGTAATTAGCGGGATCGTCAAAGTTTATTCCGTACACATAGTAGTTATACAGTGTGTTCAGGTAGTAGGAATTATGCTCCTTGCTTTGCTCACGATCTTTCAAAATATTCTCTACAGTCTTTGAAAGATCTTCCTCTGATGGGCCTTCAGTGGCCAGCTTCTGGAGCTCAGCAAATACAATCTTTTTGAGCTCTTCGGCTCTTTCGGGATCGCAATCAAACATAATTCGCATGGTGGCTTTCTCCACCGGCCATTTGCTCAGGGAGGTTCTTATACCCACTCCATAGGTCCCACCCTCCTCTTCGCGTATGGTCTCCGTATAACGAAGGTCCAGTACGTTTTGAATTACCCGCATCACCATGCGGTTATAGGGATTATACTCCATCTCCTGATTCATCACAATATTCACGTTGGCCTTGGGAGTAGCCAGGGTCATGGGTATAACTTTCTCCACCGCTCCTTCCGGTTCATAAACTTTCCGGTCGACCCAGGTCTCTGTCCTGTCCAGATCTCCAATGGCGCCAATGTATTTCCTGGCCAGCATTTTTACTTCCTCCTGCTCCATGTTACCCACAATCACAAAGAAAAAATCGCTGGCGTCGGCAAATCTGTCCCTGTATATATCTTCGATTCGGTCATACTCAATATCCTCCAGAAATTTGGTGTCGAGCACCCTGGTACGAGGATGATAATCGGTGAGAATAAGGCTCAGTGAATCGCCCATTACCTTTTGGGGATTGTTATTCATGTTTTCCACAAAGGCCATAAATCTGGCAACAATGGCATCATGCGCCTCCTTGTCAAACCTGGGTTCATTAAAGGTAAGATACAGGAGTTGCATCATGGTTTCGGCATCTTTGGGACTGGCATTGCCATTGATACCTTCCGACAGGTTACCCAGACTGGGCGATAAAGAGACGTTCTTTCCGCTTAACATCTTTTGTAGTCCCATGGCATCAAACTCTCCCACTCCATACATGGAGACCAGGTCGGTAAGCATGCCCGTATTAGGTACATCCTCCTTTTCGTAAAGAGAACTTCCTCCTTTGCTGTATCCCCGGATCTGTACCTGATCCTTTTCAAAATCGGCATGCCTGAAAATCACTTTGGCTCCGTTGGCCAGGGTCCACTCCACAGCATCCAGTACATCCAGATTCCGTTCACTGACAATATCCACCGGCACCAATTCTCCGGAAACCAAAGATTCAGCAAGCGCTTCATCCTCATAGGGTTCAATTTCAGCGGAAGCTACCTTTTCCAGGATGGTCAAGGCAGCGGCCTCGTCAAGGTGCTCCACGCCTTCCCCTTCGGGTCCCTGAATGATCAATACCTCATTTTGAGAGCCTGCCCAGATACCCATACGCTGTGAAAAATCGGCTACAGTGATGGTCGGAAGCAGGGCCTGAACTGCCTGGTAGCCGAATTCTGCGGAAGGATAGGCATCTCCATCCAGGAAATTATCCACGAAGGAATTTATGTGTTCGTCGTTGCTGATCTTATCCCTTTCCTTATAATACTTCTCCCACTGCGAAAGGATTTCTGCCTTTGCCCGGTCCAGCTCACCCTGAGTAAATCCAAATCTTTTAGCGCGCTCCAATTCCGTCATCAGGGCAGTGAAACCCAATTCTTCCTGGTTGGGTTTTGGGATGGCCAGTGCCTGAAGGGCTTCATATCCCCTTTCAAAGTCACCATAATTCACCAGCCCGACTACATAGGGAGGATCTCCCTTCTGGACGATTTCTTCCAGTCGCTGACCCATCATGGCATTAAACAGCTCGTGAATATAAGACTCCCTGTAATCCATAAAGGTCTCAGGTCCGTCGTGGGACTTACGGTGACGTACCATATACTGTATCATGGTTTGCTGAGCTTCGGGATCAGTCACCAGTCCAAAAACAGCTTCCTCACTATCGGGAATCTCGTAGAAGGGTCTTTCCGGTGGATTCTCCACGGCGGGAATCTGAGAGAAAAGGTCGATGACCTTCTTTTCCATTTCTTCGGCATCAAAATCCCCGGCCATGGCAATGGCTTGCAAATCGGTGCGATACCAGCGGTGATAGAAATCCCTGAGCGCATCGTAATCAAAGTTCTCAATAACTTCCAGATCACCGATCACATCCCTTTCCGCAAACTTGGAGTTGGGATAGAGGTATTGCATGGATTCCGTGTACATTCTGAACTGGGCAGTCCGACGGGTTCTCCACTCCTCCTTGATCACTCCTCTTTCTTTATCGATTTCTTCTTCGGTAAGTAAGAGGTAATTGGACCAGTCGTTTAACACGAGCAAGCAGGAGTCCAAGAGCCCGGGTTTGTTTACAGGAACATCCGTCAGATTATATACCGTCTGATTCTGACTGGTATAAGCATTGATATTCCGCCCAAAGGCTACCCCGTGCTTTTCCAGAAAATCGATGATGCCGTTTTCTTCAAAATGTTTGGTGCCATTGAAGGCCATATGTTCCAGAAAATGAGCCAAACCGTCTTGATGGTCTTCTTCCAGTAAGGCTCCCACATTCTGGATAATGTAAAAGGAAGCCCTTTCCTGGGGTTCCTGATTAGATTTGATATAGTAAGTCATCCCATTTTCCAGCACACCGTATCGAACACTTTCGTCGTTGGGCACAGGCTGATTGGGGTCCACCTGGGCTGCAGCAACTGCAAAAACAAATCCCAGGAGAACAACAGAAATTATACCTTTTTTGTGTTTCATATTCTGGCTTTTTTTATGGAAGAATGAAGGTACGGAGATTTTTGCGAATTTGGAGCATACTCGTAAGCACAAAATTCCTAATTTAACTCCCCGCATCAGAAACCTAAAAACCAAAGATTATGCATGTTAACCGTCGTAACTTCCTAAAACTCGCAGGTGCAGGTGCTGTGGCTGCTCAGGCCCCAAATCTTCTGGCATCCCATCCGCCTTCGCCCCCATCCGGATCGGCTATTCCTTTCCAGTTGGGCATTGCTTCCTACACCTTCAGAGAATTCAGCCTGGAAGAGTGCATCGAAATGACCCGCAAACTGGATATTCAGAAACTCTGCCTGAAAAGCATGCACATGCCTCTGGATTCCAGTCCCGGGGAAATCCATGACATGGCGGTCAAAGTAAGTGAAGCCGGACTAGATTTATACGGTGGTGGGGTGATCTATATGAAGAATGCCCTGGAAGTTGAAAATGCATTTGCCTATGCAGGTCATGCGGGAATGAAAGTAATCGTGGGTGTACCTGAACATGAGTTGCTGGAATTGTGCAGCAAGAAGGTAAAAGAGACCGGGATCAAACTGGCCATCCACAACCATGGTCCGGGCGATAAGAAGTATCCCACCCCGGAGAGCGCCTACCGACTGGTCGAAAAGCTGGATCCAGGTATGGGACTATGTGTGGATATTGGTCATACAGCTCGCATAGGTGCTGATCCCGTTGCCGATACGGCACGTTTCATGGATCGCGTGCACGACATTCATATCAAAGACGTATACAAAGCAGAAGCTTCCGGAAACACCTGTGAAATAGGACATGGAGTCATCGATATCCCTGGTTTCCTACAAATGCTTCTGGATAAAAATTACAACCAGGTGGTCAGCTTTGAATACGAAAAGGATGGAAAGGATCCCCTGGATGGTCTGGCCGAGTCGGTGGGCTATGTAAGAGGCGTTCTGGATGTGTTAAACTAAAAAAAGAGTGCTCTTTCGAGTCACTCTTTTTTTGCTCCCCAGGTAGGACTTGAACCTACGACCTACGGATTAACAGTCCGCCGCTCTAACCAACTGAGCTACTGAGGAATTTTCCAGTCTTGTTAACTGTGCTTATTAAAGCGACGCAAAAATAGCAGCTTTATAGGAATAAAACAATACATTTCTTAAAAAAACCCTGAAGAGCTCGTGTTCAGAGCAAGAAAAAAGTGTTTACTTTGAAAGCGACTTCAGAACAAATAACAAATAACTCATGGTTAAGGTACTTGGAATGGGAAATGCCCTGGTGGATATCATCACCCGACTTGAAAACGATGATCTGCTTGATGAATTTGGTCTACCCAAAGGCAGCATGACCCTGGTAGATCTGGACACTTCCAATTTCATACATGCCGAGACAGCCGGAATGGACAAAAGCAGAGCCTCCGGAGGATCGGCGGCCAATACCATTCATGGTCTTGCCCACCTGGGTGTTAAAACCGGATTTGTAGGTTCGGTTGGCAACGACGACATGGGCCAGTTTTTTCAGAAGGACCTTAAAAACAACCAGATTAAACCCATCCTGTTTAAATCCATGCAGGAGACCGGGAAGGCCATGGCTCTGATCTCCAAAGACTCGGAACGAACCTTCGCCACCTACCTGGGAGCGGCGGTTGATCTTCGGGCCGAGGATATAAGCCACGATGTTTTTGAAGGCTATGAGTATTTTTACGTGGAAGGATACCTGGTTCAGGATCCCAAAATGTTTGAGAAGGCATTAAGACTGGCATCTCAGGCAGGGCTTACCATTTGTCTCGATCTGGCCAGTTACAACATTGTGTCCGAGTACGCTGAACTCTTCAAAACCGTTGTTGCCAAATACGTGGATATCCTGTTCGCCAACGAAGAGGAAATCCGGTCCTTTACCGGTAAAAACCCTGAAGAAGGAGCCCTCGTAGCCAAAGAGTATTGCGACCTGGTAGTAGTCAAACTGGGTGCAGAAGGATCTATTTGCGTCAGTGAAGAAGGCATGGTCAGAATAGGGGTGCGGCCTTCAAAACCCATAGATACCACAGGTGCCGGGGATCTTTTTGCCGCAGGATTTATATATGGACATCTCAAAAATCTGAGTCCTGAGATCTGCGGAAAAATGGGTTCCATTATTGCCGGCCGGGTCATAGAAGTAATAGGCGCCAAAATGGATGAAGCCCTCTGGGAAAATCTTCGCAGGGAAGTAGTTGCCCTGGAATCCTAGCCAGGAATCTGCATCTTCACAAGGTAACCCCCGAATTTCCGCATATTAATCACCCGGTTCTGGTCAAAGATCAGATACTGTCCTTTGATTCCCAACAGAGTTCCCGAAACCAAGGGATCTTTATCGAAATTCAGGCTTTTTATTTTCTCCGGATAAGAGATTACCGGATAGTTCAGCTCGGCCATCTCTTCAGCATCGCTAATGTAGGAACTGAGCTCCTCCGGCACCTGGGCTTTTAATCTCTGCTTGTCCTCATTCAAATCCCTGAGGCCAGGATCGGGACCAGAGAGCATCTTTCTCCAGTTGGTTTTGTCCATAAG
>Ga0180436_10004243_pt1 | contig 12932 bp, 7 predicted proteins | sample SS_ome_2_FD_132434 | JGI IMG/M metagenome (GOLD analysis project Ga0180436, IMG submission 132434) | Hypersaline lake sediment archaeal communities from the Salton Sea, California, USA - SS_3_S_2 metaG | ecosystem: Environmental > Aquatic > Non-marine Saline and Alkaline > Hypersaline > Sediment...
CCACTCATGTTCGGTCCGGTGACCAGGTGAATGGCCTCTTCTGGCGACATGCTGTTGTCGTTTGGCACGAACAACTCGCCGGACAACGTGCGCTCGACGACCGGATGGCGCCCCTGCCGAATCTCAAGCGCCGCATCATCGGTTAGCGTCGGTCGCACATACTGGTAGTCGGCCGCGACCTGCGCCAACGAGCAGAACAGGTCGATGTGGGCCAATGCCCGGCCGATCACACCCAGAGGCTCGCGCCACTTGGCGACCTGCACCAACAGATCGGCGAACAACGCCGTCTCCAGGTCGAGCGTGCGCTCGGCGGCGTTCATGATCAGCGTCTCTTTGTCCTTGAGTTCGGGGGTGATATAGCGCTCGGCGTTGACCAGCGTCTGCTTGCGAATGTACCCCTCCGGCACGGCCTCGGTGTTGGCCTTGGTCACCTCCAGGTAATAGCCAAACACCTTGTTGTAGCCGACCTTGAGGGTTTTGATGCCCGTCCGGTCCCGCTCGGTGGCCTCGAGATTGGCCACCCAGTCGCGGGCGTCGGCCACCGAATCCTCGATGGCGTCCCGTTCTGGCGAGTAGCCGCGCCGGATGTAGCCGCCCTTGGCCATCGTCGCGGGCGGATCGTCGACCAGCGCCCGCTCGATCAGGTCGACCAGCTCCTGCGGTACGTCCAGCGCCCCGAGGTCCAGCGGCGACTCGGCGCAGCCCGGCACTTCGCTCTCAGTCAGGACACTGGCCAGCGCCTGGCGCACCTCAAGGGTTCGTCGCAGGCCATCGCGGATCCCGATCAGGTCCCGCGGCTTGGCGATCCCCTGCACCACCCGATTGCTCAGGCGCTCGAGATCGTTCACGCCCTTGAGCAGCTCTTGCAGGCGCGTGCGCCCGATGAGATCGCGGTAGAACAGATCGACGCCCGTGAGCCGCTGCTCCAACGGCTCGCGCTCCAGCAGCGGTTGGCCCAGCCAACGGCGCAACAGGCGGGCGCCCATCGGCGTGCGCGTCTGGTCGAGAACCCACAGCAGCGAGCCCTGCAAGGACCCATCGCGCATCGTCTGGGTCAGTTCCAGGTTGCGCCGCGTGGCCACATCCAGGGTCATATAGGCATTGACCGAATAGGTCGACAGACTCTGGAGTTGCGCCAACGCCGCTGCCTGATGTTGTCGCAGGTACTGGACCAACACCCCGGCGGCGCGGATAGCCAGGGGCTTGTCCTCGCAGCCATAGCCGGCCAGCGACGTCACGCGGAAATGCTCTTGCAGCGCCCGCCGGCTGTTGCCCAGCTCATAGCGCCAATCGTCATACAGCGAAAGCGGGCAGCCCAGCACCGACAGCCGCGGAAAGCGCCGCAACGCCTCCTCGCTCTGGGCCCGTCCTTGCTCGAGGCAGGGCTCGCCGCCGTCGCTCAGCACCACCTCGGCAGGCGCGATACGATCCAGCTCTCGCAACACGGCGTCTGCCGCATCATCGCTACTGAATTCGGTGGTGAAAAACTCGCCCGTAGTGATGTCGACATAGGCCACGCCGGCCGCCCCGTCATCCAGTACAGCGGCCGCCAAATAGCTATTCTGATCGTCCACCAACAGCGTCGATTCGACGACCGTCCCGGGAGTGACCACGCGCACCACCTCGCGAGGCATCAGCCCGTTCACGGGCTCGCGGGCTACCTGCTCGCAGATCGCTACTTTGTATCCCTTGGCGATGAGCTGCGCAATGTACCCCTCGACGGCGTGGTAGGGCACGCCCGCCATGGGCACGCGCTGGCCCTTGGCGACGTTGCGGGACGTCAGAACGATATCGAGTTCGCGCGCCACCAGTTGGGCGTCATCATCGAACGACTCGTAGAAATCGCCCAGTCGGAAAAAGAGGATCGCGTCGGCGTGTTGTCGCTTGATGTCGAGGTACTGACGCCGGATGGGCGTCACTGAGGCGGCCTTGGTCATGGTGTCTGCTTTCCTTGCTGACAATGGCGCCAGTATAGCGGTCGGCCCCAGGGGTGTCAACGAGTCGCCGCCCTGCCGCTGTTTGGGCGGAGTGCACAAGCGAAAGTCGCCGGGCTTGTGCAAGCTCCACGGTGCGCGCTCACACTTCAGCCACTAGAATAGGCATCAGACAATGTCGCAGCCGGACGTGAGGGCATGGAATCGATACCCCTGCGCGCCAACCCCATCGTACCACCCGTGGAGCGAGGCTTGACGGTCTATCGCGCCACGCCCAAGCGCACGGCGCGCCTGGTTATCCCAAGAGCAGCTCAGACACCCCAGATGCTGGCGCTCTGCGGCTATCCCGGTCTGTCCGCCGCCCGACACTGGGCGATCGCCCTCATCCCCGCAGCCCCCCTTGCCGTCGCATTTGCGCGCGATCTGGCCGTCAAGCTGATGCGTGCCGTGCTGCCGGCCCAATCTCAGGCACTGGGCACCTGGCGAGAGGCGCAGTGTCTCGCGCTCAGTGCACAACCACCCGACGCCGATCTGCAATGGGCGCGTTCTCGCTTGACCTTGACCCTCGAGCCGCTGGTCGAGGCGGGACACTGGGTAGGCATCAGCCGCCCCTGCTCAGGCCTCCAAGGGATCGAGACCGCGATCCAAGAGGCCATGGAGACGGCGCGCGCTTGTCAGAACCTACGCCGCCACGCCATCGGCCATCGCGCTCAGCTCGCTCTCTACGAGACCCTTCACTCGCTGCGCGAGTCAGCGTCGAGCGTCCGTCTGACCGATGAGATCCTGGCCCCGTTGCTGCGCTATGATCGTCAGCACGGTACCAACCTGGTCGCCACGCTGGCCGTGTTTCTGCGCGAGAACGGCAACGCCGTGCAGGCCGCGCGCCGATTGACCATCCACCGCAACACACTCAACTATCGTCTCCAGCGCATCGCCGAGATCTCGGGGCTCGATCTCGACCAGGCCGACGAGCGGTTGATGCTGCACCTGGCCGTTTGCGTGCACGCCGACCTCTAGCGAGCAGCTATTGTGCAAGCTGCACTAGTCCTTGGCGACACGGTTGTGGGGTCTGTACGATGCGGCGGGGTGGCCCATCCGGTAGACTGTGCACAGAGAATTCCGAGCGAGTTCCGGGCAAGGACGCCACTGGCCATCGGATAGCTCGACCTGATCGCAGGCGGGCCGAGAGAAAATCCAGTAGAGCGATTGGGAGGCAGAGATGACAGCGGTTACGGATGCATTGGCCATGGCCAAAGATGTCACAATGGTGGACCTGCGGTTCACCGACCTTTTGGGAATGTGGCATCACTTTACGTTGCCCGCCGGCGAGTTGTCGGCGGAGCTGTTCGAAGAGGGCATCGGCTTTGACGGGTCCTCGATTCGCGGATTCCAGGAGATTCACGAGTCGGACATGATCCTGATACCCGATCCTACCACTTGTTTTGTCGACCCAGTGTTCGAGGTCCCCACGCAGGTCATCATCTGCGACATCTATGACCCGATCACCCTCCAGCCCTACACCCGCGATGCCCGCTATGTCGCCAAAAAAGCCGAGGCCTACCTCAAGCAGACCGGCGTCGCCGAAACGAGCTACTGGGGCCCCGAGGCCGAGTTCTTTTTGTTCAGCGATGTGCGCTACAGCAGCGGTACAAACGGCCAGTTCTATGAGGTCGACAGCCCCGAGGGTTGGTGGAACAGCGGCACCGGCGGCTTGGGCGGCCAGATCCCGGCCAAGCGGGGCTACTTTCCCGTGCCTCCCATGGACTCGCTGCAGGACGTCCGCAGCCGCATCGTGATGGCGCTGCTCTCGGTGGATTGCCCCGTCGAGGTCCACCACCACGAAGTGGCCACCGCCGGACAGTGCGAGATCGACCTGCGCTACAGCCCGATGACGATCATGGCCGACATCGTGCAGAAATACAAGTATGTGGTCAAGAGCGTGGCCAAGGCCAACGGCCTCTCGGCGACATTCATGCCCAAACCGCTGTTTGGTGACAATGGCAGTGGTATGCACGTGCATCAGAGCCTCTGGAACGGCGACACGAACGTGTTCTATGACGAGTCCGGCTATGCCGCGCTCTCCGACACGGCCCGCTACTACATTGGGGGTCTGCTCAAGCACGCGCCGGCCCTGCTGGCATTCTGCGCCCCTACGACCAACTCGTACCGCCGACTGGTTCCCGGCTTTGAGGCGCCCGTAAAGCTGGCCTACTCGCAGCGCAACCGCTCGGCTTGCTGCCGCATCCCGGTCTATTCCAAGAGCGCCAAGTCCAAGCGCATCGAGTTCCGTCCGCCAGACCCCAGCGCCAACCCCTACCTGGCCTTTGCGGCCCTGTTGATGGCCGGCCTGGACGGCGTCCAGAACCAGATCGACCCGGGCGGACCGCTGGATCGCGACCTCTACGATCTTCCGCCCGAGGAAGCCGCCAAGGTCAAAGAGGTTCCGGGCTCGCTGGGTGAAGTCCTCGACGCGCTCGAGGCCGACAACGAGTTCCTGCTCAAGGGCGACGTCTTTACGCCCGACCTGATCGAGGCCTATGTGGCTTACAAGCGCGAGAACGAAGAGGCTGCGGTCAACCTGCGCCCGCATCCCTACGAGTTCACGCTCTACTATGGCATCTAGTCTCGACTGAGCCATCTTGATCGATTGAACGAGGCCGGAGGGATCATCTCTCCGGCCTCCCCCTTTTGGCCTGCCAGTTGGGCCAAGGCCCGGCCCGGGCTACAATGCTTCCCGGACCGGCCGACCACCGAGACGAGAGAGCATGCCCTCGATCGACGACACCCTCAGTCGCATCCGCTTTGGCAACAGCCAGGCCGCGCATAGGCGCCTGGCCGGCATCGAGGCGCGTGTCGATCCCCTCGCTTTCGCTGAGCTCGAACGCGCTCTCCGTCACACGCCAGAGCCCGACCGCGCGCTGGCGGGCATGGCCCGACTGGCCTCGCGCCCCCGAGTCCCCGAAGGCTGGCTCGCGGCCCCCGAGCGACTGCGCTGGTTCCAGAGCCTCTGCGCCTTGTTCGCCGGCAGCCATTATCTGGGCGAGATGATTCTGCGCGAGCCCGAGCTGGCGGATCAGCTCCGCGACTCCCGACGTCTGGCCAACCTACCGGCGGCGACCTATCTGCTGCAGAGCGCCCTCACATCGATTGCCGGTCCACATCCCTGGGGCGGTTTGCGTCGTTGGCAGCAGCGCGAGCTGCTGCGTATCGGCGCCGCCGACCTCCTCGGACTGTGCGACTTGCGCACCACCGTACGCCAGATATCCGATATCGCCGACACCTGCATCCACGTCGGCCTCGATATCGCCGCCAGACAGACCGAGACCGACGCAGCTGGACTGTGTATTCTGGCCATGGGCAAGCTGGGCGGGCGCGAGTTGAACTATTCCTCGGACATTGACCTGGTACTGGTCGCCGAAGCGGAACCCAGCCGCTACCTGCGCCTGGCGACAACCTTGATTCGTGGCCTCTCGGAAGTGAGCGAACAGGGATTCCTCTATCGCGTCGACATGCGCCTGCGCCCTTGGGGCTCTACCGGGCCGCTGGTCGCCACACGCAACGGCTATGCGCGCTACCTGCGGCACGAAGCCGCCCTCTGGGAACGTCAGGCCCTCATCAAGGCCCGTCCGGTGGCCGGCGACGCGGGCATGAGAGCCGAGATGGTTGCGACCCTTCCATCACTGGTATACACTCGCTACGATGCCGAACAGGCCCAGCGCCTTCGCGCCGACGTACGCGGGATGAAACAGCGCATCGAAAAGCAACTCGCCGATAGCGGCGCGCTTTGGGGTGAGGTCAAGCGCGGCATCGGCTCGATCCGCGATATCGAGTTCACCACCCAGTACTTGCAGCTCTTGCACGGACACGAGCATCCAGCGGTGCGTGGGGCCAACACCCTCGGAGCGCTGGACCAACTGCGCGGTCAAGACCTGCTCTCACCGGACGACCACCGCGTGCTGAGCGAGGGGTACAGCTTTTTGCGGCCCATCGAGCACTATTTGCAGCTCATGGACGATCAACAGACCCACCACCTGCCCCAGGACGGTCGCAGCCTGGAGCGACTGGCCAAGCGACTGGGTTTTTCCGGACGGCAAGCCGGCGAACAGTTGCTCGAGCGCTACGAGGCCCAGAGCCGGGCCGTTCGCGCCGTCTATGCCCATCACCTGGAGAGCGAGCCGATGCCCAACACCACCACCCGCGACGACAGCCTGTCCGCGACCGACATCTCGCGGCACATGGCTCGCCTGGATGCCTCCTATGGACAGACGTTCGACGACGACGAGATCGCCTTTCACGCCGAACTGGCGGTGCGGCTCGATCACCACAACCCGGTGCAGGTGCACGCACTCCCGGTCGACGATGGCGCATGCCGCCTCACGTTGGTAGCCTTTGACTATCCAGGCGAGCTGTCCTACATCTGCGGACTGCTCTTTTGCCACGGGCTGGACATCCGCGAGGGCTGGGTCTATAGCTATGAGCCGCTACCCGAGGCGGTAGCTTCGGCTACTGTAGCCAAGATCGTGGACGTGTTCACCGTCGTGCCCCAGTCGGGCCAACTCCCGCCCGGGCTCTGGGATCGCTATGCCTCGGACCTGCAGGCTCTGCTGCTGGACACCGCCGCCGGTCGAGCCAGAGAGGCGCGTGGGCGACTGGCACGCCAGGTGGCGCAGGCTTTGCGCGAACGTCAGGGCGCCCCTCAGGACCTGATGCCCCCCGTCGACATCGAGATCGACAACACTGCCTCGTCCAACTATACCGTGCTGCGTATCGTAGCGCCCGACACGCCCGGCTTTTTGTACGAACTGACCAACGCCCTGGCCCTGCGACGCCTCAATGTGGCCCGCGTCAACGTCGAGTCGCAGCAGGGCGAGGCCCGCGACACCCTCTTTCTCAGCGACAGAAAGGGCAACAAGATCGAGGACCCCACATCCCTGGATCAGCTCCGCGCCGCCACAGCCCTGGTCAAGCACTTTACCCACCTGTTGCCGCAGGCCCCCGATCCCGAGCGCGCCCTCGCCCACCTGTCCGAGATGATCGAGCAGATCATGGACCGGGATGACTGGCTGCAGGAACTCGTCTCGTTGCAGCGCCCCGAGGTACTCACAGCGCTGACCCGCATGCTGGGAGCCAGTGACTATTTGTGGGACGACATGCTGCGTATGCAGCACGAGAACCTCTTTCCGCTAATTCGCGATGTGGCCAGCCTCGGCCGCCCTCGCGAGCGCGAGGAGATGGCGCAGGAACTCGCGACCGTCATCGAGGTCGCCCCGGACGAGCGGCGCGCCGCCGAACTGAACGCCTGGAAAGACCGCGAGATGTTCCGCGTCGACCTCTGTCACCTGCAGGGTTATTATGTCGACTTTGGCGCGTTTAGCGCCGAACTCTCGGATGTCGCCGAGCTGACGCTCGATGCGGCCCGGAGCATCGCCTATCGGCGACTGGTCGCGCAGCATGGCCAACCTCGGCGCCCAGACGGACGCGTCTGCCCCCATGCGCTCTGCGCGTTGGGCAAGCTGGGGGGCCGCGAGATCGGCTATGCCTCGGATATCGAGCTGATGGTGCTCTACGAGGGTGGCGGCGACACCGACGGCCAGCAGAGCATCGGCAGCGCCCAGTTCTATGAGCGGCTGGTGCGCGACATCGTCAACCTGATCCAGGCCAAGCGCGAGGGCATCTTTGCAATCGACCTGCGCCTGCGCCCCTATGGACAGAGCGGCAGCCTCGCCGTCTCCAAGCGAGCGTTTGAGCGCTACTTTTTTCCGGACGGACCGGCCTGGCCCTATGAACGCCAGGCCCTGATTCGGCTGCGCGCCATCAACGGCGACGAGAGGCTGGGCAGCGAGATCGAGACCCTACGCGACGCCTGCATCTATGGCGACATAGCCCCCGACGTCAGCGCCTCGCGCGCGATGCGCGAACGCCAGCTCTTTCACCTGGTCACGCCCGGCCGCATCAACGCCAAGTTCAGTCGAGGCGGCCTGGTGGATGTCGAGTACACCGTGCAGTTGCTGCAGCTGGCGCACGGCGGTCGACTCCCAGCGGTGCGTCGCGCCAACACTCAGGAGGCCCTGAGCGCCCTGCACGAGACCAACGTCCTCGATACCTCCGACTATGCCACGCTGAGCCAGGGACACCTGTTTCTGCGCCACCTGATTGACGCCCTGCGGATGGTGCGCGGCAACGCGCGCGACCTGACCATCCCCGAGACCGGCACCCCCGACTATGCCAGCCTGACCCGCCGCATCAGTGGCCACCGCACACCCGAACAGCTCGCCGCGACCATCAGCGAGACGATGACGGCCATCGAAGCCACGCGGGAGCGACTGCTTTCCACGCTCTAGGGCAAGCTGACCCTCTTATCCCCGCAACCTGGCCACCTGCTGTACGAAGACTGGCCATCTGGCTGGTGTGCTGACCTCACCTTGGGATACAATGCCCAGGAAGAACATACCGCACAGCAATCCGTGGAGACAGAAACGTGAAAAAGATCACCCGTCGACGCCTGATCGTGGGATCGACGCTCATAGTGGCCGCCGGAGCCGGAGTCGCCTATGGGCTGACGCCGCAGCCAGCTGCCGCTGCCAAGACAGAAGAGACCTGCCAGCCGGACGGCGCCGACAGCCCCATCCTCGTCGCCTATGCCAGCCCCTGTGGCTCGACCGCCGAGATCGCACTCGAGGTCGCCCAGGTGCTCTGCGATCGCGGGCTGGCCACCGACGTGCGTTCGGCAGGCTCGGTCAAGACACTCGACGGATACCTGGGTGTCGTGCTGGGGAGCGCTATCCGCATGGAGCATCCGGCGCGCGAAGCGACCCAGTTCATCGAGAAACACGGACATGCCCTGGCCGCGCTGCCCAGCGCCGTGTTCGCCGTCGGCATGGCGCTGCACACCAACACTGCCGAGGCACGTGAGACCATGGGGCGCTACGCTCAGCCCCTCGCCGCGGCAGGGAACCCCGTGAGCACCGGCCTCTTTGCCGGCGTATTCGATCCCAACACCGTCGAGCCAATCATGCGCGCCTTGACGTCCGCCGTACCGCAGGCCGAGATGCCCCCCGGCGATTATCGCGACTGGGACGCCATCCGCGCCTGGGCGACGGATTTGGCGACCCGCCTCTAGCGACCCTACCCACACTGAGGTCTCCATTCGCCCCTTGGAGGATAGCCCATGACCCTCTCGTTCCTGGATCCCAACAGTCACCAGATCCGCGCGGTCGACGGCAGTCCAGCGCCCTCCTGCCATCTGACGCAGACTTGGGACGGCACCGAGTGGTCGGCCCGTTTGCGCAACACGGGTGACGAGGCCGTGCGCCTGAAAGAGGTCGTGCTCTTTTGCGGCGAATGGCCCTACACGCCCGAGACGCCGCTCTATGGCGAGGGTTTCCAGATGCTTGCGCAGTACGATGGCACGCTCGAGAACGTGCGCTGTTTTGGCGGCTACTCCGATGCCGACCACTATCGCATTCCCCAGGCCGAGGGCGCTCAGACCGTCTACAACCTGCTCTTGCTCTCACCACCCGACCAACCGCGCCTGCTCTTGGCGTTCTCATCGTGCCACCGATTCTCTGGGGAGTTCCGGCTCTATCCCGGCGGCCGATTCGAGATCGTCCTCGATACCGAGGGACGCGAGCTGGCGCCGGGCGACGGCTGGGAACTCGAGACCTTGTACTGCGCGCTGGGCGATGACCGCGAGACGCTACTCTGCGGGCTGGCCGATCGCATCGCCGAGCATCATCCGCCCCTATTCTTCCCAGAGATCCCCACCGGCTGGTGCTCTTGGTACCATTACTACACCGAGGTCACCGAGGAGGATATTCTCCAGAACCTGAGTGCCATCGTCGGTCAGGACCTGCCGCTACGCTATGTGCAGATCGACGACGGCTACCAGGCGGCGCAGGGCGATTGGCTGCTTTCCAGCCCGCGCTTTCCCGCGGGATCAGAGACCCTACTCAAAAAGATCAAGGCCATGGGACTGGAGCCCGCCATCTGGGTGGGCCCGTTCATCGCTGAGGCCGACTCGCAGGTGTTCAAGGAACACCCCGACTGGTTCGTCCGCGATGAGCGGGGCGAGCCGCTGCAGTCGGATACCGTGACCTTTGGCGGTTGGCGCGCCGGCCCCTGGTACTGCCTCGATGGTACCCACCCCGAGGCCCAGGCCCACCTGGAGCGCGTGTTCGGCCACATGCGCGAGGCATGGGGCTGCAGCTATTTCAAGCTTGACGCCAACTTTTGGGGCGCCATTCACGGCGGACGCTTCTACGACCCACAGGCCACGCGCGTCGAGGCCTATCGCCGCGGTATGGAGGCGGTCTTGCGCGGCGCGGGCGACGCCTTTGTCCTGGGCTGCAACGCCCCCATGTGGGCCTCGCTAGGCCTGGTTCACGGTATGCGCGTCACCAACGACATCTCGCGCTCCTGGGAGTCGTTCCGCGGCGTGGCACAAGAGCTATTCCATCGCAACTGGCAGAACGGACGCCTCTGGATCAACGACCCCGATTGCATTGTCCTGGAGGACATTAGCACCGAGACCCATCAGCAACAGGCCAGCCTCAAGGACTATTTCTTTCACGCCAGCGCCCTGCTGGCCTCTGGCGGCATGGTACTGAGCGGCGACGCGCTCTGCGGCATCTCTGCCGAGCGCCTGTCGATGCTGCTGCGCATGTTGCCGCCGATTCCCACAGCGGCGCGTTTCAAGGGCGACGGCTACTGGATCGGGCGGACGCCCATCCCGGGCGGCGAGTTGGTGTTCTGCTTTAACTGGGACGACGTGCCCCAGACGTTCGAGATCGCTCTGGGAGAACAGAGCGATGTAAGCGACTTTTGGACCGACGAGTCGCTGGGTGACCGGCTCGAGCGGATCACTCTCTCAGACCTGCCCCCACGCAGCGCGCGTGTGTTGCGCTGCCTGACCATCGAGGCATGATCGGCATGGAGAAAGCAGGCGATCCCTTCGTAGGATGGCAACTCCCGGCCGGAGACACGCTGCTCGAACGGGTCGAGCGCATGGTCAATCCTCACATCTGGGCTGGACGCTTTGGGGAGAGCGCCACCATCATGGTTCTGGGCCTGCAGTATCATCTGGGCGGGCACCAGGACACCACCGAGTTGGCCGAGCTGTGCGGCATAGGCACCCAGGACCGGGTTCTCGATACCTGCTGTTTCATGGGCGGACCCGCCCTGCAACTGGCCGAGACCTATGGCTGCACCGTGACCGGCTTTGACCTCTGGGACGCCCCGCTGTGGGCCGCGCAACGGATCGCGCAGCTTTGCGATCTGCGAGACAGGCTGCATTATGTCAAAGCCGATGCCGGAGCGATTCCCTTTCGGGACGAGAGCTTTTCCGTGGTCTGGAACCAGTGCTCCCTGGAGCACGACCCCGCCTGGATCGGGGCGTTCGACCACGTTCTGGCTCCAGGCGGGCGCATGGCCCTGACCTTTCAGCACTGTGGCAAGACGCGCGACCCGGACGACCCGTTTGGCCGCTGGAGCATCGGGGATCTGTGCGGCAGGCTGCAGGCGCGTGGCTATGCCATCCTACACGCCGATGACATCAGCGAGCGCGATATCGCGATCGGCTGGCAGGCGATGATCAACAGGCTCAGAAGCGAGCGAAAAACCTTTGCCGCGCGCCTTGGTGAGGAGTGGGTGCATCAAGCGCTGTCCGAGTTTGAGGGCGAGATCGTCCGCATGCGCGCCGGTGCGTGGGGAAACGGACGCATCGTCGCCCAGAAACCGGAAGCGGCAGACTAGGTCCAGCGAGAGCGGGTCTCTGCGACCTTGGTCGGGGAGAGCATCCCCTCCAGCGTAAACACGATCAGACCATCGCTCTCATCGCAGCCCATGGCGGCATCGAGCGCCTTCCCGTACGCCTTTGGCGATAGGTCGGTGGGCTTGTCGACGGACTGGATGATCGGCCAGACGCGCTTGCCGCTGGTCCGCTGAGCGTCGCGGACAACCTCCGCGATCCACTCGGGGTCCTGACCGCACATCAGGTGATAGACCATCGGCGAAAAGACATCGACATGCTTGCCCAGGGCTGCCAGGTCCTGCCCCACCACGCCCTTGAGCGCCCCATCGAAATCATCCTGCCGCCAGGGAATGCTGAACAGGCCCACCAGCGCCTCAGGTCGCACGCGCCGGACCAACTGAGCGGCCTCGCGTACCCAGTCGGTGATCTGCTGACAGCGCCAGTCCGTCCAGGCGTTCCTCTCGGCTCCCAGAAGCAACTCTGAGGCCTGACCAGGTTCCGAGGGCGCCTGGATGCCGGTGGCGGCCGCGAATCGCTCCAGCGTACCGGCATCGAACGATGTCGCCGGTCGCGGAGGGTCAGGCGCCTCCCAGTGGCAGGGCCAGCGGATGAAATCGAGCCAGACGCCGTCGATCGGCGAACGGCTGACGAGTCGCTCCAGTTCCTCCAGCAATCCAGACCGCACCTCTGGGTGACTGGGGTTCACCCCAGCGTACCATCCATCGGCCTCCAACAGACTGCCCTCCGTCAGGACCGGTCGGCTGGCAGGAATGTCCTTCCACCAGCGCTCTCCCACAAAACAGCCAAACTCGGCATAGACGGGCATCCCCGCGTCGTGCGCCGCAGCCACGAACTCGGTATCGTCATAACCCCCAAAAACAGCATTGCAGCCCCACGACAGCAGCAGATCGACCTGATCCCGAGGTCCTCGGCCGGCAAAAGGCCCGAGATCACCGCGAAACCCATATGGCGCTCGAATCATGTCCATACCTCCTCAAGTGTCAGCTCGATACTATGGACGGCCAGAGCCCAGTGTCAAGCGCCTTGTGAACCGGAAACGCGCACCAACCCTGAACCTTATCTTAACAGATTGCCAATAGGTCCGCGCTAGAATGGCATTACCAGTGGCCGGGAACCGGTCCGAAAGGAGGATACCACCACTCACCCACCAGTCGATCTCGAAACACACAGCAATCATCCATTATCTGCAAAGGAGTCCAATGAAAAAGGGTATCGTGATCGCACTCATA
>Ga0180436_10004244_pt1 | contig 12929 bp, 15 predicted proteins | sample SS_ome_2_FD_132434 | JGI IMG/M metagenome (GOLD analysis project Ga0180436, IMG submission 132434) | Hypersaline lake sediment archaeal communities from the Salton Sea, California, USA - SS_3_S_2 metaG | ecosystem: Environmental > Aquatic > Non-marine Saline and Alkaline > Hypersaline >...
AGCTCCAGCACGTCGCCGGTGGCGACAAGTCCGCCCTCGACGACCTCGGCATAGACGCCGAAATCGCGATGGCCCCAGGCGGTTTCCAGCGCGGACAGGGTAGGGGCATCGCGGCGCCCCGTCTTGGGGTTCGCCTCGGTCGCCTTGCAGCGGGTGATCGGTTCGACCACGCGCAGCCGCGCGCCGCCGATCCGTAGCTCGCGCCCGATCCAGTCGAATTCCTCCAACGGTGCGGTGCCCTCGACCCACAGGTTGCCGCGGAACCGGTCGCGCGCCATTTCGCGGCCCATGCGCTGGCCCAGCGCCCGAAGCGAGGCCAGCGACAGGATCGAGACGCTTTCAAAGGGCGTGTCGGTCATGCCGCGCCCCGCGGCGACGATGCGGGCGGGGGCGGGGCGGCCCTCGGCCACGAGCGGGGCCACCCAGTTCAGGAAGGCGGGCAGGTCGGCCGGATCATCCGGGGCGAAGGTTATCGCGCCGCGGTCGGGATGGGTCAGTGTCACCCGGCCTGCAGCCTCGTCCAGTTGCGCGGAAATCGCCATCAGGCCGGGCGACTTGGCGCCGCGGCTGAAATTCTGGCAGGGGTTCCAGCCCGGTGCCAGCGCCGCGCCTTCCTGTGCCACCGCCCAATGCCGGTCGAAGGGCAGGCAGCGCCCGGCGGAAAGCAGAACGGACGCGAGTTCCTCGCGTCCGTGCGACTTGACCGGGTGACGGTCGATATGCGCGAGGCGCGGCGTCACTTCTTGCCCGCGCCCCCCGACTTGTCGCGCTTGAAGCTTTGCTTGATGTTGCCGAACAGGTCCGGCCGCTTCCCGTGCATCGACATGATCGTGTATTGCTGTGCGAAGGTGATCACGTTGTTGGCGATCCAGTACAGCACGAGGCCCGAGGCGAAGCCGCCCAGCATGAACATGAAGACCCACGGCATCCAGGCGAAGATCATCGCCTGCGTCGGGTCCGTGGGCGAGGGGTTCAGCTTCTGCTGGAACCACATCGAAACGCCCAGCGCGATCGGCATGATGCCGATGAAGATCAGCGCCAGGAACGATGTCGGGTCGGGCGCATCCCAAGGCATCAGGCCGAACAGGTTGTAGATCGACGACGGGTCGGGTGCGGACAGGTCGCGGATCCAGCCGATCCACGGCGCGTGCCGCAATTCGATCGTGACGAAGATCACCTTGTAGAGCGAGAAGAAGATCGGGATCTGCAGAAGGATCGGCAGGCAGCCCGAGGCCGGGTTGACCTTGTTCTTCTTGTAAAGCTCCATCATCTCTTTCTGGAAGCGCTGCTTGTCCTCGCCGGTGCGCTCCTTGATCGCCTCCATCTCGGGCTGCAATTCCTTCATCATCGCCATCGAGATGTAGGACTTGCGCGCCAGCGGGAAGAGGATCGCCTTGATGATGAAGGTCAGTGCGATGATCGCCCAACCCATGTTGCCGATCTGCAGGTTGAGCCAGTGCAGCGCGATGAAGATCGGCTTGGTCAGGAAGTAGAACCAGCCCCAGTCGATCGAGTCGACGAACCCCTCAATCCCCAGATCGTCCTGGTAGCCGCGGATCGTTTCCCATTCCTTGGCGCCGGAGAACAGGTAGGTTTGCGCCTGGGCGCTGGCGCCGGGCGCAACCTCCATCACGGGCAGGCGGGTCTCGGCCTGGTAGATGTCGGCCCGGTCGGAATATTTCAGAACCGAGGTGAAGGCCTGGCCCGGCATCGGGACCAGCGTTGTCATCCAGTACTTGTCGGTGAAGCCAACCCAGCCATTCGAGGTGACGGGGATGATGTCGGCCCGGCCCTCGCGCTCGATCGGGTCGAGGTCGGGCATGTCGTTGTAGTCGGTTTCCTGCAACTCGCCGTCCGACAGGCGCACGGCACCTTCGTGCAGGACGAACATGCCCTGCGTGTCGGGTTCGCCATGGCGGGCGACGATGCCGTAAGGCGCAAGCCGCACCGCGGCGCCGGTGTTGTTTTCCACCGACTGGGTGACGGTGAACATGTAATCCTCGTCCACCGCGAAGACGCGGCGAAAGACAAGGCCCTGACCATTGTCCCAGGCCAGCGTAACCGGGCTGTCGGGGCCGAGCTTGTTACCCGATTCGACGGCCCATTCCGTGCGCGGGCCGGGCAGGGCAGCCGGGTCCAGCCCGCCGGCCGGTGCCCAGCCATAGACGGCATAATAGGGTTTCACCGCGGTCGCCCCGACCGGCGCCAGCAGCCGGACATTCGGCGAAGCGGGGTCGAGCGTTTCCTGGTAATCCTTGAGCTTCAGATCGTCGATCCGGCCGCCCAGCAGTGAAACGGTGCCGGCCAGCCGCGGCGTGTCGATCTCGATCCGCGGCGCCTCGGCGCTTTCGCCCGCGGTGCCCGGATCGGGTTGCACGGCGCCGGGGGCCGTTCCGCCGGCCGTCGTGGGCGCGGTGACATCGGGCGCCTGGGCCTGCGTTTGCGTCGCGGCGGGTGGCGGCGCGGTATCCACCGCCGGTTCCGGCGGCGGGAACAGCGTGTACCACACCAGGATCACGAGGAACGAAAGGACCGTCGCGAGGATGAGATTCTTGCCTTGATCGTCCATCAGGACCGCACCACCCGGGCTGCAAACATTCCGGGTGGTTCAAACGTGCGTGCCCCGAAAGGTCAAGCAGTTTCAGGTCAGGATTCCGTGCCGGGCCGGTGCCCCGCCGCGTTCAGGAGGCCTTGCGGCCAAAGCGCGGCGTGGCCTGTGTGGCCAGCTTCTCGGCATGGCCCTCGATCCAGACGAACGTGTCCTCTAGCGCCATGGGCCGGCCGATTCCGAAGCCCTGGACATTGCCGCAACCCAGTTGCGCCAGCATCGCGTGTTCGCCGATCGTCTCCACGCCTTCCGCCAACGTCTCCAGCCCCAGCTGTTCGGCCATCGACTGGATGGCGGCGATCATCTTCTGCTGGTTCTGGTCCTGGTCGACGCGGGTCACGAAGGACCGGTCGATCTTCAGCCGGTGGACGTCGAACCGGCGGATCGAGGTGATCGAGGCATGGCCGGTGCCGAAATCGTCAAGGTCGATCAGGCAGCCCATCCGGGCCAGCGCGGCGATGTTGTGAACCACGACATCGTTGTCGGAACTGGCCACGACGGATTCGAGGATCTCGATCGCCAGCCGTTCGGGCGCGATGTCGAAACGGTCCAGTTCCCAGCGCAGCTTTTCGGGCAGGCGGGGGTTGCGCAATTCCTCGGACGAGAAGTTGACCGAGACGCGCGGCACCTTCAGCCCCGCCTTGTCCCAGGCCTTGAGCGCCCCCAGCGCGTGATAAAGCACCACCTCGCCCAGCCGGGTGGACAGGCCGGAATCGATCAGTTCCGGCAGGAAGCCGTCCGGCGTCAGCATCCCCTGCTTGGGGTGCAGCCAGCGCGCCAGCGCCTCGAACCCCGTCACCTCGCCGGTGTCGGTCGAGACCTGCGGCTGGAAATAGGCGATGATCTGGCCCTGCTCCAGGGCCTCGCCCAATTGGCCGCGCAGCTCTTCGCGGCCCTCTTCGGCCTGTTCGATCTCGACCGAATAGGCGCGGATGCCGGACGGTCCGTTCTGGCTGGCCACGCGCAGCGCGGCCTCGGCCGCGGACAGAAGTGCGGCGCCGGTCGGGTTTGGCGCGCGGGTGGCCAGGCAGAAGCCCACAGAGGCCGAGACATAGACGGTGGCCGCGTCGATCGACAGCGGTTCCTCCACCGCCGATTGCAGCCGGCTGGCGATCTGGATCACGGTCTCAAGGTCCGCCTGCCGCACCGGCGCCAGGCCCACGGCGAAGGTCGCGCCGTCCATCCGCGCGATCACGTCGGCGCCGCGCATCACGCCGTTCAGGCGGTCGGCCGTACGGGCCAGAACCTCGTTGTAGGCAGCTGCGCCAAAGCGCTTTTCCAGCGTTTCGGCCTCGTCGAGGCTGACCACCAGGCAGGCGGTCGTGCGCCCGGTCTGGCGCATCTCGGCAAAGGCATGGTCAAGCCGCGCCACCAGTTCGGTCCGCAAGGGCAGGCCGGTGACGACATCTGTCGGCACCTCCAGCAGCGGGCCGGGTTCACGGTCATGGCGCAGTGTCAGGAAGGCGGCGGGCAGCGCGAAGGCGGCGACCAGCGCCAGCCCCTTGGGGCCGAACCACAGCCCGGCAAGCATCAGGGCGGGCAGGAACACGAGGATTTCGGGGCGCAACAGGGTGCCGGCGGTCCTGGTCAACGCACGGGCCATTCCCGGTGTCTTCCCAATGGGCATGGACAGGGCCTTTCCTTGCCGTTCACGCGACGCGATTGGTGCGCCTGACGGTCAAGCTAGGCCGAGAGAGTGAGCAGCGCGTTAATTACGGTCCGCGAGTTTTGGGGGATTTTTCCGCAATTCCGCCCTATCTTCGCCGGCTTCCGCCAATTCCTGCGACAATTCGCGCGAAAGCCCGGCGAAGTCGAACAACGCGGGGTCGAGCAGGTGCGAGGGGCGGGCATTCATCAGCGCGCGGAACATCACCTGGCGGCGGCCGGGGCTGTTCCTTTCCCAGCCGTCGAGGATCTGCTTGACCTGCTGGCGCTGCAACCCGTCCTGGCTGCCGCAGAGGTCGCAGGGGATTATCGGGTAGTTCATCGCCCGCGCGAAACGCTCGCAATCGGCCTCGGCCACGAAGGCCAGCGGGCGATAGACGAACAGGTCGCCCTCTTCGTTCAGCAGTTTCGGCGGCATGGTGGCCAGCCGCCCGCCGTGGAAGAGGTTCATGAAGAAGGTTTCCAGGATGTCGTCGCGGTGGTGGCCCAGCACCACGGCCGAACAGCCCTCTTCCCGCGCGATGCGGTAGAGGTTGCCGCGGCGCAGGCGGGAACACAGCGCGCAATAGGTCCGGCCCTGCGGCACCTTGTCGACCACCACGGAATAGGTGTCCTGGTATTCGATCCGGTGCGGCACGCCCATGTTGGTCAGGAATTCCGGCAGCACGGTCGCGGGAAAGCCCGGCTGCCCCTGATCAAGGTTGCAGGCCAGGATGTCGACCGGCAGCAACCCGCGCCATTGCAATTCGGTCAGCGCGGCCAGAAGCGTGTAGCTGTCCTTGCCGCCCGACAGGCAGACCAGCCAGCGCGCACCGCGTTCGATCATGCCGTATTGGTCGATCGCCTCGCGCGTTTCGCGCACGATCCGCTTGCGCAGCTTGCGGAACTCCGTCGTCCCGGGGGCGCCGTGAAACAGCGGGTGGATGTCGTCGGATGCGTCGTCGTCAAGCATGGGCGGGGCCTTCGCGGGGATCGGGGCAGGGATAGGGCCTTGGCGCGCCGCCGTCAAAGCCCGCGGTCGCGTGCCCGCAAGGAATCGTGGTCCGGGTCAGCACCGGGCACCGGATCGTAGCCATGCCCACCGGCCGGGTGGCACGACAGGATGCGGCGCGCGGCCAGAATGCTGCCCCTCACCGCACCATGCCGTTCCAGCGCCTCAAGCGCGTAGGCCGAACAGGTCGGCTGATACCGGCAGCCATGCCCGACCCAGGGCGACAGCAGCAGGCGATAGGCCCTGACGGGCAGGGCCACGATATGGGCGAGGGGGCTCATGCCCCGGCTTCCGGCGCGCGGTGTACCTTTTTCAGCGCCCGCGCGAGGTCCGCGCGCATCCGCGCGAAATCCTGCGTGGCGGTCGCGCCGGGGCGGCCCACCAGAACGTAATCCCAGCCCGCGTGGGCATGTTCGGGCAGTTCCAGCCGCGCTATCTCGCGCAGCCGCCGCTTGGCGCGGTTCCGGGCCACGGCATTGCCGAGTTTCTTCGAACAGGTGTAGCCGATGCGGATCGCCGCTTCCGCCGTTTCATCGGGGCGACGCTGGCGGGCCTGCAGCAGAAAGCCCGGCGTCGCCTGCCGCCGGGCCTTGGCTGCGCGCAGGAAATCCGCGCGCTTTGTCAGGGTTTCGATGCGGGGGCCGGTATCGGCCCCGCCCATTGCGTCGGACGCAGGGGTCACCGCATCGGGCCGGTCGCTCAGGCCGACAGAACCTTGCGGCCCCGCGCGCGGCGCGCGGCGATGACCTTGCGGCCGCCTTTCGTCGCCATGCGCGCCCGGAAACCGTGGCGGCGGGCACGAACCAGCTTCGAGGGTTGGAAGGTGCGCTTCATCGTCTCTCACTCCAGTCGTGTGGCAATACGAAATCCAGCGGATTCGGATGCCGAAATCCTTCGAGGCCCCGCAGATACCCGCGCCGGAAGGCCAAGTCAATTCGCTTGGGTCATGAAGCTGAAACAAAACGCACGTTGCCGGGGGGCGGCCATCAAGGCCGCGTGAGGCCACTGGCGGGACGCGCGGGTCCGGCGCATCTTGGCCGGACCGTCACAAGGCAGGCCCCCGATGTCCGATCCGATGACCGATGCCAAGACACGCCGCCGGGCCCGCGCCCTGCCGATCCTGCTGATCGGGGCGGCGGCCGTGATCGGTGCGCTGACGCTGGGTGACGTCCTCTCGTTCCAGACGCTGGCCGACCGGCGTGACGATCTGATCGCCCTGCGCGCGGCGCATCCCTGGGCCACGGCCGCGGGGTTCGTGCTGGCCTATGCCGCGATCGTGGCGCTGTCCCTGCCGGGGGCGGCCATCGCCTCGCTCTCGGGTGGGTTCCTGTTCGGTACCGCGCTGGGCACGCCGCTGAACGTCGTGGCGGCGACAATCGGCGCGGTGGCGATCTTCCTTGCCGCGCGCATGGGCTTCGGCGACAGGCTGGCGGCGCGGATGGATGCGTCCGAGGGGCGGGTGCGGCGGCTGAAATCCGCCATCGACCGCAGCCAGTGGGAGGCGCTGTTCGTCATGCGACTGGTGCCGGCCGTGCCGTTCTTCGTCGCCAATCTCTTGCCCGCGATGTTCGGCGTGCCACTGCACCGCTTTGTCGTGACGACGGCGCTGGGCATCGTGCCCGGCGCGCTGGTCTATACCAGTCTTGGCGCCGGGCTTGGCGAGGTCTTTGCCGCGGGCGAGGCGCCTGACCTGGGCATCATCTTCGCCCCGCATATCCTGCTGCCGCTGCTGGGCCTTGCCGCGCTTGCCGCGTTGCCGGCCGTTTTCCGCGCGCTGCGCGGCCCGGCGCGATAGGCTCTTTCGTCGCGACTTCAAGCGCCTATGTTTGGATCACGAGGGTTGTTACCCTTGGCATGTCCCGCCCGCGCGCGGGGACGAAAGGCGTGGCATGTTTCTGAATTCGCTTTCCGGCCGGTTCCTGATCCTGACGACGATCTTCGTCATGCTGGCCGAAGTGCTGATCTTCGTGCCGTCGGTGGCGCGATTCCGCGAGGATTACCTGCTGTCGCGGCTGGAGCGGGGGCAGATCGCCTCGCTTGCTCTTCTGGCGACCGACGAGATGATCGACCCGGCGCTGGAGGAGGAATTGCTGGCCAATGCCGGGGTGTTCAACGTCGTCCTGCGGCGTGACGAGGTGCGCCAACTGGTTCTGTCCTCGCCGATTCCCGAACCGGTCGCGGCCACCTACGATCTGCGCGATGCGCCTGCCTGGGTGCTGATCCGCGACGCTTTGTCGGACCTGGTCTATCCGCAGGACCGGGTGATCCGGGTGATCGGCGAACCGGTGAAGGAGGCCGGCCTGCTGATCGAGGTCACGATGGAATCCGAACCGCTGCGGCGCGAGATGCTGGCCTATGGCGGCCGGATCCTTGTGCTGTCGGCGGTGATCTCGATCATCACGGCTTTCCTTCTGTTCCTGGCGGTGCAGCGGTTGCTTGTCTTCCCCATCCGGCGTGTCGTCCGGTCGATGACCGATTATGCAGAGGCGCCCGAGGATGCGCGGCGGGTGATCGTGCCGCGTTCGCCGGTGCGCGAATTGCGCGAGGCCGAAGAAGCCCTGCAAAGCCTGCAACAGCATCTGACCGGCGCCCTGAAACAGAAGGAACGGCTGGCCCAGCTGGGCGGTGCGGTGGCGCGGATCAGCCATGACCTGCGCAACATCCTGACCACGGCGCAACTGTTCGCCGACCGGATGGAAAGCAGCGACGACCCGCGCGTGCAACGCGCCGCCCCCAAGCTGATCGGGTCGATCAGCCGGGCGGTGAACCTGTGCGAATCGACGCTGGCCTTCGGCAAGGCAGAAGAACCGCCACCGCGTCTGACGGTGTTCCCCCTGCGCCGGCTCATCGACGAGGTCGTGGAGGCCGAGCGTCTTGCGGCGGGCGAGGGTGCGAAGGTGGATTTCCTCGTCGATGTGCGGCCCAACCTTGCCATCCGCGCCGATCAGGAACAGCTGACGCGGGTTCTGGCCAACCTGGTGCGCAATGCCCGCCAGGCGATCGAGGCCGCGGGCCAGGAAGGAACGGTCGAGATCGGCGCGGGCGAGGGCGAGGCGGATTGGTGGATCCGCGTGGGCGATACCGGGCCGGGGCTGCCGGAAAGGACCAAGGAACGGCTGTTCCAGCCCTTTCAAAGCGTGCGCAAGGGCGGCACCGGGCTGGGGCTGGCCATCGCCGCGGAACTGGTGCGTGGCCATGGCGGCCGGCTGGAGTTGTTGCGCAGCGATTCCGAAGGGACGGAATTCATGATCCACCTGCCCAAGGAACTGGCCGATATCGTCGAAACGGCATGACCAAGGCGCACGATTTCGCCCTTGCAATGCGCCGCCACGGCGGATACATCGCGTCACCACGCACCCGTAGCTCAGCTGGATAGAGCACCAGACTACGAATCTGGGGGTCGGGCGTTCGAATCGCTCCGGGTGCGCCACTTTCCATTCATCGCGCCGCCAAGGGCCATGATCGGTACGATTGTGGCGATGTCGCCTGCGCAGGCCGCCGATTGCCGTGGCAATGATCGCCGCCTGTCGGCCTTCATCCACTCGGAGCGTTGCCGAGGAAATTGCCGGCGTGGGTAAGACAAAACCCGCGGGCCCCTGAAAAGCCATGCGTCGAACGGGGGCAGGGCACGTTGCCGCAGCCGGCGCGTCCGCCCCGAAACCAGCCCGAAGATTTCCGAAACCTGCCCAACTTTCGCCCAAGGCCGGGGATTGTATGGCATCAGGAAACGACAAGGATCGATGCCATGCAGATCGCAATGCGGATCATGGAACGGATGGGCTGGGGCGCTTCGCTGCACGAGGACGCGTTCGGCCACAGGCTGGACACGCTGACGCTCAGCACGCCGGACCGGCGCAGCCGCCGGATCGGGGCGGCGCCTCGGCCTTCGGTCTTCGGCTATCGGCGCCCCGCGCTCTGAGCTCTAGAACGTTACCGACACGCCGGGCAGGCCCAGCTCCTTGACCAGGTCGCGTACCTCCTGCCGGGCCGCGATGTTCGAAATGTTCAGATTCTCGACGCCGATGTCGCGCAGGTCCAGAAGCGTGAGGCCGCGCGGGAACAACTCGCGGAAGATCACGCGTTCGGAAAAGCCCGGCGCCACGCGAAACCCGATGCGGCGCGACAATTGTTCCAGCGCCGCGCCGACCTTCTTCTTGTTGTGCATCTGCTGGGCGCCCAGCCGGTTGCGCAGCACGATCCAGTCGATCGGCTTCAACCCGGCCCGCGCCCGCAATTGCCGCGCGTTCCAGACCATTTCGGAATAGATTGACGGCCCCAGCACCTTGCCCGAATCCGGTTCGGTCCGCGCAAGCAGGTCGAAGTCGATGAAACTGTCGTTCAACGGCGTGATGAGCGTGTCAGCCAGCGAATGTGCGACCTGGCTCAGCCGGGTATGCGAACCGGGGCAGTCGATGATGACGAAGTCGCAGGTCTTTTCCAACTCGCCCACGGCCATGGCCAGCCGCGCGTCATAAGGGTTTTCGCCCTCCGGCAGGGTCGCGGGGTCGATCTCGGGCAGGGGGCGGTAATCCGGCGAGGGCAGATCCAGCCCTTCCCGTGCCATGAAGGCGCGGCGGTTTTCGACATATCGGCCGAAGCTGCGCTGGCGCAGGTCAAGGTCCAGCGCGCCGACAGAATGGCCCATGCGGGCCAGCGCCGTTCCCACATGCATGCAGGTCGTCGATTTGCCCGACCCGCCCTTTTCGTTGCCGACAACGATGATATGCGCCACGTCCGATCCCCGTTCCGTCGCCCCTGTCCAGAGACGAAAAGGCGCGCCACCCCGGGCGCGCCTTGACTATATGTTGTGTGCCCCCCGGAGGGAAGCGCAAGAAACTCAGAAGCCGAGCCCGGCGTACTTGTTCTTGAACCGCGACACGCGGCCGCCGGTATCCATCAGGCGGGTCGAACCGCCGGTCCAGGCCGGGTGCGACGTGGGGTCGATGTCGAGCGTCATGACGTCGCCTTCCTTGCCCCAGGTCGAACGCACCTGGTAGGTCGTGCCGTCGGTCATCTTGACGTCGATCATGTGGTAATCGGGGTGGATGTCCTTTTTCATCGGTCCGCGCTCCTTCAGGCTTCCGCGCCGGCTTTGGGCTTGTAGGTCGTGTCTTCGGCGATCCGGGCGGATTTGCCGCGGCGCGACCGCAGGTAGTAAAGCTTCGCACGGCGCACCCGGCCGCGGCGCACGACCTCGATCTTCTCGATATTGGTCGAGTACAGCGGGAACACGCGTTCCACGCCTTCGCCGAACGAGATCTTGCGAACCGTGAACGAGGCCGCGATGCCGTCGCCGCCCTTGCGGCTGATGCAGACGCCTTCGTAGTTCTGCACACGGGTGCGCGACCCTTCGGTCACCTTGTAGCCGACGCGAACGGTGTCGCCGGCCTTGAAGTCCGGGATGTCTTTGCCGAGGGCGGCGATCTGTTCCGCCTCGATCTGCGCGATCAGGTTCATCGCGTCTTCCTTTCATGTTCCCGCGTGGTCCGCGGCGTTGGTGACACCTCAGAGCTCTTGGTCTTCGTCCGGGTCCGCAGCGCTGCTTGCGCGATACGCCCGCCAGAGATCAGGTCGTCGTTCCTTCGTCAGCCTTTCGGCCATGTCCCGGCGCCAGTCGGCGATTTTCGCGTGATTGCCGGACAGAAGCACTTCCGGTATCGCGCGGCCTTCCCAGACAGCGGGTTTGGTGTACTGCGGAAACTCCAACAGCCCCGCGGAGAAGCTTTCTTCTTCCGTCGAGGCCTGATTCCCGAGCACGCGCGGTATAAGGCGGACCGTCGCGTCGATCAAGGCCTGTGCGGCGATCTCGCCCCCGGTCAGGACGAAGTCGCCCAACGAAACCTCTTCCAGCGCGAAATGGTCGATCACGCGCTGGTCCACGCCCTCGAACCGTCCGCAAAGCAATGTCATCCCCTCGGCGGCGGCGAAACGTCGGGCGGTGGCCTGAGTGAACGGCCGTCCGCGGGGCGAAAGATAGACGACAGGCCAGCGCGCGCGGTCGGCGGGGGTGCCGATGGCCGCCTCGGTCAGCGCGGGGCCCAGAACGTCGGGGCGCATCACCAGGCCGGGGCCGCCGCCCGCGGGCGTGTCGTCGACATTCCGGTGCTTGCCGATGCCGAAGCCGCGCAGGTCGATCGTTTCCAGCGCCCATAGCCCTTCGGCCAGCGCCTTGCCGGTCAGCGACAGGCCCAGCGTGCCGGGAAAGGCGTCGGGAAACAGCGTAAGCACGCGCGCGGTCCAGGCGCCGCGCAGCCGTTCCGCCCCCATCAGTTCGCGCGGGCGGGTCGAGGCGGACATGGACAGGCGGCCATGCGACCGCGCAGGAGGGCTTTCGGACATGGTTTCACGCTCCGCCGCCGGGATGGCTGCGCCCGGTCAGGGGCGGGAACCGGCGGAAGCCCCCTGATCGGCCGGATCGGCGGCTGCGTCAAGCGGCGGGCCAGGGCGCCCGGCCAGAAGCCGTGCCAGCGGCAGCGAGGTCAGCGCCAGGGCGACGGGCAGCCAGCCGGGCAGGGCCAGCGCCGCCCCATTCAAGACCGCAAGCCCGCGGCCGGTGGCGAAGATCGCGACGATCAGCAACCCCTGCGCCAGAACCGCCAGCCACAACCCGCCCAATGCAGGGCCCGGAACCGCGCGTCGCGTCCAGCGGGCGGGTCGCGCCAGCAGCAGCCACAGCGCCCAGATCGCGGCGAAAACCGGGATCAGCGCCTTGGGCGACATCGACAGCCCGGCCAGGAACGGCGCGGCATAAAGCGGTGCGGCGACCAGGGCGGCAAGGATGGCGGGGTTGGGCAAGGCGGGCTCCTTTCGCGACACTCGCGCAGGATCACCCGTGAAGGCGGCGAGAATTTGGCGTCAATCCATCTCGCCGGGCGGATCGGCCACGATGCGGCCCGCGGCGATGTCGATGGTGGGCACAGCCTCGCGCGTGAAGGGCAGCAGAAGCGGGGTCTTCCGCGTCGGTGCCTGCACTTCCAGGATATCGCCGGCGCCGTGATTGTGGATCGCGGACAGGCGGCCCAGCGTCGCGCCGCCGGTATCGACGACCTCGAGCCCGATCAGGTCGGCATGGTAGAATTCGTCGTCGGGCAACGACGGCAGCCTGGAACGGTCGGCGAACAGGCTGGTGCCGCGCAGCGCGTCGGCCTCTTCCTTGGTCGAAACCCCGCCCAGCCGCGCGGCCAGCCCGCCTTTCAGCGCGCGCGTGATCCGGACGGTGAAGCTGCGGCTGCCATCCTCGGTGTAAAGCGGGGCGTAATCGGCGATGGCCGCCGGATCGGCGCAAAAGCTTTTCAGCCGCACCTCGCCCCGGACCCCGAAAGAGCCCGAAATCGCGCCCACGCAGATGCGCCCGGTTTCCGCCATGCCCTTGCCCCGCTGTCACCGGCCGGGCGGCGGTGCCGCCCGGCTTGCCCGTCAGGTCGTGCCGATCACTCTTCGGCCGGGGCCTCGGCGGCCTCTTCTGCGGGCGCGGCTTCGGCTTCGGCGGCAGCCGCCTCGGCGTCGGCGGCCTTCTGGGCCTTCTCGTCGGCACGCTGCTGGGCCTTCTGGCCCGGCTTGGCCTTGTTGGGGTTGTTGCGCGTCGCCTTTTCCTTGACGCCGGCCGCCTCGAGGAAGCGGGCCACGCGGTCGGTCGGCTGCGCGCCGTGGTCCAGCCAGTATTGC
>Ga0180436_10004246_pt1 | contig 12929 bp, 10 predicted proteins | sample SS_ome_2_FD_132434 | JGI IMG/M metagenome (GOLD analysis project Ga0180436, IMG submission 132434) | Hypersaline lake sediment archaeal communities from the Salton Sea, California, USA - SS_3_S_2 metaG | ecosystem: Environmental > Aquatic > Non-marine Saline and Alkaline > Hypersaline >...
AACGCGGATATCTTCCGCCCAAAGTATTCCAAACATGACGGCAATTACGATGCGAGCGGATTTGCCCGTCAACCGGATGATTATCAACGCAGGGCGGACTGGTACTTGAACGATGCGCCTACCGAGATATGTGATGGGTTATGGACTACAGGCAGAATCGTGGAAAGGGAATTTCCGGAAGGACGCAGTGCTGGGCACTTCATACGCAAGGATGGGGATTTTGTGCCTGACCCGTACCTGGATGACATGTCGCTGGTGCTGAAGACGGAAGGGAGGCTGGTGGTGATCTGCGGATGCTGCCATGCCGGGATCCTGAATACGGTGGCGCATGTGGAGACACATTTTGAGGGCGATATCATCGCTGTGCTGGGAGGTATACACCTGATGCCAGCGGAGATGCCCATGATCCGAGAGGTGATCGGTAAACTACAAGAGACCGCGCCCAACGCGCGTTTCTGGCTGAACCACTGTACCGGGGATGGCGCACAAAAGGCGTTTGCAAAAACGTTTGGCGATCGCGCGCATCATTTCAAGGCGGGAGAAAGTATCAGTTTCTAGCTGTTTATCCCATGAGCAACTCCCAATTTTTACCAACAACGCGCGCTGATATGGCACAACGCGGATGGGACGCGCTGGATGTGATCATCGTGAGCGGGGACGCCTACATTGACAGCCCGTATATCGGGGCGGCGGTGGTGGGTCGCGTACTGGAAGATGCGGGCTACCGGGTGGGGATCATCGGGCAGCCGGACATAAACAGCGAGACAGATATCACGCGGATGGGGGAGCCGCGCCTGTTGTGGGGGGTGACGGGCGGGAGCGTGGACTCGATGGTGGCCAACTACACCGCCAGCCAAAAGAAACGCTGGCAGGATGACTATACCCCAGGCGGAGAGAACAACCGGCGGCCAAACCGGGCTGTGATCACTTACACTAACCTGATCAAGCGCTACTTTAAGGAAACTGCGCCGATCGTGCTGGGCGGGATCGAGGCATCGCTACGGCGGGTGGCGCATTATGACTACTGGTCGGACGCGATCCGGCGCTCGATCCTGTTTGATGCCAAGGCGGACTACCTGCTGTACGGGATGGCAGAGAGGTCTATTCTGGAACTAGCGGGCGCGCTGGCGCGGGGAAAGCCGGTGGAGGATGTGCGCGGGATGTGCTATATCAGCCACAGTGTCCCAGAGGGGTACGAGCAGATGCCATCATATGAAACGGTGAAGGATAATAGCAAGGCCTTCATCGATATGTTCCACACCTACTACCAGAACAATGACCCGCTGATTGCACGCGGACTGGCGCAAGGGCACGGCAATCGCTTCCTGATCCAAAACCCTCCGGCGGAATACCTGACCCAGGCAGAGATGGACGCGGTGTACGCGCTACCTTTCCAGCGGGAGGGACACCCCTATTATGCCAAGCAGGGCGAGATACGGGCGCTGGAGACGATCCGCTTCTCGATCAACACCCAGTACGGTTGCTATGGGGAGTGCAACTTCTGCGCGATCGCGGTGCATGAGGGGCGAACGGTACGATGGCGGAGCGAGACCTCGATCCTGAAAGAGGCGAGACTGATCGCGAAGATGCCGGACTTCAAGGGATACATCCTGGATGTGGGCGGGCCGACGGCGAACATGTACGGCTTTGAGTGCCCAATCAAGCTGAATCAAGGGGCATGCCAGGACAAGCGCTGCATCTATCCAACGGTGTGCGGGGCGCTGAAGCCAAACCATGCACGGCAGATCGCGCTGCTGAAGAAGGTGCGGCAGATCGAAGGGGTGAAGCAAGTGCTGGTCAGTTCGGGCATCCGCTATGACCTGGTGCTGGCGGATGAGGGGCACGGAGATGAATACCTGCAGGAGATCACGCGCTGGCACGTGGGCGGGCAGCTTAAGGTGGCGCCAGAACACAGCGAAGAGAAGGTGCTGGAGGCGATGGGCAAGCCGGGGCATGAACTGCTACTGGCTTTTAAGGAAAAGTTCGACCGCTTTTCGCGGGAGGCGGGCAAGGAGCAGTACCTGACGTATTATCTGATCGCGGCGCACCCGGGCTGTACGCAGGAGGAGATGCACGCGCTGCGGCGATTCGCGAGCCGCGAGCTGCACATCTCGCCGGAGCAGGTGCAGCTATACACCCCGCTGCCGAGCACATACTCGGCGGTGATGTACCACACCGGGCTGGACCCATTCACGGGCAAGGCGATCTTCGTGGAGAAGGACGCGGGCAAGAGAGAGCGGCAGAAGCGGATCGTGACGGAGAAGCGCAAGAAGAAGCGGCGCTGAGGGAGCGGCGAGACCCGACAAAACCCGACAAAACCCGACAAAACCCGACAGTTGGATAAAGTTGGGCGGATGGGACAGAATGGGACAAAATGAGATAGTTTTGATACGAATATAGTGAAAAACGGGGGATAGCGCATGGGTGAAAGATGGGGGATGAGCGGGAGAAAGATCTATGAAATGACGAGATAAGATACCTGCTCTCGGTATTCGCCAGAATGGCAAGGATGGGACGGGCGTTGGGTTATGGGACGAAACCCAACCTACCACGATGACAGGAGGCATAAGGTGTTGGGGTGAAAGGCGCAAGCCAAACTATCATACGGCATGAAGACCAGAGTGGGAGGGAAAGGTGATTGAGGGGCGATGACACTCAAGGCAAAAAACTCGCGCGCTTTGGGTCCTGTGTAAAAAGTAACATAAACGGGCAGAAAACATCAAAAACGGGTTTTTTAAGTTGTAATAAACCCACATAAATGGTAATATAAACACATAATACAACGTAAACCAAACAACTTATTCGGGAGCTGTATGTCTGAAAACGGGAAAACGATGTATAGTGTGCAGCGACAATCTCTGGTGCTGGAAATTTTGGAGCAAGAAGGCCAGGTGGAAGTGAACAATCTGGCAGAAAAGTTTTCAACATCCAAGGAAACGATCCGACGCGACCTGCGCTCGATGGAGAAATCCGGACTGCTGACGCGGACGCATGGTGGCGCAGTACCGATGGAGAAAGCGTTCAGCCAGGGGTATGAATACCCGCTGTTTGCACGGGAAATAAAGAAATATGATGAGAAGCAGAGAATCTGCAGGGGCGGAGCGAAACTACTGGAGGACGGGGACACCATTTTTCTTGATAACAGCTCAACCACGATGAATTTCCTGCGATATGTGCCGAATGACATCCGATTAACTGTTATCACCAACTCGATCCAGGTATTGCTGGTAGCTGGAGACGTGAAGAATAAGAACCTGAATATTGTCAGTCTGGGGGGAATTCTTAACATCAAAAACTATTCGGTATCAGGCATGTTATCCAATTCGTACGCAAAAAGCTTTTTCCCGGACAAGGCGATCATGTCCTGCAGGGGATTAACGGAAAAGAGCGGATTGACGGATGCCAGTTTCTTAGAAGTGGAAGTGAAGCGGATGATGATCGACAATTCCAAAAAACTGATCGTGCTGGCAGACCATACTAAATTTGGCCTGGTGGGCGCGATCAATATTGGTTCATTGTCGGAAATTGATTATGTTGTAACCGATTCAAAAGTGGAACGCGAGCGGTTGAAAATGTTTGATGGGTATAAGGCACAAATCGTTATTGTTGAATAAACAATGAAGATGAGATTATTCGGATAAAAAGCAGGAAAAATTGGATCTTCTAGCGTTTGACCTGGGTGCATCAAGCGGAAAATCATTCCTTGGGGAATATGATGGCGCACGCCTGACCATCAGCGAAATTGACCGGTTTTCGCATGGCCCAATCGATATCCAAGGGGAGTTATTCTGGGATGTGCTGGGGATGTTCAACAGCCTGCGAAATGGTATCCGAAAAGCGAAAACAAACGGGAGAATCATCCGAAGCATCGGCATCGACTCTTTTTCAAACGATTTCGGTTTACTGGATATGGACGGGTTTTTTACCAACCAGGTGCACTGTTACCGGGACGAACGCACGAAACGCAATGCGAAAAAAATCTACTCGATCATATCAAAGCAGAAATTGCATGCACTGAGCGGCAACCAAAATGCGCTGTTCGGCACTTTCATGCAGTTAGCTTCGATGTGTTTAGAAAACCAGTCTTATCTACTGGAAGGGGCCGGGGCACTGCTGTTTTTACCCGATCTATTCAATTATTTCCTGACCGGCGAAATTGCCTCTGAGTATACGATCTCTTCTGTGAGCCAGATGTTCAACTATCCCATGAATAGCTGGTCGGACGAAATCATAGACATATTTGCTTTCCCGAGAAAGATCTTTGCTGATATTGTTTTTCCAGGAACAAAAATCGGAAAGATCCAAAGCAAATCCGGGCTGAGCAACGGGAACCGTGAGATTGATGTGGTTGCTGTGTGCGAGCACGATACCGCGTCCGCATTTCTGGCTGCGCCATACGGCCATGATGCGATCATCATCAGCAGCGGCACATGGTCGCTGGTAGGAACTGAAACACAAACCCCGATCATCAATAAATATACATACGAGCATAATATTGCCAATGAAGGCGGATACACCGGCCATCACCGCCTATTAAAAAATGTGATGGGGTTGTGGATACTGCAGGAATGCCAACGACATTTGAAAACAAACGGAACAGACCATTCAGTAGAAGACCTGATCCGCTTAGCCGCAGAAGCGACACCGCTACAATTTTTGATCAATCCCAATGATGAAATATTCTTTTCTCCCGGTAATATGCCTGAAAAAATCATGGCCTACTGCAGAGAACACGGACAGGGTGTGCCGGAAACTCCCGGAGAAATCACCCGCTGTATCTTTGACAGCCTGGCGATGCATTATCGATTTGTGATTGACGAAATTGAAGAAGCGACCAACAGGCATTTTTCGACGATCAACGTTGTGGGAGGCGGGTGTCAAAACGAGATGCTGAACCAGCTAACTGCTAACGCAACTGGGCGGATTGTATATGCAGGACCAAGCGAAGCAACTGCTATCGGTAACATGATGGTTCAAATGGTATCCCATAAAGAAATTCAAACTATTGAAGAAGGGCGTCAAGTCATCCGAAATTCATTCGTGATCAAGGAATTTGAGCCCATTGATCAAGACCTCTTTAGCGAAAAATATCGCGAATATTTACTAATGATCAGACACTAGGAGAGAAAAATGACAGACAAGACATTCAATGTTGGCATCGTGGGGCTTGGGTTCGGGAAAGAATTCATCCCGATCTACCAGAAGCACCGTAATGGCGGAAAAATCGCCATCTGCACACGCACCCTTGAGACATTAAATGCGGTGGGCGACCAGTTTGGCATCCCTGATGACATGCGTTATACAGACTATTATGAGATGATCCAGAATCCAGAACTGGACGCGATCCACATTGTCACCCCGATCATGGAGCATTATCCACAAACGATTGCAGCACTGGAAGCCGGCAAGCATACCGCATGCACCGTACCAATGGCCACATCAGTCGAGGAATGCAAGCGTATCGTTGAATTGAGTGAACGGGTGGGCAAGTACTACATGATGATGGAGACGTCTTTATATACAAGAGAATACCTGTATGTAAAGGACCTGGTGGAAAAAGGAAAGATGGGGCGGATCCAATTCATGCGCAGCGACCATATGCAGAATATGATGCTGACCGGCTGGGGAGATTATTGGCGCGGATTCCCGCCTTTCTACTATGGCACACACGCGCTTTCACCTGTGATCGAGCTGATAGGCAAAAAACCCAAATACGTGATCGGGCACGGATCAGGACACTTGAGCAAGGATAAGGTTGAGAAGTACAACTCACCATTTGCGGTTGAGACTGCTACATTTACCTTCCATGATACGGATGTTGTGGCGGAATCTTCGCGCTGCCTGTTTGAAACAATTCGCCAGTGCCGGGAGTGCTTTGATATTTACGGCACAGAGATGTCTTTTGAGTGGGAACTGGTGATCGATGATGGGCATGTAATCTTCACCGGCATTGATGACGCGGAAAAGATCGAGTGTCCGGATACGGATGATATGCTGCCAGAGGAGATCAAAGTTTTCACTCGTCGTGAAGCGGTGGGGGATAAATCACACTCATCTTTCAGGCAGGGAATTGGGCATGGCGGATCGCACCCGCATCTGGTGCATCAATTCCTGATGGCGCTTGTTGAGGACAGACAACCAGCGGTTGATGCAATCGCATCGGCAACAATCACATGCGCTGGGATTTGCGCGCATGATTCGGCGATGAATGGATCTGTGAAAGTGGAAATTCCCGATTTTGGATACGTGAAGAAATAAACGCTGGACCAGGAAAAGATGATGAAACAAATTCTCAGCATGCGCAATATTGTGAAATCCTTCTCGGGGGTTGAGGTTTTACATTCTGTAGATCTGCAGTTGTTTGAAGGAGAGGTATTGGCGCTGGTTGGGGAAAACGGAGCCGGGAAATCGACCCTGATGAAAATTCTAATGGGGATCGAACAACCCAATTCCGGCGAAATCCAAATCAACGGTGACATCATCAAAATAGACAACCCCGCACGGGCGCTGGACCTGGGTATCGCAATGATCCACCAAGAACTATCACCGATTCCTGAAATGACCGTTGAAGAGAACATGTTTATTGGCCGGGAAATCAACCGATTTGGATTTGTGAACACAAGAAAACAAATTCAGAAGACGCGCGAATGGCTGGCAAAACTGAACATTGATATCTCGCCGATGCTGAAGATGGAAGAATTAAGCATCTCAAAGATGCAAATGATAGAAATCACGAAGGCCATTTCTTACGACTCGCGGATCCTGATCATGGATGAGCCGACCTCGGCTATTACTGAAAAAGAGGTGATGCAGCTTTTTGAACTAATCAACCTACTCAAGAAAAATGGCGTGAGCATGATCTATATTTCCCATAAGCTACATGAACTTCCTTATATAGCTGACCGGGTGCAGGTTATGCGGGACGGGCACATCATCAGTGTTTCAAACATGGCTGATATGAACGAGAAAAAGATCATGCGTGACATGGTGGGGCGTGAAATCTCAACGATCTACCCAAAATGCAAGAATAAAATCGGCGAGCCAATCCTGGAAGTAACTCAACTCAGCAAGGAGGGAGAATTCGAAGACGTATCGTTTACGCTGCACGCAGGGGAAAAGCTGGGCATTGCCGGGTTGATGGGCGCGGGGCGGACAGAGCTGATGAGCGCAATATTCGGAGCGAACAAAGCGGACAGCGGCAGGGTTATGGTCAAAGGCAGGAAACTTCCGCTCCGGCGCACATCTGACGCGATCAAGCACAACATCGCGCTTGTGCCCGAGGACAGGAAACTGATGGGGTTGAATCTGGTGATGAATGTGGCAGAAAACACCACGATGTGCATTGACCAAACTATTGCGAAGAGCGGATTCCTGAACACCAGGCGAGGCGAGAACCTTTCACGCATGATGGTGGATAAACTATCCATTCGAATCCATTCTTTGAAGCAGGCGGTTGAAAACCTGTCTGGCGGCAACCAGCAAAAAGTCGTTCTGGCGAAGTGGCTACTGACAGAACCTGAAATCCTGTTATTTGATGAACCGACCAGAGGGATCGACGTAGGGGCAAAGGCGGAGATATTTGAACTGATCAACCAGCAAGTATTGCAAGGAAAAGCGGCATTGATCGTCTCTTCCGAAATGCAAGAATTGGTAGGCGTCGCTGACCGAGTGCTGGTGATGTGTGAAGGAAAGATCACTGGTGAATTGAAAGGAAAGGACATCACGCAGGAGAACATCATGACGCTTGCCTCACCGCAGAAAGAGACTGCAGGACAGGCAGTGTGATTGCTTTTGCAGGAGAAGAATATGCAAACCAAACCAAATGATAAAGGGAAGAAAACGACAATGATGAATAATGACAACGTGCCATTTTATAAATCACCGCAGTTCTGGAAAAGCACCGGCATCTTCTGGGCGCTGGTGGCGCTGGTGATCGTGATGGCTTTTTCCCAACCCGCATTCCTGACGAGACCGAACCTGATCAACATCCTCAAACAAGCATCGATCACGGGTGTCTTAGCCGTTGGGATGACGATGGTGCTACTGACGGGCGGGATCGACCTGGGTGTGGGTTCAGTGCTTGGGGTGGCATGTATGGCTGCCGCTTATGCCACGACCGAAGAGCAAGGCTGGCCGATCCTGATTGCATTCCTGATCGGCATTGGGGTTGGCGCGGTGTTTGGATTCATCAATGGCGTTGGCATCGCTTATGTGGGGTTTGCGCCGTTCATTATGACGATGGCGACCCTTTCCGCCGCGCGCGGGATAGCACTGGTATCAACCAATAACCGGCCGATCTTTAACCTGAGTGAACAATTCATTGATGTCTCCAACTCGATCTATTTTGGATTACCGTCATTGATCTATTATTTTATGGGGGTGACAATCCTGGCGTATATCCTGACGAAGAAAACCGTATTTGGAAAATGGATCTATGCGGTGGGGGGAAATGAAAATGCTGCGCGGTATTCGGGCATCAATGTTAAACGGGTGAAAGTGATCATCTACACGATCATGGGATCGCTTTCCGGGTTGACGGGAGTGTTGATGGCCTCTCGGATCACCTCGGGCAACCCGGTGGTAGGGGACGGATATGAATTAGACGCGATCGCGGCATGCGTCATCGGCGGCGTGAGTTTATCGGGCGGATCCGGCTCTGTGATCGGGACGGTAATCGGTGTGCTGATCCTGGGCGTGATCTCAAACGGGTTCGATATTTTAGGGATTTCTTCTAATTATCAAAGAATAATGAAAGGATTGGTGATTCTATTCGCGGTGTTTATAGATATTCGATCGAGAATGAGAAAGAACGATTAGGAACGATTAAGAACGGTTATCACTGGCGAATCCGGGCCAGAGAAACAAAAGAAACACATAGGAAAACAAAAAAAGGAGATTAACGAAATGAAGAAGTATTTTCTAGTTACTTTACTGCTGGCGGCCATGCTGTTATCGGCCTGCGCACCAGAAGCAGCGGCACCCGCAGAACCAGCGGAAGCTGAAGCTCCGGTCGAGGAAGAAGCAGCCCCCGCTGATTCAGGGGTACCTGAGCCACCAAGCAAAAAGGTTGCCTGGATAGCATCCAATATTGCTAATGAGTTTACCACTGGTATGGCAGCAAACGCTGAATCCGTTGGCGCGGACAATGGGTGGGAAGTGACGGTTTTCAATCCGAACTCAGACCTGAGCCAACAGATATCACAGATCGAAAATGCAGCCTCACAAGGTTTCGCTGCATTGATCATCGACCCGGTTGCGTATGACGGGTTGACGGCTGTGCTTGAAGATGTTACTGCCAACTACGATATCCCGGTGATCACGCTACACGGATCCGCATCAGCACAAGACCTGCTGACGGCGTACGTCGCGATCGACATCGGAAAAGGCGGCGTTTTGAAGATGGAACAGGTCGCAAAAGACCTGGGCGGTGAAGGCGATATCGCGATCATGACCGGTACAGAAGGCCAAACAACCGCTATTTTGATCACGGACGGGTATTATGAAGTACTCCCGAACTATCCTGACATCAATGTGGTGTTTGAAGGCGCAGGCAACTGGAATGCTGATGACGCAACCCCATTGGCAGAGAACTGGCTTTCCTCTGGCAAGAACCTGGACGCGATCGTCTGCAACAATGATGGTATGGCACTTGGCGTACGCGCGGTATTGCAAGCTGCCGGCCTGACCGGAGAGATCAAGCTATACGGCCTGGACGCGACACCTGAAGGCCGCAAGGCACTGCGCGATGGCTCGATGGATGCCTCGATCTGGGTTGACTCCTACGCGGAATTCGTGGAAGCGTTCAAGATCATTAACGCATTCTACGCAGGCGAACCCTTTGAAAAAGAGGTCCTGATCGACCCCGTCCTGGTGACAGCTGAGAACGTAGACGAGCTGTTCCCGAACGACTAATTAAACTTTTATCCCTCTGGCGCGGATTCGCCAGAGGGATCACTTCAAAGATCGTTAATGCACCCATTCAACGTGCTGAGGATTCAGCAGGCATTATTTAGTACGCGTGTATCAAAAGGACTTATATAAAAAGAAGTACGTTGGAGGGTATTAATAATGACAGATAAAAAAATCAACATTGGAATCATCGGACTGGGTTTTGGGAAGGAGTTTATCCCGATCTACCAGCAACACCCGAATGGCGGAGAAATTGCCATCTGCACACGGAGAGAAGCGCAATTAAACGAGATCGGTGATCAATTCAATATTGCACCGGCGCTGCGTTATACCGATTACCAAGAGATGCTTGAAAATGAGACTCTGGACGCTATCCACGTGGTGACGCCTGTGATGGACCATTATCCGATGGTGATGGAATCTCTGAAAAAAGGAAAGCATGCTGCATGTACTATTCCGATGGCAACGACGGTTGAGCAATGCAAGGATATCGTGCACGCGACACAGGAAAGCGGCAAAGTGTATATGATGATGGAAACCTCGCTATACACACGTGAATTCCTGTATGTCAAGGAATTAAAAGATTCCGGAAAATTAGGGAGGATCCAATTCGTGCGATCTGACCATATGCAGAACATGGCGATGGAAGGTTGGCCGGCATACTGGCAGGGATTCCCACCATTTTTAAACGGAACACACGCCCTTTCACCGGCCATCACACTGATAGGGAAACGCCCGACATCGGTTGTCGCACACGGATCAGGGCGTCTGAGTGAAAAAAGGGCCAAGAACCACGGTTGCCCATACTCAGCAATCACAGCGACATTCAAGTTCGCAGAGACGGATGTGGTGGCAGAATCGACAAGGTGGATCAACGAAACCATCCGGCAATGCCGGGAGGGATTCGATGTATATGGCACCGAGATGTCATTTGAGTGGGAGTTGATGATCGATGACGGGCATGTGATATTTACAGGGATCGATGATGCGGAGAAGATAGAGTGTCCCGACACCGACCAATACCTGCCGCCTGAAATCGCCCATTTCACACGACGGGAAGCGGTGACGGATACCAGCCATACATCTTTCCGGCAGGGCGTCGGCCATGGCGGATCACACCCGCACCTGGCACACCAATTCCTTAAAGCAATCGTTGAAGAGAAAAAAGCCGCGGTGGATGAAGTCGCGGCTGCGACGATCACATGCGCAGGCATCTGCGCGCAGGAATCGGCAATGAAAGGCGGAGAAAGGGTTGAGATCCCCGACTTTGGATATGGATAAGCTCCATCAGAGAGTTGATCGAATAAAAATGGGTAAACAGTAACTCACTCCGTAATTAAAGTGAGATAAAAAGAAAAGGAATGATTGACAATGGAAAAATTAGCAGAGCGGATGACCATCGCAGAACAGATCATCTACACCGGAAAATTCATGTTCGCGCGTGACCTGACAGATATATCAGGGGGAAATATCAGCGTGAGAGAAGGGGATGTGGTCTACATGACCCCGACACTGGCCGGCAACCAATACCACTGGGATATTGACCCGGTGGATATCGTGGTTGGAAAACTTTCCCAAGAACAGGAACTAAAAGCGCATCCAAAATTTACGAGAGAGGGATTATCGCACCTGGCAATATTCAAAGCATTTCCGTTCGTGAACGCAGTGATCCATGCCCACCCAAAATATATCCTGCCATTCACCGCATATTCAAAGCCGATTCCAGCGATATTGAACGCAGCGAAACGTTTTGGCGAAATGCCGTATCACGCAGAAGCTCCTTCATATTCACAAGAGCAGGCAGAAGCGATCGTGGATGTTTTGAAAGGACAGGAAGACCGGATGAAAGAAAAAGCAGCAGGTGTGCTGATGCCGAGGCATGGTGTGATAGCCGCGGGCGGAGATCTGATGACCGTGCTGGACGTCGTGCAAAGAATGAATACGAATGCGTTCGCTGTACTGGCGCAGAGCTGGATCGCATAAGAAGGGAAAAGCAACCATGATATTAACCGTTTGCCCGAATACCGCACTGGACAAAATCTTTTTTGTTGAAAAATGGACGCCCGGAGTGCCGATGCGCACAAACAACATGGTTACGTGTGTGGGCGGGAAAGGATTGGATTCCTCGGTGGTCCTGAGACACCTGGGCGTGGAAACAGTCGGCCTGGGTTTCTTTTCGGGCAAGATCGGTGAAGAACTGATCGAGATATTAAAGGAATATGGGATCATTCCTGACGCGGTGTGGGTAGGCGGCGTTAACCGGGTGGCTTATATCATCGCGGAGGAAAGCACGAATATCCACAGCCATGTGATCGTAGGACAAGCGGAAGTGAACGCGGCGCAGGTGGAAGAGCTGATTGAAAGGTTCAGGATCCTGGTTAAAAAGGCAGAGTGGGTGATCTTCGCCGGGTCGATCCCGCCATCTGTACCATCCAGCTTATATCACGGACTGATCGGGATCGCAAAAGAGGCAGGAGTGCCGACACTGATCGACGCGCAGAAAGCTTTTATGGCAGAGGCGATCAGCGCGCAGCCGGATATTGTGAAAATGAACTGGGAAGAATTTGAGTGGACATTCGGATATGACGCGCCAAACTTCGAAACGCTTTATAGGTTGGCGAAGGAATTCAAACAAAACAAACAATTAAAGAATTTGATCCTGACATTAGGAAAAGAGGGTATTTTAGCCCTGACCGAGTCGGGAAATTACTTAGCAAAAGCACCTGAACAAAAGCCGGTTAACGCTGCCGGAGCTGGGGATGCGGTTTCTTCGACCCTCGCCTGGCGATTTTCGCTGGGAGACGGATGGATGAATGCGCTGCACTGGGCGAGCGCGGTGAGCGCGGCGGCGGTGCTGACAAAACGGACGGGGGATGTGGAGATTGAAGCCGCTGAGCGGATCTACCCGGATGTGGAGATCAAGAGATTGGATTAACCAGACGATCCATAGAATTTATTGATTTATCTCGACAAAACCCCAAGAAAAAGATAGAAGGGGTGATTTTCAGGAATAGTCCAGG
>Ga0180436_10004247_pt1 | contig 12927 bp, 6 predicted proteins | sample SS_ome_2_FD_132434 | JGI IMG/M metagenome (GOLD analysis project Ga0180436, IMG submission 132434) | Hypersaline lake sediment archaeal communities from the Salton Sea, California, USA - SS_3_S_2 metaG | ecosystem: Environmental > Aquatic > Non-marine Saline and Alkaline > Hypersaline > Sediment...
AACCTCGACTGAGGCCCGACCGGGATCGCGATTGATGCCGGACCGCGATCGCGGCTGAGGCCAGCACGCTATCCGCGGACGTAGATCTTGCGCACGAACGTCTCCCCGCCCGCGCTCAGCCGCAGGAAGTAGAGACCCGGGGCGACGCGCGCACCGTCATCCCCACGCCGATCCCACCAGAGCGTTTGCTCGAAGCCGGCGGCCAGGTCGCGATCGAGCCAGCGGCGCACGAGAGCGCCCGAAGCCGAAAAGATGTTCGCCGTCACCGTGTAGTGCCCGGGCACGCCCGGCGGTAGCGTGAGCAGGAAGCGCGCTTCCTCCTCGATCGGGTGCGGGAAGGGGCCCGCCAGCTCCCATTCGCGGGCGAAGAGCGCCACCTCGGGGCTGGCCGCGCTCTCGTTGCCGGCGGCATCGACCGCGGTCACCGAAACGAAGAAGTTCTCGCCGTTCCAGGGCTGGGCGAGTTCCCATGCGGTCGCCGCCAAGGGCGCCTCGGTCAAGCGCACCGGGAGCGAGCTGTCGCCGCTGCGGCCGTAGACGTGGTAGCCGACGACGTCGGTCTCGGCGACCGGATCCCAGCGGATCTCGAAGCGCGCGTCCGTCCCCGTGACGGTGATGCGCGGGGAGGCCGGGGCGGGCGGCGCCAGGGCGTCGTGCGGATGCGTCGTCACCGGCACGACGTTCGAGAGCGCCGAGTAGTACCCGAGTCCATTGTCGCTGATCACGGCGAAGGTGTAGGTGGAGGCGGGCAGCAGTCCGTCGATGCGCACCTGGCACCACTCGCCGGCAACGCACGGCGTCTCGACGCGCGCCCGATGGGGCAACTGCTCCCACACTTCGCGCGTGATCGTTCCCCCGCCGCCGGCGACTTCACTCGCCGTCACCGGCAGCTCCGCGGCGCCGCTCGCCGGAGCCTGCCAGGCGAGCTCGACCCAGTCGGTGCCGACGCGGGCCACCGCGAGATTCTCGACCGGAGCCGGGGCGCTGACGGCCGTCGTCGCCAGCTCCGAGATCCAGAGCGCCCCAGAGAGCGGCGAGAAGTTGCCCGCCTCGTCGTAGGCCTTGACCGCCAGGCCGAAGCCCGGCGGTGTCACCAAACCGGTCAACGAATACAGGCACAGCGCTCTGCGCCCGGGGTCGGCGTGAATGTCGTGCACCAGCGCCTCAGACCAGTTGTCGGCATCGATGCGCCCTCCACGCAGTCGCGCCAGGTGGTAGCCGGCCGCCTCGCCCTCGGCCCCGTCGTCCCCGGCCGGCTGCCAGGCGAGGGTCAGCCAGTCGGGACCCATCTCGAGCACGCGCAGGTCGGCGACAGCGGCCGGCGGCGTCTGATCGGGGTCGGCCGGTTGGCCGGGGACAAAGACCGTGACGAAATTGGAGATCGGGCCCCGCCCCCCGGCGTCATCGACGTAGCGCAGGGCGAAGCCCCAGGCGGCATTGCGGTCGAGCTCGGCGAGCAGCAACGAGTCGGCCCGCCCGCCGTCGGTCGCAACCGTCAGCGTCTCGCGCAGCGCCGCTTCCCAATCGCTTTCGCTCTCGATCATCTGATCCGCACGGCGCGCCACGATCAACTGCGCCGCACGCCCCGCGAACCGGTCGTCGCCCGCCGCCGTCCAGCGCAGGCGGACGCCCGTCTCGCCCGCCCGCTCGGCGGCCAGATCGGTGACGCGCGCCGGTGCCAGCGTGTCGGGCCAGGCGGGGGTCGTGACGGCGAGCGGGGCGGCCAGCGGCGAGCGGAGGCCGCGCTCGTCGTACGCACGCACGGCGATGCGGTACTCAGTGGTGGCGCTCAGGCCGGTCAGCCGATACTCGACCGCGCTTCCCGGCGGGCCTGGCTGCGGCAGGCCGGCGCGCAGCGTGTCGGCCTGCTCCCAGTCACGCTCGCTCGCCAGCGGCGCCCCGGCGCGCCAGCCGAGGACGAAGCCGCTCGCGGTGCCCGTCTCGTCATCATCGCCCGGGGCGGTCCAGGCCAGGCGCGCCCAGTCGGGACCGCTCGCAACCAGGGCCAGGTCCTCGATCGGTCCGGGAGCGAGCGTATCGGGCGGCGGAGGGGGCGGCGGCGCGGCGGCCGTCCTCGCGACGAGCGCATTCGAAAGCGCGCTCATCAAGTCGGCGTCATCGACCGCGCGCACGGCGATCGCGTAGCTGCTGTCGGGCAAGAGCCCCTCCAGCCTCCAAGCGACCGTCTCCCCCGCCACCGGCGGCTGCGGGAGGCCCTGCGTCTCGAGCGTCGCGCTCGACCAGCGCGCTTCGCTGTCGATCGGCGTCGTTCCGGGGGTCCAGGCGAGCAGGAAGTGATCGGCCTGCCCCACCTGCCCGTCGTCGCCCGGGGCGGTCCAGTTCACGTCGAGCCAGTGTTCCCCGGCCTCGGCCAGCGCAAGATCCGCGATGGCCGCCGGCGGCGTCGTGTCGGGCGGGGCCGCCGTCACCCCCACGAGGGCATCGCCGTCGAGCGCGGAGAGGTTGCCCGCCGCGTCGTAGGCGCGCAACGCCAGTCCATAAACGGTCTCTGGCGCGAGTCCGTGCAAGGCGTACGTTTGCGGTGTGCCCGCGGCGGCCGGGAGGGGCGCGCTCAAGGTCTCACGCACGGCCTGGTTCCATTCCGACTCGACGTGTACCGCGCCGCCAGCGCGGTACCCGAGGAGATAGCCGTGGGCCCGGCCGGTCGGACCCGCGTCGCTCGGGGCGCTCCACTGCAGATCGAACCCATCGGCGCGTGTCGCCGCGACGGCCAGATCGGCGATCGTCTCGGGCGCGAGCGTATCGGGTGGCGGAGTGGTCGTGGCGACGAGCGGATTGGACAGCGGGGCGAGGTTGTCCGCCTCATCGACGGCGCGCAGCGCAAAGCCGTAGTCCGTGTCGGCGGCCAGACCCGTCACGGTCACCGTTTGCGGCGTTCCCGCTGGCTCCGGGGCGGGCATGGCGAGCGGCACCGAGTCGGCCGCCTGCCACGCGAACTCATTGCTGATCGGTGCGCCGAGGCGGTAGCGCAGCAGGTAGCGCGTCGCCGTGCCGGCGGCGCCATCGTCCCCGGGCGCGCTCCAACTGAGGGTGATCGCATCGGGACCCTGGACGGGCGAAAGGAGGTCGTCGATCGCCCCGGGCGGATCCTCGTCGAGCGCAGCGATCGTCGCCACCGCCAGCGGTGCGGCGAGCGGCGAGGCGTTGCCCGCCTCGTCGTAGGCGCGCACATTCAGGTTGTAGTCGGTTCCCGGCGTCAGCGGCTCGAGCGTGAATGCGACCCACGTGCCGGGCGTACCGGGCTCCGGCAGACCGGCGGCAAGCGTGTCGGCCGCCGCCCAGTCCGCCTCGCTCGCCAACGGCCCGTCATCCCGGTAGCCGAGCGCGAAGCGCGCCGCGATGCCCTCCGCCCCATCGTCGCCGGGAGAGCGCCAGCGCAGGCTCGCCCACGTCTCCCCGATCGCGACGAGCTCTAGCTCCGCGGGCGGGTCGGGGGCGAGTGTGTCCGCCTCCGCCCCAGTGGCAAGGGTCGTTATGACCAAGGGCGCCGAGAGTGCGCCCACGTTGCCGGCCTCATCCACGGCGCGCAGCGCGACCCCGTACGCGGTCTCCGGATCCAAGCCGTCGAGCCGGTAGGACTCGGGGCTGCCACTCGGTGCCGGGACGGGCAGTCCCTGGGCCGGCGTCGCCTCGTTCCATTCGGCTTCGTCTTCGATCGCCGCCCCAGGGCGGTAGCGCAACCGGCAGGCATCGGCCGTGCCGTTGACGCCGTCGTCCCCGACCGCGGTCCAGGAGAAATCGATCCACGAAGAACCGGTCCCCGCTGCGGCGAGATCGGCAATCGCCGCGGGGGGAATCGTGTCTGGAGGCGGAGGAGGCGGCGGCGGGGAGGAGCCGTCGAGGGTCACGCTGACGACATTGGACAGCTGCGGATCGACGCGCCCGCGCACCTGATTGCGGACGGCGAAGTAGTAGGTCTGCTCCGGTTCGAGGTCACGCACCGCATACTCGATCGTCTCCCCCGGATCTCCCGCAGCGGGTCCGATCGCTCCCGGTACGGCGCTCTCCCAGTTCTCGGCGGTGATCGGGAAGGTGGCATAGCGCACCTCGAAGCTCTCGACTTCGTTCAGGTCGCTCGCCGGCACCTCCCAGTTCAAGAACACGTCCTCGCTGCCCGCCTCCGTCACGCTGAGATCATCGAGCGTCAGCCAGTAGCTGAAGCGGGCATCTTCGTAGTGAATCCCAGCCACGGTGTGGGCGTAGGGGTTGACCTCGACGAAGCCCTTCTCGAAACGGCGCACGTAGAGCGTGTCGCTTCCGACGAGCTCGCGCTGGTAGTCCTCGAGCGCGCCACCGAACTCGATGTTCAGCTCGTCGCACCAGATGGGATCTTTGTACTCGTGGGTGAAGATGAAGGTGCCGTCACCCAATAGCGTCGTGCCCAACCCCCAGCGGCGCATGCGCGCGGCATACGCGGGATCCCACTGCGCCCCGCGCGTCGCCACGACCAACCAGGTCACGTCCCAGCCATCGCGTCGGTCGTCGCCGCTGCGGTGCATGCGCTGCTCGGCGAACGCGTAGCCGTCTCCGATCAGCTCTCCTTGGCCGTCGCGGCGACCGTACATCCAGCTCCACCAAGTGCTGTGAGCCTGGTAGCGATTCGGTTTCCAGTCCTCCAGTTTCAGCCCATTCGTGTTGTAGGCGAAACACGCCTGGGTGGGCGTCGTCCCGCGGTTGGTGTTGATGATCAGCGAGGGCGGAATGCGTGCTTCGCAGTCTTCCCAGAACTCGAGATTGGTCTCGTGCACGAGCACGGCGAGAGAATCATCGCCCCCATCCCAGCACGAACCGGCGATCCCTTCGATCTCCCCGTCCCGATCCGGGTCGGCATAGCGGTAGCGATCGTAGGCGCAGCAGGCGGGACACTCGTACATCACCTCCCAGGCGATGCCGTCGTAGGCGCTCGATCCCCACCCCCACGCTTCGCCCCAGGCGGCGGTCGATTCAAAGGCGATCTGCGGCAACGCGACGTTGATGTACCACTCGGCATAGGTCATCCCAACCGAAGTGCCGTAGGTGCCCTCGGGGCAATAGGGCGTCCAGTTCGCCGCGTAGCAGCCCCATTCTTCGATCGGTTCGCCGAAGATGTCGTAGAGATACCAATCGTTCTGCATCGCGTAGTATTGGCAGAGGCGCGCCAAGCTGTAGGATGTGTCCGCATACCAGTACGTTTCGTCTTCGGTCCAGCGCACGATGAACTGCGGCATGTGCCGGTAGAAGAGGCGCTGCTCCGGATTGCGGGCGCGCATCTCGGCGATCGTCTGCGGGTCCTCTCGACAGCTGACGACGTCGAACCGAGCGAGGGTATCCTTCTGCGCGGAGCTCATGCGGCTGACGCCGTGGACGTGAGCCGCCGCCCGCGGGTAGCTGTAGCCGTCGGCGCGCGCCGGCAGGCCGAAGACGGTCGAGAGCGCCAGCGCAAGGAGCGGGAAGAACGCGGCGGGCGCCCTGCCCGGCGTGGAGCGGCCGGCACGCCCGCGCCGCACGCTCGGCGCCGGGCCGGCACCCGGCGCCGAGCGCCGGCTACGGGGAGGAGCGATTGCGGCCGCGGCGCGCGGGGCCGTGATCCCTCGATTGAGTCGCTGCGGATCGTTTCGCTGCTGCACAAGCCCTCCGGAACGCAACCAGATCTTCCTCGGCGCAGCGCGCGGCCGAGTCCACCCGGCCGGTTTGGAGGCAGGGAGCGTGCCAGCCAGAGCGCTCTTCTTCGGGATGCATCTTGTTGATTTGCAAATAGTTACAACCCATGGCCGCTCCCCCCCGACGTACTCCGGGGCGGATCGTGCGAAGTGCAATCCGCTCGCCCCAGTGGGCATGCCGGATCGCACGGTCGGGAACAGCCGCCGGGCGGCAGGTGTTTCTGCTCGGGAATGGGGGCTGGCCAGATCGGGGCGCCGCGTCCCATGATGGCCCACGCCAGGTGCGGCAGTGAGACGGCGGTCGCAGGGCGCTGCCCACGGGCCGCGGCTGCGGCAGGCGAGGCGGAGATCGCTGGCAACCGGGCTGCAAGTCGCTAGGCGATGGCGGCATGCAGCCGAGTGGCTGGCCGAGAGCCGCTGGGCGACACCGATCCCGAGCGCGACGTGGCCAAAGACGCGGCAAGACCTGTGCATGCTAGACATGGAGAGGAGGAACTCGGTGATGAACTGGTGTGAGAATCGAGCTCGAGGCGTCCGCGGAAGCACTGCGCACGATGGCCAGCGGCCGAGGCGGCGCCGGCCGCAGGCCGGCCGCGCGCAGCGCCCCGGTCGATGGCTTCAGATCCTACCCGCTCTCTTGGCTCTCGTCCTCTGGATGCCCGGAGGAGGCCCGGGCACAGCCGTAGCCAACGCCGCACCCGGCGATCGCGAGGCGACCGAGACGGCGATCGCCCTCGGAACCGCTTTCGCCAACGTTGCCGAGGAGGCATTGCCGGCGGTCGTGACGATCATGAGCGAGCGCGTCGTGCGCGCGGGCGGTATGCACGGGATGGAGAACAGCCCGTTTCGCGAGTTCTTCGATGACTTCTTCCACAATTTCCGCCAGGCGCCGCAACGGGAATTCCGGCAGCAGGGGCTCGGGTCCGGCTTCCTCGTCTCACGCGACGGAGTGATTCTGACGAGCAACCATGTGGTCGAAAACGCCGAAGAGATCACCGTCGTGCTGGCCGATGACCGCGAGCTCGCGGCCGAGATCGTCGGCACCGATCCGGCGACCGATGTTGCCGTCATCCGCGTTTCCAGCGACGATGCGCTGCCGTATCTGCCGCTCGGCGACAGCGACGCGATCCGGGTCGGAGAGTGGGTCCTTGCGCTCGGCAACCCGTTCAGCCAGGGTCTGCGGGGAACGGTGACGACGGGGATCATCAGCGCGCAAGGCCGCTCGCGCATCGGCTTGACCGACTACGAGGATTTCATTCAGACCGATGCCGCGATCAACCCCGGCAATAGCGGTGGCCCGCTGGTCAACATGCGCGGCGAGGTCATCGGCATCAACACGGCGATCGTCGGCCGCTCGGGCGGCAATCAGGGCGTCGGCTTCGCGATCCCGATCAATCTCGCCAAGATGGTCCGTAGCAGCATCCTCGCCGAGGGCCGGGTCGTGCGCGGATGGCTCGGGGTCTACATCGGCGAGCTGACCGAGGAGTTGCGCGAGGCCTTCGAGACCGAAGTCGAGCAGGGCGTCCTGATTCAGCAGGTGATGGAAGGCAGCCCGGCGGAAGCTGCCGGCTTGCGCGAAGCAGATATCATCCTCGCGCTCGATGGCGAACCGGTCGAGAGCGTGCAGGACCTGCGCTTCCGGATCGCCGCCATGCGCCCCGGTGCGCAGGTCGATGTGACCGTCATGCGCGACGGGCGGCGCAACACGATCGTGGTCGAGCTCGGAGAGCTGGAGTCGGATGAGGCGACGGCGTCCGATCAGCCGTCAGACCGCGTCACCGACCTGGGGCTCGAGATCGACGACCTGAACGACGAGTATCGCGAGGAACTCGGACTCGATGCGGACCTCGAGGGGGTCGTCGTGCTCTCCGTCGATCGCGGCTCTCCCGCGGCTGACGAGGGCCTGCGCCCCGGAGATGTGATCGTGGAGGTGGGTCGCGACCCGGTTTCGAGCGAGCGCGCCTTCCGGCGCGCGGTCAACGACGTCGCACCGGGCGATGTGCTGCTGTTGACGGTCGAATCGCGGGCCGCACGGCGGTTCGTGGCGATCCGCCTGCCGGCGGACAACTAGTGTAGAGACGGGGCTGCTGCCCGGGCGCGGGCGACAAGCGCGCGCGTCCGGGCGGCGTCCGGCGCGGCCGCGCCGGGTCGCTCATGGGGGGTTGGCATGGCTCGCCGGGATGCCGCGCGCCAGAGGCAAGCCGCTCTCCCGTACCACACCGTCGGCCGCTTCGCGCGCGAGCAGTTTGGCGCGCCAATCTTCCGCGTGGTCGTCGATGCCGGCTGCTCCTGTCCCGTACGCGATGGAACGCGGGGCAGCGATGGCTGCGCCTTCTGTTCGATCGAGGGGTTTCGCCCCCCCACGGCCCGCCCCGAGCTCTCCATCGCCGAACAAGTGGCGCGGGCCCTTCCGCGCTTGAGTGCACGCTATCCGCAGGCGGCCGGCTTCCTGGTCTACTTTCAACCCTATACGAACACCCACACCACTCCCGAGCGCCTGGAGGCGATGCTCGCCGAAGCGTCGCGCATCGAGGGGGCGCTCGGGCTCGTGATCGGCACGCGCCCCGATGCGCTCCCGCGCGAGATCCTCGACGTGCTCTGCGCCGCGGCGCGCCGAACCTGGCTGCAGGTCGAGCTCGGGGTCCAATCGACACACGATCCGACGCTGCGGGCGCTCGAGCGGCGTCACGACTGGGCGACCTCCTGCAAAGCGATCCACGCGCTGCGCCGGCGCCGCCTGCGAGTCGGCGCCCATATGATTCTCGCCACGCCATGGGAACCGCCGCTGCAGCAGATCGAGGGTGCCCGGCGCCTCTCGGCCGCCGGCGTCGACGCGGTCAAGCTCCACCATCTGCAGGTGCTGCGCGGCAGCCGACTGGCCCAAACACCCCCCGAGGGCGGCTGGCGCCTCCCCGATTGGCGCGCGTACGCCGAGCTGGCGTCCAGCTTCCTCGAAGGGCTCGATCCGCGGATCACGGTCGAGCGGCTGTGCGCCAAGGCGCCGCCGGAGCTGCTGATCGCTCCGCGCTGGGAGGTCGATGCGGCAACGGTGCGGGCGCGGATCTGTGAGCGGCTGAGGAGTCGGAGAAGCCGGCAGGGGACGCTGGCACCGCGCTTCGCGGGCTGACCCCCTGGTTGTGGAATGAGGATTCCTGGCCGGTCGTCTCAACCATGATCGCCCGCGGGGTTTGAAGGCGTGCAAGCGCGCACGAGGACGGGTTCTGTCCGGTCACGCCCTGCGCGGCATTCGTGACGCACGCCGACCTGTCAAGTAGACGGAGAGCGAGGCCAGCAATGCACACTGACAGAACCGGTTGCCAAAGCGAGAGCGCAGAATCGCGAACCACAACTCCCGTCTTCGCCCTGGTGCGGCCCAGTGAACCCGGCAATGCCGGCGCCGCCGCACGGAGCCTGGCCGCCTTTCGCATCGGCCGCCTCGCCCTGATCGAACCACAACGGCCGACGGACCGCGCTGACGAGGCTCGCGCGGTCCGCTGGGGGCGGGGTCTGCTCGCCGATGCGCAGCGGGTTGCCGAAGATGGCGTGGCGGACTACCTGTCCGGCTTTGCCGAAATCTGGGGCACGACGGCTCGCGGCGGCCGTCATCGGCACACGATCACTCCCATCGCCGCGGGAAGCGCATATGCCCGGCGGCCGTCCGTTCGGCGCCTGATCCTGTTCGGCCCGGAACGCGACGGTCTCGATCGCGCCTGGCTCGATCGGTGTCATCATATGATCCGCTGCCACACGCCGGGAGGGCCGCTCAATCTCGCCCATGCCGTCACCGTGATCGCGTACGAACTGAGCCGCGCGTGCGCGTGTCGGCAACTGCCTGAGTCTGAGGTACCACTGGCCTCCGAGGCGCAACGTGTGGCGCTCCTGACCCGAGTCGAGACACTGCTTGCCGATCTCGACTACCCGAGCCGCTCGCTGCGCCGGCACCCTCCCGAACGCTACCTTGAACCGTTGCGTAGCGGAACGCTCGAACGCCGCCAGGTACGATGGCTGATGGGCCTGCTAGCGCGGATCGAGCAGCGCTTGGATGTCACCCGCGGCAGGACCGTTGCAGACTGACACACTGCCGTTGTGGGACGTTACTCTGCGCAAATGGACGCCATCCCTCTGTCAGAGTTGGGATTCGAAGACCCCAGCCCCCATCCAGCGGCTCCCGCCTGCAGGTTGGAAGCAAGGGGCTCAACCAGGTGTCTGCAATAGCATCTGAGAGTGGCGGATTGGCGCGCTGAATCCGCTGTCGGCAAACACGTCAGATCCGCGAAGCGCAGAACCTCGCTCCACAACCAAGTCGTCTAGGGGGCCGCCGGAAAGGCGGGGCAATCCGCAAAATCAAAACGGAACCCCTTGGGCCAGAATTCGCCCGTCTCGCGATCCTGGACGTACTCCCCCATCCATCGGCCGGCGGCGATCTCCCCCAGGGCAAACAGGAAGCGATCGATCTCTTCGATGTCGTTGTGCAGGCCGATGCTCACGCGCACCGCTCCCGGGATGAAACGCCGGTCACGGAGGGCAATGTTCGCCTCCAGATCGCGCTCGCTCTCCGGGGTCACACGCAGGAGATGCTTGATCAACGGATGCGCGCAGAAGCATCCGGCTCGGACCGCAACTCCGTGTTCGTAGGAGAGAATCGCCGCCACGTGGTGATGATGCAGATCGCCGACAGCAAACGTGACAACGCCGAGGCGGTCATCGAGCCGGTCGGCATCCTGTGGCCCAAGGATGCTCACCCCCTCGATCGCCGCCATCCCCTTGAGCAGCCGCCGCGTCAGCGCCTTCTCGTGGGCAACGATGAGATCCCAACCGATTCGCTGATAGGTTCGAATGACGGCCGCCAGCGCGAACAGACCCAAGATGTTAGGCGTCCCGGCCTCCTGACGTTCGGGCGTGTCGGCCCAGACGACATGGTCGAGCCCAACGGCGTACACGGCCCCCCCGCCCTGCAAGTAGGGTGCTGCCGCACAGAAGTGATCGCGCGGACCGACGATCGCCCCCTCTCCATACGGAGCATTCATCTTGTGCGCGCTGAAGACGACGAAATCGAGGTGGTCCGGATCATCGTGCGAGCGCATCGCGATCGCGCGGTGGGGCGCCAGCTGGGCGGCATCGACTACGATCCGTGCGCCATGCCGGTGCGCCAGCGAGGCGATGGTATGGATCGGCAACACCTCGCCGGTCACATTGGAAGCGCCGGAAATCGCGACGACGCGCACCTTGCCGCCCAGCTCTTCCAAACGGCGCTCGAGTCGATCCGTATCAAAGGTCGCATCCTCACGCAGGCTGATGTGCTCCACTCGTGCGCGGCCGCGCCAGGGGAGATCGTTTGAGTGATGCTCGAGCAGGCTAGTCAGTACGACGTCGTCAGGGCTGAAGTCGAAGCTGGTCGCGAGCAGATTGAGTCCTTCGGTCGAGTTGCGCACGGGAACGGCCACATCGCGCTCTGGGTCGCCACCGACGAAGTCGGTGACGATCTGCCGCGCCTCCTGCGATCGCTGCGTACAGAAGACCGAGTCATGACCGGTACCGCGATGAATGTTGGAGTAGTAGCGCTCGATGGCGCGCATGAAGTCGCTGACTTCACCCAGCGGCTTTGTGCTGGCCGCATTGTCGAGAAAGGCCTGCGGCACCCGGCGCCCGTCCAGCAATGGCACTTCCCGCCGGCCGCCGATCACGTCGGGCATTCTGAACTCCGTGCCCGGCCCCCCTGCACCAGGTTGCGGCCTACCGCGGACATCGAGCGTTTGCATCTCACCTCCTTGAACCCCTCTTCGGCTCCGACCACGCACCGTTCCGGTCGCGGCCGAGGCATGGGCGACGCGGCAGTATAGCGCATCAGACGATCGCTTGCCCGCGGCAATCGCGGCCCTCCCCGGCCGGGGGGCGGCTTGACTTCCGCCTGCCAAGGCCCTAGGCTACTGCGGTCAAGACGGTTCGCCACCGAGGAGGGAGGGGAGGAAACGGCCCATGGCCAAGAACGGCAAGCATGTCCACGTGGTGGGCACGGGCACGATCGGAGAACCATTGCTCGGGCTGCTCTGCGATTTCCGCCAGGACCTGGGCATCGAGACAATCAGCTTCAACAAGAAACAGGCGCTCACGCTCGACCGCTCGAAGGTCAAGGCGTTGATCAAGCGCGGGGCCCTGTTGGCGGCCGACCGCGAGATGATCCCTAAATTCGAAGAGCTGGGCATGAAGGTCTCAGCCGAATATGAGGAGTCTCTCGACAAAGCCGACGTTGTCATCGACTGCACGCCGATGGGCAATAGCAACAAGGAGAACAACTACCTGCGTCACGAAAAGGATACGGCCGGCTTCGTGGCTCAGGGAAGCGAGTTCGGGTTTGGCAAGCCCTATGCCCGCGGAATCAACGACGAGGCCCTCGATGCGGCCAAGGACAAGTACATCCAGGTCGTCTCCTGCAACACGCACAATCTCGCGGTTCTGATCGACACGCTCGCTCTCGCGGAGAAAGACCCCGGCAACCTCCTCGAGGCACGCTTCGTCCTGATTCGTCGCGCGAGTGACATCAGTCAGGACAGCAAGTTCGTTCCCGCCCCGTCCGCAGGCAAGCATGACGATGCCGAGTTCGGTACGCATCACGCCCGCGACGCGTATCATCTCTTCAAGACTCTCGGCTACGAGCTGCCGCTCTTTAGCTCAGCGATGAAACTCAACACGCAGTACATGCACGCGATGTGGTTCAGCGTCCGGCTGCGCGAGAAGATTTCCTTGCCTCAGGTCATTGCCCGCTTACGTGAGAATCAGAGGGTCGCGCTCACGGAGAAGCGCACCTCCAACTCGATCTTCTCCTTTGGCCGCGATCAGGGCCACTTCGGGAGGATTCTGAACCAAACGGTCGTCTCCATCCCCACGCTGCACGTACGCGACGATCATGAGATCGTCGGGTTCACGTTCACGCCCCAGGACGGCAACTCGCTGCTTTCTTCGGTCGCCATCGCAGCTTGGTTCTTGTATCCGGAGGACTATGTGGAGCGGTTGCAACCACTGCGCGCCTACTTCTTTGAAGAAATCTGATTGTGGTTTTCAATTCTGCGAATTGGCGGCGGAACTGATTCTTAGGGAATCGGTTCCGCCGTTTCTCTTCTGACGCTCCTACACCGGCCGTCTGTCGGGCCTGACTCGCGCTACCGTGGATGGATGTGTCCATCACGCGACGACATCCGCGACGCCGGCGCCCGGGCGGGTACCGACCGCCCTGTTGCCCCAACCCCCAGTGCCGCTTTCACCGGCAGCC
>Ga0180436_10004248_pt1 | contig 12924 bp, 8 predicted proteins | sample SS_ome_2_FD_132434 | JGI IMG/M metagenome (GOLD analysis project Ga0180436, IMG submission 132434) | Hypersaline lake sediment archaeal communities from the Salton Sea, California, USA - SS_3_S_2 metaG | ecosystem: Environmental > Aquatic > Non-marine Saline and Alkaline > Hypersaline > Sediment...
GACATTCTCCACCACAGTTGTCAGGTTCTGCACTTCGCCACCCACCTGCTGAACCAGGTTATGTACCTTGTCGGCAAAACGGTTGAAGCCCCCTGATAAACGCGCCATTTCTGATTTTCCTTCCGAGTTGAGGCGACGCGTCAGGTCGCCTTCGCCTTCAGCCAGGTCATCGAATGCATGCACAACGTCATTAATTGGCACGGTAATCATGCGTGACATGAAAAATGCGATAATCAGGCCTACCATGATTCCCAGGCTCATACCCATTAGCACCAGGCCACCAGCCCTGTCGGATTCTCCCTGCAAATCACTGCTTTCTAGGGAGATATCTTCGGTTAACTGTTTTACCAGTGCATTCAGCTCATTTTGTATGCTGGCAATGACAGGCCCAATGGATGTTTTGGCCAGGTAGATATCTTTGCGATATTCATCGGATTTATGAACGGCTACAGCCTCTTCCAGGGCTTTTTTATAGTCAGCCAATACCTTCTGGTATTCGGGGGCGGCTTCAGCCTGTTCAAAGGATAGTATATCTTCAGCGGCTGACAAAGCGGCAACTTTTGAGTCCATCACTTCGATCATGGAGTTCATGTTCTCGATATTGATATCTGAACGGAATGCCAGGTAGGTTCTGAGCTCACCCACCAGTTGCGCGTTGTAATAACGCAGGTCGTATATTGTCTGCCTTAATTCGGAGCGGGATTCGTCGGTATTGTCTTCCTCCCACTCGGAAAGAATCATCTGGCTTAACATGCCTTGCATCTGTTGGGCCATGGGATTGAGTTTTTCTCCGGCCAGCGCCATTGCCGGAGAATTCAGCGCATCATTATTGACCAGCTCGGCTACCTGGTCTTTAAAGTTTTTGAGGGTTGTAATGTTAGCGTCTATTGACTCTACATTATTCAGGTATTTGTCATTGGCAGCGATGTATTCATAGCCTTTTAAATCATTCAGCGTGGTTTTTGCCTGCTCCAGCAGGCTGACATATCTATCCCTGTATTGTTCTTCCTTGGTAAGGATATAAAAGCCCAGTGCGTTATTGGATGATTCCAGTTGAAAGGCCAGTTTTTGTGAAGACAGTACGGCTGGTTGAATTTTTTCAGTCAGCTTGTTGATGCCGCTGCTTAGTGTTGTGAATTGACCCAGTGTGCTTAATGATACGCCTGCCAGTAATACCAGGATCAGCCCAAAACCAAACCAGATGCGTTTTTTGATTGTAGTGTTTTTTACCAGCCAGTCCAGTTTACAGCTTTTAAGTATACTCACAGAGTATCTCCATTAAGTTCAATGAGTTGTATGTCTAAACTACTATGTCGGCAATGCTTTTCTTTTCTTTAATGTAAATCCACACTGGAAACAGTGTTATCGAACCTGCTAAATTCATTTTGATTTCCGGATGTCAGGAATAAAAGTCGTCAATCCTCAGTTTTTTCATGGAACCGACTCAAGTTGATCAAAAAATGGCCGTAATAGTCAGTATGAATATTTCAGGAACAGCAGCAGTTGCATCAGCCAGTCAAATGCAGACAGGTGACGCCGTTGGCGTACTGGTTCAACGCAAGGCCATGGACATCCAGCAAGCCCAGGCGGCCCAGTTGATCAATTCCGTGGCTCAATCAGTCCCCAAGCCCCAGGGAAATATAGGTCAGAATCTCAACGTACGCGCCTGATACCTCTGTTCTGGTCCCTTTCGGGTAACATGCGATATTCACAAAGCCTTATTCTTGGTGCTATTTTTGTGGTGGTTGCCGAGTTTTGCATGGCGACCATGGGAGCGCTGGTAAAGACCCTAGGTCAGACCATGCCCAATGAAATGGCCGTTTTTGCCCGAAACCTGGCCGGATTGCTGGTACTGATACCCCTTATTATCTCTCATCGTGACTTTTCACTAAAAACCGATTGCCTGCATCTGCATCTGTTTCGATCTATTACAGGGCTAATGGCCATGTACTGTTTTTTTTACGCCATTATTCACATACCGCTGGCTGACAGCATGTTGCTGAAAATGACCGCGCCGTTGTTCATGCCACTGGTGGCGCTTTTCTGGTTGAAAGAAGGTATTTCCAACTGGACGGTTTATGCCCTGATTGTTGGTTTTGCCGGTGTGTGGCTGGTCCTGGATCCAACCGGTGAAATGAACTGGATTGCGTTGATTGGCATTGCCGGTGGTCTACTCGCAGCCATTGCCAAGGTCACCATCAGACGCCTCTCAAAAACAGAACCCAATATGCGCGTGGTTTTTTACTTTGCCTTTATCGGTACCCTGGTATCCGTTTTTCCGGCTGCATGGAACTGGCAAACGCCGACGATGAGCAGTATCTGGCTGATGATAGCCATCGGTTTTGTTGGCACCCTGGGGCAGCTTGCCCTGACGCGTGCCTACAGTGTTTCCAATGCAGGAACAGTAGCGCCATTAACCTATTTTTCCGTCATATTTGGCGGCATATACGGTTATCTGTTCTGGCATGAAATACCGGCTGAACGTTTCCTGCTGGGAGCCGTGCTTATTGCGATGGCTGGATTACTGACGCTTAAGAAAAAAACCCGCAATGCGGTAGTTGATACGCTCTAGCTTCAGTTGTTATCTGAATTGATTTTACGCCAGCGACGGCCATCATTTTTCAGCAGTTCTCCGGCGGCATGGGGTCCCCAGGTGCCTGCCTCATAGTTTGGAAAATCCCTTGGTGGCAAGGCATGCCACACATCCAGAACCGATTGTACGATCTCCCAGCCTTTTTCGACGGTATCTGCGTGTTTGAACAGCGTTGCATCTCCATTCATGCAGTCATAGATCAGGGTTTCATAGCCAGTGGCAGGCTTGTTGCCAAAATAGTCCACATAACTGAAATCCATATTAACTGTCTCTACACGCATGGTGGGTCCTGGAACCTTGGCCCCGAAACTCATCTGGATGCCTTCGTTAGGCTGAATACGCAACACCAGCATGTCAGCCTTCATGCTTTCAGTATCGGTATTTTTGAACATGTTGCGCGGTGCATTTTTGAACTGGATAGCCACTTCCGTATATTTTTCAGGCATCGCCTTGCCGGTGCGCAGATAAAAGGGCACGCCGGCCCAGCGCCAGTTGTCCATTTTCAGTTTTAAAGCCGCATAGGTTTCCGTGTTGGAGTCAGGTTTCACACCGGGTGACTCCCGGTAAGCTGTCACCGCTTTGCCATCAGGTAAAGAACCTTTTGCATATTGTCCACGGACTGCATGCTGCAGGACCTGTTCAGGAGTCAGTGGCTGAATGGCATCAAGTACCTTGTTGATTTCATCTCGCACCGCGTGGGCATCGAATGAATTTGGGGGTTCCATGGCCAGAAAACCTAACAGTACCAACAGGTGGTTCGGCACCATATCTCTTAATGCGCCGGCCTCTTCGTAGTAGGGGCCACGACTTTCAATACCGACTGATTCAGCAACGGTAATTTGTATATGATCAATGTGCTGACGATTCCATAATGGTTCGATAAAACCGTTGGCAAAACGAAACACCATGATATTTTGTACGGTTTCCTTACCCAGATAATGATCAATACGGTAAATCTGTTCTTCGGTGAGGTGCTGATGCAATCGCCGGTTGAGTTTTCTGGCAGACTCCAGGTCATGTCCGAAGGGTTTTTCGATAATGACACGGCGCCAGTTATCCGCTGTTTGCTGTAGCAGTCCGGCATTCGATAATTGATCCGTGATGCTGCCAAACAAACTGGGAGGTACTGCTAGGTAAAACAGGTAGTTGTTTTCAGTCAGTCTTTGCTGATCTATGGTCTCCAGCAGTTGTTTGAGCGCGTCATAGGTTGATGGTTGATCGATGTCACCTTGTAAATAGTGAATACGCTGGGATAGTTTATGCCAGATCGCCTCATCAAAACTACTACCGACGTATTCGCGTATTTTTTGTCCCAAATGCTCACAATAACTCTGGTCGTTGAAAGCTTTGCGGCCAATCCCGACAACGGCAAAAGTATCAGGCAGCAAGTCAGCACCGAACAGGTGAAACAGCGCAGGTATCAGTTTTCGGCTGGTGAGGTCACCGGTGGAACCGAAAATAATCATGACATTAGGCGGTGCCTTGGGTGACTGTGCAAAGTTGGTCTGTTGCAACGACATTGCTTCAGTCCTTTTTTTCGTGGTGGCCACCAAACTGGAAACGCATCGCCGATAACAGCTTGTTGGCGTAATCCGATTCGTTCCTGGATGTAAAACGTTCATACAGGGCAGTTGTAAGCAACGGAGTCGGTGTGCCTGTTTCAATAGCGGCGAGGCTGGTCCAGCGACCTTCTCCTGAATCAGATACCTTGCCACCAAAAGCGGATAACTCAACATCATCCTTAAGGGCATTGGCAGTCAGGTCAAGTAACCAGGAAGAGATCACGCTCCCCTTGCGCCACACTTCGGCAATATCAGCCACGTTGAAATCGTACTGATAAAATTCGGCATTTTCCATCGGTGCAGTTTCGGCATCTTCGGCCGTATCCTGCTTGCCGGCATTGGCATGCCTAAGCAGGTTGAAGCCTTCAGCATAGGATGCCATCAAGGCGTATTCAATGCCGTTGTGTACCATCTTTACAAAATGCCCGGCACCGTTGGGACCGCAATGCAGGTATCCCTGTTGCGCAGCAGAGGCGTCAGGTTCATCAGAACCGGGTGCAAGCGTTTTAAATATTGGATCAAGTTGTTGAACCTGTTCGGTTTCACCACCGATCATCAGGCAGTAGCCGCGTTCGAGTCCTAAAACACCGCCGCTGGTACCGCAATCAATAAAATGAATATCATGCTGCCTCAGCTGTTGGGCATGGGCGATGTCATCACGGTAATTTGAATTGCCACCGTCAATAATAGTATCGCCGGGTTCCAGTAAGGGGATAAGTTCATGAATGACGCGTTCCACGATGGCGGCAGGAACCATGATCCATATGTTGCGCGGGGCCTTTAACTGGCGGCACAATCCGGCAAGATTTTTCGCGGGTATTGCACCATTCTCTGCCATGGAGTTAACCGTGTCAGGATTGGTGTCATACACCACACATTCATGACCATCCCTTAACAGACGAGTCACCATGTTGGCGCCCATGCGTCCCAGTCCAATCATTCCCAGTTGCATTGATTACTCCGATGTAAATTTTGTGTAGTATGGTCACTTACAGGTCATGCTGGAAGCAAGCGACCTTCTAGATTAATAAAAATAACGTAATATGGAACCGTTACTCAAGTTTTCTTCATAAAGATGATTTTGGGGCAAACACTACAAATTATGTGGCTACAAGAGTAAATGGCAAGTGATTACCATGGGTGAGATGGCAACGATTCAGGATCAATGGCAAAGCAGAAAAGCCATGTTTGTGCGGTTATGGAACCAGGCTGCCCTGCAGATCGATGATGCCCATGTCGAAGATGTATGGCAACACATCACCAGGAAGTATAGCGAATCCCATCGTTTTTATCATTCTCAACGCCACATTCTGTTTTGCCTGAAACAATTTGAACGGATCGAGGATGCGCTTGCCGATAGTACAGCTATCAGTCTGGCTTTGTGGTTTCACGACCTGATACTGGACCCAGCAGCCAATGATAATGAAGAACAAAGCAAGCTGCTGTTTGAGGCTTTGGCGAAAAACCATTTGCCGGCCGACCTGATCGAAAAAACATCAGCACTCATCATGTCTACCCGGCATATTGACGCACCGTTAAATTCAGATGAATCCTGTATTCAGGATATCGATCTCAGCAGTATGGGGGAACACTGGGATAGTTTTGTACGGGATGTCGATGACTTGAGAAAAGAATATTCTCATCTGTCTGAAACAGCGTTTAAGGATGTAACCATCAATTTTTATCGCAAGATGCTGGACAGGGAAAAAATTTATACTTCGGAATATTTTCATGAGCATTGTGAGCAAGTGGCGCGCGATAATATCAAGCGCTATATGCGGGAAATACTGAATCATGGCTAAAGAGACAAAACAGATTCTGGATAAAATTGCGATTGGTGACCGGCTGGAATTGAAACCTTCTTCAAGTGAAGGTGCTGACTATTGCCAGGCGGTTATTCTTGGCATGATTCCATCGCAATGCCTGCTTGTCAGTCTGACTCAGTCAGATCAGCTATCAGGTATAAAAAAAGGCGCAATACTTGATGGTCGTTTGTTCCAGGGTGATGATATCCTCGGCTTTCGTGCGGCCATCGTTCATGTTTCCAAAAGGCCCCATCAGATTGTCTCTATCGAAATTCCAAAGTTTTTTTCACAAACCGACATGAGGGTTTGGCCCAGGGTTCCTACGCTGGAATATCTGAATCTTGCGGTGAAAAATGAGACTACCGGTGCTTTAAAGCTCTATAAGGGCAAAATGTCAAACATCAGCCTGAGCGGAGCCGGGCTGGATATCCCGACGTCAATGGGCAAACCGGGAGATCGCATTTCTCTACGCTTTCGACTTGGCAGTGATGGAGAAGAATACGATATTACCATGCATGCCATCATCAGGCAGATGAGACCCAGAGCGCATAATAAACTGGCGCTACGCAAGTCTTGGTTTTTTCATGGTGTGGAATTTGATCTACCGCGCATGAAAGGTGAAGACAAGCTGAATTTACAGGGTTATATCTATGAACAGAGTAAAACCTTATCTCATTAACGGTCTGTCGACTTGTGCTGTTGCAGTAAGCGCCTTGTCATGTGCAGGCGCATTTCAGCCTCTTCTGTGATGGTATGAAACAGATGGTGAGGGCTGGTTGAGGATTCGATAATCTGTTCAAGGTCGTTGCGCTGTTCCCGGTAGAAATCCAATAGTTGTAAGTCAAACCTGTGCATGGCCTGGGTGAGAGGATCTTTGGCCTGGCGCTGGCGAATAATATCAATACCTTCTTCCAGAACATTACCCAGGCAGATGTGTACGGCTGAAAACAGCGTGGCCCAGCCGTTAAACCACAGCATCATATCCTTATCAAAGGTTTCATTGTCGGTACCCCTGCCTTGCAGCATTTGCGACAGCAGGTCGCGTTCATTGACTGCTTCATGCAGTTCCATCATGTTGGCCCGTCCATAGGAATCGATAGTGGAACTTGTTAACAGTATGTGATTTTGTGGATATTTGGCTAAAACAAAGGTTGCATCCTTGATCAGTTGAGCAGGTTTTTCAGGATTCAAGGGGTTGCGTTTCAGACGACTGGAAGGTGAGGAGGACAGTACTTGAACCTGGTGCCCGCGGCGGCCGAGTTCGTTGGTGAGGCGTGCAAATACACCTTTTTGAAACAGCTCCATGGAGAAGTTCAGGTATCCCTGTTTATGTAACAGCGCAAGCTGTATTTCATCCGCATATTTTGGAGCCGCTTCGACAATGTTGGCAATTTTGGTAACAGGAATACGCTCTTCCAGCTTGCCTTGCTTGTTGACGATAACTTCCTGATGGAATTCGTCAAAACTTATCTGCAGCATCACGCGGGCTTTTGCCCAGCCTGGATTACGACGCCGCACAGCCCTGGCCATATTGTCGAGAACCCGCCGGGTTGCCTCGCGGCTGTCAGCAAAATCGCCATTAAGTAATATCGCGAAGGTATTAATATGCGGCATGCTCTCGATAGCATGATAGAAATGATCAAGATGTTTACTTAAATCACCACCGGTAAACAGCACGGATGTCGTTAGTGAGTCGACCAGTTTGAAAATGGTATCGGGCTTGTCGGTATTTTTCATCAACGGACGAAAGATAAACATGCAATGTCGGCAGGTTTGCGGACATCCCATGGCAGGAATGATGCCCATCTTTGCATATCCGGATTCCAGTTTTACGTCGGGTAATTCATCAATCAGCTTGAGACGTTCCAGGTCCTGATCGCCGAGCATGCCCGCATAGCGTGATTTTTCATCCTGGGCCAGATCTTTGTAGCCTTCAGCAAAGCTTTTGTTTAACAGGTTCATGGACTGCCAGATTGATATCACGTTGCTGGTCATGGTGTCGGTATCGCCATAATACTCCAGCAGTTGCAGACAATACTGTTGCTGGCGCTGAGGGCTTCCCTGGTATTGTTGCCAGTAATTAATATAACGTTCGATGAAAAGCCCGCTACTCTCACTTTCCTGCAGCATATGGATCAAAAAGGCCTGAGCACCCCTGGTAAAAGATGAAAGAATTTCTGATCGGTAATCACTATGAATATTGATTTGCAGCCAGTGCCAGGCATAGACATAACTCATCAGAAAAGCCAGTGCTTCTGCTGTATCAACAGCTGCTGATTTTGAGCGCAGCAGCTTAAGCATTTCACCTTTTGTGAGACGCACGATTTCTGCCTTGAAACGCTGTCGCTGGGATTCCAGGTAGGCCCTGTGGACATCCTCACGGGCAGCATCACTGATCGAGATTTTGCTCGAAGGACGGCCGGATTGGATTGTGACGGCAGGTATTTTAACTATTGTGTCTTGCATGGGGATCATTTTACGAATTACCTTGACCAAATTACAAACAAGCGATATCGATTTCTATAGCGCCACATAAATTTCAGTATGCTTTAATTACTCAATAATGTTTCCGGGTTTGTCTCAATACCCTTAAGGGATATCCAATGAAAAACACCCTGATAAAACTTGTTTTTTCGCCGCTTAACCAGTTTGGGCTGGTATTGCTGATACTGGCGATAGTAATGCCCCGGGTATTATCAGCTTCATCCGTTGAAAGTATGATCTCCCGGGGGGAGTCCTTAATTGATCAGGGAAAATACCAGAAAGCCCTGGTAGTGTTTAAGGATATTATTCAAAACCGCAAAAATCCTACGGCCATTGAGCAGGCCTATGATGAAAGCCGCCTGGGGCAGGCTTATCTTAAACTGGGCAAATATGCTCAAGCCGGAGAGTCTTTCCAGAAATCTTCGATAACCTTGAAAAAACTACTGGGTAGCCAACATGCTGATTATGCATTTTTGCTGAAATGGCTCGCAGATGTTTACAAATACCAGGGTAAATATGATCAATCATTAGAATCCTACCGGCAGGCATTGGAATTACTTGAAAAGAAACCGGGTAAGCAATCAGCTCAATATGTTAAGACACTTTACAATCTGGCAGATTTGTATGACGCAATGGGAAGGTACGATGAGTCACTGAAATTGTTTGTTGAATCTGAGGCCTCTGGGAAAAAACTTTTTGGGGCAGATCATCCCGAGTTCGCCACCATACTCAATCACTATGCGGGGCTCTATCAATCGACTGCAAAATATAAGGAAGCATCGAAATATTATCAGCAATCCATGCTGATTCGAAAACAAAAACTGGGGCAGCGACATCCGCTTTATGCCAGTAGCCTGAATAATATTGGCGGACTGTTAAAGCAGGTTGGGCAATACAAGAAAGCACGACTTTATTATGAGAATGCCCACAAAATTTATAAGCTCACACTGGGCGATTCTCATCCTGATTATGCCGCCAACCTGAATAATCTTGCCCTGATAAATAAAAAACTGGGCAACTATGCCAAAGCTCTCGAGCAGTATAAAGCGTCTGTGGAAACCTGGAAAAAAGCGGTTGGAGACAAACACCCATCTTATGCGGCTACGCTTAATAATCTCGCGCTGCTGCTGAAAAGCCAGGAAAAATTTGAGGAAGCATTACCTCTGTATCGTGAAGTACTCGATATCTGGCAGCAGATGCTGGGTAAAGCTCATCCCAACTATGCCAGGGCACTTAACAATTTGGCGTTTCTGGAGCACAAGACAGGTGATACAGGTCAGGCACTTAAACATTACAACGAAGCTGTAAGAACTATTTCCCGTTCACTTGGAAAAGAACACCCAAGCTATGCCAATGCATTGAATGGTCTGGCTGGTCTGTATCAAAGCCAGGGTCAATACAGCCAGGCACTGCCGCTTTACCAGGAGGCGTTGTCAGTCAACGCCAAAATACTGGGAAAAGATCATCCACAGTATGCAAATAATCTTAATAATCTGGCTCTATTGCACGAACAAATGGGAGATTATGAGAAGGCTTTGCCTTTGTATCTGCAGGCAGTAAAGATCAACGAACAAACGCTTGGTAAGAAACATGATGCATATGCCTCAAGTCTGAATAACCTCGCCGTGCTCTATAAAAAGGCGGGTGATAATAAACAGGCCCTGGCATCTTTCCGGGAGGTAATGGACATACAGAAAAAAACATTGGGTGAGGGGCATACAAATTATGCGGCTACGCAAAATAATCTAGCTGATCTGTACAAAGACATGCGTCAATATGAAAAGGCCATGCCGCTCTACAAAAATGCACTTTCCATCCAGGAAAAAGCCTTGGGAACTCAACATCTCGACTATGCCATCACCTTAAACAATCTGGCTGACCTGTTTTATAGCACAGCCGCTTTCGACAAAGCGCTGCCCCTTTATCAGAAGTCCCTGAAGATAAAGAGAGCTACTCTGGATAAAAATCATCCTTCAATTGCTATCAGCCTGAACAATCTTGCGGGCATTTACAAGAGCAAAGGTCAATATGAGAAAGCATTGGAATATTTCGACCAGGCCCTGGAAATCAAGCAGCGTATGTTAGGTAAGGAGCATCCTTCCTATATCAACAGCTTATATGGTAAAGCCAGTGTCTTAAGTGCCATGAAAAAATATTCTAAAGCCATAAAACTGTTTTCATCTGCCCAGGCGCTGGCTGATGCTTTTATCCAAGCTGTTTTTCCTGTGATGTCCGAAGAACAAAAACTCAAGTTTGCACAGACTCAATCAGTCAACTATCACGCGCTTGTTTCACTGGTAAACAGCAAATTGGCAAATAATAAAGAGGCTCTGGAAATAGCGCTGAATGCTGTTCTGTCCAGAAAAAGTATTGTATTCGATGCCCAGTCCCGACTCTATGAATCCATAGCCAGTAACCTCGATAAAGACAGTAAGCAGTTGTGGGATAAGCTCGCTGAAGTACGAAGTTACCTGGCAAAAGAAATTCAGGCTGGAGAACTCGATGCCACTTCGGAGAAATATCAATCAGCTATTCGTGAATTCCAGCAAAAAATATTTCAGCTTGAAAAGCAGCTGTCAGATAAAAGCCCGCTTGTTAAACAGGAATTACAGCAGCACAAAGTGACTTTTGAAGAGGTTGCCAAGCAGCTTGATGACAACAGTGTGCTTTTGGAGTTCGTGAAAATACGTGAAATCGACTGGGGTACAGGGAATGTGTCGGACACCTGGAGATACCTGGTTTTTGTACTAAATGCAAAGGGCGATATCAATCTGCTCGATCTCGGAGATGCTGATAAGCTCGATATGGGTTTCAAAAAAGCTATTTCGGCTTTCGATTCTTTTCCGGTTTTACAGGCTGAACAGGACAGGGCCAGTAAATTCCTCTATCAGATTCTATGGCGTCCTGTTAGTCAATACCTGACGGGTATAAGCGATGTGATTTTTAGTCCTGACGGCGCATTGAATCTTGTGCCATTTGTCGTGATGATGGATCAACAGGGTAGCTATCTGGTTGAAAATACCAGCGTCAGTTATGTGAGTAGTGGCCGTGATCTTGTGCGTCATAGTCAGTTATTTGAACCTGTTTCAGGCTTGTTCTTGGCGGCGAATCCCAGTTTCGATCTAAAGGTGGATACGCACAAAATTGTTATCGAGCGGCAGGACAATAGTCGTGTCCGTTCATCAGGTTTTGCGTTGCAGTTTACCGAGTTGCCTGGCACTGAGCGTGAGGCAAAATTGATACCGGCAAAGTTCACTGGCTCAAAAACCGTGATATCCGGAAAAGATGCCAGTGAAGAGGCTGTCATTAAAACCAAGCGTCCGGAAGTGGTTCACCTGGCAACACACGGTTTCTTTCTTCAGGATATTCCGTTACTCACGATCGAGGGTAACCGTGGATCGCAATTACAGCGCTATATTGATTCGTTGCCGGAAGGTTATGAAAACCCACTGGTAAGATCGGGACTGGCTTTTGCAGGTGCCAACTATGCTGCTTTTTCAACCGGCATCTATGATGGTGTTTTAACGGCCCTGGAAGTCTCGGGAATGGATTTGCATGGTACCGACCTGGTAACACTTTCCGCCTGTGAAACTGGTCGCGGGGATGTCAAGACAGGTGAAGGCGTGTTTGGCCTGAGGCGGGCATTTGCACTGGCCGGTGCCAATAACCTGATGATGAGTTTGTGGCCGGTTGCCGATGAAGAAACAGCCTTGCAGATGGAAATATTTTACAAAAACTATCGTGCAGGAAAATCACCTGTAGAAGCTTTGAGGATTACACAGATTGAAAGTATCAACCGCTTAAGAGCTAAGAATAATGGCTACGCCAACCCAACCTTGTGGGCTCCTTTCATAGTCCAGAGAAAATGATCTGATATCAAAGATAGAATAACACTAACAACAGCCCCAGCAGTACGGCTACCCAAAATACCATACTGCCTGTTGGCCAGGCGCGTGCCAGGATACCTTGCGGACCATGGTGTCGATAAATCTTGCCAATAAACCGATTCACCAGGGCTACTGCCTGCTGCTCGCGTACCTCATGGGCTGCGCTGGACTGTATGGTGAACTCATTACCGATCTCTTTGAAAAACTTGCGGTAAAACCAGTCGAAGTCAAGACTGATGGTCAATGTGCGTCGCATTTGCTTGAGCATGACGAAGAAGGCGAATCCCGCGAAAAGTAGCAACTGGAACTGGCTCACCAGGTGATCCACCGTATACGGCTGGTAATCGACCGGATAGGGCAGAATCGCATACAAGGTATTCGGCATGAGACCAATACCAATACACAGGAATGAAAACAGCCACATGGCATAACGCAGATTGGCTGGTGGATCAGGTGGGCGCAGCCCGGAATCTTTCTGGAAAAAAACAAACCACGGGAACTTGATACCAGCATGCAGGAATACGCCGGCTGATGCGGCCAGTAGCAACAACCAGACGAGCAACATGCCCTCATTGGCAGCAGCAGAAGTCTCA
>Ga0180436_10004249_pt1 | contig 12922 bp, 5 predicted proteins | sample SS_ome_2_FD_132434 | JGI IMG/M metagenome (GOLD analysis project Ga0180436, IMG submission 132434) | Hypersaline lake sediment archaeal communities from the Salton Sea, California, USA - SS_3_S_2 metaG | ecosystem: Environmental > Aquatic > Non-marine Saline and Alkaline > Hypersaline > Sediment...
GCGTCCGGAAGGCGTGCCAGTTCCAGAGTTTGCTGCTTATTCACTTACCGCCAACGTGATCCTCAACCTCGACGAGTTTGTGATGCGGGAGTGAGGAAAATAGGGACGGGAGCGATTTATGCTAAGGCAGTCGAAAAATGGGGACGGGAGCGATTTATGCTGAGGCAGTCGGAAAATAGGGACGGGAGCGATTTATGCTGAGGCACCCTCGCCTTCGGCGAGGGCCGGTCCGCCCTTTGGGCGGCCGGTAAATCGCTCCCGTCCCCATTTTCCGACCCGGTCCGCCCCCTGGGCGGCCGCTCAATCGCTCCCGTCCCCATTTTCTGACCGGAGAACGACACATGCGTGACCGCCAAGCCATCCGCCTTCAAGACGCCCTCAACCGACGGGTGTTTCTCGGTAACTCCGCCGGCACCCTCGGCCTGGCGGCACTCTCCGGCCTCAGCGGTGGGCTCGCCGCGGCAGCAGGGGGCCGCGAGGGCTTTCCAGGATTCCCGCCCAAGGCCAAGCGGGTGATTTACCTGTTTCAGTCGGGCGCGCCGTCGCAGATGGACCTCTTCGATCCCAAGCCACAGATGGAGCGGCAACGGGGCAAGAATCTTCCCGAGTCGATCCGCCAGGGCCAACGGCTGACCACCATGACCAGTGGTCAGAAGAGCTTCCCGGTGGCCCCCTCGCTCTTCTCTTTCAAGCAGCACGGCGAAAGCGGGATGTGGTTCAGCGAACTGGTGCCCAACATCGCCCGGCATGCCGACCGCTGGTGCATGATCCGCTCGATGTATACCGAGCAGATCAACCACGACCCGGCGATCACCTTCTTCCAGACCGGTCACCAGCTCGCCGGCCGTCCGAGCATCGGCAGCTGGATCAGTTACGGCCTCGGTAGCGACAACGCCGACCTGCCCGCCTACATCGTGCTCACGAGCTTCGGCACCGGACGTCGCGACGACCAGCCGCTCTATGACCGCCTCTGGGGTGCGGGCTTTCTGCCCACCCGCCACCAGGGTGTCCGCTTCCGCAACACCGGCGACCCGGTGCTCTACCTCACCGATCCGCCCGGCATCGACCGCGGCCTGCGACGGCAGACGCTCGACCGCATCGCTGCGATCAACGCCCGCCGCGAAGGGCTCCTGGGCGACCCCGAGATTGCCGCCCGCACCGAGCAGTATGAAATGGCCTTCCGCATGCAGGCCAGTGTGCCGGAACTGGCGGAGGTCGCCGACGAGCCGCAGCATGTGCTCGATGCCTACGGCCCTGATGTCCGCAGACCCGGCAGCTATGCCTACAACTGCCTGCTCGCCCGGCGGCTCTCGGAGCGGGGCGTGCGGTTCGTGCAACTCTTTCACATGGGCTGGGACCACCACGGCGGGCTGCCCAAGGCGATCCGTGGGCAGTGCCACGACACCGACCAGCCGACCGCGGCCCTGCTTGACGACCTTGCCGCCCGGGGCCTGCTCGATGAGACCCTCGTCATCTGGGGCGGCGAGTTCGGCCGCACGATCTACTCCCAGGGTGCCCTCACGGCGACCAACTACGGCCGCGACCACCATCCCCGCTGCTTCACGATGCTCTTGGCCGGGGCGGGAGTGCAAGGCGGCCTCACCTGGGGGGCGACCGACGACTATTCCTACAACATCACGACTCCCGAGCAGAAGGTGCACGTCCACGACCTCAACGCCACGATCCTGCACTGCCTGGGCATCGACCACGAGCGGCTGACCTACCGCTACCAGGGTCGCGACTTCCGGCTGACCGACGTGCACGGGAAGGTGGTCAAGGGTATTCTCTCCTGAACGCAGTCGCGGCCGTGTCTCGTGCGGTTGCGTGCGACCGTTTCCGTCCGCTTCCTGCATCCTTCGGGAGTCTTTCCATGCGTCGCCTGGCTTGTGTTGGTTGTGTTGTCGTTGTGGCGACGGCCCTTGCCGCGGTTGCCGTTCGGGCTGCCGATGCCTGGCTCGAGATCGAGGGGGGCGAGGGGCCCGCTCGCGGGAAGCGGGTGGTGCTCGTTTCGGGTGACGAGGAATACCGCAGCGAGGAGGCCCTGCCGCAGTTGGCCAAGATTCTCGCGGTCCATCACGGTTTTGACTGCCGGGTGACGTTTGCCATCGATCCGGCCACGGGCACGATCGAGCCCAATGAAACCGAGAACATCCCTGGCCTCGAGGCGCTGGCCGAGGCAGATCTGATGGTCATCGCCACTCGCTTTCGCAATCTGCCCGACGAGCAGATGGAGCACGTCGATGCCTACCTCCGCGAGGGCCGCCCGGTGGTCGGGATGCGGACGGCAACCCACGCCTTCAACGTGCCAAAAGGCCGGCAATTCCACCATTACGCCAACGGCTACGGTGGCGAGAAGCAGGCCTGGAAAGGCGGCTTCGGCCGGGCGGTGCTCGGCGAGAAGTGGATCAGCCACCACGGCCACCACGGCCGCGAGAGCACCCGCGGCGTCCTGGCTCCCGGGGCGGAGGGCCACAGCATCCTCCGCGGCATCGCCGACGGCGACATCTGGGGGCCGACTGATGTCTACGGTGTTCGCCTGCCGCTGCCCGGCGACTCCAAGCCGTTGGTGCTCGGGCAGGTGCTTGCCGGGATGACACCGGATGCCGAGCCGGTCGAGGGAAAAAAGAACGACCCGATGATGCCGGTCGCCTGGATCAAGACCTACTCGGTGGAGGGCGGGCCGACCGGCAGGGTGTTCACCACCACCATGGGCTCTTCGACCGATCTTGCCTCGGAGGGCCTGCGACGGCTGCTGGTCAACGCCTGCTACTGGGCGGTCGGGCTGGAGGACGAGATCCCCGGGAAGTCCCGGGTCGATCTGGTGGGCCGCTACGAGCCGCGAGCCTTCGGCTTCCGAAAGGCGGCGAAGGGTCTCATGCCGGCCGACCATGCCGGCGACCTGCCGGCGGACTCATCGGGCAAGGCTCAGGCTGAGTGAGTGAGTGTGAGCGGCCTGGCAAAGCGGGCCGCCGCCTCGAAGCAGAACCTGCCCGGATGGATCAACGAGGCGATCACCTCGAGGGAATCGACCAGCCTCGGCCCCGGGCGGTTGACCAGATGGTGGCCGTCGATGGCGAACAGCCGTCCCTCCTCGGCGGCCCGCAGGCCCGCCAGATGCTCCCGCACCGGCGCCGTAGAGGCCTCCTCGATTACCCGATCGAGGCCGAAGCCGCAGGGGGCGAGGATCACGATGTCGGGGTCGGCCGTGGCCAGCTCGGCCCACTCGATCCAGTGGGAATGGCGGCCGGCCTGTCCGAGTGGATCCTCGCCGCCGGCAAGCCGCACCATCTCGGGCACCCAGTTGCCCGCGGCCATCGGTGGGTCGAGCCACTCGACGACCGCCACGCGTGGCCGGCGGTCCCGATGGAGCGTGGCGGCCCGGCAGGCGAGCGAGTCGACCCTCGCCCGCAGTCGGGCGGTCATTTCGCGGGCCTGCGGCAGCCGGCCGGTGGCCCCGCCCACCGCGAGGATGTCGGCAAAAAGATCGGCGAGCGAGGCGGCGGCCAGCGACAGCAGCCTCGCACGGCAGCCGGTCCGTTCGAGAGCTCGGGTCACGTCATCCGCCGCGATCGCGCAGACGTCGCAGGAGGTCTGAGTGATGACCAGGTCGGGCCGCAGGGCCGAAAGCTGCCGGGCATCGAGCCGGTAGAGGGAGGAGCCATCCTCGGCAGGTGTCCGGCCAGCCTGCTCGACCGCCTCGTGGATCGCCCTGCTCGTCGCGGCCGGGTCGATCCGCGGAGCCGTGCAGGCCGGCAGCTCCGCGACCTCGGCGGGCCAGTCACACTCGTGAGAGCGGCCTACCAGCTGCCGGCCCAGGCCCAGGCTGCAGACGATTTCGGTGGCCGCCGGCAAGAGCGACACGATCCTCGGACCGGCTGGCGAGTCGGCGGGATCGGGCTGGGTGGGGCTCATGCCTCGTGCCTTGCAGACTGCGTACAATCTCTCGGCATACCCGTTGGACGCCAAGAATCTCGCCGGGGATTCTGCCAGAAATGGAGCGAACAGGCATCCTCCCGATCCACGCGACCCGAGGCCAGTCATGCTTCAGCCAGCCCATCCCCACACCGCAGCCGAGCGGCTCACCGAGGCCGCCCGTTACCACGACTACCGCTATGCCTCCAACCCGCTTGCCGATGGCACGCTCCCGCCGATTCCCGGCCTGCGGTGGTCCGCGACGCTCCATGAACAAGGCGGCACTGGGATCATCCCGCTCGATGCAAGCGTTGCCCTTGCCTGCCCCGGGCCGGCCACCACGCCCGGTCTCTGTGCGAGCTTCGTGCATGTCTGTGACGGCGACGCGGTGCTCACCGAAGCGGAGTCCACCAGCGAACTGTTCTTCGTGATGCGGGGCAGCGGGCGAAGCCGTGTGGAGCAGGCGGCGGCTGAGCCGGTCGAGATCGCCTGGCACGCCGGTGATCTTTTCACGCTGCCGGCCGGCTGCCGGGCCACGCATGTCGCCGCCGAGGATGCGGCGGTCTACTGGGTGCACGACGGCCCGCTGCTGGCCTATCTGGGGGCGCGGCCGGGAAGTCCCCGCTTTGCCCCCACCCACTACCGCCGTGAGGCGATCCACGAGGCCCTCGAGGCGGTGCTCCACGATCCAGCGAGCGCGACGGCCAATCGTGTGAGCGTGCTGTTGGGCAACCGGCTTTTTCCCCGCACGATGACGATCACCCACGTGCTCTGGGCGATGTTCGGGGTGCTGCCGGTGGAGGCGGTGCAGGCGGCCCACCGACACCAGTCGGTGGCGGTCGATCTGGTGGTCGATGCCAGGCCCGGCTGCTACACGCTCGTGGGGGACCGGCTCGACGAGGCCGGCCGGATCGTGGATGGCCAGCGGTTCGACTGGGAGCCCCACTCGGTGTTCATCACGCCGCCGGGTCTGTGGCATTCCCACCACAATGAGTCGGGCCACCCGGCCCACATCCTGCCGATCCAGGACGCCGGGCTGCACACCCACCTGCGGACGCTCGATATCCGATTCAGCCGTTCCCGGGGCGGCAGCGGCGAGGTGGTTGATCGGGCGTAGCCTGGCGGCATGCCGCCGATTTCCCCCCGCAGGGTCGCGGGCAGCTTCCGCAGCTTGCCCATTTTTTGCGACCGGCATCTGACGCACGACGCTCAGGACAGGCACGACCCTGCGCCGAAATCCCTGCAGAGGATCAGGCTGGGGCGGCACTGACGCCCCCAACGCTTCCAACGATTCCAGGGGGTGTCCGCATCAGGCGGGCGAAGTCATGCGAACTCGCAACATTCATGTCCGACTCTGCCGCGTCCGAACCGCCGCGGTCAACTCGTCCACCGTCGCCGTCACGCTCGCGGTGATGGCCTCCATGCTCATCGCCGCATCCGTCGCTCGAGCCGCGGCCTTCGATTCCTTTCTCGTCACCGACGAGCCGGAGGTGGCCGGTCGCAGCGTTCGCGTGAAGGCGGCTCGTCCGCCCGCGAGGCTCCCGGCGGCCCGTCAGCCGCTCCGGCCGGTTCGCCCTGCAGCCCCGGCGGCAGTCAATGCGGAGGATCATGAGACCGGCGACCGCGCCGAATCCGCCACGCCGGTGGCCGGTCAATCCCGCCAGGGCGGACGGCCGGAGGAGGTGGCCTACGAATACGAGGAGGCCGGGGAACTGATCTTCGAGGACGAGACCGTGGTCGCGCCTGGCTACGCCCAGGAATACGCCGAGGGAGTCGTGCCGGAGTATGCCGGACTCGGCGATGGCTACACCGTCAGCGATGCCGGCGGCTGCTGCGGCACCGGCTGCACCGGCGGCTGCGGGCAGTGCGGGAGCTGTGGTCCGAAGTGGACCTTCCAGGTCGATGCCCTGATGCTCTGGCGGAACAACATCGCCAGCCGCACGCTCTACACGACCACCGCCACCGATGGGCCGATCTTCGATGTCAATCAACTGCAGGCTCCACTCTCGGTCGGTCCGCGGTTCGGGCTCTTCCGGCACCTCGACGAGTGCACCACAATGGAGGGCAACTACTTCCAGGTGAGCCCCTTTGCTGGTGAGTACACGACGCCTCCCTCGGCCGGTGCCTACGCCCAAAACGACATCGCCGGGTTCAGCAATGGCGGCATCGGCGGGGCGAGGGCGATCTCCTCGGCCCTGATCCAGTCGGCCGAATGGAACCTCCGTCGCAACACCGGCGGGGCGGTCACCTGGCTGGCCGGCTTCCGCTGGGTGGAGTGGAACGAATACCTCAACATCACCGACACGCCCACCGGCGCGATTCCCAACGTCTTCGACTCGCGAACCGGCAACGACCTCTACGGCGGCCAGATCGGCCTCGATGCCCTGCTGTGGAACACCGGCGGGCGGCTGCGGGTCAACGGCCTGGGCAAGGCGGGTGTGTATGGCAACACCGCCTACCAGCGGACCCTCGCGGAGGTTGACCAGGGCGGGACGGTGGTGCGGCTCGGCCCGGCTTCGGCCTCGCGGGGCACGGTCGCCTTCTTCGGTGAACTCGGGGCCAACGCGACCTTTGACGTGACCAACTGGCTCTCCTGGCGGCTGGGCTACTCGCTGTTTTGGCTCTCTGGCGTGGCCACGCCGGCGGAGCAGCTCTCGCTCACGAACCTTACGGTGACACCCGGCACGGCAGGGATCAGCACCGGCGACAGCGTGCTGCTGCAGGGCGTGACCACGGGCCTCGAGGCCCGCTGGTAGGCCCCGGATTGATCAGGTTCTTTCAGGTTCGTGGTCGATTCGCATGCCGGGCTTGGGCTTGGAGCTTTCTGGCCGGGACGCAACGAGTCGATCGAGGTCAGCCTGAGAGAAGAGGGTCAGGTCGAGGGAGTTGTGAACGGGCGAAATCTTGGGCTCGGCGGCGACTGTTGCCCGGCCGGGAATTGGCCTTAGACGGCGGATAACATGCACCGATTCCGAAGAACTGATGCTGCTGCGACTTGTGACGGTGAACCCCGTGGGAGTGATCGTGAAGACATCGAACGCGACATTGACGCTCAGCAGGGAAAGCCCCTGGTCAACAATGCTATATCGATACCCGACCGGAAGTGGCGGACCGTAGATGTCCGGTGACAACTGAGATGGAGCGGCATCGCTCGGATTGACCGTCGTCACCGGGCTTTCGACATACTGGTTTGTGCCGAGGGTGCCCGTGGATGCCATCAGATACATGGTGTTTCCGGCCGAATTCATTGGCAACTTCATCCCCCAGAGGCCACTGGAATCGGCGACCGCTTCTCCGAGCAGCGTCGAGTTTTCCCAGATGGCAACTGTCTCTCCGGCGGCTGCCGTACCCTCGAGCGACAGCCCCGAGCCGGTAACGCCGCCGGAGAAGTCGTTGTTGAGTGTCGTGATCTCCGGCATCGTCAGGGCGGCGGCTGCCGTCACCACTGTCAGCTCGAAAACGGGGGACGACGCAGCTCCAGTGTTGCCCGCTCGATCGGTGGCGGTGGCGGTGAGGCTGTAGCTGCCGTCCGCTAAAGGAGCGGTGGTCAGCGACCAGGCTCCGAGGGCATTGGCCGTTGCCACGTCGCCGGTGGAGAGCGTGACCGTGCTACCGGGTTCCGCGGTTCCGGAAATCGTGAGAGTGGCGTCGTCGGTACTACCGCCGTTGGCGACGTTCCCGGTGCCCGGAGCGAGGTCATCAACGACCGAAGTGATTCGCGGTGCCAACGGCGGGCGGGTGTCGATCGTGATCGGGAAGGCTGTGGGTGAGGAGGCGTTGGTGTTGCCGGCGGCATCGGTGGCCGAGGCGGTGAAGCTGTAGTCGCCGTCGGCAAGGGCCGAGGCGGGAGTGAAGGTCCAGGCACCCGACTGATCGGCCGTTGTCGAGCCGAGCAGTGTACTCCCTTCGATGATCGTTACCGTAACTCCGGCCTCGGCCGTACCAGAGATGGTGGGCGTCGAGTCATCGGTCACACTGCCAGCAACCAGGCTGCCGGTGATCGTCCCCGTGTCATCGACGACACTCCCGATCAGCGGCGTGGCGGGACGGGTCGTGTCGACGGTGAAGGTGTAGGCCGTGGAGGGCAAACTGTCGGCGCCACCGGCGGTGGTAATCGCAGTCAGGTTGTAAGTGCCATCGGCAAGCACGATCGTTGAAACCGACCATTCACCGCTGGAGTTGGCTCGAGTGGAGCCGATCACGCTGCTGCTGTTGAACACGGTCACGCTGCTTCCCGGCTCCGCGGTGCCCGAGATCGTGAGGGTGGAGTCGTTGGTCGAGCCGCCATTTGGCACGTTGCCGGTGATCGGAGCACGGTTGTCGAGCACACCGGAGATAACCGGAGCCGCAGCCGCCGTGGTATCGATCGTGACGGCATAGGGAGTGCTCGATGCCGAACTTTCGTTGCCGAACTCGTCTACCGCGACGGCCGTGAATTCGTAGTCGCCGTCGGCAAGCACCGAAGGCGACACGGACCATAGCCCCGTCTCGTTCGCCTGGGTGCTGTCGAGCACCACCCCCCCGGCAAGGACTCGGACGGTCACGTTCGGCTCTGCGGTGCCGGAAATTGTTGGCGTGGCGTCGTCGGTGCGGCTTCCGCGGGTCACGAGCCCTGTCACGGTCCCTACGTCGTCGGTCACTGCTTGCACGACCGGAGCGGCCGGAGGTGTCGCATCGACGGTGAACAGGAAGGGAGGATCAGACGCGGGGGCGATGTTACCGGCAGCGTCGCTGGCGGTCGCCGTGAAGGCATAACTACCGTCGTCGAGTCTGAGATTTGTTACCGTCCAGTCGCCTGCAGCGTCGGTGCTCGCTGTCGCCACAACGATCCCAGCATTCCGCAGCGTGATGCTGCTTCCCGGTTCGGCGGTGCCCGCAAAGCTGATTCCAGGGTCGGCGACGGTATCGCCTGACGCGATCGCGCCGCCTGCTGTGGTAACCGCAGCGACCACCGCAGCATCCGGTGCGATGGTATCGACCACGACCGCATGGGACTCGCTCGGGGGGGTTGAGTTGCCAGCCGGGTCAGTGGCGGTGGCTGTGAGGCTGTAGCTTCCGTCCGCAAGTGGAGCGGTGGTCAGCGACCAGGCTCCAAGCGAGTCGGCGACTACGGTTCCAAGGCTCACCCCGCCGCTCGAGAGCACAACCGTACTGCCCGCCTCGGCTATGCCAGAGACACCCAGCGTCGGGTCGTTGGTCATGCCACCGTCGGGAATGTTCCTGATATCTGGCAAGACGTCGTCACGAACCGCCGTGATGCGGACAGCACTTGGCGGGCGGGTGTCGATCGTGATCGGGAAGGCTGTGGGTGAGGAGGCGTTGGTGTTGCCGGCGGCATCGGCGGCCGAGGCGGTGAAGCTGTAGTCGCCGTCGGCAAGGGCCGAGGCGGGAGTGAAGGTCCAGGCACCCGACTGATCGGCCGTCGTCGAGCCGAGCAGTGTGCCATTACTTGAAAGGCTGACGGTACTTCCAGGATCAGCCGTGCCGGAGATGGTTGGCGTCGAGTCATCGGTCACACTGCCGGCAACCAGGCTGCCGGTGAACGTCCCCGTGTCATCGACGACGTCGGTGATCAGCGGCGTGGCGGGACGGGTCGTGTCGATAATCACGTCGTAGGCCGGTGACGAGGCCGGGCTCTGATTGCCTGCGCTATCGCTGCTTGTCGCCGTGAAGGCATAATTCCCCTCGGCGAGCACCGCGGTCGAGAGCGACCAGACTCCCGAAGCGGTGGCAGTCGTGGAGCCAATCAGCGTGCCCCCGCTCGACACCGTGATCCTGCCGCCCGGCTCTGCGGTGCCCGAGATTGTGAGGGTGGAATCGTTGGTCGAGCCGCCGCTCGGCACGTTGCCGGTGATCGGAGCACGGTTGTCGAGCACGCCGGAGATGACCGGAGCCGCAGCCGCCGTAGTATCGATCGTGACCGGGTAGGGGAGGCTCGAAACCGGGTTGGCATTGCCGACGGCGTCTCGCGATGTCGCGACGAAGATGTAATTACCCTCGTCAAGTTGGGCCAGGCTGATCGACCAATTGCCGCTTCCGTCGGCCACAGTGCTTCCAAGCAGGACTCCCCCGCTGCGGATTTCGACCGTGCTTCCGGCTTCGGATCGGCCGGCGAGCGTCGGGGTTGTGTCGTCGGTCGATCCACCGCGAGGCACGAGTCCGACCAGCGACCCCGCGTCGTCGGTGACTGAAGTGATGGAGGGTGCACCTGGCGGGGTGGCATCGACGCTGATTCGGTAGGCAGGACTGGAAAGGCCGCTCGTGTTGCCTGCCGCATCGGTCGCCGAGGCGACGATCTCGTAGCTGCCCTCGGCGAGCTGCACATTCGCGAGGTCCCAGTCGCCTGCCGGATCAGCGACGACCTGGCCCAGGGTGATTCCCCCGCTGCTGACGGTCACAGAAACTCCCGGCTCCGCAGTCCCCGTGATGCTCAGCCCACCTCCGCGAGTAACGCCATCGATCGGTATCACGCCCCCGGCGTCTGCGATCGTCGTCACGGCCGGCGCGTCTGGACTGGTGGTGTCTATGGTGATCGTCAAGGCGGGCGAAGACGTGGGCCCGACGTTACCCGCTGTATCGACGGCGGCCACGGCGAGGGAATAGATGTCGTCAGCAAGGCCTGTTTGCGTGACCACCCAGTTGCCGGTGGCATCGGCTGTCACTTGGGCGAAAGTGGCAACTCCATTAAGGATCGTGACCGTGCTATCCGGCTCTGAGGTGCCGCTGATGACGAGCGTCGTCCGCGACGTCGTGCTGCCGTCGGGCAGCAAGGAGGCGTTGGGATCATTGCCGTCGGCGACAGCAACGATTGCTGCCACGGGCGGCGTGCCGTCGATGACCCACGTCACGAAATTTTCACTGGTTTCGCTGGTGATCCCGCCGAGGGTGTAGCGGCTCAGGACCGCGCCGGCGGGATAGCTGCCTTCGGGGAGCTGGAAGGAACCGCCGACACCCGGCTGCCAGTTCACTCCTCCGTCGGTGCTGAATTCCCAGGCTGCGCCGTCGGGGATATTCCGGACGTTGACCTCGTCGTTGTTGGTGATCGCGTCGGTTGAGCTCGCCCCGGTGTCGCCTGCGAGTTCCAGCAGGAGCGTGATTCTGGGAGTAGTCGGTTGCGCGAGAGCCGCCCATGGCCCCGGCCCGAGATCGTTGTGAGCCCGTGCGCGGAACTCGTGGGCCGTGCCGTTTGTGAGGCCGGTGACAGTGAGAACGGTGGCGGTGAGCGCGGGTCCGCCCGCATCGGTCCACGTGGGATCGCCGACTTCCCGCTGCTGCACCTCATACCGTGTGATCGGTCGCCCATTGGCAAGCGGAGCCGACCAAGTCAGCGTTGCCTGCTCGTCGCTCGGTCGTGCGGAGAGGGCGATCGGAGTTCCAGGCACGTCGGCTAGCAGAATATCGAAAGAGATCGTGCCGTCGACCTGATTGGCCAGAAGCGGATTGTTGGCAAAGTCGGTCAGCAGGCCTGACTGCATCACGCCAAATGCATCGGGGCCAGCAGAGCGGGTCGTGGCAGTGATTCTGTAGGCCGCAGGGGCAAAGACTGCGGCTGATTCAAAGACCACTCGCTTGGAGGTGTCGATGTAGCGGAAGAAAAAGTCTTCGCCCTCCGCGAGCAGGGTGCCGTCGCGGCTGAGATTGAAGGCCTCGGCAAGCACCGTGGCCGGATTGATGCCGGCTCCATAGTCGTTGAGCTGGAGTTCGAAGCGGGTGAATCCGCGTGCCTCGTCGCGGTCGAGCCGCACCGCGTCGGGCAACGGATCGGCGTCGCGATCGCTGCCGTCACTCGGAACGACGAGTGTTGCGAAGGGCTGGAGAAAATCAGCCCGATCGATCGCACCACGGTCCTTGTAGACACTGTTGCCCAGTCCCGGCAGGCTGGCCTGGGCCGGGTCGTCACTACGAAGTTGGCCCCGCAGGTCGAGGGCGGGGCTGATGATCGGAGCAGGCGAGATTCCCAGCGGCGAGTTGACGACGAGGAACTCGTTGCGATCCTGCAAGACGTCGATCCCGCTGTCGATCACGCGAGAGCCCGCCGCGGGGTAGAAGTTGCCGGCCGGGGCGTCAACGAAGGGGTTGGTCGTGAGGATCATCGCCCAGGTTTGTGATACGCCGCCGGGAACCATGGTCTCAACATTGAAGTAGCTGCTGGTTCCGATCACGGTGCGGAGGTTGCCGGCGGCGTCGGCCCGTGAAGTTCCATCGACGGTGATTCCGCTATCGAGATTGGCGAAGAGATTATTGAGCAGGGTGGGTGCCGCATTTTCGGAGACCTCAATGCCGATGCCGCCCGGCTGGTTGCCGCCGTAGATCGTGTTGTTGACGATTCTTCCGAAGGGAACGACCGCGAGCGGGCCGTCGGCGGTGTTGGGGTCGCCGCTGAAGCGGATGCCCGCGATCCCGCTGTCGGTCACGAGGTTGTTGACCACGACAGCTCCCGGAGCAAGCCGGCCGTTGTTGATCGTCGGCAGCATGCGGGCCACGCCGGGTCGCGGGGCTCCCGTGAGCGGGTCACGTTCGGCCGCATCGATGCTGATGCCGTAGGCAGCGGCTGCAGCGATCGTGTTGCTGTCGATGATGAATTGCCCCTGCTCGCGGGGATGGTTGGCATCGCCGAGACGTCCGAGGGCCGGTGTGAGTTGGGCGTTGGTATCGAAGGTGCGTGGCAGGGCACCGGTAGGCAGGATGGTGCGGCCGGCGGCGACATCGCGGGAGGCTCCGCGAATCTCGAGTTGGTAGCCGCCGCGGAGCACCTGCGTGGGCTCGTCTGGCGTGCCAATGTCGAAGAAGTCGGTGGCCGCCGCGTCAGCGGCAGTCACCATCTCGCCGCGTTCGGCGAAGCCGATGATGATGTCATCGACATAGAATCCTTCAAAGTCGTTGTTCTGGCCGCGCTCGGCGGTGTTGAAATTGCCGGTGAGGTTGGCAGTCGCTGGATCCTCGGGATTGAAAACGTCTTCAACGATGTCGTTGAGCACGGAGAAGAAGGCGACCGGGTCGCCGGCATCAA
>Ga0180436_10004253_pt1 | contig 12911 bp, 10 predicted proteins | sample SS_ome_2_FD_132434 | JGI IMG/M metagenome (GOLD analysis project Ga0180436, IMG submission 132434) | Hypersaline lake sediment archaeal communities from the Salton Sea, California, USA - SS_3_S_2 metaG | ecosystem: Environmental > Aquatic > Non-marine Saline and Alkaline > Hypersaline >...
CTGCCAATGACAACTACATCAAAGTGGCTAGTCTGCATGGCTCGCTCCAGGGTTTTTTGTTGGACGTTCCAGCAGCTCAGATTTCCGCCCTTTTTTAGTGATTGAAAGCGGAGATCGGTCCAGTTCACGGGCAAGTATGTCTGTAACGCGGGTCATATCGAAACCGCCCTGACAGCGGCCGGTACCGAGCCATGTGCGGCGCTTAATGGCGTCATAATTAGTGGCTGGCACGGGAGCGTGGATCTCCGCGACAATCTCGCCTTCGGTCACGTTTTCACAGCGGCAGATAACGCGGCCATAGCGAGCATCTTTTTCAATCAGCTGACGGCGTTGCGCGTCGTTCATGTGGCGGAAACAGGGTCGGGCCGGACGGTTGGGATTCCATTCTTTTTTCTCAACCAGTTTTTCACCCGCATCGCGCAGGAGATCAATCACCCGCAGAGCGATAGCAGGCGACGATGTCAGCCCCGGAGATTCGATCCCACCGATGTTGACAAAGCCATTAACCTGTGAAGGAATCTCGATAATGAAGTCATGCTGGTAGTCCACACCCGGTGTTTCGCAGGGCGCGTTTCCGGCGGCGCGCAATCCGGCAAAAATCGCGATCACATGGCGGGTGTTGACGTTTGGGATAAGTTTCTTGCCGCCCGAAAGAACTTCTTCTAAACCTGCTGCGGTATTGGATTTATCTTCGCGCTCATCCTGCTCGCGCGCGGTTGGGCCGAGAATCGTGTTGCCATGCACAGTGGCGGTGGCGAGAATGCCTTTACTGACATTGGTTGGCACTGGAAAATACACGGATTTAAGTTCAAATTCTGCGCGGTCAAGGATCAGGTACTCGCCTTTGCGCGGTGTGACCTTAAATTCCGGCCGCACTCCTGCCTTATGCATAATCACATCAGAATACAAACCCGCTGCGTTGATCGCCCAGCGGCAGGCAAAATCGCCCTGATTGGTGCGCACAGCGATGACGCGGTTGTCTTCAATGACAAAATCTTCAAACCTGGTATTGGTACGGATCTCAACGCCATTCAGGACCGCATGTTCTGCAGCTGCCAGAGTTGCCCCAAAAGGGTCGCACATGCCGCCCGTTTCTGCAAACAGGGCACCGCTGACATTTGGATTGATCAGTGGTTCACGGCGGCGCATCTCCTCGCCGGATATGCGATGCATTCCGAGCACGCCATTGCGTTTTCCGCGCTCGAAGAGAGATTCCAGCTTTTGTAATTCATCCTGTCCGACCGCTACAACATAGTCGCCGCAGCGATCAAACGAAAATTGCAGTTCCTGTGCGAGCTGGGTCCACATGGGGTTGGCGATCAGGTTCATTTTCGCTTTGAGCGATCCCGTGACTGCATTGTATCCAGGATGAATCAGCGCGGTATTTGCGGCAGAAGTGACTGAACCAATATCGGCACGTTTTTCAATCAACAGGATTTTCAATTGAAAGCGGGATAGAAATCGGGCAATCATCGACCCTACAATCCCGCCGCCAATTATGATCACATCATACGCTGCTGCCAAATAATTTCTCCAATGGTAATAATTAACCCCATCAATTATAGGATTATTTCATGGTAGTTCAAGACTGACAAACTTCACAATTCAGGAAGATTTCTGTTTATGAATGAATGTGTTAACGCGTGCCCGATAAAGTGCGCGTTCAAAATAAAGTCCATCCGGCGATAAAGTATCGTAGTTCTTATCATGCAGAACACGCATCAAACGGCGGATCTGCTGTCCATAATGGCGCATACATCTCTCGGGATGAATGCCTGGCCAGGAATAGCAGGACACAGTCAGCCGCCGGTGATCAGTGGGAATTGCATGAGGAATGGTCTCCCCCCATTGGGAATCATCCATTTCAAAAACGTATTTATCAAGGTTGCCCTGCGGAATGCCCTCGATTCCCTTGACAACCATCGGTTCTGTATCCAGGGTGTAAGGATCTACTGAGAGGTCAACAATCACCGCGTCCTGAGGCAGCTGGGCGAGCCAGGCATTGCGAATGATCGGCTGAGATGGGTCGTAACGCTGGGTGGCATCGACAAGCACATCCGTGTCTTTCAGGAGCTTTTTGATCTGGTCTGTGTGATGGGTAATATTGCGGCCAATTGTGTGTACGATCACCCCTGATCCGCCATTTTCCATATGCATCGCGTTGCGTTCGCGTCGGCCGAACTTGGAAGCGGCATCAACCGCTTGTTTTCCGACTACGCCGCTGCCGATAACCAGAACGTTCCACGGTGATTGGTCTGCTTTCAAGAGGGCGGGATTGTTCCTGCTGAGCTGTGTAAATGCTGCATCAAGCCCATTCCAGGCAACAGATTTCATATTCTCTACCAGGCGCATATTGAAATCATCAACGACTCCATCCAGGGAGATAGTTTTCATACCCAACTCTTCGATGAGCGCTATGCGGGCGGGGCGGGTAGGGTAGTGCAGCATGGAGATCAGGCAGCTGTTTTTGCCGACCAGCTGATATTCTGATTTTGATGGCGAACGCAGGATGAGGACATAATCTTTCTGGAATGTCTCCTCCCTGCTTGCAGGATGAATAAACGCGTTGTTGTTCTTGTAATCGTCGAAGAAGAGCTCGAGCGCATTGCCATATCCCTCTTCGAGGAAAACCTCAAACCCCATTGCTGTCATTTTTCGCGTAAAACCGGGCAAAAAAACCCGTTTTTCCCCCGGCTCTTCTCGCATGATCGGGAAGCCGATACTGATCCTGTCTTCCATCTAAAAAATCTCCTGTAGGTTATTGATGATTTGATAATAAAGCACGCGAGATTGCGCGTTCGAAGAAATTACCATCAGCTCGGATTGCCTGTGGTCCGCCGCGGCTGACAAGGGAACGCATGACTGGGTGCAGCTGTGAGCTGTAAACCCGCATACATTCCAAAGGATGAATGCCTGGCCAGGAATAACAGGAAACGGTATGGCGTTTTTCGGCAGACGGAACCTGTTCCGGTATGCTCTCGAAAACCGTATCATCCGGCGAGAAGACATATTGGTTAAGATTGCCCTGCGGAATGCCCTCAATGCCTTTGGTGTGGAATTCTCTCGCGACTGTCTGGTAAGGATCAACGCAGAGATCTAAAACGATCGCATGATCGGGCAGGTGTGCCAGCCAATAATTTGGGATGATGGCGCGGGTGGTATCAGGACGGGAACTGGCATCAACCAATATATCAGTCCTTTCCAGGAGGCTGTGCATGACCGGTGCCTGGTTAGTGATGTCTACATCGACTGCGCTGACGATCACTCCGGGTACACCAATCCGCGATAACTTCTCCTGTAGAGCCAGATTGCCATAGCGTACTGCCGCACGCACAGTGAAAGCGCCTAATGTTCCCGCGCCGACCAGGGTAACCTGGATTGGCGGTCGGGAGGGATTGAAAAATCCCGGGGAAGGGTAGATGGTCTGCAGCAGCTCAAAAGCCGCTTCCATGCCGTTCCAAGCAACCGCGTTGAAATTCTCTACCATACGCCTGCCAGAGTCATCTGTGATGCTGTCAAGTGAGATCGCCTGCAGCCCGAGGTCGCGCAGCAGCTTAATGCGTTTAGGCCGGGTCGCGAAATGCAGCATGCTGACCAGGCAGGCACCTCGGCGCATGGAGCGGATCCGTTCTTCGTCCGGGCAGCGTAAAATCAAAACGATATCCTGCTGATAGGTTTGGGTATTATCCGCGAAAATGAGAGAGGGAGCAGCTTGTTTGTAATCCTGTGGTGCCAATCCCATTTCCTCGCCATAGCCATGCTCAAGGACGACCTGCGCGCCATATTTCTCCAGGCAATTTACCAATTTTGGCAGAAAGCAGCGCTTTTCACCCGCCTCCACATGCATGCGGGGCAGGCCGATCGTGATTTTTTGATTTGAATTTTTAGTTGCTTTCATGAATGATGAAATGATTGATAATTTGTTATATGATTATAGGATAAATGAAAGGAGGAACGATGCGCAGGATTGTGATTTTTACGACAGTTTTGTGTTTTATATTTTCTATCAACGCCTGTACTGGCAGGGAGGTCGAGATGCCTGAAGATTTTTCCCTTTCATTTTCCTGGAATACCGGGTCACTGCCGCCACAGTTTCGTTATGATTATGTGATCACTATCGGGCCAGGACCGCAGGGAGAATTCGATTATGTTCCCGGATACGGGGACGAAGGGGATCCTGCTCGGTGGGTGACACCGTTTTCAGTCTCAGCGGAAGATCTGCAAATTTTGTATGCATATTTTAATGGGAACGGATTCTTGGAAAATAATTGGGATAAGAATGTAAGAGAGCGGGTTGGTGGCAGCACAACATCCCTGATCATCTTCGCGTTTGGGAGGGAATATTTTGTTCCCAGTGTAGGCGCGTTGGAAGGTACAGAATTGACCAGGGTTAAGAACGCGCATGATTTTATCCGCGGCTTTGTTCCGCAGGCGATATGGAGCGAGATGGAAGAGCGCCAGGCAGCCTATGAGGCATCTCAATCGGATTGATCACTGACAAAAACAGGCGAAATGTCTGTGTCACCCATAAGCTGGATAGTCAATTGCTGCTGATCCTCTTCCAATCCTACCCAGTGAGAAAATTGGGCCCCATCTGCCGGAAAAGCAGAAATAGAAATAGGAATATCGCGAAAGAACATTCCGGTCCAACTGCCAGTATCAGGAATTTGAAATCCATTGACTGAAACGGTTCCTAACGTGGTGTCAATAATGATCCGCAAGCGGAACAGCCCTTCAAGGTCAAATTGCTCGCTGATATGCCGCATGACATACTCTTTTCGGTTTAAAGCGAATTGGCGCATTTCATCGATCTCTACATACCAATTTTCCATCAAGTCTGTGTCACCAGATCCCCACCTGTCAAAAAATTCCTTCATTTCCGGTTCCATTTCAGCTTGTTTTTCATCAATCAACCCAATTATGCGATCTGAAGTGAAGGTCGTGTCGAGGTGATAGAGAAAACGGTTGATGAAATATATTTTGTATTCATCGTTCTCAAGTAGTGAATGCAATAGATCACCGCACACACTTCCAGATTGGGCGGACTGCAGTGTATTGTGTTGATAACCAGTTCCATGCCCTTGCAGCCCGAACGCAAAGTCGAGATCATTGATCATCCATCGCCAACGGCCGTCATACTCACTTTGAAGATCGAGATCGTTCGATTCGAGTGATTTTCGCCAGACATAGATGTTATTTTGCGGCCAGTCTGTATTTGCCAGGAAAATGTTTGCGATCATGTAATCTGTAAAGCTTTCCAGATCGACTTGCGAGCGAATATACGCATAGTTTTCTGGGATGGAGAGATCCCGCGAACGGATGAAAGTTCTCAAATCTTGATACCGATTTACATCCTCCTGGTTTCCGCGAAAGAGTTCATTATCCAAGCGAATGATAGAAACTTTATTGATATCGATCCCGTAATGGTTGTAGAAATAGTGTTCATCGTATCGTTCCTGTATTTGATAGATCCCCCAGTATTCTCCATTCAGAAAGACGATCACCGGATATTGCGCCTGCAGGTCTAACCCTGTGCCACTCAAAACATCCCGGGCCAGAGCGTCTCGCATCATACCATTTAACCAATCTTGTCCGAAGTTCCTGAGGATGATCGATTTGTATTTCGGATTGACCCCTTCTTTTGACTGTGACGGAAAAACAGGAAATTCGAACAAACATCTGGCATCATAGGCGCAATCTGCATTGATACGCAATGATTTCTGCGCGCTGCGGCGTGATCCGGCACCATGGATGCGTATTCCGCCATTCTGTGAAAAGACAGGTTGGCCTGATTGATCAAAGATCTCAAAATGGGTGGGTTTTTCCCATTGCTCCCCATGTTGATTGAAGTTTGCGACAGCTTGTTTTTCATCTTCAGTCAGGTCCTGGTCAGCAATCGAAAAATATTTTTCTCCAAGGACATAGATACCGTCCTGTGGGTTGAAAAGGTCATCGTGTTCTGCGGTTATAGAGACAATTGGCAGCGTATATTGTTGCCGCATGTCCTGTCCGATGAAATAGGTATGGGTGATGATTGGGCTTGATTCGCCCGTGGATGAATTAAATGCCCTGGCGCGAAAGATCACGGCTTTTTGTATCTCTGATTTCGGCACTTCCCAATTTGCCGCAATAGCTTCAATTTTTGCTGCCGATAATGGAGAATATGCGTCAGAATTGATGTGAATCGGGTCTGTATATTGTTGTGAATCAGTTGATGGTTCTGATCCATCCAATGTATAAAATATATTTGCATCATAATTTGGATGGGTTATCGATAACAGGAAATCCGTGTCGTAGAAACCGGAAGGATGAGAAACGATTGGCGCATCCATTAGTGCAAAGAAAGGCAATATAAGAGGCTCTTTAATGGAGATATTCTGCCAAAAAGGCCGAAGTGACGCGAAAGCATCCTCTTCTCCTGTGGATATGGGATTATCCCGGATATCAACAAAAGCAGTTATATTCTGCTTGGGATTATCCTGCAGCGCGCCTTCTGCCATCAGATCCGCAAGGAAATCCGGATCACCGATGCCAGTATTGCGAATATTTAATGATTTCAGATAAGATAAATCAGCCAGGTGAACGAATTGATCATTGATAGGCACATCCCGTAGAATGAGTTGTTCCAGTCTTGATAGGTCGGCTATGGGTGCAATCGATTGGATGGCACTATTGGAATGCAGGTTCAGATATTCCAATTCGTCGAGTTCAGCAAGAAATGCGATATCTGTCAGGCCAGTATTTCGGAGATTAAGGTAAGAGAGATTGATCAGGTTTGCTAACAGGTTTGCCTGACCGCGAATCGGAATATTAGCCAGGATAAGGGTTTCCAGATTAGTTAGATTCTTAATGGGATCAATATCTTGAATACCCGAGTTTGAATGTAGATTTAGGTATTCCAGGTAAGGAAGCTCGGATAAAAAAGTTGTGTCCTCCACATCGCAATTTCTCAAATTAATATATCTAAGTGCCTCTAAAGTGCTTATAGTATCAACCTGACTGCTGACCGGTACATACCCCAGGATCAGTTTTTTAAGATTTGTCAGTGAAGCCAGCGGTTTGATGGATTGCAATGTGGCGTTGCCGTACAGGTTTAGATATTCGAGGCGCTCCAAACCTGCAATGGGGGAAATATCTAAAATGCTATTCCCTCTTAAGTCTAATTTTTCGAGCTTTCCTAACGTGGCCAGTTGGCTAATATCCTGCAATTGATTACTGCGCAAATTCAATGCGCTTAAATTAGAGAGATGTTGAATACCTTCCAGCGAGGAAATTCCAGAATGGGAAAGGTTAAGTTCAATCAGTGTATTCAGTTGGCGCTGATAGATGTATCCCTGTGGTTTTTTGAGCGCTTTCCGAACGCCCTGTTCCAATGGTGGATTGTTGATTTCAACCGGAGTGTTAATTTGCTGCACTAGCAATATCATTACGCCGATCACGAATACCGCGATAATGAACAAAGGAATTTTTCGAACATCGAGAGAGACACGCTTTGAAAAAATCTGTGTTCCTGCAAGCAGGATTGTTGTCAGAAAAGAAATGGTAACGAAAAGATCAGTCACCAATGCGCCGGCAACAAGTATTTTTCGAGTCCGGTCCGCATTTCTCCAATTGAAGGCAGGTTCAAAGCGCTGGATCATCATCCCCTGCTGAGGCTGGTAAAGATCAATGGTGATCACCTTTCCATCCCAATCAATTTCAACCAGGCCGTTTTCAGGGCCGGTTAGCAATTCTATCTCAACGCCTGCCTGCATAAAACGCGTTAGTTCTACAGAAACGGATGTTCTGTTTTCAACAAAAATCTCATATCCGCTTCCTGGGACGCCCTGCCAGACGCCACCATAAGTTAGTTCAATGACCGGAATGCGTTTTGATTCGAGGGATGGGTAAGAAATGCTGCGAATTGATTTTATGTGAACGCGTGTACCCTGTGAATTAATGCTTTTTTCACCAAGAGCAGTTACTTTGAGAAAGTGGTTTTCCGGAAATGGCGGCGGTTTATACCAAATGCTGAAAGCAAGTCCGACAATTATCATGCATATAAAAGTTGAAATAACCATCTTTTTTAGATGGGTGAAGCGGAAAATGCTGGGAAAGATGACAAGATATATTAATCCTGAAATGATGGCTCCCAGGATCAAACACCCTGCCAAAATCGGTATTTTATCGGTGCGGGCCGCGAACAGAAAATCTGTAAATCGCGTGGCGAGGCTGTACGCAATGCAGCATGTATTGGCAAAAAATGCCACAATCACTGTTGATTTTCTGGAGAAGAAATTTTTCACATTATCCATCTCTAGTATGAAGGAGTAACGATATCCTTACGTGCAATGTTAATGCCCTGAACGTACTTGCTATTGGTGCATGGACGTAATCCATATTCTTGAACCAATCGCCGCAGCCAGGGGGGTTGCATATCGTTACATTTGATCTCAAGGACAATCTTTCCCGGATAATGCTCGTGAAAAAACGGATGAGGAGGAAAAAGTTGTGCAGCATGTGCGCTGTGGACTTGATGGTCGAAAGTGATACGCAGGTTATCCTTGCTGCGTGAGCGGTAACCTTCACGGTGATATTCGACGATGATCTTAGGGCGCAAATTCTTCATATGCACGTAGCGCTCAAATTCGATCAGGATAGGATCATCATGCTCCAGCCAATGCCTGGAAGAGGAGAAGGTTTTATAATCGGCCAGTGTAATCCATGTGCTGTGTTTTTCTACTGCAATACCTCTTCGTGCTTTGAATTCCGCACGGAGAGGAGAAGATTTCATTGGTGAATTGGTGTAAGTTCGGATGCGAAGCTTTACACGGTCACTGTCGCCATGTACTTTTTCAATGTAATTAGTGAACTGGTCACTGTCCAGGTAGAGGCTGCGTACGAGGTAACGCTTTTGCGGTGTGTCAAGAGTGTAATCATCCATGCGCATATATGGGGTGATAAACGCTTTGACCTTCGTATATAGCGAGAATGGCAGGCGATATTTATATTCAAAACGCCAGTCAGTGCCTAAATATGCCAGTTCGGGGAACAAAATATTTTAATCCTGTTCTTTTAGAGCGGCAGGGAAAGCTGGGGTGCCAGTAGCGAAACATTTTTGACCTGGGTGATATTCTTTAATTCCTGGATGAGTTCATCGGCCTGTATACCCTCATCTGATTCATGGAAACTTAATTCATAAATCGTTTCCCAGCGCTGATCCTGCACTTCAAATGAGCGCAACCGGGCATTGCGCGCGTACTGCCCGATAAGCTCTGACACCTGCTTCTTTGGATGCGGAAGGCTGCCTGAAAGCGATAGGATGAAATCTCTGTTCTCCACCTGTCCATAGCGGATGAAATAAAGAATATACACCACGATCATAATAAAAAGTGAAGATAATAGCACCACACTCCAGTTATAAGTTCCTGACCCCAATCCGATCGCGATGACCCAGAAGATGAAGATCATATCGCGGGTATCCTTGATCGCGGTACGAAAACGCACGATTGAAAGGGATCCGATCAAACCGAGCGATAGTACCAGATCTCCGCGCACATACAACATGACCAGGGTGACAATAGGCGCCATCAAAACCAGAGACGTCATAAAAGTGTTTTCATAATTCATCCCGCGATGGGTGCCTTTATACAATTGAGAAATAATGATACCTAAGACAGTCGAGATGACCAGCGATATGAATACATCTAATAAATCCGGGCCGCTGAAAATCAATTTATTGATAATTTCATTCATGTTCCCTCACTTTTCTGTAGAAAACCTCTAATGCGAAATGGCGTGATTATTAAAAACTCTCAAACTCTTTTTAATCATAGCAGTATTAATCTGCGTATTGCAACAGCAGGTGCCCGGGGAGCACCTGTATCGAATTGAAATTCTCAAAGGTCAGGTCGCGGAAACTCAATTCCAAACTCTTCCGAACCATTTCAAACAGGCGCATATAGCTGCTGGGTGAGCGGTTTTCCCAGGTAAGGCCAAGTTTATTGGCTATCAATTGGATGGTGGCTTCATTTGGTCCTTCAATCTCGATGAAATCCCCGAAAGGCATGCTGTCGAGCGAAATCTCCACATCGCCAATTTGATACGATGACCGGTATTTTTCGTAGATTGCAAGCACCTGGTAACCGAGGGATTCCAGGATGCGCCTGCCGGTTTCAAGATCACTGATCTCAACCTCGTACTCAGGGCGCGCGCTGATGCTGCTGCCGGCATCCGCAGGGCCTTTATATGTCAGACGGGCATGGGTGTCCTGGCGTAAGCGCAGGACCTGCAGAGAAGCGGTCAGTGTCTTTTCTGGAGTATCAAAACGCAGGTTGCTCTCAAATGTCACTGGCTGGGTGCAAACAGCTCCCAGTGCAAGTACATCATGCCTGGCCTTTTCCAGTTCGCGGATGTAGAACTTTGCTTCTTTTTCAATCTTCTGCGGCATCTTCTCTCATTTTATGGGCGTAGGTGATATTCCGGTAAACAAAGAAATCGAAAAACAGAAGGCATAGTGACATCACGATCGTTCCGGCAAGAAACTGAAGAAAATAATCGCGAATGCCGATAAAAATACGGTCAATCCATAGCCAGATGAAAATGAGGGCGTTGACGATCCTCAGGTAGGCCGGTGTGAATGCGCGTTTGGTGAAATGAAATATCAAGCCAAGACTATGGGTGATCCCTAACAATCCGCCTGTGATTGCCTGATAAATGGGTGGAGGCCAGACGCCTAAATCGATTAGGTAGTACCAGTGGCGCAGTGCCTGCTGAAAACGCATCCAGCCAATAATGGCAATGGTGATCGATAGGAAGGCGGCAGTCCAATGGATAAGTATTTTTCTTTTTCCGCGCATGAGGCTTGGTATAGTATTTTCCTGTTTTGGGCTGATTATAGCACCCGTTGCTACTGACAAAATACCAGATGATTTAGGCTGTGTATACTTGCGGTATGATTGCATTGCCATTATATTGATCGAGAACCAACCGGGAGGAATGTCTTTATGCCAAAAAAAGAAGAGAAAATAACACGGGAGATTTTTGATCGTCTGGTCGAATTGGCTGCGCTTGCGCTGGATGACGACGAAGCGGATTATATCCGCAAAGAGTTGAACAATCAGCTGGCAGCAATTGATGAGTTGGCTGCCATAGACATACCCGATGGCACGCAGCCAGCCTCGCATGGTGTGCCGTATACCGATGAAAACAGCCAGGCATTGCGCCTTGACAAATCCAGGCAATGTGGGGCTGTCGAAGCGATCCTGAAACAAGCGCCGGAGCATAAGGAGCGATATATTATTGTTCCCGATATTCCCCATACGACATTGGAGTGAGCAGCCATGGAATTATGTGACCTTTCAGCATTCGAAATTCGAGAAAAAATAAAAAATAAAGAACTCTCCGCGATTGAGGTTCTGGAATCTTCCCTATCACGCATCGCATCGGTGGATGGGCGGCCTGGTAGTCTGGAATACGGTTCAATTACGGAGGAAGATCGTAAGACGGTGCATGCGTTCATTACCAGGACGGAAGCAGCTGCCAGAGAGCAGGCACAGCGCGTGGACGAACAGGTCGCTGCCGGGCAGGAACCCGGCTTACTGGCGGGTGTTCCGATAACAATTAAGGATGTTTTCTGCGTCAAAAATACGCTCTCCACGATCGGATCACGCATCCTTTCAAATTTCACCGCTCCCTATACTGCTACCCCGGTGGCACGACTGACACAGGCGGGTGCAGTCATGCTTGGGAAAGTGAACCTGGATGAATTCACCTATGGTTCATCGACCGAATCCTCCGCTTTCCAGCCTTCAACCCGAAACCCATGGAATACCAGCCGCGTACCGGGCGGCTCCTCAGGCGGGAGCACCGCTTCAGTCGCTGCCGGTGAAGCAGCCTTATCTCTGGGGACAGATACAGCGGGATCAATCCGCCAGCCGGCTGCATTTTGCGGCGTGGTAGGGATGAAACCGACCTATGGGCGGGTTTCTCGCTATGGACTGATCGCGTTCGGGTCCTCGCTGGACTGTCCGGGACCGGTGGCGAGAAACGCGAAAGATGCCGCTTTTATGTTGAAAGTAATGGCGGGGACTGATCCGAAAGACGCGACCAGTGCCAGTTTGCCGGTGGATGATTACCTGGCGATGCTTGAGAAGGACATCAAAGGCAAACGCATCGGGCTGTCTCCGGAATACTTTCAGATCACTATTCCGGATCTGGAAACCGGTGAGTACGAACAGCGTCCGGTGCCGGATGCGATTCGTGATGCCGTTATGCAGGCAGTCGAAGTGTACCGCGCGTTGGGAGCAGAGATTGTTGAAGACGTACCAATGCCAAACACGCGATACGGCATCCCGGCTTATTTCGCGATCAGCCGGGTTGAAGCGGCTTCTAATCTGCACCGCTTTGACGGTGTGAAATATGGCTATCGCGCCTCGGAAAAAAATCAGGCATTAAAAGATCTCTATCGCAAATCCCGCGGAGAGGGATTTGGGCGGCAACCCAAACTGCGCATCCTGATGGGGATGTATGTGAGTGCAGCACAATACAGCGAACAATATTATCAGCAGGCACTGAAAGTACGCACGCTGATCCGCAAGGATTTTGATCAGGCTTTTGACCCGAACGGAAAATACAGGTTGAACGCGCTGTTGACACCAACAACGCCGACAACGGCTTTCCCGATGGAGAATATGTATGGGAATTCTGTGATGATGCAGTATTCTGACCAGTTGACCGTTCCAGCTAATCATGCTGGCACCCCGGGAATATCTTTTCCAGGCGGTTTTGATGATGAAGGGCTGCCGATCGGACTGCAGCTGCTGGGAGCGGATTTCACAGAAGGAACCTTGCTGCAGCTCACGCATGCTTATGAAATGGCGACGGTTGCCGCTGAGTGGCGGTCAATACTTCCAGCAGTGCTGAGGGAGGCC
>Ga0180436_10004254_pt1 | contig 12909 bp, 10 predicted proteins | sample SS_ome_2_FD_132434 | JGI IMG/M metagenome (GOLD analysis project Ga0180436, IMG submission 132434) | Hypersaline lake sediment archaeal communities from the Salton Sea, California, USA - SS_3_S_2 metaG | ecosystem: Environmental > Aquatic > Non-marine Saline and Alkaline > Hypersaline >...
CGCCTTCACCGGGCCGGCGGCGGCGACGACATCGTGATAGCCTTCCGGCAGGTCCACGTCCTTGGTCGACAGCACCTTGAGATAATCGTCGATCATCGCGAAAAGCTCGAAGCGGAAGCGGAAGCTTTCGCCGGAACCGTGCAAACGCGCCAGCGCCTGACCCGCCCGCGCGGCTGCCCCGGCACGGCTGCGGAAGCCTTCAGGGGTCATCGTCACGATCCCCGGAACCGTTCGGGTGATCATCACCCCACTCGCCGGGTCGGCCAGGATCACCTCGGGCGACACGCCGGCCCGCGCCGCGGCCTCGGCGTTGTGGGCCTCCACCGCGCGGTCGATATAGGCGTCGGTCCCTTCGCCGGGGATCCGCACCACGACCGACCGGCCCGCCGCCGCGACACGGTAGACACGGTTGGTCAAACCGCCCAGACGCTCGAAATCGTCGAACCCGCTGACCTTCTCGAAGCCCGGCGCGGTCCGCAGAGCCGCCAGCACATTGTCACGTTCCTCCGTCATTCCGCCTCCCTATCCTTTCAGCCGTTCGTTCCCCGGATCGTAAAGCGGCCCCGCCACCTGCCGGATCGCGTGCCTTTCGCCGAACACCTCCAGCGTGAACTCCGTTCGGTCCCAGTGGTCGCGCGCGAGATAGCCGCGCAGGATCGTTTGGTTCACCGTCGGGCCGAAGGCGGCCGAGGTCACGAGCGATACGACATCGTCACCCGCACGGATCGTCTCGCCGCCCGTCAGGGGCAGGTTTTCCGTCGTCGCGAAGGTGCATAGACGGCGCGAAACGCCTTGCGCCTTCTGCGCCTCCAGCGCGGCACGCCCGATGAAATCGCCCTTGGATTTCAAATGCACGCGAAAGCCAAGCCCGGCCTCGTAGGGCGTGTAATCGGGCGATATGTCGCCCGACCAGTAGACGTAACCCTTCTCCATCCGCAGGCTTTCGATCGCGCGATAGCCGACATCGGCGATGCAGTGCGCCTGCCCCGCCACCCGAAGCCGGTCGTAGACATGCAGCGCGAATTCGGTGGGAATGTAGATCTCGTAACCCAGTTCACCGACATAGCCGATCCGCGCGGCGCGGACCGGCGCCGCGCCGATGACGATCTCGCGCGCGGTGGCGAAGGGCAACGCGACGTCCGAGACATCGCTTTCCGAGGCGTCGGCCAGAACCTTGCGCGATGCCGGTCCGACCAGGTTCAGCACCGCCCAGCCGCTTGTCACCTCGATCATCTGCACGGAACCGTCGGCGGGAAGGTGGCGGCGCAGCCAATCGCCGTCATGCACGCCGAAGCCCGATCCGGTGACCATGACGAACCGATCGCGCCCCAGCCGGGTGAAGGTCACGTCGGCCTCGATCCCGCCGCGCTCGTTGCACAACTGCGTATAGATCACCGAGCCCACCGGCCTGTCCATGTTGGAGACCGCAAGCCTTTGCAGCATGTCCAGCGTGCCGGGGCCGAGAATTTCGAACTTGGAAAAACTGGTCTGGTCGATCAGCGCCACGCGCTCGCGCACCGCGCGATGTTCCTCGGCCGCGAACGCCTTCCAGCCGGGCGCGAGGAAATCGAGCTGGTCGACCGGCGGCACGCCCTGGGGCGCGAACCACAGCGGTCGTTCCCAGCCGTTCTTCGATCCGTAGACCGCGCCATTCTCCTTCAGCCGGTGGTACAGCGGCGACAGCCGCAATTGCCGGGCGCTTTCGTGTTCCTGGCCGGGATAGCGCATCTTGTAGTGATGCGCGTAATGTTCGACCGCGCGCGGGTACATGAATGCCCGCGTTCCGTGATGCGGGCCGAAGCGCCTTACGTCGAGCGGCCAGAGATCGAGAGAGGGGCGCCCGTCGACGACCCATTCGGCGATCATCTCGCCCGCGCCCCCGCCCGCGGCGATGCCGTAAAGAAAGCCGGTGGCCATCATCAGGTTGTCGAAGCCCGGCTGCCAGCCCATCACGAAGTCGCCGTCCGCCGAATAGGGGATCGGGCCGTTGATCACTTGCCTGATGCCGACCTCGTTGACGACCGGCGTGACCTGCCCGGCCAGTTCGGCCAGCGGCAGGAACCGGTCAAGGTTTTCGGGCAGAAGCTGCCGGACGAACCGGCCCGGAATGCCCGTGTCGCCGAAGGGCGGCGTCCCTTCCTCGTAACCGCCGATCACCAGACGCCCACCGACATCGGGCTTGTAGTAGACCAGCCTTTCGGGGTCGCGCAGCGTCGGGAAATGGCCGATCTCGGCGCCGGTGGATTCGGTGACGATATACTGGTGCTCGACCGCGCAGGCCGGCACCCGCAGCCCCAGCTTCGCCCCGATCTCGCGGCTCCACATCCCGGCGGCGAGGATCACGGTCTCGGCCTGCCATTGCCCCTCGGAGGTTTCCACCCCGATGACCCGGTTGCCGGAGAGGTGGAAATCCAGCACCTCGACATTCTGGCGGATGTCGGCCCCCTGCCGGCGCGCGGCCCCGGCGACCGCCTGGCACAGCGAGGCGGGATCGACATAACCGTCCGACGGGATGAAGGCCGCGCCTTCCAGCCCACGCTCGTCGATCAGCGGGAACAACGCCTTGGCCTCGGCGGGACCGATGATCTGCATCTCCAGACCGAAACTGGCCGCCATGGTGGCCAGCCGCTTCGCCTCCAGCATCCGTTCCTTCGTTGCGGCAAGGCGCAGCGATCCGGTTTTCTTCCAGTCGAATTGCAGGCCCTCTTCGCCCTGCAGCCGGTCATACATCGCGACCGAGCGTTGCAGCATGCGCGTCGTGTTGCGCGATGACCGCAACTGCCCGACGAGCCCGGCGGCATGCCACGTCGCCCCCTCGGTCAGGCCGGCGCGCTCAAGCACCACCACATCGGTTTCGCCGCGCCGCGTGAGATGGTAGGCGATCGAGCAACCGATGATCCCCCCACCGATGATCAGGTGTTTCGCCGCCTGCCGCACCATGCCAAAGCCCCAGAATCGTCAGCCCCCAAACCTTAGCAGGCCGCCGCATGGCAACAACAAAAATGTTGATTTCTGTTGATTTTGGGGCGTGAATTGGCAATCAAGCGGGGGCAAAACGACAGCTTCGGCGATCAAGAGACATCCAATGTCGAAATACCGGGAAGAGATTTTGCGCATCGTCGACATGCGAGGCACGGTTACCGTGAACGAGTTGTCGCGGCTTCTGGGCGTCTCGGGCCAGACGATCCGCCGCGTCACCCGCCCGATGGACGAGGCCGGCGAACTGAGCAAGGTGCACGGTGCGCTGGTCTCGAACAAGACGGCCTCGGACCCGCCATTCCTGTCGCGGATGAATGTCAACCGCGACGCCAAGGTCGCGATCGCGCGCGAGGTCGCGCGCATCGTGCAGGACGGCGACAGCCTGGCGATCGACACCGGCTCCACCTCGGCCTTCATCGCGCAGGCGCTGCGGGCGCGCCACCGCCTGACGGTCGTCACCAATTCGGCCTTCGTGGCCAGCACCCTGGCGATGATACCGGGAAACAACGTGTCGATGGCCGGCACCCAACTGCGCGACCACGACGGCGCCGCCTTCGACCGTTCGACCTTCGAGGTGATCGAGCGCATGCAGGTGGATTATGTCGTGCTTAGCGCCTCGCTGGTGGATGCGCGCAAGGGCTTTCTGGTGCACGAACAATGCGAGGTCGATGTCGCGACGGCGATGCTGAACCATGCCGCGCGCGCGATCATGGCGGTGGATCATTCCAAGTTCAGCGTGCAAAGCCGCAAGCCCGCGCTACGCCAACCGGCGCTCAAGCCCGGCGACTACCTGGTGACCGATCGGCCGCTGCCGCAGGAATTCGCCGGCGCCTTTGCCGATCTGTCGCTGCGAATCGCAGGTTAGCCCGCGCGGCGCGGCACGACATCTGCGCCGGACCTGGTGCGTTCAAGGCGCCGTTTCGGCCCTTCGTGCCGCCACCTCGCCGGCGGGTTGGATTTGGCCATCCACCCGCAGGGTGGCGGGACAGCCGCCCGGCCGCAAGACGGAACCGACGACCTCATTCGGTAACCACCTGGTCGGGGCGCGCGACGGAAACCCGGTCCACGCGGGCGACGCGATGACACAGGGCGGGCCCCGAAACGCGACGTCATCGGTGCTTTGCCGCAACCGGCGTCGCAGGTGCAGGCAGTGCGACAACGCAAGCCCCGTGGCGCGGCCGATCCGTCGGCTTTTGCTGGCCGCGGAAGCCACCACGAGCCAGCAAGACGAGACCGCCGGCCCGTACCGCCCACCGATTGCCCGGAAAATAGGCACCGATGACGGGGAAAAGTATGCTCCGAGCACGATTTTGTATCTCTTTCGTGCAGCCATGAGAAAGGCTTCCTTGTGGGCGGACGTTATCGAGGGTCACCGGGTCGCAAGAAGCGTCCCTGCGCGAATGAAACCGAAGGAGTCAAAGATGCCCGAAGCCGTCACATCCAGCAGGTCGCCGCGCGCGCCATCGGATGGGGTTCTTCGGGCCGCCACACGAGGCGGCCGGGTTCGCCGGCGGTCGATTGCTACGGCCGCGAAGGCAGGTAGCCGATGAAACGCCTGATCTACCTGAGCTCGGCCTGGGACCAGTTCCAGCCAGAAGATCTTGCCAGCCTGCTGGCGGTGGCGCGGCGGAACAATATCCGCGACGGGCTGACAGGTGTCCTGCTTTTCCACGACGGGTCGTTCATGCAGGTGCTGGAAGGCGATGCCGAGGCCGTCGACCGCGTCTTTCGACGTATCCGCAAGGATGGGCGGCACAACCGCATCCTGGTCCTGTCGCAGACCGAAGGGGTGACGCGCCTGTTCCCCGGCTGGGCGATGGCGCTGGCCCGGCCCGACGCTCTGGCGATGGACGACCCCGAGGGCGTGCGCCCGATCCACAAGGTGATGGAGGACTTGCGCAACATCGAGGCGCAAGACCCGCGCGTTGCCACGTTGATGCGCAGCTTCCTGGCCAGCTTCCGCGACCTGTCCAGGCCGCACGGGACGGAAACGCGCGACGATTCGGACTGACGGGCCCGCTCAGCGGCGATATGGGTCCAGGCCTGTCGGCAGCGTCGCAAGCCAGTCGACATAGTCGGGCTGACGCGCGCGATCCAGCAGGCGTTTCAGGTCGCCGATCGGATCGGCGCTGAAATCGATCCGCAAGGTCATGGGCGGCATGTCATGCCCGACAACCATCAGCGCGGCGGACATCAGGCCCCGGCTGTCGCCGCCCTCTGCCTGCCCCGCCGCCAGCGCCGCGACAAGCCGTTCCTGCATCGGCCCCTCGGCGGATGCGTAGCCATCGACCACGGATGTCAGCACCTCTGCCCCGGTCAGCACGTTGCCCGCGGCGACAAGGTCTTGCCGCACGCTCGCGCCCTTGAAATCCTCGTTGTCGCGGCCGGTGAAGACCGCGGCCCGCCCGGCCGGATCGAGAACGGACAATTGCCGCGCCTCGCGGCCCGGATCGGGGGTGGTGACCTGCGCGACCAGGTCTTCGACCCGCGTTCCGGCGGCCAGCAGCGCCATCGCCGCTTCGCCCCACAGGGTCGAAGATGCCGCGCCCTGCGAGGCCGACATCCCCACATCGTGCCGCCCGCGCAGCACCCAGCCCCCGGCGCAAAGGTTGCCGGTGGCCACCGCCCCGCCCATGCGGCCGGTGGCGGGATCGCGGACAAGGATCGAATAGGTCATGGTCGCGCACCTCCCTGCCACCAGAATTATCATGACAAATTTTGATTTTGGAGGTTTATCATGATAAATTGCGAAAAACAGTCCAACGGGAGAACAAGCAGATGTCACTCAAGTCCCTGACGCGCCGGGCGCTTTTCGCGAGCGTGGGCGCAATCATGGCGCTGGGAACGGCCAGCGCGCCGGCCCTGTCGCAAACGCCGCCGGGCGTTCTGGTGGTGGGCCAGATCGCCGAACCCAAGGCGCTCGACCCGGCCGCGGTCACCGCAGTCAACGATTTCCGTATCCTGATGAACGTCTATGACGGCCTGGTGCGCTACAAGTCCGGCACGCTGGAGGTGGAGCCGGCGCTGGCGACCGAGTGGGAGATCAGCGAGGACGGCACCGTCTATACCTTCACCCTGCGCGAGGGCGTGACCTTCCACGACGGCAGCGCCTTCGATGCCGAGGCGGTCAAGTTCAACTTCGACCGGATGCTGAACGAGGATCATCCCTACCACGATACCGGCCCGTTCCCGCTGGCCTTCTTCTTCTCGGCGATCGAGGAAACCGAGGTGGTGGACCCGATGACGGTGCGCTTCACGCTGAACGCGCCCTATGCCCCGTTCCTGTCGAACCTGGCCTATCCGACCGGGCTGATCGTCTCACCCGCCGCGGTGGAACGGCACGGCGCAGATTTCGGCCGCAACCCGTCGGGCACCGGCCCGTTCACCTTCGCCGAATGGCGCTCGAACGAGGCCGTTGTGGTCGAGAAGAACCCCGATTACTGGGACGGCGCGCCGGCGCTCGACGCCGTCATCTTCCGCCCGATCACCGACGCCAATACCCGCGTGGCCGAGATGCTGGCCGGCGGGATCGACATGATGGTCGAGGTGCCGCCCAACGCGCTGTCGCAGTTCCAGGGTGACGATTTCGCCGTCGTGGAACAGGCCGGGCCGCATGTGTGGTTCCTGATCCTGAACGCCAAGGAAGGGCCGTTCGCCAACAAGATGGTCCGGCAGGCGGCGAATTATGCCGTCAACAAGTCGGCGCTGGTGAACGACGTGCTGGAAGGCACCGCCGAGGTGGCCGCGGGCCCGACACCGCCCGCCTTTGCCTGGGCCTACAACGAAGAGCTGGAACCCTATCCCTACGACCCCGACAAGGCCCGGGAACTGATCGCCGAATCCGGCGTCGAGGATCTGGACCTTACCTTCTACGTCACCGAAGGCGGGTCGGGCATGCTGGACCCGGTGGCGATGGGCACCGCGATCCAGGCCGACCTGAATGCCGTCGGCTTCGACGTCACGATCGAGACCTATGAATGGAACACCTTCCTGGGCGAGGTGAACCCCGGCCTCGAAGGCAAGGCCGACATGGCCGAAATGGCGTGGATGACGAACGACCCCGACACGCTGCCCTACCTGGCGCTGCGGACCGAAGCCTGGCCGGACAAGGGCGGCTTCAATTCGGGCTATTATTCCAACCCCGAGGTCGACGAACTTCTGAACGAGGCCCGCGTCGCGACCGATCAGGACCGCCGCGCCGAGCTTTACAAGCAGATGCAGGAGATCGTGCACGAAGAGGCGCCCTGGGTCTTCGTCGCGAACTGGAAGCAGAACGCGGTCACGAACGACCGGGTCGAGGATTTCCGCCTGGAACCCTCGTTCTTCCTGCTGCTGCGCGACGTCGTGAAGAACTGACGCTGTCGGGCGGGGCCGTTCGCGGCCCCGCCCCCTGCCAAGCGGGGGACACGCCATGGGCGGCTATATCCTTAAGCGGCTGGTCTCGGCGATCCCCGTGCTGCTGGGCATCACGGTCATCGTGTTCCTGATCATGGCGATGATCCCCGGCGATCCGGCCACCGCGATCCTGGGCAGCTACGCCACCCCGGAAAACGTCGAGAAGCTGAACCGCGACCTGGGCTTGGACAAGCCACTGGTGCAGCGGTACTTCATCTGGCTCGGCAACATGCTGACCGGCGATTTCGGTACCTCCTTCTCGCTCAACCGTCCGGTGCTGGACGAAATCATGGAACGGTTCAACGCCACGCTGGTGCTGGCCGGCACGTCCTTCGTCCTGTGTTCGCTGCTGGGCATCCTCGCCGGCGTGGTGTCGGCGGCGCGGCAATATGGCTGGGCGGACAAGGGCATCACCTTCGTGGTGCTGATCGGCATTTCCGTGCCCTCGTTCTTTCTGGGCATGATGATGATCCTTCTGTTCGCCGTGAACCTGCGCTGGCTGCCGGTTTCGGGGATGTACGCGATCTACGGCGGCGGCGACCTGCCGGACCTTCTGCGCCACCTCGCGATGCCTGCCGTCGCGCTGGCGGTCGTGGCCACCGGCGTCATCGCGCGGCTGTCGCGATCGGCCATGCTGGAGGTGCTGCGGCAGGATTTCATCCGCACCGCGCGGGCCAAGGGCGTGCCCGAACGCGGCGTGATCTGGCGCCATGCGCTGAAGGCCGCGATGGTGTCGATCATCCCGGTGCTGGGCGTTCAGGCGGGCTTCGTCCTGTCCGGCGCCGTCTATATCGAGATCGTGTTTCAATGGCCCGGCGTCGGCCGGATGCTGGTGGATGCGATCCTCAAGCGTGACGTGCTGCTGGTGCAGGGCGGCGTCGTCTTCGTCGCGGCCTGCTACGTGATGTTCAACATCCTGGTCGATGTGGCGCAAAGCCTGCTCGACCCGCGGATCAAGACATGATCGCCTTCCTGCGCCTTCTGGCCCGCAACCGGCTGGCCGCTGCCGGCGGGATCGTTCTGGCCCTGGTCGTGGCGCTGGCATTGCTGGTGCCGATCCTGCCGCTGCAGCCGCCGGACGTGACGAACACCGCCGACAGGTTCCAGCGCCCCTTCACCGAAGGGCATCTGCTGGGGACCGACCACCTGGGCCGCGATCTGCTGTCACGGCTCTTGTGGGGGACGCGGCTCAGCCTTGCGGTGGGCACCGCGGCGGCGGTGATCGCCGCCGTGATCGGTTCGGCCATCGGCATCGTGGCGGGCTATTTCGGCGGGCGCGTGGACAACGTCATCATGCGCGGCGTCGACATGCTGATGGCCTTTCCCTACATCCTGCTGGCGCTGGCCATCGTCGCCGCGCTGGGGCCGGGCCTTTTGAATGCGCTCGTCGCGGTGGCCGCCGTCAACATCCCGTTCTTCGCCCGCAACATCCGCGGCGTGACCGTGGGGATCGCCCACAAGGAATTCGTCGATGCGGCGCGGCTGGCGGGGATGGGCCATGCGCGGATTCTGGTGCAGGAAATCCTGCCCAATGTCGTGCCGGTCATCGTGATCGCGATGTCCACGACGATCGGCTGGATGATATTGGAAACCGCGGGGCTGTCCTTCCTGGGCCTTGGCAGCCAGCCGCCGCAGGCCGATCTGGGCTCGATGCTGGGCGAGGCGCGTTCGGCCCTGATCACCAACCCCCATACCTCGGTCGTGCCGGGGCTGATGATCTTCGTGATCGTCATGTCGATCAATCTTCTGGGCGACGGGGTGCGCGACGCGCTGGACCCGCGGCTGCGGTCGGGCGCGCTGACCCGTCCGCAACCGGCAACGATTGTGCAGCGCGATACGGTGCCCCCCGCGCAAAGCGGCGACCTGCTGGAACTGCGCGACCTGGAAACCCAGTTCCACGTCGGTCGCCGCGTCTTTCGCGCGGTCAACGGCGTCAGCCTGCGGATCGCCGCCGGGGAATGCGTGGGCGTGATCGGCGAAAGCGGATCGGGCAAGTCGGTGACGGCGCTTTCGGTCATGGGCCTTGTCGCCTCGCCACCCGGCGTGATCACCGGCGGAGCTGTCTACCACAATGGCCAGGATCTGATCGGCGCGCCCTATCGCGCGTTGCGGCGCATGCGCGGCGACAAGGTGGCCTATATCTTTCAGGATCCGCTGGCCACGCTGCACCCGCTGATGAAGATCGGCGACCAATTGGCCGAGGCGATCCGCGTGCACCATTCCGTGCCGCGGGCCGAGTTGCGGCGCCGGGCCATCGCGCTGCTGAAGGACGTGCGCATCCCCAATGCCGAGGCGCGGGTGGACGACTTTCCGCACCAGTTGTCCGGCGGCATGCGGCAGCGCGTGGGGATCGCGATGGCACTGGCAAACGAACCCGAACTGATCATCGCCGACGAACCGACGACCGCGCTGGACGTCACCGTGCAAGCCCAGATCCTGGCGTTGCTGGACGACCTGAGGCGCGACAAGGGTCTGGCGATCCTGTTCATCACGCATGATTTCGGCGTGGTGGCGCAATTGTGCGACCGGGTCGCGGTGATGTATGCCGGCCGGATCGTCGAAGAGGGGCCGACCGCCGCGATCCTCGACGCGCCGGCCCATCCCTATACAAAACGCCTGATGGAATGCGTGCCCGAACTGGGCGGCGGGCGGCGCGAACTGGCCGCGATTCCGGGCCTGCCGCCGGCGGTCGATGATCTGCCGGCCGGCTGCGCCTTTGCGCCGCGCTGCCACAAGGCGCAAGACGCCTGCCGCGCCGCGCCGGTCGACCTGGACCGCGCCGGCGGCCGGGCGGTGCGTTGCCTCTATCCCGAGGCCGAAATCGCGGGGGCCACCGAATGACCCCCGCCCTGCGCCTGACCGATCTGTCGAAAAGCTTCCCGGTGGGCAAACCGCTGATCGGTGCGCCCAAGGCGCATGTCCGCGCCGTCCGGCACATTACGCTTGACGTGGCACCGGGCGAGACACTGGGCATCGTCGGGGAATCCGGCTGCGGCAAGTCCACGCTGGCGCGGATGCTCGTCGGGCTGGAACAGCCCAGCGAGGGCACGATCGAGATCGAGGGCCGGGCCTTCGACAATGCCGATCCTGCAGTCTTCGGGCGGATGATCCAATACGTGTTCCAGGACCCGATCAGCAGCCTCAACCCCCGCAAATCGATCCGCCGGATCGTGGAAACGCCGCTGATCCGCCTGCATGGCATGGGTGCGGCGGAACGGGCCAACCGGGTGTCGGAAATCTTTGCCTCGGTCAACCTGCGCGAGGAATTCCTCGACCGGTTCCCGCACGAATTCTCGGGCGGGCAGGCGCAGCGGATCGGGATCGCGCGCGCGCTGGCCGCCAATGCCCGCATCCTGGTGCTGGACGAACCGGTATCCGCGCTGGACGTTTCGGTCCAGGCGCAGGTTCTGAACCTTCTGGCGGACCTGAAACGCGAATTCGGCCTGACCTATCTGTTCATCAGCCATGACCTGTCGGTGGTCGAGGCGGTGAGCGACCGGGTAGCGGTGATGTATTTCGGCGCGGTTGTGGAAATCGGTGCCGCCGAACGCATCTTTGCCAAGCCGCGGCACCCCTATACCCATCTTCTGGCCGGCAGCGCGCCGGTGGTCGGCCGCCCCTTGACGCCGCCCGAGGCCAAGGGCACGGAACTGCCGGACCCGCTGAACCCGCCACCGGGATGCAGCTTTGCGCCGCGCTGTCCGCGGGCGACGGAATTGTGCCGTCGGCAAGACCCGGAATTGCGGCAGATCGAGGACGACCAGTTTGCAGCCTGCCATCACCCGCTCGAATGAGTTGCCCCGCACCCGTCTCAGCCGCCCGGCCCGCGTGGCCGAAGAGATCAAGACATGGGTGGTGACGCAGAACCTGGCGCCGGGCGACCGTTTGCCCAACGAACAGGAACTGATCGCGCGGTTCGGCATGTCGAAGGGCACGATCCGCGAGGCGATGCGCATCCTAGAGGCGCAGGGCCTGGTCAAGACGCGCACGGGCCCGGGGGGCGGCAGTTTCGTGCACGCAGTGTCGCGCGAACGGGCCTGGGCGCTTCTGGGCAACTACTTCTACTTCAAGAACCTGTCGATCGCCGACATCTACCAGTTGCGCCTGGCGCTGGAACCGGAACTGGCGGCATCGCTGGCCGGAACCCTGTCGGAAGATGACCTGGCCCGGCTGGAGGCGAATGTCGCCGCATTCGATGCGCCGCCGACCAGTGCCGAGGAGGAACGCGCCTTCCACGTGGCCTCACTGCGGTTTCACCAGATCCTTGCAGCGCATGCCAGGAACGAACTTCTGGGCTTCCTCGTTGGGTTCATGGCCAACATGCTGGCCGACCTGACGATCTGCCGCGGGCTGTACGAACCGCAAAACCACGAATTGTGGCGCCAGGGCCAGGAACACCAGATGGCGCTGATCGCGGCCTTGCGTGCCGGCGATGCGCAAGGCGCGCGCGACACGATGCGCGCGCATATGCAGGCCGCGCGCGCGCTTATGGCCGATCAGGAAGCCGAGATGGAACGCCGGTTCCTGAAGGACCGGTGAACGCTCATTCGGGCCGGTAGGCCGCGGTTTCCTGCCAACCCTGAAAGCCCGATTGCATCACCACGACGTTGTCGCGCCCGGCGACACGCAGCGCAAAGGCCGCCTGCGCCGAAAGGCTGCCGGTGTTGCAAAACAGGATGGTCATCCGGTCCTCGGGGATTTCGTCGATCCGGTCGAGCACCTCGCGCCACTCGACATGCACCGCGCCGGGGATCGTGCCCGCCTCGAACTGCGCGGCATCGCGGGTATCGACGAACAACGCCGCGTCGAAGACCGTGCGGTCGATCTGCTGCGGCAGGATGATCCCGGCCTCGTAGCCCGAGAACATCAGGTATTCCTGCATGGCCTCGACCGCCGCGTCGCGCGACGGGCCGGCCTGGGCAGCGGCAGGCACGACAAGGGCGAAGGCGGCCAGCGCGGCGCAAAATCGGGTCATCGTCATCCTCCCCTCCGGCACCGGCCGGACATATTCAGAAAGCCTGATACATGCCCCATGCCGGACGGGTCAACGCCGCGTCACGATCAGACGCCTTTCAGCTCCTTGGCATGCAGCCAATCGGCATGTTTGGGCGCGCGACGGGTCTTCGACCATTCTTCCAGCATCTGCCATTTCACGTCATCGAGCTTTGCCAGCATCGCTTCTTCTTCGGGGTCCGGGCACGCAAGTTCGATGCGGTGGCCCGACGGGTCGAAGAAATAGATCGAATGGAAGATCGAATGATCGGTCACGCCCAGAACCTCGACCCCGTTGGCCTCCAGATGATCCTTGAATTGCAGAAGCTCGTCCCGATCCTTCACCTTGAAGGCAATGTGCTGCACCCATTTCGGGGTGTTCGGGTCCCGCCCCATCTCGGGCTTCGTCGGCAATTCGAAGAACGCCAGAACGTTACCGTCGCCGGCGTCGAGGAAGATGTGCATGTAGGGATCGGGTTCGTGGGTCGAGGGCACGTGATCCTCGGCGATGGCCAGGATGAAATCCATGTTCAGCATCTTGCC
>Ga0180436_10004256_pt1 | contig 12905 bp, 11 predicted proteins | sample SS_ome_2_FD_132434 | JGI IMG/M metagenome (GOLD analysis project Ga0180436, IMG submission 132434) | Hypersaline lake sediment archaeal communities from the Salton Sea, California, USA - SS_3_S_2 metaG | ecosystem: Environmental > Aquatic > Non-marine Saline and Alkaline > Hypersaline >...
AGACAGGAGCTGAATCACGACCCGGCGAAAAAAATTTTTTGCCCTCTCCCCCCCCCCCGAAGGGGTGTTTAAAAAAAGTATTTCAAACTCCCCCCCCCCCCCCCCCCGAGTTATGCTCAACGGTCGCCGCTTGGGAAAAGTTTATTGACAGCGCTTTCAACTCTGCTATAATCGAACTCGTTGCTGGCAACGGTTGTCAGCACGCCGAGCCAGTCGGCCCGGCAAGAACCGCCCCGAGCGGTAGATTTGTTCACGCCGCTCGCCTAAATCTCCGATCTCATCCCAGTTGATCGCATTTATTGCATCTGATAATCCGCCTAAACTGTCCGTATTTGTTTTTATTGTTGCAATGTCAGTCGACAATGCTCCAATATCGTCATTCTCGTCGTGAGCGATTCAAATCGCTATCAGTCAGTCAACATAAGGAACAAGCCCATGAAGATCAGAACCACAACAGCAATCGTCGGCGTACTCGCAATCCTCGTGTCAGCCCTCACGCTCAGGGCCGAGGTCATTTATAGCGAGAGCTTTGATTACGGAACAACCAGCGGTGTAGACCTTGAAACCGTAAGTAATTGGGATACCCCTTCGACGGGCGACCCGCGGTACAGCTCCAGTGGCCTGGACGTCGCCGGGATGAGCAACGAAACCGGCGGACGGATGATAAATGGGGGCGACAACAGTCGATCGAGGGACACTGATTATGATTTCACAATCGGTAATACCCCTTCCGCTGCCGTTCCCATGTCGGATCTTGCCGTGGGTGATTCTTTGTGGTTGGCCGCCATCTTCGATTACAAGATTGACGGCTATGGCGAAGGTGTGACGGGGGTGAACTATGGCTTTTCACTCCAGGTCAAGGGTGGTTACTCCACTATGGGGGCAGCGATTGATCCGTCAGGAGATGTTTTCGTTGCAACCACCAACACCTCAACCAGCCAAGACACCGGCATAAGCGTTGTTACTGGTACTTATCTTATGCTGTTTAAATACACCAAGGGCGCCGCCGACGGCAGCGGCAGCTCCGTGGATCTTTGGATCGATCCAGCCAATACCTCCAGTGAGGGTAGTCTGGGGACGGCCGACTATACCAACAACAGCATAACCTGGGGTTCGGATTCGGATTCGCTGACCCAAGTCTTAGCGGACCTCACGGTGAACGGTTCCGGCTTCGACGAAATCCGTCTCGCCACAGAACTCAGCGAAGCAATCACTAATGTCACCATCCCCGAACCCTCCACGCTGATCCTCGCCCTCCTCGGTCTGACGGGCATGCTTGTCCGCCGGCGGCGGAAATGATGAGCGCGTTAGCGCGTTGATCATTCCCGGAGATGAGCCCGGGAAAAACAGATAACCAGCAGGAAACGGGCGAATTAAAGGTTCATCCAGTCCCGCCTGCCGCGCCCAGCGGTAGACCTGGGGAGCAAACAGCCGGCCAAGTCGCCGCCAGCTTTCGGCCTGCTGAGCCTGAACGCCATCGAGAAGGCTCGAACTGAGCGTGCAGGCACTCAGAAGTCGCGAATCGGTTTGAACGCGTGACGAGGGCATGCTTCACTTCCGGAGGCACGGCACAGACAAACCGATTTTAGGCCTGCGGAGCCGAATTGCAACATAGCCCACCTGGGGGGGGCGTTGTGAGTCATTGCCACAAACACGTTCTTCAATCTTAAGCCGACCAGGTGCGATGTTGACAGGTTGTCACTAACTGGGCTTCACTTCGAACGAATCCCTACGCGCGCTGGACCAGGACATATTTGGCGCGTCAACTGCGTAAGGGGGGGCGGGGCCCGGGTGCCTAGTTACATACATGTACGGAACGCACTTCGGTCGCGCTGACCGAAGTGGGAAACGGCGGGTTGCGGACCGCGGACTGGGGCGGAGCGACGCACCGTAACAATGACGACACCCGTCCGCTGATCGGCCGGCGCGTTCGCGCACCATGTGGGCGGGACATGTGCGCCGAAGCGGATCGGGCTCACGACCACGGTCGGTTCGACCTGCGGGATCTTGGCCGCCAGAAGAATGGGCCGTTAAGTGGCTCTGCCCGCCATCATTCTAGTCCGCGAAAGATCGCGGTGGATCAGCCACAAATGCGGTCGGTCGGGGCGATCTCCGTACTTCCTGAAGCCTCGGCAGTGGGGCAAGCTGCGTGCGAGGACATGGGCAACAAAGCCCGCTCAGATAGTCACGCTGGTGACACTTTCCGGCGAGTTGTCCAGGTACTTACTGCTCCGGTTTGGAGTAGTATTTCGAGGTCGGGGGGCGGTGGCAGGGTGGGTCACCTTGCCCCTTCTGGTAAAGTGCATAGAATTTCGTCACATGTAGGCGTTGGGCGTCAGCCACGCAACCGTTACCCTTTCAAGTAGCCGACGCACCGTACTGGAGGAAACTGAATGAATTCTGAGACGAACAAGAAAGAAGAGAACGCGGCGATAAAGCCCGCAATATGCGAGTCTGGGGCGGCGAGCGACAGAAACGAGGAGACGGGCAACGTCTTTACCCGCCGCGAGTTCTGCCAGACGGGTGCGATCGCCGGGGGGCTTGCTGCGGCGACACTCTCGAATTTGACGCCCGGTACGGCGACGGCCGCCGACGTGACGCCGGACTTTACGGCACTGGACGCCACGAGAAAAGCTGGACCCGATTTCTCCAAGATCCCCCAGCGGCTGCATGAATATCCTGCCTCGGATCGAGCCAAGGAAATCGTGCGTCAATCGATCACGATGGACTCGCTGTTCTCCGGCGTCTGGCCCATGCAGTGGTCCAGTCCCGAAGCACCTGAGTTCCATGATGAAATGGACCGGTGCAAAGAAGCCGGATTCAAGGTGTTGGCGGCTTGCCCTTCGACCGATTCAGCGGATGCCAGTATGTTGGGAATCGTCAAGGCCGTGGAGTTTTACTTGAAGAAACTCAACGAGCGTCCGGCGAAATACAAGATCGTCCGGAACGTCAAAGACATCGACGACGCCATCAAGGAAGACAAACTGGGAATATTTTTTACTCACCAAGGCACGGCGCTATTCGGAGGCGATCTCGACCGCGTGGGGCTGTTCCGCCAACTTGGATACGGTTATTGCCTCCTGGCATACAACACCCGGAATGCTGTTGGTGATGGTTGCTTCGAGCCTGATGACGGTCGCCTTACCGGTTATGGAAAACTATTGATCGATGCCTACAACCAGTATGGGATGATCGTAGATGTCAGCCACACCGCCAATCGCACGGCACTCGACGCCATCGAGCGCAGTCGGCAGCCGGTAATTTCCTCCCACTCCGTGGCCAAATCCGTCGTCGATTACCAACGCAGCATCTCGGACGAAGTGATCAAAGGAATTGCGGCAACTGGCGGTGTCTGCTGCATCAACATGGTGGGAGCGTTCGTTGACCTCTCCAGCCCTGATATCGTGACAACGGACATGCTATTCCGACATATCGACTACATCGTCAACCTGGTGGGCATCGATCATGTAGGCTTTGGCTCCGACTACATCCCGGACATGACCCAGACGGCCATCGCCTGTCAGTCTCCCTTGGGCGACCTGTTTTTTCCAGATGGCGGTTACACCAGAAAGATGGCAGCCAAAGGTTGTCCGACACCCGCCCCTTATCAGATCGTGGCGGCACTTGTTGATAAATTGCTCGAAAATGGCTACTCATCGACGGATTGCAGCAAGTTTCTTGGAGGCAATCTCTATCGAGTATTCAAGAAGGTCTGGGGGTAATCTTAGGAAGACTGGAGTGTTACGTACGTTGGCTTGATCACCGGCACGGAGACCGAACAGGTTGATCGGGAGAGAACGCAACAATTGAATGTGTTTCGCCAACACGTTAGCCTGGGATCACTTCAAAGACCGGAGATCTACTGATGCTAGATTATCAAACGCTGACTGTGCTGGCCGCTTTCGCCTTCTTCTACAGTGTCGTGGCGTCGCGATTGGAACGTACGCCGTTCAGCGGCGCCGTTGTGTACCTTTTTGCCGGCCTGATCTGCGGTCCCTACGGGCTGAAGCTAATCGAACTCAACCTGGATGCGGAGGGCGTGAAGGGGCTCGCGGAATTCACTTTGGCGTTGGTCCTCTTCTCGGACTCCGCGAATGCTAACCTCGGCGTTTTGCGAAAGGTCGAGTGGGTTCCCGTTCGGCTGTTGCTGATCGGGCTTCCGTTGACGATTATTGCAGGCCTTGGCGTCGGCTACTTGATCTTTGACGACCTAACGTTCTTCGAAGTTGCACTTCTGGCGACAATGCTCGCACCAACCGATGCCGCGTTAGGCCAGGCAGTCGTCACCAATGAGACAGTGCCTTCCCGAGTCCGCGAAAGCCTCAACGTCGAAAGTGGCCTTAACGACGGTATCTGTGTTCCCGTGTTGCTCGTTTTTCTGGCACTCGCCACCGGACAGGCATCGGGCAACGAAGCGGTGAGCCTTGTCGGAAAGCTCCCACTCCAAGAAATCGGAATCGGCGCCGGTGTTGGAATCCTCGTGGCGATTGTCGGTGGATTCGCGCTGAAGCAGTCCGCCATTCGCGGCTGGATCAGCGGAGCGTGGGTCCAGATTCCGATTGGTGCCTTGGCGATGCTCTGTTTTGGACTGGCGCAATGGCTGGGCGGCAGTGGTTTCATCGCTTCCTTTGTCGGCGGCATGTTCTTTGGTGGTCTCGTGAAACACCGTAAGGAAGAGCTGTTGAGTGGGGCCGAAGGCGTGGGCAACCTCCTGTCTCTGCTGACGTGGTTTACGTTTGGGGCAGTCATTGTGGGCAAGGGCTTTCAACAGGTCAGTTGGGAAGTCGTCACTTACGCGTTGCTGAGCCTCACGGTCATTCGGATCTTGCCGGTAATTCTCTGCCTAATCGGAGTCAAAGCAAAGCTCGACACGAAGCTCTTTGTAGGCTGGTTTGGCCCCCGCGGGTTGGCGAGCATCGTCTTTATTGTGATGGTCCTCCAAGAGAGACTGCCGGGCAGCGAAACGTTGGCCGCGGTCGTGGTCTGGACCGTGGCATTGAGCATCCTTTCGCACGGAATTTCGGCTGTGCCGCTGGCAAGGATTTATGGGCAGCGCGTCGCTGCACGAGAAGGCGTCGTTTAGCCCCAAGAATGCTGTGGCGCATCAAGAGATGGTGCAGAAGGCCTTTCGGGGCTTGGCCTGAATCAAGCACTGTCGCTCGGGTCGACCGGAAGGGCTTCCTGCACGCCTCGGTAGTGACGGATGGTCACCTCCACAGCACGCGTCGCAGCGCCTACCACCAGGCCGAAGAAGATTATGCCGATGAGCGCAAGAGCTACACTAATGCATTGACCGACCACGGTATTGGGCGGGCGCTGTCAAGAGTCAAATGCAGCGCATTTTGTTGGCAAGGACTTCCTGGGGTGTTCGGTAGCCGAGTCGTTTTCGGGGGCGTTCGTTGAGTAGTTTTTCCACGCGGGCCACCTGGCGGTGACTGATCCGCGCAAAATTGGTGCCTTTGGGGAAGAACTGCCGAACCAAGCCGTTGGTATGTTCGTTCGTTCCGCGTTGCCAAGAAGCGTACGGCTTGGCGAAGTAGACGTCCAGTTCCAGATCTTCCGCGAGTCGCTCATGCTCGGCGAATTCCTTCCCATTGTCGAGCGTCATCGTGCGTCGGAGCGACTCGGGGAGGTCCCGCAGACTCCGGCAAGCGGCTCGTCTGGTGGTGGCTGCCTTCAAGTTGGTCGTTTTGCGCATCCGAATCAACCCCGACCGGCGGTCGACCATGGTGACCAGGCCGCTACGTCGCCCGGGGCTGACGACGCTGTCGCCCTCCCAATCCCCGAAGCGGCGCCGCGAGTCAACCACTTTCGGCCTGCCTTCGATGCTCGTGCAGCCGACCAGTTGCCCCCGCGTTTCCGGGCCGCTTCGCCGCTTCCCGTGCCGTCGCAAGTGCGTCCGCAACTCGGACGCCTCCATGGCGATCCAGGTGTAGATCGTTTGATGCGACACGTGCATTTCCGGGTTGTGAGGATACTCGCGTGGCAACCAATTGGCGATTTGATCCGGCGACCAGGCTTTCTTCAGCAGCCGGGTCACCAAGGATCGCAGCTTCCGGTGATTCATTTTCGGCTCCCGTCGACAGTCCAGCCGACGCTCCTCCGCCTTGCGCTGGGCCTGTTTCGGCCGATAGCCACGCCCGCCCGTGTTTCGCTGGATCTCCCGATAAATCGTGCTGCGATCGCGTCCCATCAACTCCGCGATCTCAGCCTTCGGCTTCTCCGCCTTCAACAACCGGTATAGAAACTCCCGCTCCTTGACTGTAAGATGACTTGCCATCGCTGGGCCTCCGTGCGAACGCCGTATCCGGGTAAAGACACGACATTCAAACGACCCAGCGATGATTTCACCAATACCAATTCCTGCACCTGTTGCATTTCAAGTTTGACAGCGCCGCGCAATATCACCGTAACCAACGGAAGTTGATGTTATTAGCGCAAAGTAGATTCCTTTCCAGGCAGAGATCCCCTCGCAAAGAGCAACGGCCAGCCCACCGCACAGCACCAGTATCAACTGAATCCCTAATACACCGCGTAGCACGAAACAGATGTGGAGAAAGTGGGCAACAAATATCCAGAAGCTTTTCAGCCAGTGGGTGCGCTGAGATCTCGTGTTAGTCATCTGCTTGCTCGTGTGTCAGGACTGCTGGCAGCGGGAGCGATTCTTCCTGCTCGGGCAAGTCAGGGTACCGCGTTTCGTCGCGTGGCGCTGGAAGCGGCTGCGGCGACGCAAGAGATTGCGGCTGGAATCCAGGGCAGCGGATCTCCCAGCCACCGCCCAGTGCTTTGTACAAATTGATCAGACTGGCTGCAACATCACCCCGTGCTTGGGCCAACTGGTCCTGCTTGGATACCAGGTCTCCCTGCAGGATGAAGACGCCGGTGAAATCGACTGCGTCATCGTCAAATGCAATCCTGAGAAGCCGGAGGGCCTCTTCGGTCTCTTTCTCTGCAGCCTCAAGGAACCGGACTCGGTCTTGGTTTCGCAGAAATGCCACCATCGCGTCTTCGACTTCCTGATTGGCGGTAAGCACCGTATTCCGATAGCTGGCGACCAGTTCCTCGAGACCGAATCCTTGCAAGCGGACATTGTTGATGACCCGCCCGTAATTCAGTAAGTTCCAGCGAATAGACGGGCCAATAGCCCCCGAAGTGCTTGCCGAAGTAAACAGTTGGCTAAACTCCTCGCTCTCCAGCGCGATTTGTCCGTTAATCGAAAAATGGGGATACAATTCAGCCACAGCTATCCCGATCTGTTCGCTCTGGGCCGCGATGGCCCGTTCGGCCGCACGAATGTCGGGGCGCCGGCGCAAAAGCTCCGCGGGTATACCCACCGCGACTCCCACTTCCGGCGGTATCGCGGGGATGTTGCCCGTCCCCAACTCCGCCTTGAGGTCCCGAGTCGGAATTCCAAGCAGCGTACACAGCCGATTGGCAGCCTGACGCCGGCCGATCTCCAAAGCAGGGATGATCGCTCGCGTTGACTCCAGATTGGACTTGGCGAGATGAACGCTGGTATAGCCGGTCTTGCCAGCGTCCGCCTTTTCTTGGGTGAGTTTCAGGGACTCCTCCTGGATATACACGTTGCTTTGGGCGTACTCCAGGCGGTGTTGGAATGTTCGATAATCGTTGTAGGCCGTCGCCACTTCAGCAATCAGACTCAGCAAGATCGCGTCGTAATCGGCGACAGAAACCTCCACCTGCGCGTCGGCCGAGGCGATCGAACGGCGGAACCTCCCCCACACGTCCAGTTCCCACGAAAGGCTGAACCCGGTTGACCATTCATCGAAAGCTCGCAGCGGCGCCGGAAGGGCCACGCTCTTGCTTTCTTGAATGCGTTCGAAGTCTGCGAACCCTTGCTGGGTCTTCGGAAATAGGTTTGCGGACACAATCGCGTGTTGTGCCCGGGCTTGCATGACGCGCCAGCCCGCTTCACGCAGCGATAAGTTCTGCTGATAGGCCGTCTGAATCAGGTCGTTCAAGATGGGGTCGTCAAAGGCGGCCCACCAATCGGGGTAGTCAGGCGGGCAGGGAATCAACTGCGGGTCACCCTCGATCCAGGTTTCTTCGACGGCCACCTGAGGTGGGCAGCAGTACTCGGGCCCCACCTTGAAACCGTTGTGGATCCAGTGGGAAAGACCACAGCCTGACGCTGGAAGCTGAAGCAATCCAAGTAGGATCAAGCGAAGCGCATAACCCCCCTTGATGCGCACAGGTTTCGATTGAATCGCTTTCCGTGGGCTCATTGGTTAGCGGCTCAATATCCGCGAAGAGAGTGTATTCAGCCTGAGAATCCGGCATTTCCTGCTTAATCGGCAAAGCTTTCCATACCAGATGAGCTTTTCCTGGGTTGCCTAGTCGCAATTTGCCTTACCAGTGACGCGATTGGTAAAATAGAGAAGGCTTTTTGTCCAATGCCCCCAGATTAACACCGCTTGTGGCCCAGCATGCTCGGAAGAATTCCGTCAGAAGTATCGTTCGAGTCGGTCTATTTCCCGCCATTCTTCTTTACGGTGGTGCTGGGTTTCATCTGTGCACTCGGTATCGCCAAGTTGTTGGATGCTACGGGCCTGAGCCGGTTCTTCTGGCATCCGGGGTTGGCATTTCTTGCTTTCTGGGTGCTTCTGACATCATTGATTGGCCTGACGTTTATCCCGCCGTAAGGCAGACTTGTGCTGGCAAGCCTTTCACCTTTGGTGTGCAGCCGAGAAGGCCGCCTCACAACCCCATAACTCGCGGTACTCGCGATGAAAACACTGAAGCAATACATCCCGAGACTCATCACGTTCTCGCTCATAGTAGCGGCGGCGATCGCTGCCTATGCCCTTTTCGTCCGCTACACGGAACGACCGTGGACACGTGACGGGCAGGTCCGTGCGGATATCATCAAGGTCGCGCCTCGGGTGGAGGGCTACATCGTTCAGGTTGCCGTCACAGACAACCAATTCGTACGCAAAGGCGAGTTGCTCTTTCAGGTCGATCCCAGCGATTATCAGTTGGCGGTGAACAAGGCTCAGGTAAATCTTGACGAGGCGCGTGAGGACGTCGAAGCTCTTGAGGCCGCGGTCCGCGCGGCGGAAGCGACTGTGACCCAGCGCAATGCCGCTGTGATTTCGGCCCGGAGTCAGATCGACGAAGCCAAAGCCGGCATCCAATCGGCCGAAGCTGCAGTCGAGGAGGCTCAGTCCGGAGTGTCTTCCGCCCGGGCGATGATTGTTGAATGTGAAGCCCGGCTCGAAGAGGCCGAGCGGGAAGCCGCTCGTGCAAAACGTCTCGCAGACAGCAGGGCCGGTTCTGTAGAAACCGCGGAGAGTAAGGCCGCAGCAGCCAAAGCGGCACAGGCAAAGCTGGACAGCGCGAATGCCGGACTTAAACAAGCCCAGGCTGCACTCCGCAAGGCCAACGCCGCCAAAGGTGAAGCTGACGCACAACTGGTCATTGCTCAGAACGGCTTGATTGAAGCAGAGGCCGCGGTGACTAGCGCGATCGCCGGGCTGGATCAAGCCAAGGCCAACTTAGGGGAGCCGGGCGACGCCAACGTGCGCATACGAAGTGCCAAAGTGGCATTGGACGAAGTGCAGCTCAAGCTGGATTGGACGAAGATCCATGCCCCGACGGATGGCTACGTGTCGAATCTTCACGTCAAGGAAGGAACTTATGCTGTTCCCCGTTCGCCGCTGGTCGCCTTTGTCGACAGCAACTCGTTCCGCGTGCATGCGTACTTTGAGGAGACGAAGCTCAGGCACATCAAGGTGGGCGACGCTGCGGTCGTCACCCTGATGAGCCATCCCGATAGGCAACTAGAAGGTGTTGTCGAGTCCGTCGGAAACGCGACGAATCCTCCCAAGGTTGCCTCGACGGAAGGCGAATTGGGAGTCGTGCCGTCTATCGAGCCGACTTTCGACTGGGTGCGGTTGGCTCAACGCGTCCCCGTAACGATTCGGCTCGTCGAAGTCCCGGAAGGAATCGAGTTGATCTCCGGAACGACTGCTTCGATCTCGATCGAGAAGTGAGGCAATGTCGCAAGCAACCTCGATACACCGGGAACCAGCCACTCGCCCGATGCTGGATCGCATCGCCCTATTGCTCCCGCGGTTCGACACCGCGAGGCTTGCCTACGGCGTGAAACTGGCGCTGGCCCTCCTAATCGCTGTGTGGGTTGAACTCTGGTTCGACCTCGGCATGGCCGACAGCGCGGCCATCTGCGTACTGGTCGTCAAGTCAAACATTCTGGGAACGACGGTCCAGAAGTCCATCTTGCGAATGATCGGCAATCTGATCGGCTGTTCAATTGGCTTGTTCCTCATTGCTCTGTTTGCCCAGGATCGCGTCACGGGAACCGTTGTTTTCTCCCTGTACAGCGTATTTTGCTGCTTCTTTCTTCAACGCAGTCGCTATGCTCCCGCCTGGCACTGGATTTACGACTCCGCGGCCATCGTATTCGCATTTCACCTCGGTAGCGCGACAGAGTCTTTTACTTTTACTACCGAGCGCTGGCTGGAACTGTCCATTGGAATTCTGTCCATGACCCTTGTCAGCAGCATCCTGTGGCCTTCACGCGCGGGAATCGTGTTTGAGAAGAAGTTCCTTTCCATGCTAAAGGCCTTGGCGGAGACCGTCAGCGCTCTGCATCACGCATTGACTTCCGGAAATGGGCTGCCACCGGCTTCCTCGCCGGCAATGCTTGCAGGCGGAATACCCGCTCTCCGCAGCCAGTTGGACACGGCAAGCCGCGATACGTCACGGTACGAACGGTTTCACGACGGCTACCAGTCCCTGGTTGATGAACTTCAATCCCTGATCGCCCGAACCACACTGCTTGCCGACAGCCTTTCCCAATTGATCGGCGCAAGGACCAGCCCCGATCAACGGGGGCATTTAGACCTGGTCGCAGATGTCGTCGATCAACTCAAGGCCTCGATGGCTGCACTGGCCGAATACGCTCAGCAGCATTTCGACGTGCCGCAATCCTCGACGCATCCTCCTGACATCCAGTCTATTCGTGAGGCCATAAAGAGCATCCGGTCCAGCGTGACGACTGCTAACTACAGTTTGCGGGACACGGCCACGACGTTGTACGTGTGCGAAACGATTGCCTCCCTAGCAGACGAAATCGAGCAATTCTCGAATTCACTCGGCCATGCGGAGGAGAAAAAGGGAACGCAAGCAAAGCTATCCGCCATCCAAACGCTTGATAGCGGGCACACGCCTTTTTGGAAACGACTTGATGTCCGCAAGTCGCTTGTTTGCGGCTTAACGGTCGCTTTGACGTTTGCGGTCTGGATGTGGACGAATTGGCCGGCCGGTACCCTCGCGGTGTTCTTTGCGGTGTTGATTACAAGCAAAAACTGCACGGCACCTTACCTGCCGCCGATAGCCCTTATTCCCGGCGCGATCGTCGGAATCCTTGTCGGTTCTGTAATGTATCTCGGTGTGCTTCCGACACTGGATGGGTTTTGGCAGTTGGCCCTGGTTTTGTTTCCGTTTTGCGTTGTGGGTGGCTATCTGATGTTATCGTCGAACGTCAAGGTTGCCGGCGTCGCCGGACTGACCGCGATCGTTGCCATCAAGCTCATGAACGTGCAAGCTCACCAAACCTTTACCTTCAGTCACATCGTTGGTTTCTCCTACGGAATGCTAGGCGGCACTATCCTGGCGTTTATCGTCTTGGCGGTAATGTGGCCGATTGTGCCCGAGAAGATGTTTACTGGTCAGGTCAAGGCAATCTTCAGTTCGTGGCGGCGGTGGCTAGGTGCGGTTTCGACCGAGGCGGGGACGAGCGCGGCATCAAGGACCGCTTTCGCTCAAGAGTCTGCCAAACAACTTGGCCTGTGCGTGATGTGGGGCAAGTTTCTGAATTACAAACGGCTACCTGTCGGGAGTCATTCCACCGTCACCAACCTTGCCGCCGCAATCCAGTCAACCATTCTTCACCTGATAGAGCTTGACCGAATGCGACGCTCCAAAGCCCCGGCTTCGCATTCCACGTCGCTGGCTGGCATTGCCGGACGATTGGATCAGGAGTTGTGCAAAGTGTTGGATAGGTTGGTAGATTCCTTAGAACAATGCAGACCGGTCCCACAGCTGCCACACTCTAAGAGGCTTCTTGAGGAGCTACATACTGCGTTTGGCAAACTGTGCGAAGGCATAGGCGACAAATCGGAGCGGAGGGACGCCGCCTGTCACATCTTGACCATGATCGGACAGTACGGCGCCATGCTGAAAGCGGTCGCTGAATGCCACGCCCAACTTGAGGAACTAGATTGGCAATCTCTGAATCAAAGCTATTTTTGATTGACGTACTCGACCACGCATTGACCTCCATAGCCGGTGAGGTCGGGCGGCATTCTGGTGTGACGACCGTGACAGCAAGATCGCTGGGCTCATCGGACAGACCGACCGACGGCAGTGAAGTGAACCTCATGCCTTCCCGTTGAATCCACCCACCAGAGGTAAGGCGCCAGCTCGCACAGGGGAAGCACCTCCGAGTAATCAAGGCCTCGGCGGAGAGCCTCCCCCTCGATTGAGGAAAAGTGTCGTCATTGTGGCCACACCAACCGCGATGGGCACTCGGCCCGTCGTGCACAATGTGGGCGGGACCTTATGCACGAAGCGACCGGGCCGGTGCCGTCGAAACTTCGGCGTGGACGTGCGCGGCTCGCCGTGGGTGACCACGTAGTCGCTGGACGGGGCTCGGCCACAGGGCGGATGGAAATGGCTGGTGCGGTGATGCGAGTCGAGGCGGAAGGTGCCTGGTGGTTGAGCCGCCGAATCTGCCGAGTCGGCCAACGGCTAAAAGGAAACACCCCGGCCGGGCGCCCCGGAGGACGCCCGGCTTCGGCGAAGAAGATTCCGATCAGCGTCGTCGCCGTCGGCCACGAGCACGGCCCGCGTTGTAGCCCTTG
>Ga0180436_10004258_pt1 | contig 12901 bp, 11 predicted proteins | sample SS_ome_2_FD_132434 | JGI IMG/M metagenome (GOLD analysis project Ga0180436, IMG submission 132434) | Hypersaline lake sediment archaeal communities from the Salton Sea, California, USA - SS_3_S_2 metaG | ecosystem: Environmental > Aquatic > Non-marine Saline and Alkaline > Hypersaline >...
ATCTTTTCGAAGGAGGAGGAGAAATCGATTTTGGGCTCTATGCGTGCAGTCCTCTCGACTCTTCCTTTGAAGCGGTATTCAGCGGTTTTGAGGTTATGAATTGTACTTGGGAAAAGCATGGGTAAATTACACTTCTTTTTAATCTCGTTTCAGGTGTTTTTCATGCGCAAAATTAGTTTTGATACCCTTTCTTTTGAGTTTGCATTCCAACAGTTTGTTCACAGTAATTTTACGCTGGTAGTTGTTGACACATAAATTCAATAGCGATATAATTTTTTTACGGCATTACATATTTTTTATAATGCTGCAAATTAAGGTCAAAGCTTTGACCGAGGGTATAGTAATAGAATCAGGAGGATTGATATATGACAAAAGTTTTAGAAGTTTACAAATGTGAATTATGTGGAAATATTGTAGAAGTGTTTCAAGGTGACGGTGCTCCTCTCGTGTGCTGCGGTCAGGATATGACAAAGCAAGAGGAGCAAACAGCGGACACATCTCAGGAAAAGCATGTACCGTTTATCCAAAAGACGGACAGCGGATACTTAGTAAAGGTTGGACAAAACCAAGACCACCCTATGGCTGAAGAGCATTATATTCAATGGATTGAACTTATTGCGGACGGTAAGGTATATCGCCAAGCGTTGAATCCTGGTGATGCACCGCAAGCAGAGTTTGCTGTCGGTGATGTTGGAAGTGTAACAGCCAGAGAGTACTGCAACGTGCACGGACTATGGAAAGGTGCGCTGTAAAAACAGAGTAATATTCAACCATGATAATGAATGGAGTTGCTAAACTTACTAGCAGCTCCTTTTTTGAATTATTTTGAAATTACTATTGACATTCGAACAGTATAGTTGTATAATCACTATTATTCACAGAATACTAGTAAGGAGGTATTGAATATTGGATATACAATTCAAAAAAGGCGTGTTGGAACTCTGTGTATTATCGCTGCTTGACGGCAAGGACAGATATGGATATGAACTGGCGAGCATTTTAAGCGAGAAAGTCAATATATCCTCCGGTGGAATATACCCTGTATTACGCAGGCTGAAAATGGACGAATATGTGGATACTTATCTTGAGGAATCGTCCGGTGGCCCACCAAGGAAATATTTTAAACTCACCAAAAGCGGTGATGCACTTCGTCTCAGTCTGAAAACAGACTGGATTGCGCTTAAAAACAACATTGCATCAATAGTAAAAGAAGGAGGAGATAGTCAATGAACAGAAAACAATTTATGAAAAGGCTGAAGAGATATTTGCCTGAAAAAGAAAGAAGAGATATACTATTAGATTATGAGGAGCATTTTAATTCAGGACTATCAGAAGGAAAGACAGAGGAGGAAATCGTATCGGAACTCGGTACTCCGGAGGAAGTAGCAGCGGAATTCGGATATAAAAGAGCGCAGGCTCCTGTAAGAAACGTAGTTTTCGCGGGAATCGGACTTATCCTATTCGATCTATTAATCGGTATTGCAGTATTAGCTTCGATTTTTTCCGTATGGATCAGTCTTTGGACTATACCTTTAAGTCTTTTGGTCTCTTCCGTGGCTTTGATCGTTTCGTCATTCTTCTCGGTCTTGATACATCCATTCCCGTGGTATCTCAGCTTGATTGCAGGTATTACGCTATTGGGTCTAACCGGATTATTCACAGTCGGAATGGTATATGTATCAAAGTGGTTTTTCAAAGCAGTACGCTGGTATGGCGAACTGCATGTGAGAATTTTTGCTAATAGATAGGAAGGAGAATAATACAATGAAAAATAAAACAATTTTGATCATAGTGCTTGTATGCCTTGGTGTATTCATAGTCTTCGGTGCTGTAGGCTCTGCGCTGTTTACTACGTTCTTTAGAAATACGGACATTAACAATGTTAACTATGATAGAAATATTCAGTTTATGGGAAAAGGTGAGGGTTTCGACTTAACCGAAAGCAAGAGTTATGACTTAAGCGGAGTGGACATTATCGATATATATGTGGTTTCATCGGATATTGATATCATAGAATCGAGCGGTCAGTTGGAAGTGACTTTGCGTTCAAAAGGTGTCACGAAAGGCAAAGCTGTCACGCTCGTTACGGAAAAGTCGGGTTCGACTCTGTATATCGAAGTCGAATATCCAAAGGTCCCGATAAACATCACTCAAAGCAGTCTCAAAGTTGAACTGCCGGAAAGCTACACCGGTGATGTATTTATACAAGGTGTGTCGGCGGACGTTAAAGGAAATCTTAATAACGACTTAAAAGAGCTGTATATCCAGAGCGTTTCAGGGGATGTTGACTTATCACTGACCTCCATTGAGGATTTGGAATTCAAGAGTACCTCGGGAGACTTCGATGTGGACAGCGATGTTATATCTTCATTCAGTGCAGAAACCACAAGCGGAAGAATCGACTTGGAAAGCATTATAAACAGTGATGCTGAAGTATATGTAAGAAGTGTCTCTGGAAATATTATTTTAGGCTACGAAAACGCATGTGAAACGGAAGTAAAGACTACCAGCGGAGATGTTGATATAACTCTTAAAAATGATGAACCTGTAAGTCTTATATTCAAATCAACAAGCGGTGATATGAATGGAGATGTCATTATAAGCAGAGATGGAACTGCATTTGATATTTCAACTGTTTCGGGTGATTTATCATTCGATTGATATATCGGATAAGCATTTCTTGTCAAACGAAGAGCATCTTACCCGATGCTCTTTTTGTTTTTCTTTTATTTACCGAATATCTCTTTTTGTATCCTCTTACCTGTCGGCGTTGCAGCAACTCCGCCTTCCGCTGTTTCTTTCAAAGATTCCGGAAGTGCTCTGCCTACTTTCGCCATTGCCCACACGACCTCATCGAAAGGAATTACGCTTGGGATTCCCGAAAGCACCATATCCGCAGCTATAAGGGCATTGCTCGTACCCATTCCATTCCGCTTTGTACAAGGCACTTCGACCAGCCCGGCAACCGGATCACACACCAAGCCCATCATGGATTTTATCGCAATCGCAGCAGCATCAAAAGCCATCAAAGGTGTTCCTCCTGCCATCTCGACAACAGCCGCCGCTCCCATGGCCGAAGCGGATCCAATCTCCGCTTGACACCCTCCGGTCGCTCCGGAAAGTGACGCATTCTTGCCTATAATCATACCTACAAGCCCTGCTGTGAAAAGCCCGTTTACTCCTGCTTCGTCCGGAAGGTTTTTTGTTTCCATAGTCGATATAATCGCAGCTGGCAATACACCGCAAGAACCCGCAGTAGGTGCTGCAACAATCCTCCCCATTGAGCAGTTTATCTCCATAACGCTGAGAGCATAAGCCACAGCTTTCGAGACGACATCCCCGGAAAGCGGAGAGGTCGTTTTGCGGTAGGCCATAAGTTTTTTTGCATCATCCTTGAACATCTTACATCCAACGCCTTTTTGTCGCTCAGAGAGGCCTGCTTTTACAGATGCTTTCATCTCCGCAAAATTGTCCGCCATCTTTTCAATGACTTTAAGCTCCGAAATATCGCCTTTTGCCGCTTCATATGCTATCGATAGTTTATACAGAGGTATCCCCTCTTTACCGCAGATATTCAAAGCATCAATCGAGTTTCTTATTATCATTTTTTCTCCTATATTTTCATACTCCTAATAAACTTAACATCCTCAATCCCCTCGGTCTTGCGAACCTCTGATAGGATGCCCTCATCGATCAGATCATCAACTTGCACAATCAAACTCGCTTGTTCTCCCTTTGTGTTCCTGAAAACCTTCATAAATGCAATATTTATATCGTGGTTTGACAGTATAGTAGTCACGTTTGCGATAACTCCGGGTTTATCGAAATGCTTTGTTATCAGAGTTGAATAATCCCCATCAACCTCAACTTCCGTATCTCCAATTCTGCTTATCAGAATTCTTCCGCCACCGACCGAAGAGCCGATGACTTCCTCTTTTTCTCCGTCCATACTGTGCATAACGATTTTTACGCTGTTCGGATGAATTTCACCAAGATCCGCTTCGTAGTAGTGATACTTCAATCCCTTTTCCTCAGCAATTTTGAATGCATAACGGATATTCTCATCATCCGGTAAAAACTTCATAATTCCGGCGAGAAGTGCTCTGTCCGTTCCATGCCCTTTATGAGTTTTATAAAAGGATCCGTGCAGAAAAAACTCGACCATTCCAATATCCCTATCAAAAACTTCCGATGCCAAAAAACCCAGCTTTGAGGCTCCTGCTGTATGTGAGCTTGAAGGTCCAATCATCACAGGACCGATAACATCGAATATGCTTAAGTCTTCCATTTTCTCTCCATTCAGGCGAACAGTTTTTACTTCAACTCTATTTACTTGAATTTTATCATACTATATTATCTCTATCAACAATACGAATTATTACCTGATGAAACTATTATGGCGCAAGCTGTATGTTAATCAAAAGCCTTGTTCAGCTCTTCTGTTCCTTCCAGGACAAACCTGCCGTCCTTGATAATCTCTGTTTTCGATTTATCCTTCATAACGACAGTTATGGATTCAAGTCCGCTATACGGCAATGTTATATCGGTATGACAGTTAGTATACGCCTCATTCACATTCTCTCTTCTCTTTGCGGTCTTTTCATTCTCCCTTGCAACCATCTCTTTCCCATTGAGAGGATTGAAGATTTTCACATCCTCTTCCCATCCGAAACACGTATCTCCCACTGCAAAGTGCGGTCCCATCTTCTCAACGATCAGAATCGGCAGTAGATGGACGATATCATATTTTTCTGCCATAACATAGGCGGTTGTATTCGTTCCAATGGCGAATTCACCAAGTGGCAAAGTCTTATGCGAATGCATTAGGTTGTCCTTGATATACTGCTCATTCTCCTCTTTTTCTCCAAAGTTTGAACAGCTGTACTCTTTAATAAACCCATCCTCGAATTCCAATAGCAGATTTTCATATTTCAGTCCGCTAAGAAATACCTCTTCAACATGCAAAGTTCCGTTTGTGCCTTTTAGTACCGGAGAAGTGAAGACCTCACCAACGGGTATATTGACATCAGCTATACAGTTTTCAAAGACTGTCTCCGCATCAGGATTTTTGGTTTCCATCAACTTGACCACAATATCGGTTTTGTTCGTGCCCTTTCCCTTCACATGCACATAATCGCCTTTGTCCAAAGTGTCCACAATTGTCTGCTGGACCCTCTCATACATATCACTATCCAGTGTATTCACCTTTACCGTCTCATCAAATATCGCTTCGAAATTCTCACCAATCTCCGGCAAAGGATATGAGATAATCGTAAAGCTCCACTGCTTCTTTTTGATATATTCGTTTAGGTCTTTATTGATGGCGTTTCTGTGCGTAACTTCCAAAACGCTCTGTTCGTCCGAAAGTCTGATGTTTTCCTTCTTGCTTTCGGGCGTAAACGGCTTTTCTCCGAATCCCATCAGAACTATAACTCCTGATTGTCCCCCAAGCTGTTTTTTTAACTTTTCTGCGACAGATCTATGCGCTTCAATTGCAGCCCTTGAATGATCCTCGTCGAAGTAAAGCCCCTTATCGAACTTATGATCATATTCAAACTGCTTGCTTGGTTTTGTGATATACAACCGGTTCCTGTTGAAGGTCGGTTTTAATCCAACTTTTTCGAGTTTCGTAATTGCGGTTTTTATAACTCTTTCAAATCCAGGCTGGTAGTAAAATGTAGCATATGTCTTCCCTTCAAATGATTTATTTGCTCTCTCAAATCCGGTGAGATATCCTTTTATCATGGTCTCTGCCATTTCATCGATTCTATTCTGAGACAGGGTATTGAGATGTTTTGCAATCTCAACTTCGTTGTTTCCGATATACTCCCCGAGTTTAAAAAGATATCTCAAATCACTCAAATCACAGCTTTCGATTATCTCCGGCCAAAAGGTATCCTTCGGATCCATGTTCTGGATATAATGTATTTCATATTTTTCCTGCAAATCACAATTCGCTTCATCCTTGACGATTTTTTTAAGCGTTTCTTTATCTTCTTTCTCGTTAAGGCTGTTATATATGTCTATAAATAACCCGCCAAGTCTTGCTATATCCCTTGTTCTGTGCTGGTACGCATATCTGACGCATCCTCTGATTTTAGCGTATGTATAAGAGAGTATTTGCCCTATATCGAGCCCAAACGCATCTACACATACCTTTGGGTTCGCATAGCTTTTCGAATAGTTCTCACCTGTTATATCCTCAAATATCCGACAATTTATTTTATTTAATTCTTCGAAGCTTTTACTCTCAAAATACTCATCACATAAGCTCTCTTCGATATCTGCAATAAGAAGCAAAAAGTTTGAAACAGTGAAAAAATAGTCAGCATATTTCCACTCATCCTCTTTTTCTGTCTGCCTCGATATTTCTTTGATCAAAATAAGGCTGGTCCTGTATGCTTCGACTTTTGGTTTATTATATTTTCTATAGAACTCTCTGTAATCAAACATTCTTTTCTCCTTTTATAATTCATATCTTCCATAGCAAAAGTATTATATATTAAAAACTCTGTTATTATCAATTCATTTATACATTTTCTTGCCATAGGTATCATATGGGAATATAATGATTTTATTATACAAAGTATATATTTTGATTCTCTAAAAAAATGGTATTGAGCGACTCTTACCTAAGAAATATTAAATACCTAAGAAATATTAAAGATGTTTTTGGATATATGGTTATCGAAGAAAGTTGAGACAAAGGATAATTATATGTGCCCAAAGGCTCGAAAGCTTTTGGGATTAACTATCAGTAAGCTGAAAATAATACTTTAGGAGCAAACAATATGTCATTTGATGAGCTGTACGGAAAAATCGTTAAAGCATCCGTAAACGATAAAATGGACGAAGAAATAGCTGACCTTAATAGGTCCGGGGATTATATTGATCGACATTTGGATTGCCTTTTGAACCCGGGAAAGCAGCCGACAGTCATGCGTCTTGATGATTGTCCTTGTACGGATGAAGAAAAAGCCGAGTGCATAAAATCCTGCGATTTCGATGCGATGAAAAAAAATGAGGACGGAAGTATTGAGATAGAAGAAGAAAATTGCGTCGGATGCGCCGAATGTATCGCACATTGCAAACTCGGCATGCTCACAGACAGGAAGGAAATTGTGCCCATTTTCGAAATGCTGAACACGAGCACTGCTCCGGTCTATGCTATGATTGCTCCTGCATACATCAGTCAATTCAGTGAAGCAGTAACCCCAGGTAAGCTTCGGAGCGCTTTTAAAAAACTCGGTTTTGCAGGTATGATAGAGGTTGCTCTCTTTGCAGATATTCTGACACTCAAAGAAGCCTTGGATTTTGATATCTCAATTCAGGACGATAAAGACTATATGCTTACCAGCTGCTGCTGTCCAATGTGGATCGCAATGATACGTAAAGTCTATGATCAGCTGGTACCGCACCTGCCTCCTTCTGTCTCTCCGATGGTGGCATGCGGCAAATCAATTAAGAAGCTTTATCCAGATGCAAAAACCGTATTTATAGGACCTTGTGTCGCAAAGAAAGCAGAATCGAGAGAAAAGGATATTGCGGGCTCTGTTGACCATGTTTTAACCTTCCACGAAATGAAGGATATTTTCGAAGCGGCGGGGATAGATCCCGGCGAGCTCGAGGAGGACCTGCGAGACCACTCCTCCACAGCAGGCAGAGTCTATGCCAGAACCGCAGGAGTGAGCGAGGCTGTACAGAACACTCTGAACAGACTGCGTCCGGAAAGAGAAATCCCGCTTCGCGCAAGACAAGCAGACGGTGTGCCTGAGTGCAAAGCACTGCTGAATGATGTAAAATCCGGCAATATAAAAGCGAATTTCCTTGAGGGTATGGGGTGCAGAGGCGGATGTGTCGGCGGACCTAAAATCCTGATAGATAAAGAAAAAGCTAGAAAATATGTAAACGAATACAGTGAAGAGGCGACACACAAAACTCCTGTCGATAATCCATATGTTATTGAGCTTTTAAACAGGCTCGGGTTTGATACAATCGAGAGTCTGATTGTCGGTGAGAATATGTTTACTAGAAAGTTTTGATACTATAAATCAAATGATTTATTTTCTTGGTACAATCTTTTGACCTCTAAAGCAAGTCTCCAAAAACATGCTTCTAGAATAGGGAATGTTTCCCTATGAGTTCCGGTGCGGCTTTTAGCAGTTTTGATATAATCTCATCTCTGCCTTTTTCATCTTCTGCTTCTATTCGTATTGTTATGCTTTCCTCTGTTACTGATTTTCTTACCAAAATCCATCCAAACGGATATTCTACACGAACCCCATCCAAAAAACTCAAATTATAATCCTTTCCCATATCCTTTATTTTATCCAGCAGAGCATCCCTTCTGCTGTATTCCAAATGCAAGCGTATATCCGGAGAGATTAAAGTGTTCCTTATCCTGCCTAGGGTTTTCGAAAAACTCTCCTTCTTTTTTGTTATAATCTCTGCCATCTTTAAAGCGGCATATATACCGTCATCATGTCCGAGTTCTCCAAAGAAATAATGTCCGCTTACTTCACCTGCCAAAACCGATCCGTTCTTCAAAAAAGTGTTTTTTATGAAAGCATGTCCGCTGCGCTCCATAATAGGCTCTCCTCCGAAATCCTCTATTCTCTGCTTTACGATTAAGGAGGATTTTAAATCATATACTACAGATGCAGGCTTGTTTTTTAGATAATGTTCGATGAATATACAGAGGCTTTTCTCTCCGAGTGCGACTTTCCCTTGTTCATCCACAAAGACAACTCTGTCGCCATCACCGTCAAAAGCGATACCAAGGTCTGCTTTTTCCTCTATGACTTTATTCTGCAGCGCCAAAAGGTTTCTATGGTCCGACGGGTTAGCATCCCTGTTGGGAAATGTTCCGTCATATGAACAGAATAGTTCCACAACATCGCTTCCAAACTCTCGAAACATTTTTGGCGCAATAAGCGAAGCGCTGCCGTTTCCGGCATCGATAACGACTTTGAGCGAATTAGCTTCGATTTTATTCTTTACATATTCGATATACTTTTCTTCGATATCAGCCGACTCTTCTCTTCCTCTGCCATTAGAAAAACTTTTGTCCGAAACAGCTTTTTCGATATTTGCAATATCATCCGGAGAAATCGGCATTTCCCCAATCGAAATTTTAAATCCGTTATACTCCGCCGGGTTATGCGAGGCAGTTACCATCACTCCTCCATCAGCTTTCAAAAACTGCTTTGCAAAATAGAATACGGGTGTTGGCATAGTCCCTATATCCACAATATCAGCTCCACTCGCCAAAAGACCTTTTTTCAGCTGCTCTTTTAGCACCGGAGTTGAAACACGAATATCCCCGCAAAGCACGACTTTTTTTTCGAATAGAATAGTACCGACTGCTCTTCCGATATAGTAAGCATCGTCTCTGGAAAGTTCTTTTTCATATATTCCGCGAATATCACATTCTTTATATATACTCAATTTTCTATATACCCCTTGTTTTTGAGCATTTCCTTAAAACCGACATAAAACTCATCATACTTCTTTTTCTTCTCATTCCTGGGTTCAAGAGTTTTTACGATTTTAATCATTCTGTTAGAAGCTTCCTTGACGCTGCTATATCCTTGGCTCAGAGCTCCAATAAGTGCAGCACCCATAGCCGCATCCGTGTGTGACGGCACTTTTAGGCTTTTGCCCAGGACATCTGCACGAATTTGAAGCCACACATCAGATTTGCATGCTCCGCCGGCAGTGAATATTTCATCTCTTACCTCACAGCCTAAGTTCTCAACCACATCATACGAGAGCCTTTCAGTGTATGCCACGCCCTCAAGCAGGGCTGTATAAAGACTTTTCTCATCAAGGTTATCCTTACTTATCGAATATTCTGCATTTTGGTCGATGAACGGGAATCTCTCACCAACACCTGTGAGTGGATATGCGAAAACACCTGTAGGTGAAAGGTCTTTTGCAGCTTCATCCATGCTTTTGAAATCCTCTTTATTAAAAACCTCGATACACCTGCCCCCAACGTTAGAAGCTCCTCCGGGCATCCAAAATCCTTGTGGATGTTTATGGGAATATATTCTCCCCTTATTATCCGTTACAAGGTTGCTGGTGACCCCTTTTAACACCATTGTTGTTCCAATGATAGTCGCCCAGTCCCCGGGTTCTGCTGCTCCTGATGAAAGTGCTGATGTGTAGCCATCTGTTGCTCCAGCGACAACCTTTGTCTCGATACTCATTCCCGTTTCTCTTGCTGCTTCAATGCTTATCTTTGCAATTACGCTGCCGGGCGGTCTTACTTCCGGCAAACTCTCTCTTTCAATCCCGAGTTTGGATATAAACTCAGGCCATGTTTCATCGACAAGATCATACCCTGTTTTCAAGGCGTTTGAATAATCACTCACGCCGTACTCTCCGCAAAGCTTCCCCACTATATAATCCGTCTGGTGGACAAACATGTGAGTTTTTTCGAATATATCGGGTCTATTTCTCTCTATCCACAAGATCTTCGGCAAAGCAAAGGATGAATTAAAGGCGTATCCCACTTTCTTCTCAAAATCCCGTGTGAGTACTCTTATCTCATCCGCTTCTTTATGTGCTCTCCTGTCATTATACATCAGTGCATTACAAAGAGGTCTTTTTTCACGGTCAATCGCTAACACCGTACCGGATGTTCCGTCCACACATATGGTTTTTACTTCATCGGCAGAAATTCCTTTTTTCCTTAAATCATCCGAGATAAACATAAGCGTATCACGAGCAGCGGTCCACCAATCCTCAGCTTTCTGCTCTCTAAACGATTCTTCAACTGAAACATCCAAGGCTTTAAACCCTACACTCTTTGATGATATAACTTTACCGTCTAAATCACAAGCTATTGCCCTTGCGCCTTGTGTCCCTATATCCAACCCTATTATAATCATCTTTTATCCTTTTAAATCCTTATTTTCTTTTTTTCTCTACAGCCCTTTTAATGCTTCCTTCGATCGCAAAGGGAGCCCAAAACACCAAGAATACGATAACTGCAAGGATAGCCATACCAATTATATACATCGGTGCAGGGCCGAATATATCTACCAGAATATCGATAGCGGAGCCTCCGGTCGGCGGATAGCTTAGGAACATGTAGTTCCCCGGTTCATACGGAGGTATATTCACAATCAGTTTATTGATAATATATATCACTCCGACCATTCCAAGGCTTATCAGCATTACTATCGGCAGTTCCTTCAGCTTCGGGCGAAGTCCATCAATAAAAGTCACAAGCAACAGTCCGATAACTATCATTCCATGCTTTAGGAAGAAGTTGAAAAAGTAAAAACTCGGAAAGGCGTATCCGCCCATCTCAGGCGTGAGCAATGCCATAACTGCACCACCGAGACCCCAGATAAACATCATATTGTAGAGTTTGTTTCTGCCTTTCGAGCTTACCATAAACAGAAGTACCGGAGCCAGAAACCCTGATATGTCACACATATGGAGTATCATATCATAACTTCCTCTAAATACTCCTTTGTTAAGCATCCAAATTTTCAGTATTATATCACACAGTATTATGCTGGCTGATGCGATAGTAAAAAGAGTTATTCTTGTTTTCTCAGTGGGATGTTTTTTATAGACAAGCATCATAGCGGCGAAAATCAAACACAGTACAACGAGTGCTGCAATATGATCGAATGAAAACATCTCGAAAGCCTTTGATATTGTTCCGTCTTTGACTGTAATATCCACTGTATCAATAATCATTTCCTCAGCGTCAGTTATGATTTTAACGCTTATTCTATAGTCCCCATCCTCTGGAACAGAAACGGCATTCTTGAAGGTCGAAAGCGTTAACAGCGTTTCTCCATCATACACTATCTTCTCCCGCTCAATCGGAATGCTGTATTCGGAAGGCTCAAATAAAAGCTCAGCGGACTTTATCTCCTCTTTACTATAAACGCTCCCATTTACCTTAAAATCCTGCCCAACTACAGCTCCACTGTCGGGATAATATATTGTAGCACCTCTCTCCCACGTGTTGTCCTTCGCAGGAACAAGTGCACCTACCAGGCACATTATCAGCATGGCTGCCAAATATACAAAAAAGATACCCTTAACAGCCTTCATCGTTTTATTCCCCATCTTAACCCTCCGAAAAAATATTTACCCCATTATATCAAATTCTGCCTTGTTTATGTGTACAATTTGTTTCCTGCGATTTTTTTGTATGGTATAATATAAAAGCTTCCAATGTTACTTTCATATTATCAATAAAAGGAGTTTTTTTATGGGTTACTATATAGATCTAAATAAGATTTCGCTTGACGATTATAAGAGGATGCTTATAACAAGATATCTTATACCCAGTCAAACGATTTTACGTGAGAACATCGAAAATAATTTCAAAACGATAAAAAACGCCGGCTTTTTGGATATGGGGGCTTTGAAAGATGCCTTGAAAACTAAGAAGAAAGCTGAAGATTTTTCGAAGGAACTCGGGATACCTGAAAAGTACTGTGTCGTCCTCAGAAGAGAGCTGAACAGCCACCATTCCCCTGCACGATTGATTTCAGACTATCCGACTATAGACGAAGAAATAAAATCCCGATTGTCCGAAATGGATATTATAAATTCCAGACAGCTTTTTGATTATATTATTTCAAAAGGCGGCATTGACGATTTTGCCGAAAGTCTCGGCATCGAAAAGCAGAAGGCAATGCATATTGCAAAGCTTATGGATGTGACCAGGCTGCGATACGTAAGTCCGCTTTTTGCGACTCTGCTGGTACATTCAAAATATGACACTATAGAAAAAATCAAAACCGCTGAAGCGGAAGCGATGTACGATGTGCTGATTCAGCTCAACAAGGCAAACAGATTCTTTAAAGGCAATATCGGAAAGAACGATACCCTCTTCTTAATCCAAGACACTGAGCATGTATCGTGC
>Ga0180436_10004262_pt1 | contig 12899 bp, 10 predicted proteins | sample SS_ome_2_FD_132434 | JGI IMG/M metagenome (GOLD analysis project Ga0180436, IMG submission 132434) | Hypersaline lake sediment archaeal communities from the Salton Sea, California, USA - SS_3_S_2 metaG | ecosystem: Environmental > Aquatic > Non-marine Saline and Alkaline > Hypersaline >...
CAGGTTGCCTAAAACCAGGGCCAGGGCCAGCAGCAGGGTATCCCAGTGCCCGCCGATAACGGGTACTGGTCTAAGCCACCGCTGTTCCCCAACGGAATCAGTCAACCAGGCGCGGAATATGCCGAGGATTCCCTGGGAGATGTGCCGGGCGGCAGGAATTGTGTTCTGGGTTGCACCGTCCATGGACTCCATCTTTCTATGCGTTCTTTGCGTCGGGGCGAGATTCATTTTTCCCGCTGCGCTATTTCATTAGGTACTTATTGCCGCTTGCGGCGTCGTGACAACCAGTATGCTAACCCCACGAACAGCGGCCCCACCGGTCCCGAGCCAAAGGAAAAATCACGGCTCTGGCTGCGCTGCGGCTGGGGATCCGGCTGGGATGTATCCGGAGTCGCCTTGGGCAGGGGCCGGGCCTGGGGCACATCGGCCTTGGCCAGGGTTACAGGCTGGGCCGGCTGGGGACCCAACTGGGCCAGGGCCTTGTCCCGCAGGGCGGCCAGGCGCTCGTCCCGGGCGGCCTGGGCCTGGCGGTCCCGGGCCATGCGGCTGCGGTTGCGGCGCTCGATCTTCCAGCGCTGGTATTCCGCGTCGTTCTCCAACACCAGAAATGAGGTATATGGGGTGACAATGGAGAACCCTTCACCCAGACGGATGATTTCATCCAGCAGGGCCTGGGAGGATCCTTTGCGGGTGATGGTTTTCTGAATCTCATCCACCCGTTTCAGGGCCCACATGCGCTCGATTTCCGGATTGGCTTCATCCCGGCGGGGAAAGTCCAGGGTCACGCTCTGTTCCAGGGGCGCACCCTGGATATCCCCTTTGAGGGTCACCCGGGCCTGGCCGTCACCTTTATAGCGGCCATAAACCCGGATGGGGGCACCATGGAACAGATTGGGCAGTTGCCGGGGTTCCACATCGTATACCGAAATCCCGCTGAAGGTGAGATCCAGATCCGTGGCCACCGGCCGCATCAGTTTGCGCCTAAAGGCCCGGGCCTGGCGCTTGAGGTTATCACTCCGGGAAATAAAAGCCGCCAGTCCGCCGGAATCCTCGGCCAACTGCCGCAGCAGCGGCCGGTTGACCTCGTTGCCCACGCCGATGCAGAACACCCGCGTATTGGCCGGCCGGGATTGAATCAGGCCCAAAAGTTCCCGGCGCTCCTTCTGTTCGGTCATGCCGTCACTGAGGATGACCACATTCAAAGTACGGTCCGCATCGGCATAGCGATAGGCCCCGGTCATGGCCGGAGCCAGAACCGTGCCCCCCTTGGCGCGCTGGGACTGCATGAACTCCGCGGCCCGGGTTTTGTTGGCCTCATCCCCGGCCGTGAGCCGGCCAAACAGGGTCACCGGCCGCACGTTGAAAGTCATCATCTCAAAGCGGTCCTCGCGGTCCAGTTGGTCGACGAAGGCGCCCACGGAGTTTTTTGAAAGCAGCAGCTTGCCGTCATGGGCCATGCTGCCGGAAATATCGAGGAGAAAAAGGTAATCCATCCCCGTTTCCCGGGCGGAGAGCTCCGGCCCGCTGGTCAGGGTTAGCATGAAAAAGCCGTCCTGCCCATCCTGGCGGGAGGTAACCAGGTCCAGTCCGGTGCGGGGCCGTTCCAGTTGATAGCTCAGCACTACATCCTGATCCAGGCCGCCGCCGCTGGTTTCCAGGCTGGCCTGGCAAAATTCAGGGGTGTGCCGGGCGATTTCAAACTGGTCGGCATGGCTGGGGCTGGTCACATCGGTCAGGGGAATGGCCGATTTGATGCGCACATCCATGGCGAACTTGCCGGCGCTGCGGGCATAGATATCCTCCCGGGTCACCGTGGCCAGAGGATACACATAAGTAGCGCGGTCATGGTCGCTGTCCAGCTCCTGGTAGTAACTGATCTGCACCCGCTGTTCGGCCCCGGCGTTGATGGGGAAAATACGCATCTCAAAAGTTTTGAAATCCACTTGCTCCAGCAGCCCCGGGTCTCGCCGTTTTTGCTTGTAGCTGTTGTAAATCTGCCGGGCGCGCTCTTTTTCCAGGACCTCGCCCACCACCTCCTTACCGTTGATCCACATGCTGAAGTTGGCCACCGAGGCCCCCTTGGGCACCGGGAAGGTGTAAAGGGCCTCCACCTGCCGGTTTTCTGTGTTCAAAAAAACCTGGGTTACCTGGGTCACGGCCACCCGGTTGTTGATGGTTACCCGGACCTCCTGCTCCTTAATTTCAAGCACGCCGCCCAATCCGCCATCGGCAATGAGCAATCCGGCGGCCCGGCTCTCAGCGGGTTTCCCGGCCAGCAGACCCACAACCACCAACCCTATCAGCAGCAACCCGTGCAGTTTATTCCACAGTTCTCCAATCATGGCACATCTCCTTTCGAACAGGGGATTCACTGTCCACTGTGAATCCCGGTTAGGCTGGGCCGGCCCCCAAATAATTTCCGGCCGACAGTTACCCTCTTTATCCCAAGAAGTGTGCCAGGCAACGAGCTAATCAATATTTGTAAATTATATCAGTAAGATATAGCCATTTTCCATGAAGTGATTATTGCCCAAACATTTTCCTTTGTACAAACCAAGAACATGCCATGTTCCCATCATGTACAATTAATGTTCTGTGCGGGTTGGTCGGCAGCGTAATGGCGAGTTATCACCGCCGGGTTTTTGCAGGCAGGTTCCATGACGGTCAAACCCGAATACACAAACCAAAGGCACTAGGCGTCAGCGTACGCAAGATACGCCTTTACAAACCCACCATTTTTTGATCAATTCGAGGTTCCCTAGATCCAGGGATATACACAACCCATAATCCCCAACCACCCTTTTGAGCGGTTGTCACAAATATTTTCCGGTGCCTTGGCCCTTGCTGGCAGCGGATTATTTAATCAATGGAAATGATAACCTGACAACCGGAAGTGAGCGAAGAGCCATGAATGACGAGCATGCCCCCATGCCCCAAGAGCCCCAGGCCCAGGAACCGGATAACAAGGAACCGGATTTGCAGGAACCGGATACACGGCAACCGGCGGATCAGGAACCCGAAGAAGAAGAAAACTTCGCTGAACTGCTGGAATCCTATTCCAGCGGGATGAGCGACGATATCCGTGTGGGCGAAAAGGTACGCGTGACCATCATCTCCATCGGCGACAATGCTGCCTTCGTCAATGCCGGTACCAAGGCCGACGGGGTCGTGGAGCTGGAAGAACTGAAGGATGAGGAAGGTAACCTCAACTACGCCGTGGGGGACGAACTGGAGCTTTTCGTGGTCGCCGCCGACGAAAGCGAAATCCGTCTCTCGCGGGCTATTTCCGGAATCGGCGGACTGACCATGCTCCAGGAAGCCTATGACAATAAAATTCCGGTGGAGGGCAAGGTGATCCAGACCATCAAGGGCGGTTTCCAGGTGGAGGTGCTCAAACGGCGGGCCTTCTGCCCCATCAGCCAGATGGACATTCAATATGTGGAAAATGCGGAGGCCTATGTGGGCCAAACCTACGAGTTCCGGATCAAGACCCTGGCCGAAAGCGGCCGCAACATCGTCCTCTCCCGGCGGGTGCTGCTGGAGGCCGAGCAGCAAAAGGTACGGGAGGAGTTCCTGAAGACTCTGGAGCTGGACCAGGTCCACACCGGCCGGGTTACCCGTCTGATGCCCTTTGGCGCCTTTGTTGAATTGGCCTCCGGCGTGGAGGGGCTGGTGCACATTTCCGAGTTGAGCTGGTCCCGGCTGGAAAAAACCGAGGATGCCGTTTCCCCCGGCGATCGCATTGATGTCAAAGTGTTGCGTATTGAGGGCGCGGGCAAACAAATGAAAATCGCCCTCTCCGCCAAACAGGTGGGCGGCAATCCCTGGGATCGGGTGGGCGAGGAATTCCAGGCAGGTCAGAAGGTGACCGGCAAGGTAACCCGCAGCGCCCCCTTCGGTGTCTTTGTGGAGATCCGTCCCGGAGTCGAGGGATTGGTGCATATCAGTGAAATGAGCTACACCAAACGGGTCAACGACCCGGAAGAGATTGTGCAGCCCGGCCAGACTGTGGCGATCATGATCAAGGATATCGATCTGGCCAAGCGGCGCATCAGTTTGAGTATTCGTGATGCCGAAGGCGACCCCTGGCTGGATGTTGCCGAGAAATTCACCGTGGGCCAGCCGGTGAAGGGCACGGTGGAGCACAGCGCCCAGTTCGGCCTGTTCATTACCCTGGCTCCCGGAATTGTCGGCCTCCTGCCCAAATCGGTTATCAAGCAAAATCCCCAGTCAGGGCGGATCGAAGCCCTGAAACCCGGTGATGCCGTCAAGATTGTTATCGCCGGGATAAACGCCCCGGAGCGTAAAATCTCCCTGAGCCTGGGTGAAGGCGACGATGAGCGCAATTGGCGGGAATATTCCGGCGGCACCCAATCCGCGCGCGACTCCTCGCCCATGGGGGATCTGGGCGAAAAACTGGCAGCTGCATTGAAAAAAGGCAACAAGGAGGATTCATGACCAGAGGCGTTATACTAGCAATCATCATCGGGTTGGCCATGGTTCAACCCGTAGCGGCCCAGATTGAAGTTGAAGGTTTCATGTGGCTGGTGACGCCTGAAGGCGAGGCCGCCCTGGGCCTGGATGGTGTGACCGGTACCTCGGTGGACCTGGAAACGGATTTCGGCTACACAGATGCGGAGATCGCCCCCGGTGCCCGGGTGCTTCTCGGCGATACCCACCAGCTCGGCTTTGCCGCTTTCAAGTTCGGCGCCTCGGCAGACAGCACGATTGAAAAGGAGATCAGCTTTGGTGACAACCTGTTCCAAATCAACGAAGCGGTATCCAGCTCTTTTGATCTCACCGTCCTGCAAGTCTACTACCGGCTCAACCTGGGACCCGATGCATTCCACGGCGGCCTGCTGGCCGGAGGTGAATACATCGGCATTGAAGCCGAGGCCAGCTCCCCCCGTTTGGGAAGCGCTTCAGTGGACGCAAACGCCGGCATGTTTCTCGTGGGCGCCTTTGCCGAGAGTGAGCTGTTGCCCTTTTTGAAGCTGCGCGCCTCAGGCATGGGCGGCGCCTTTGAAATCAGCGATATTGAAGCCGATTATCTCGACCTGGAGATTGCCGTACTGGCCCAATTCCCGCCCGGCATACAAATTGGCGCCGGTTACCGCTATATCGACGTCAGCGCCAAAGACAAGGACCACCCCCTGGATATCGACCTGAGCTTCAAGGGCCCGGCCGTTTTCGCCGGGTTCGCCTGGTAATAAATCTTCGCCGGACTTTTAGGCAACCCGCGCAGTTGATTGCATCCCGGGCAAATAACGTGGTTCGCTATTGATGATTCATTAAATAAGGATCGATTTCGCCATGGGACGGACGTTTACCCATCTGGACTGGAGCGGCAGATGCTTGCTGACGGCCATGCTCTGCCTGGGATTTATCCTGGCCGCCGGTATCCCGGCCCAGGCCCAGGTGGAGACAGGTACCTCCGCAGCGCCCCGGATATCCGGAAAAATAATCAGCGGCCTTAGGGTCATTCCACTTTCCCGGGCGGAAGCCCCTTTTGAGCTTACCGTCTATCGCGGCGACTACATTGTGTTCATGCTGTCCGGCTACCAACCCGATGCCCTGCTCACCATTCCCCGCTTGAACATTCGGCAGATCCTGGGTGCAGACGTCCGTCCGCCCCCTTATTTCAAAATGAAAACCCCGGGTGTATTCACGTTCACCCTGGCCGAAACCCAAGGCCGCATCCGGGTCCTGGACTACCACCACCGCAGCTACCATGAAGTCAGCGCAGCCCAGGCCGCTGAATTGATCTCCCGGAACACCCCGTTGATCCTGGACGTGCGCACTCCCCGGGAATTTAAAAAAGGCCACCTTGCCGACGCCAAACTGCTGCCGGTGCAGGAGCTGCAGCAACGCGTCGGTGAGTTGAGCGGGTATAAAGACCAGGATATATTAATCTACTGCGCCACCGGTAACCGCAGTACCGTAGCCTCCAAAATTCTGGCGGATCAGGGCTTTACCAAGATCTACAACCTGCGCGGCGGCATCCGCGAATGGCTTCTGGACAAGCGGCCCTTAGCGGGTCAGTAGCGAAGGGCAGCATTGTTTCAATCTCCGGTGAAGGGAGGCCAGCACGGCCTTGGGCCCCCACTGGCGGATGGGTGCCGCCCTGTTTTCCCCTTTATGGTCACCGTCCCGCAGCCGGCTTTTTCCAGCCGTTTCTGCGGATAACGAGCGGGCATCCCCTTTCCTTGCCTCCATTTCAACCCGGATAAACTCACGCCGCAGATCACGATGGGCTAAAAACAGATACAGGCGTTGTTCCTCATCGGCCTCCCGGTATTGATGGATGATTTGCCGGTTGGATTCCATGGTTGACCTCCTGTGGCCCGGTTCATTGGTTGACCGAGCAATTTTTTACCGGTTGACAGCTTTAGCCGGTAAATTCAGACCCCTGAACTATACGAACGTTCGTGCTAAATATTGGTAATAAAATCATTCCGTTGAGGTAAAAATTTGCCTATTTCAAATTCAAGCCGCCTAGACCCAAGGGACGGCTAGCGATAGGCATCCAGAAGCTTCTCCAGGGCTGCCGTCTGCCGGGCCTGGGTTTCACGGTCCTGCAACAATTTGTTGTAGTAATGGTGCCCCAACAACAGGGAGTACAGTTCATAGGCGAACTGCTCGCAATCGGCATCCTGGCGAAAGGCGCCCTTGCGCCGGGCGGATTCCCCCAGGCGCTGCAAACAACCCACCCAATCGGCTTGCTGGTTGATCAGGAAATCCCGCACTTTTCCGGGTCGGTTCTTGAAGTCATTGCCGGCCGAGGAAAAAATGCATCCATCGGTCAGGTCCTCGGTCCAATGGATCCAATTTCCCGCCATGGCCCGAATCCGCTCCAGACCGCCTTCCACAACAAGGGCCGGGACCAGGACGTTTTCGGCGAAAACCTCCCCGGCATAACGCAGGATGGCGACCTGAAGATTCTCCTTGGACTGGAAATGGGCAAACAGGCCGCTTTTGGACAAGCCCGTAGCTTTGGCCAGACTGCCGATGGTAACGCTTTCCAGCCCTAGACGGCTGGCCATCTTCAGCCCGGCCTTGAGAATCACCAGTTTTGTGTCGGCACCTTTATTCATGATACTAAAATAAGAACGATCGTTCGTTCTTGTCAAGCAAAATCGTACCTGAAAGAGATGATCGTCGGAAACATCCCCAACCGGCATACGCTATTCCGGCTGTAACAGCAGCCCGCCCAAGTTGTGATTGCCATCATTGAAAACGGGGCAGCGTCAACCTGGCCCGGACCCCCTTGGATCCGCGATTGGCAATATCGATGGCGCCCCCGTGCAATTCGGCAATTTCACGTACAAAATTTAGTCCCAGGCCGGTGCTCTTGGCACCGCCGGCCGGCCGCCGCAGCGAGTAGAATTTATCAAAAATCCTGGGCAGGGCATACTCAGGAATCCCGGGGCCCTCGTCCAGGACTTCTAACTCCAGCATATCATCAATGGTTCGGGAGTTGAGGATCAAGCGCCCTTTTTCCGGGCTGAATTCAACGGCATTTTGGACCAGGTTGGTTACCGCCTGGTGGAGCAGAAAGCCATCGCCGCGGACACACAGCTCATGGGCCAGATGCACCTCGACCATGAGCTGGCTCTGGGCAATGCGGGTTTGCATTCCCTCCAGAACCGTGTTGACCAGGGCCGGCAAGGCCACCCGTTCCCGTTTTTGCAGCATCTTCCGGCTCTCCAGGGAGGCCAGGGCCAGCATGCGGTCCACAATATGGCGCACGCGGTCGGTTTCAGCCGTGATATTGTGCAAAAAGCGTTGCCGCTGACTGTCGGACATACCCTTTTCCCCCATGAGTTCGGCTGCGCCGCGAATGGCCGAAAGGGGGCTTTTCAACTCATGGGTCAGATTCTGGACATAATGCTCTACATACTTCTTGCCCTCCAGTGCAGCCTGCATGCGCTCAAAGGCCCGTCCCAGGTCACCGATCTCGGTTTTATCCAAACGGGGGAAGGGCATCCGGCGGCCCTGGCCCACGGCTTCGGCATAACGGGTCAGCCGGCCCATGGGCCGTGTCCACCAGAAGGTCAGCAACAGGCCCGCCAGCATGGCCCCCAGGCCCGACACCAGCCCTACCCGGGTGATATGGGGTTTGGCTTCCTCAAGGAAGTTGTTGATGTTGGTGGTGGGTTTAGCCACGGTGAGAACACCCACCACAGTATTGTCCACCCGGATGGGCGCCGCCACATAAAGTACGGAGGAGAGGGGCTCGGCAGGATCCTTCTGGGTGGTGCGGGCGCCGTACTCTCCTTCAAGGGCCAGCTTGACATCCCGCCAGCGGGAATAATCTTCGCCGATGCGCCGGGGATCTTCGGAATCATATATCACCCGGCCGGCTGTATCGGTGACATAAATCTGCATGTCCACCCGTTCTTTTTCCAGGTTATAGATGCGGGCGCCGAGCGAGCGGCCGTGGGCCTTGTCCAAGGCCCGTCCCCAGGCAGCAAAGTCCGGAGGGTCCGTTTCCGGGGACTGAAGATGGCTGTCAGGGGATTTGAACTCCCGGGCGGCCAGTTCCGCCAGAATATTGGCCTGGTCCGCCAGGGGATCCTCGACCCCCTCCAGATAACGGGTGCGCAGGGTATCCAGGGCATAGTTGATGGGATAATGGAATGCCAGGGCCAGGATCAGCAGAAAACCAAAAAAAATGCGGATGCCGAGTTTCATAGGTCTTCCTTGAGGGCGTATCCCAACCCCCGATGGGTAACAATGGGGTCCAGGTCCGGGCGCAGGGTCTTGAGCTTGGCCCGCAGATTTTTGATGTGAGCGTCCACTGTGCGATCCATGCTCGCTTCCGGTGCGTCCCAGACCAGTTCCATGAGTTTCTCCCGGGAAAAGACCTGGCCGGGCCGGGCGATGAAAGTGGCCAGCAGATCGAATTCATAGCGGGAGAGATCCAATGCATGACCGAAAAATAAAATCCGCCGCTTGGCCCGATCCACACGGAAGGCGGCAGTTTCGGGCGGCGGTCCGGTCAGAGTGGGCCGCCTGCGCAAAACAGCCTTGACCCGGGCAGTGAGTTCCCGCGGGCTGAAGGGTTTGGTAATATAATCGTCGGCGCCGATCTCCAGCCCCACCACGCGGTCGATCTCATGGTCCCGGGCAGTTAAGAAAATAATGGGGGTGTCATGCGCGGCCCTGATTTTCTTGCACAGCTCCATCCCGTTGATATCCGGCAGGCCGATATCCAGGATAATCAGGGCGACGGGCTCCCGCTGCAACATGGACATCACCGGCCCGCCCTCCACCAGGCAGGTGGTAACGAACCCTTCAGTCTCCAGCGCATACTGGATAGTTTCGGCAATGGTGGTTTCGTCTTCGACAATGAGTATGTTACCAGGCATGGATCCTCCCCCGGGGGTTCGCCAGGCAGTGGGTTGCCGGCCGGCATTAATCCGATCATCCCCCAAAGTTCCGTCTAGGACACTTAGCGGGATGCGAGTATGCTTTGTAGCAAATTGAGGCCGCCCCAGACAAACAGGCACCCCGCGGCTACAGTCATGCCGTGCATGGCAAACCCGGACTCCAGGCCTGTTTTTAAAGCGCGCACCAGGGGAATGCCCAAAGCAACGGCCAGGTACACCGCCGGAGGAATCCATAGCCAGCCCCGGCCAGCGACCCGGCGGTGACCGTTACCCCAGCCTGCCTGGTCAGCGGATCGCCGCGGACACAGCCGCCGCCAGGCCCGGATGGCCGCCCAAAGCCCGCAAAGGTAGGTGATGACCCCGGCCCAGCGATGCTGCTGAGCGGCATCCAGGCCAGCAATTCCGTCCAGCTCAGGACCCTCCAGCGCCAGGATGATACGCAGGGCATTAACGATAATCGCCGCGCCGTAGGCACTGCCATGGGCGGCGGCCCACCAGAAAAGGGTGTGGCGGCCGGGCCGTTCCCGGAGGGTGACCAGGCACAGGGCCAGGGCCAGGATGACCAGGAAATTAATCCCGGCGCACGGGGGTGCGATGACAAAGGCCCGGGAACGGTTGATCCACCCCGCACCGCTTTCGAATTCAAATTCCACCCCGCTGGCAAGACTGACCAACCGGGCTGTGGGCGCCAGCATCCAGGCCAGCTCCCCGGGGCCGGCCTGGCGATAGTGCAGCTTCAACCCCAGGGCCACAACCAGACCGGCCAGCAGGAATATCAGGGACCTGGGCAGGCTTTGTTTGCGGACCGCCCGCAGGCCCCATAGGCCTGTTTCCAGCCCCTTACGGGAACTGCGTCCACTGATGTCCATTACATGCCGCTCCCCATCCGTCTCCTGGTAATCACCCAGGAGAGTCCCGCCAACAGGGACAATACCACGGCCATGAGCAGCAGGTCCGGTTCGGTACCCGCCACCAGGGGGCCCCCCACGGCCAGCCTGGAGACCCCCAGGGGCAGCGGCAGGGGCTGATCCACATCCCTGGCGGCCCCTTGCAGGGGACGGGGGGTTTCCAGAACCGCCACAAAGGAAGTATAGGCTGTGAGCAGATTATATTTGAGCCCCAGTTGAACGATGTTGTCCCGGTTCCCGGCATGCTCACGCCGGGGGGCGTAGTCGCTCAGTTCCATGAGCCGTTCCCGGGCCCAGAGTGTGGGCAAGGCCGAGTGGTCCGGCCGGGGGCTGTAATCTCCCACCCGCAGGGTCCGTTCAAATACACCGCTGCCGTTGGTGCCGCGGATATGGATGGCGCCCTGGGGCGCACCCCGCCACTTGCCCATCACCACCAGCGGGCGGGCGGCCGTCAAATCCGGAATTCTGGCCGGGCTGACGGCGTAGGCCTCAAATTCGTCGAAGTCGACCTGGATACCGGTCAACACCGGCTGACTGATATACTTAAGAAAGCTTTGGGCCACCTGAAATGCCTCACCGTGCTTGGTGGCGATAAAGGGCTCACCGCGGCCGGCCCGGGCTACGCCTTCGATGAGATAGCGGTTGACACTGCTGCCGATGCCGAAGCTGAAGATGTTGGCCTGATCCAAATGATCGCGGATATAGTCGAAAACTTCCCGTTCCGCCGAAATATAACCATCGCTGATCAATACCACGGACCGGGACACATTTTCTGCGGCGGGCAGGGCCAGGGATTTTTTCAGGGCCGCCAACAACTCCGTGCCGCCCCCGCCCTGCTGGCGGTCAATGAGGTCCCGGGCTTTTTGCAGGCTGATCTCGTCCGCCGGCAGGGAGCGCGGCGCCAGGACCCGGGAGTCCCCGGCAAACAGAACCACATTGAAGCGGTCCCGGGAATTCAATCCCGCCAATAACTTCTCCAGTAGGGTTTTGGCCACCTTCAGGGGAAACCCGTGCATGGAGCCCGAGACGTCCACCACAAAAATATACTCCCGGGCCGGGATGCTATCCGTTGCCACCTGTGTGGGAGGCTGCACCATGAGCATGAAAAAATTCTCCTCAGGACCCTGGTGCAGCATGAGTCCGTCGGCGATGGCTTGGCCGGTAAGTCGGTAGCGCAAAATAAAGTCGCGTTCCCCCTGCTTGCCGGCCCCGGGCCCCTTTGCCAGAAGGATACGTGCCGTGGCCGGATCAACCCACTGGGTTTCGATTTCGTGGGAGGGGGAGCTCACAGCCTCCAGAGGCACTCCGCCGGCCAACCGCAACGCCAAATCAAAGGTACTTTGCAGCGGTGCTCCGCTGGCATGATAGGGGCTGGGGATCCAATGCGTGGCGGGGGGGCTGCCGGCCTCTGACCCCCCGCGGCTGTAGCGCGGCCCCACCACCGTGGGGAAAACGAATTCGTAGATGCTTTCCTCCAGGGTCAGGCGTTCCGAATAGACCAGTTCCACCTCCACCTGGTCACCGGGAAGGATATTGGCCACCTCCATCTGCATGACATTGGGACGCTGCTGGGTCAGCAGGCCGGCGCTTTTCCCTTTCTTTTTGGCGGTTTCAAACTTACGGCGCGCCTTTTGACGCTCCTCGATATGGGCTATTACGCGGGCTTCACCGATGGTGATGGTCAGCCCATGGACCGCCGCCCGGGTACCGGCCGGAAATACATACCGCGCATTGAGCGCGGTTTGCCCCTGGTTGGCGTAAGTCTGCCGCACGGTTACCCGGGCGATCACGCCGTTGATGGCGACCGCGGCCCGTGTTGCCTTTAATGGAAATCGGTCCAGAGCGGCTTGGGAATCATCGGCGCCGAGCACTTCGAAATAGGGTGCCTGGGTAGCGGGTTCATTTTCCGCGGCTCCAGGTGTCTGCACAAAAACCAAACATAAAAGCGTCAATCCCATCGTGACAATCATCGTTTTCCAAGCCATGGATACCTCCCGGGCTGCGGCATTGAAGTGAATGCAGGAATAAGAAACTGCACTGTTATTTCAGGAGGCATTCTGGCAGATGAGATTGAAGGGAAGATGAAATGGAGATGAAAACGGTATGAAATTTCAATGATGCGGGGTTGCGCCGGCCCCAAAAAACCCCCCGCCAGCAAAGCGAACTGGCAGGAGTTGCCGAAAGGTAGGGTGTGTCGATCTTGGTGTAAAGAGAGCCTGCTTCTAAGTGCTCCTATCAGATATCTTTTGACCGTGAACGGCGCCGGACAGCAAACGCTCCCAATAAACCGGTGCCCAGCAGCAAGGCCGTGGCCGGCTCCGGCACAGGGGCGGAAACCGGGCCAGGAGCGATACCGGGAGCACCGGGGTAGCTGCGGCCATAGGCATAAACCGCGGAAAAATCCAGAAAACCGAAATCGTTATACAAGACACCATCGCGATAGAATTGAGGCCGCTTGAAAGACAATTCAAAATCCGGCTGCTCGAGGAAGGTTACATAGGGGGTTAAATCAAAAAAATTCAGGGTATAGCTGTTCTCAAGCTCACTGGTCTGAAAACTGTCCACATCACGGCCGTTGATCTGCAACACAGGCGCCTCG
>Ga0180436_10004263_pt1 | contig 12899 bp, 21 predicted proteins | sample SS_ome_2_FD_132434 | JGI IMG/M metagenome (GOLD analysis project Ga0180436, IMG submission 132434) | Hypersaline lake sediment archaeal communities from the Salton Sea, California, USA - SS_3_S_2 metaG | ecosystem: Environmental > Aquatic > Non-marine Saline and Alkaline > Hypersaline >...
CTGCTCGAGCCGGTCATGGCGGTGAGCGTCGATGTGCCCGACGAATACCAGGGCGATATCATCGGGGATCTGAACCGTCGTCGTGGGCGCATCGCACACATCGATTCGCGCGCCGGAATCAGCCAGGTCAAGGCCGAGGTTCCGATGGCCGAGATGTTCGGTTACGCCACCGACATGAGGAGCCTCTCGAAAGGTCGGGCCAGTTTTTCTCTCGAGCCGCTGCGCTTCGACGAGGTTCCCCAGGCCATCGTGACGCGAATGACGGAGCAGTATGTGTGACGAGAGGATTTTCCCAGGAGAAACGCGCAAGATTTAAACGGAGACACAACATGCAGGGACAAAGTATCAGGATTCGGTTGAGGGCCTATGATTCCCGGCTGCTCGACAAGTCGGCGGTCGATATCGTCGAGACGGCGAAGCGGACCGGTGCGCGCGTTTCGGGTCCGATTCCTCTCCCGACGCGGATCGAGAAGTTCAGCGTGAACCGCTCACCCCATGTGAACAAGAAGTCGGCGGAGCAGTTCGAAGTGAGGACGCACAAGCGGCTGCTCGACATTGTCGAGCCTACGGCGAGGACCGTGGACGAGTTGAAGAAGTTGAACCTGCCCGCCGGGGTGGACATCACCATCAAGATCTAGTGCTGCCGCAGGAAACGGATCGAGCGACCAACCGGAAAGGAACAGAGTCATGAGTATCGGAGTGATTGGAAAGAAAGTGGGCATGACCCGCGTTTTCGACGAGGACGGACGGGCCATCGCCGTGACCGTGATCGACGTGAGCGACAATGTTTTCATCCAGAAGAAGACTCAGGAAAAGGATGGTTACACGGCCGTCCAGGTGGGTTACGACGACCAGAAAGAGGGGCGCTTCAACCAGCCCGCACTCGGTCACGTCAAGGCGCACGGTGCCGGCGCGAAGAAGAAGGTGCTCGAATTCCGCCTCGAGGACGACGAGCAGCTCCCCGAAATTGACCATCCCGGTGTCGATCTTTTTGAAGAGGGCCAGTGGGTCGACGTGGTCGGCACGACCAAGGGGAAGGGCTTCCAGGGTGTGATGAAACGGTATCACTTCGCCGGTCAGCCCGCTTCGCACGGGCACATGATGCACCGGCGCCCCGGGGGTATCGGCGCGGGCACGGATCCGGGCCGCGTCTGGAAGAACAAGGAAATGCCCGGACGCCACGGCAACTACCGGCGGACCGTCCAGAATCTCAAGGTCGTAGCCAAGCGTCCGGACGACAATGTGCTTCTCATCAGTGGTGCCGTTCCCGGTGCCAAGGGGGGATATGTCGTGGTGCGCCCGGCCGTCAAGAAGGAGGCTCCCGCCCAGGATCTGAAAGCCAAGGAGGGCGGCGAGTAATCAGTTGCACGGATAGAGGCAGGTTTGTCTTAACAACAACGAATTCATTGCGAACATGGCAGCGAAAACGATCAGCATCGATGACGCGAAGAGCGCGAACGTCGCCGTCGTCGAGGAAGAGGGGCGCGGAAACCAGGCCGTGCACGACGTCGTCGTGGCAATGCGGGCCAACCGGCGTTCCGGCACCGCCTGCACGAAGACGCGCGGCGAGGTGGCCGAGTCCGGCAAGAAACCGTTTCGGCAGAAGGGGACGGGCCGCGCTCGGCAGGGAGGAAACGCGAATCCACTCCATCGCGGCGGGGGTGTCGTTTTCGGTCCGCGGCCACGGGATTACTCGAAAAAAGTGACGAAGGGGACGCGCCGGCTTGCGCTCGCCAAGGTCCTGTCCGAACGCATCGCGGCGGGCGATGTCCTTTCGGTCGATTCGTTTGCGATCAGCGACGGAAAGACGCGGAGTTTCGTGTCGGAAGTGCGGAGTATCGCGGGTGAAGAGGCGAAGCGGATCCTCATCGTCGGTGAGGAATTCGACGAGTTGACCCGGAGGGCCGGCCGGAATCACCAGGCCGCTCTTCTCGTCTCGCCGCGCGACGCAAACGTCGAGCAACTTCTGCACTACAGCAAGATCGTGCTCGTGGGCAACGCCCTTGAGATTCTGGCGGAGCGCACCGCTCGTTGAGGTCCCATTCGAACCAGTCCACCGAGATGAAAGATATTTTCCAGGTCATCGAAACCGTGCAACTCAGCGAGAAGGCGACACTCCTGTCTGAGCTGAACAACGAATACGTCTTCAAGGTCGATCGCCGCGCCAACAAGTTGGAGATCAAGCAGGCCGTCGAGAAGCTCTTCGGCAAGAAGGTCGAGGCTGTCCGGACCGCCAATTACCGGGGCAAGAAGAAGCGGGAGCGTCGTGCCGACTACGGCCGCACCAAGCATTGGAAGAAAGCCTACGTCCGTCTCGCAGACGGAGAAATGATCGACTTTGTCTAGGCCGCGTGAAGCGAGCGAATCCCGGAAAGAAACCGATAACCCGATTCGAGACATGCCCTTGAAATCCTACCGACCCATCACCCCGTCGAACCGCTACAAGATGTTGCCGGACTTCGAAGAGGTGACCACGGACAAGCCCGAGAAGAGTCTCTGCCGCCCCCTGAAGAAATCGGGCGGACGAAACAATCGCGGCCGCATCACGTGTCGGCATCGCGGGGGAGGACACAAACGCAAGTACCGCCTGATCGACTTCAAGCGGAACCGCCGGGACGAGGCGGCGAAGGTTTTGACGGTCGAGTACGATCCCAATCGCACCGCCCGCATCGCCCTGATCCAGTATGGCGATGGCCAGAAGTCCTACATTCTCGCGCCGAAAGGCCTCCAGGTCGGTGACGAGGTTTCCGCGGGTGAGAAGGCTCCGGTGAAGCCGGGCTGTGCGCTGCCCCTGTCGAAGATCCCGACGGGAACGACGATTCACAACGTGGAGCTCATCCCCGGCCGTGGTGGGCAGATCGCTCGAAGCGCGGGACAGGGTTGCATGCTTTCCAACCGGGAGGGCAGCTATGCTCTTGTGAAGCTCCCTTCCGGGGAGATCCGCAAGATCCATACCCGGTGCTACGCGACCGTGGGTTCCGTGGGGAACGGCGAGCACATGAATGTCGTCAGTGCCAAGGCGGGACGCACCCGCTGGATGGGCGTTCGCCCCACCGTGCGCGGTATGTGCATGAACCCGGTCGATCACCCGAATGGCGGTGGCGAAGGCAAATCCAAGTCGGGGGGCGGCCGCCAGCACCTCAAGAGCCCGTGGGGACACGTGAAGGGGCAGAAGACCCGCCAGAAATACAAGCCGAGCGATGCTTTCATCGTCGAGCGCCGCAAGACCAAGCGCCGTCGCAAGTAATTTCCACCACGCGAATTTTCAATCGAGATACACCATGGGACGATCCCTCAAAAAAGGACCCTTCGTCGATCAGAAGCTTCTGATCAAGATCGAGGACATGAACGACAGCGGGCAGAAGCGTCCCATCAAGACGTGGTCGCGCCGCTCCATGATCACCCCCGATTTCGTCGGCCACACCTTTCTCGTGCACAACGGTCGAGAGTTTATTTCCGTTTTCGTGACCGAGAACATGGTGGGTCACAAGCTGGGTGAGTTTTCCCCGACGAGGAAGTTCGGCGGGCACAGCGGCCACAATCCGAAGATCAAGGGCTGAAGGATCGCGAATTCCCTCAACTACCTCCTCCGATGAAACATTTTTCGGCACCTTTGACCTATCGCTCGGCCGCTTTCGCGGCAGTGATGGCCTGTGGTGTGCCGGTCGCGGCGCGACACACCGCCGCGGGTGAGGATCTCGCGGTGCGGGAATTGCGGGCCGCCCTCGAGGTGGCGCGGCAAAAGATCGAGTCGGAGCGGAATCGAGCCGACGCGGCCGAGACCGCGCGGCAGGAGTTGGTCAAGAGTCTCGGAGAGGCCGTGCGGGTGAGCGAGGAGCAGGCCATGCTGGCACGCGAGGTGAGGCTCAAGCTCGAAGCATTCGGAGTGGATCTCTTCACCCGCAGCGAGGACAGCATCGAGCAGCGCCTGCTCAAGGCGGTCCGCGACCTGGATATCAGCCAGCAGCAAATCGATTCCCTCGACCGGTCCCTCCACACCCTGGGCGAGGCATTCATGAAATACCTGCAGGAGACCCAGGATGCTCCGCAGGCGGCGCGGGAGGAGGCGCTCGCTGCGATCGAGGCGACGTCGGGTGCGCTCGAGGAAGGTGGGACCCGGAGCGAGGACGGCGTGTCCGGCGCCAGGGTCGTGAGTATCGATTCCGAGATCGGCCTGATCGTGGTCGATGCCGGTCGTGACAAGGGGCTGCGCGTCGGGACCCCGGTCGTCGTGCTTCGCGGAGAACGTCCGGTCTATTCCGCTCTCATCGTCGACGTGCGCGATGCGATCTGCGGCGCCCTGCTGCAGGAACAGGTGGCCGCCGGGGAGACGGTGCAGATCGGTGACCGGATCCGGCTTCTGCCCAATCATTTGAACTGAGGATTTCCAATCAATCGCAAGAGGATCAGCAACATGGACGTGACATCGACATACAAGTTCGCCCGCATTTCGGCGCACAAGGCGCGCCACGTCGCGCGCGAGATCCAGGGACTTCCAGCGTCGGAGGCACTCGACCTGTTGACCTTCACGCAGAAGAAGGCCGCTCGCCTTTTCGGGAAGACCATGAAGACGGCGCTGGCCGATGCGGAAAACAACTTCGAGTTGCCGCTCGAGGGGCTCGTGGTCAAGGAGGCGACCGTGGGCGAGGGACCGACCTTCAAGCGATTCAAGGCACGGGCGCGAGGCTCGGCGGCCCCGATTCACAAGCGGACCAGCCACCTGCGGATCGTCTTGACGGACGAAGTGGCGCCTGCGCCCGAAAAGGAGAACCCGAGAAAGGGCGGCAAAGCGGCGAAGCCCGCAGCCCTGGAGGATGCTTCAGAGGACACCGCGAGCGGTGCGGCCGAAGAAATTGCCGTCCCCGAGGGCGCGAGACTTGACGAATCGCGTGGAATCGTTTATGACTCCGCCCCTTCCGAGCCGGACGACCTGAAAGAGATTGGCGGCGTGGGTCCCAAGTTGGAGGAGAAACTCAACTCCTTCGGGGTCTACCGCTTCGAACAGATCGCCAATTGGACGGACGCCAATGTGGCCGAGTTCGACGAATTGTTGTCGTTCAAGGGGCGGATCGAGCGCGACGAATGGATCGCGAAGGCCAAGGATTTGCACGAGCAGAAGCACGGATAACAACCCCTCCGCCCGGAAGGAACCAGGAAACGAGACATGGGACAGAAAGTACACCCGATCGGATTTCGCCTCGCGGTCACCAAGGACTGGCAGTCGAAGTGGTATGCGCCGCGGCTGGAGTATGCCGACCAACTTCACGAGGATCTTCGCATTCGCCGTTTTCTGGACAGAAGGCTGCAGAAGGGAGCCGTTTCCAAGGTCGTGATCGAGCGGGCGTGGAACAGTGTGCGCGTGACGCTGCACACCTCCCGGCCCGGCCTGATCATCGGAAAGCGCGGCCAGGAGATCGAGGCGATGACGAGCCGGATCACCCGGATGTGCAATGGGGCCCAGGTGAAGATCGATATTTTCGAGATCCGGCAACCGGAGTTGGACGCGAACTGGGTTGCCGCCCAGGTCGCTACCCAGCTGGAGCGCAGGGTGTCATTCCGGCGTGCGATGAAGCGGACGCTACAGACGGCCATTGACTTCGGGGCGGATGGAATCCGGATTCGCTGCGCCGGGCGTCTCGGAGGTGCGGATATCGCGCGGGCCGAGCAGTATCGGGAGGGCAAGGTGCCGCTCCAGACACTGCGGACCCCGATCGATTACGGTTTCGCGGAAGCCGAGACCACCTGGGGTGTCATCGGGGTCAAGGTGTGGATGACGAAGCCCGAAGACGCGGACGAAAAAGCGCAGGGCCAGCAGCGCGGCGGCGGCCGCCGGCGTGATGGCGGCCGCGGAGGGCCTCCCGGCCGTGGTGGTCCGGGGCGGGGTGGTCCCGGTCGTGGAGGGCCAGGTGGTGGCGGTCCCGGTCGCGGTGGACCCGGTGGCGGAGGTCCCGGTCGCGGTGGGCCCGGTGGCGGTCATGGGCATCGCCGGTAATACCCAGTTTCGCAGATAGTGCATTGTAAACACATTCAACCCGATACCTAGAGGAGAGACGTCATGCCGTTGATGCCCAAGAGAGTGAAGTATCGCAAGACCCAGCGGGGGAGCCGTGCCGGGAATGCGCAGCGCGGAACCAAGGTCAGCTTTGGGGAATACGGGCTCCAGTGCCTCGGCCGGGGGTGGATCACCAACCGGCAGATCGAGGCCTGCCGTATCGCGATCAACCGTTACCTGAAGAGGAAGGGCAAGGTCTGGATTCGAATTTTCCCCCACAAGCCAGTCACCGCCCGCCCACCCGAGACCCGGATGGGTAAGGGAAAAGGCCCACTCGACAAGTGGGTCGCCGTGGTTCGCCCGGGGACAATGCTTTTCGAGATCGCCGGTGTTCCGCAGAGTCAGGCCCAGGAAGCCCTTCGACTCGCGGCGAACAAGTTGGGTGTCCGGTGCCGGTTCGTGGTGCGGGGTGATAAGTAGGAGCGACGCAGGAAGGAAGATAGATCATGGCGACAAACGTGAGTCAGTTGCGGGAAATGAGCGTCGATGAACTGGCGACGCGGCGCAGGGAGTTGAAGGAGGAATCCCTCAATCTGCGCGTTCAGAAAGAGAGTGGGCAATTGGAGAATCCCGCCCGCATCAAGCAGTTGCGCCGCGACGTGGCGCGCATCGAGACAATTTTGACCGAGAAGAGGAATAAGGCCCGCACCGCGGAGTCCGCTTGAGGTGCGTGACCGTGTGAGCCGATGTAACCAGCGAGATATCATGAGCGAATCGACTGCGGAAGACGACGTGACCGGGGTGGATACCCCGGAGCCACCTGTGGATCCGAAGCCCGCGGGGGAGACGGGTGAGGAGGTTGGTCACGAGGGCACGGTTACGAAGTCGCGTGTTGGCGTGGTGGTGTCCAACTCGATGGACAAGACCATCGTGGTTAAGGTGACACGTCGTGTGCCGCACCCGCGGTTCAAGAAGATCGTGAAGCGGTCGACGAAGTTTTTTGCCCACGATGAAAAGGGCGAGGCTGTCGTGGGAGACAAAGTGCTCATTGAAGAGACCCGCCCTCGCAGCAAGAGGAAGTGTTGGGAATTGAAAGAGGTACTCTCTCACTAGGGCGGCGACCCGGGAGAGGCGTCCGGTGCGGAAAGCGTGCAGGACGGAGAGGAGTGAACACAGTTTTTTTGTAACCCTGAATTTGTTCGAACGATGATCCAGATGGAATCACAGTTGCAGGTGGCCGACAATACCGGTGCCCGGTCCGCGAAAATGATCGGTGTGATCGGAAAGCGTACCCGCTCGGCCGGTGTGGGGGATGTCATCACGGCTCACATCCGCGAGTCGATCCCCACCGCCAACGTGAAGAAGGGTGACGTCGTCCGCGCCGTCGTGGTACGGACTGCCGCCCCGATTCGCCGGGACGATGGATCGGTGTTGCGCTTCGACGGGAACGCGATCGTGATCATCGACAAGGACAAGAACCCGCGGGGAACGCGCATCTTCGGTCCGATCGCGCGGGAGTTGCGCGAGCAGAATTTCATGAAAATCGTCTCTCTCGCTCCCGAGGTTCTCTGATCGGGAAGAGGAGAAGAGCAGGAAAAGCAACGCGAAGGATTCGGTCATGGCGAAGAAGGCAAAGACTCACGTGAAGAAGAACGACGAGGTGGAGGTGATCTCCGGAAACCACAAGGGAGAGACGGGTCGCATCCTCCAGGTGTATCCCGAGAAGGGGCATGTTCTCGTCGAGGGGGTGCGGCTGATCAAGAAGCACGCCCGCCGCAGCCAGGAGCGGCCCGAGGGAGGGATCATCGAGCGCGAGGGGCCGATTCACATTTCCAACGTCAAGCTGATCAACAAGGCCTAGGCGACCGGACCTGCTGGAGAATCACGCGACCGGGGAATACACCGGGGAATACACCGAGAGTTTACAGAGAATTCACGAAGGAATTACGGATAGTACGGAGGGACAAACATGGAGCCTGCGCTGAAAGCCATCTACAAGGAAAGAGTCTTCCCTGCCCTGCAGGAGAAGTTCTCGTATGCAAACCCCCACCAGGTGCCGACGATCGAGAAGGTGGTGTTGAACTGCGGGTTCGGAAAGGCGGATGACCGCAAGGCCGCGATGGAGGGGGCGATCGAAGACCTGGGCAAGATCACCGGTCAGCGCGCCGTTCCGACCCGGGCGAAGAAGGCGATTTCGAACTTCAAGCTGCGGACTGGTGACATCATCGGAGCGCGTGTCACCCTGCGGGGGCGCCGCATGTGGGAGTTTCTCGACCGTTTTATCAATGTCGCGGCCCCGACGATCCGGGACTTCCGCGGTCTCTCCGCGAAATCATTCGATGGCCGGGGGAACTACACCATCGGGGTTTCCGATCACACCATCTTTCCCGAGATCGAACTGGACAAGGTGACACGAACCGTCGGCTTCGACATGACCGTCGTGACCACGGCATCGACCAACGACGAGGCCCGCGAGTTGCTTGCTCTCCTCGGTATGCCGTTCCGCAAACCTGCAGGTGCCGCCGCCTGAACCTACCATTCACTCCACACTCACCAGCACAATGGCCGTAGTCAGCGATCCCATTTCCGATTTCCTCACCCGCTTCAAGAATGCGACGCGGGCCGACAAGCAGGAATTCAACGCTCCCTACTCCCAAATCAAGGAGGACATCGCCCGTATCCTGACGGAGGAGGGGTATCTCTGGGGCTTCGAGAAGGTGGGTGAGGGTACGCACGTCGAACTCAAGGTGCGGCCTCGCTACACCGAGGGGGTTCCGGCGCTGACCGATCTCAAGCGCGTGAGTCGCCCGGGCCTGCGGCAGTATGTCGGATTTGCCGACATCCCGAAGGTGCTCGGGGGCATGGGTATCGCAATCGTCTCGACTTCGCGCGGTGTGATGGCCGGCCACAAGGCGAGAAAGGAGAAGGTCGGAGGAGAATTGCTGGCGTTGGTGTGGTAGCCTTCGCGCCCACGAAAAGTAACAGTCACGAATCGGAGAAAGAGTCATGTCGCGGATCGGAGTCAAGCAGATCGACCTTCCAGAGAAGGTGTCGGTGAAGGTGGAAGATGGTGCTCGTGTCACGATCGAGGGACCCAAGGGAAAGCTCGATTGGGAGTTGCCCAACGGAATCGAGGTCGAGGATGACGACGGCAAGGTGGAGGTCAAGCGTTCCAGTGACGACCGGAAGCTGCGCGCCATGCACGGAACGTCCCGTGCGCTCATCGCGAACATGATCGAAGGCGTCGCCAAGGGCTTTGTGCGTGAATTGGAAATCCAGGGGGTGGGATTCCGTGCTGCCGTGAAGGGCAAGGTCCTCGATCTGAACCTGGGTTTTTCTCATCCGGTCGAACACCCGATTCCAGAGGGGCTCACGGTCACGGTGGAGGAAAACACGAAGATCAAGGTGGAAGGAATCGACAAGCAACTCGTCGGCCAGTTCGCGGCAGATGTACGGGGGTATTATCCGCCCGAACCCTACAAAGGGAAAGGGATCCGCTACAAGGATGAGTATGTGCGGCGCAAGGCCGGTAAGAGTGTGAAGTAAAATCCGCGTAACAACGGGAAAGGATCAGAAGTGAGGCGATCGTGGTCGCTACCAGAAAACGATGAGTGTCTACGTCAGAAAGTCAGCCCGCGCCAAGGTGCGGCGCCGCATTCGGAAGAAGGTCGAGGGCACCGCGGAGCGTCCGCGGCTCGCCGTGCACTTCTCGAACAAGAACGTCTATGCGCAGCTCATCGACGACGTGGCCGGGAAAACCCTCGTCGCGTCCTCGACGAAAGAGTCCGGCGTCGACAAGGAGGGGGCAAATTGCGAGAGTGCGGCCCGCGTGGGCGAGGTGATCGCCCAGAGAGCGAAGGATGCCGGTATCGGCCAGGTGGTGTTCGATCGCGGAGGGTTTCAGTATCACGGAAAGGTGAAGGCGCTCGCGGACGCGGCACGTGAAGGGGGATTGGAATTCTGATCGGAGGCGATGAGCACTTCCGGGCAAAACAAGCGAAGAGAATCAGCATGAGCGACGAAGCGAAAGAGGACACAGCACCCGATCAGGAAGAGGGCGCCACCGCTGCGGCGGCCGAAGTTGCCGAGGTTTCCGACGGTGCCGGGGAAGAGGCGGCGAAGACCACCGCGGAAGCACTGGCGGAGAACGCCGAGCCGGGCGAAGGTCCCGGCAAGTCTGACAAGTTGAAGCGAGCCGAGGAGATTCTTCGGTCGCGCGAACCGCGGTCGGCTCGTGACGAGGAGGTCGAGGACTTGTTCGAGAAGGTGATCCACATCAATCGCTGTGCCAAAGTGGTCAAGGGAGGGCGCCGCTTCAGCTTCAGCGCCCTCGTTGTCAGCGGCGATCGCAAAGGCAAGGTCGGAATCGGATTCGGCAAGGCCCAGGAGGTAGCCGAGTGCATCAAGAAGGCGAGCGAGGCTTCGAAGAAGGCGATGGTCTCCGTCAAGACCACCGAGAACACGATTCCGCATCCGGTGATCGGAGAACACGGAGGGGGGCGCGTCCTCCTGCGTCCGGCCTCTCCGGGGACCGGGCTCATCGCGGGCGGTGGCGTTCGTGCCGTGGTGGAGGCGGCGGGCGTGAAGGATGTGCTCGCGAAGTCGATGGGATCGAACAATCACGCCAACGTGATCAAGGCGACCCTGGATGCGTTGCGGCAGCTTCGCACCAAGGATGAAATTTATGCCCTCCGCGGCAAGCGAACGGTCGAGCAGAAGGCCCTGTGATCGCGTCCCGCCATCGGAGGAAACACACCGAAAGTTAAGTAGACCATGAATCTGCACGATCTGAAACCGAATCCGGGTGCGAAGCACCGTAAGAAGCGTCTGGGCAAGGGCGAGAGCTCCGGACCTGGGAAGACTTGTGGTCGTGGGCACAAGGGCCAGAGATCTCGGTCGGGTGGATCGATTCGGATCGGCTTCGAGGGTGGCCAGATGCCCATTGCGCGTCAGCTGCCGAAGAAGGGCTTCAACAACGCACGATTCAAGACGCGATTTGCCCTGGTGAATCTGTCGGACCTCGAGGCCAAGTTCTCTGATGGAGACACCGTCGATGAGGGAACGCTGCGTGAGGCGGGACTCGTGAAGGGCGTTTGCGACGGAGTGAAACTGCTGGGAGACGGAGAGATCACCCGGAAACTGACGGTCGCGATTGACAAGGTGACCGCCGGGGCGCGGGAGAAGCTCGAAAAAGCGGGTGGTACTGTGAGCGAAGGCGCTTCCGATTCCGTGGATGAGTCGTCCGAAGACTCTCCGGCCGATGCCTCCGCGTGAGGAAAATCGGGCTTGCGACCGGGGCCTGCCCCCGGTTGATTCCCCGGGCCTGTCCTCCCGGGACCCGCATCAAACCCTGCATCCAACGACTTTTCGATGATTTCCGCATTTGCCAACACGTTCAAGATTCCGGAGCTGCGGTCACGCATCCTCTTCACGCTTCTGATCATCGTCGTCGTGCGATTCGGAGCCGTGATCACTCTGCCGGGAGTCGATGCCAACGTCCTCGAGGACTGGTATCAGCAGGCGCAGGAGCAATCGGACGGGGGACGGGGCATCGCGGCGATGCTCGCCCTCATGAACGTGTTCAGCGGCGGAGGCCTTCAGAACTCCGCCCTTTTCGCGCTCGGGATCATGCCCTACATCAGCGCATCGATCATGATGCAACTGCTCACCGCCGTGGTTCCGCAGCTCAGCAAGCTGCAGCGGGAAGACGGAGGGCGGCAGAAGATCAGTCTGTACACGCGCTATGTCACGATTGTCCTCTGTGTCTTTCAGGGATGGATGCTCGCCAAGTCTCTCGTGACACCGGAGGCGAATCCGTTCCTTCGGAACATCGCCCAGGAATCGACGAGGGAACTCGTGCCCGATGGGGGGCTGGGATTTATCATCAGTACGGTGATTATCATCACGGCGGGGACCATGTTCCTGATGTGGCTCGGTGATCGCATCACCGAACAGGGCGTCGGCAACGGGGTATCCGTAATCATCACGGTCAACATCATCTTCGCCCTGCCGGGAGCCCTGTTCCAGGTCTACCAGACCTATGTCGAGGCGTCGGCCGGTAATCCGCTTCGGCCTTTCCAATTGGTGGCCCTGCTCGCCTTTCTCTTCTTCGTTGTTGCCGCGGTCATATCGATTACGCAGGCGCAGCGCCGCATACCCATCAGCTACGCCAAGCAGGTGCGCGGGGGCAAGATGTACGGGGGGCAGAACCAGCACATGCCGCTCAAGGTCAACTACGCCGGGGTGATGCCGATCATCTTCGCCCAGGCGATCCTGATGTTTCCCTCGCAGATCATCGGCTGGGCGTTTCCGGACAAGGCGTGGGCCCAGAATCTCTCGATGGCGCTGGGGAGCGGCACGGGCATGGCGTATTACGTTCTCACCGGGTTGATGATCTTCTTCTTCAGCTACTTCTGGGTGGCGACGATGTTCAAGCCGAACCAGATCGCCGACGACCTGAAGAAGAATGGTGGCTACATCCCCGGCGTGCGTCCGGGCCGAGCCACCGCGGAATTCCTCGATCGCACGATGGGGCGCCTGACCTTTGCCGGTGCCATCTTTCTCACGATCATCGCGATTCTCCCGCCCATCCTCAGCGCCCTGATGGGCGTTCCGCCGCTGGCGGCGCAGTTCTTCGGGGGGACGGGCCTCCTGATCATGGTTGGTGTGCTGTTGGACATCATGCGTCAGGTGGAGACGCACCTGATCCAGCGCCACTACGACGGGTTCCTGCGGAAGGGAAAGATCCGCGGTCGATTCGACCGACCCGTCGGCAAGGGGATGGCGGCGAGCGGCGGAAAGATGATCTGGTTGCTCGTTTCTGCCGCGATCCTGATCATCGCCGGAATCGTCTATTTCACCATCCGCCAGAATCAGTAGAAACGAGTGAGGGGGCGCTTGGCCGTCC
>Ga0180436_10004264_pt1 | contig 12895 bp, 7 predicted proteins | sample SS_ome_2_FD_132434 | JGI IMG/M metagenome (GOLD analysis project Ga0180436, IMG submission 132434) | Hypersaline lake sediment archaeal communities from the Salton Sea, California, USA - SS_3_S_2 metaG | ecosystem: Environmental > Aquatic > Non-marine Saline and Alkaline > Hypersaline > Sediment...
ACGGCATCGCTCCGGTCCCGATAAGAAACCGGCCGCCGGGCATTCCGTCCTGAATCAACTGCCGTACATGGCTTCGGATTTGATCCTGCGACCATTCCAGTAATTTGATGTCATTGACCACCCCGCAGGTCAGACCCCGCCCCGCAACGATGGCCTTGGCCCCGGCCAGATCGTCCAGGGGACTGATATAGAAGGCTCTGAAATCGGTCTTTTCGATGATGATGTCAATGACTTGATTGAATCGGGACATACCGCAGTAATAAACCATGCCTTGCGCTCCGACTGCTTCAATCTCCTTAATGATCAATGGCAGCGAGTGGTCGGTAAAATATGTTAAAGGCACCGTGTCGGTCGAGCCGAAGGGGTTGGAGTAAACGAGGACGTCGGCACCCAATAGGCGATAGGCCTCCACCTCCCTTACAAAAAAGGTAAAGCATTTTTCCAACAGCAATTCACGAAGGTCGGCCGGGCCGAGAAACAGCAGTTCCATCCAGCGCTCCATTCCCATCAGCATGGCCGGCAGGCTCATGGACGAAGTGATATAGGCGCAAATCGGATAGCGGCCGCCCACCTCTTTTTTCAGCATGTCCAAACACTTTTTCTGCTCCTCGAATACCGGATGCGACGTCAGGTTGTCCGGCACCGGCAAATTTTCTATCTCCCTGAAGTTTTTGATGATAAAGCTTCCGACATTCGGGGGGCCGTCCGTGGCGTAAATGACGTTGTCGCAACCGAACAACTCGGCTTCTCTGCCGACATAGAAAAGGCTCCAGACATTGTCGAATCCGTATTTTTCACGCATTCGGATCTGAGCTTCCGCCACGTGGGCCCCATCTGAAAAATATTCTTTGATGGGCAGTCCCAATTCCTTTGCGCCTTGGTCGATGAGGTTGCAGAAAACGGGTATGCGATCACTCTTTTCCCCATTGATTGCGGCTGCGAGGCGCTCCAATCCCGTGATCATGACCGTCCCTTTTTGAGACAGTTCTTCACGGCCCGGCACGCAGCGATGCCGTTGTCCGCAACGGCATCAGCCCCGACCGATTTGGCTATATCAGGACTGAATCGAAACGGTGCGCCGCCGACGATCAATTTGATTTTTTCTTCGAGGCCCCTTTCCCGCAGTAAACGGCGAACGGCCCTCGGACCGTTCTCGCCCGTGGCCGTGTGGACCATCATCGCGGAAATGCCGATGACAGATGCACCGGCGGCTGACGCTTCGTCAACGAATCTTTCGGGCGGCACATTCACTCCCAGATCAATAGACTCGACCAGGTTGGCCTTCAAGCAACCCATGACGATCCTTTTTCCTAAGGAATGAATGTCTCCATCGGCCGTCCCGATGACGATCATGCCAATGGGTTCCGGCGGCGATTCAATTTTTTCGAGCATGGCGTCGGTCACTTCGCCGGCGATCTGGGCCGTCAGGAAGTGTTGGGCCAGATTCGCATCGTAATCCTCGCTGATCCCCTTTATCATTTGCTGCATCGCCGGGACAACAAGATCAAAAATCACCATTTCAGGGGTTGCCCCTTTTTCAAGGGCGGTCTCCACCACCTGCATGGCTTTTGCCCGATCCGTATCGTAAATTGCCTCGTTGTAGTTATTGACTAGCTCCGTCAGCATTTCTTACTCCTTTGACTTTTGATGGAAATGTTGCTGTTCAATACCAAAACCGGCAGCCCTCAAAAACAAATGCGCAGCAAAGGCATCGGCAAAAAACGTGCTCCGGGCCAGATCGACCGTGCGAACGCGGTCACGTATATCATCGATGAGAAATTGCCGGTGTTCCGCCGTGAGGAGACGCTCGCAGCCTCCCAGTGCTGCATTGCCGGATATGACGAAACGATCGTCGGTCAGGTCGGGCAGCAAACCGACAGCTTTGGCGTTAACGAGACTTAAATGGCGCCCGAACGCACCACAGACATGAATCCGTTCGATGTCACCGGGGTCGATCATTGCCTGATGCAGCACCGTCGAGACGCCGGCAGCGATTGCGGCTTTGGCCCGTTGAAAGACGTCCACATCGATAGGTTTCAACACCATGTCCCGCTTCTTGAATTGAAAGCGGAATCCGCGCATGTGGAACCCGGGGTTGAATTTTCCGGAAGGGCGCAATGCACCGCCTTCCAGCAGCAAAGCGATGGCATCAACAATGCCGGATCCGCATATCCCCTTGGGATCGTCGTTGCCGATGACGTCGCAGGCGAATGTGGACCCGTCGGTTCCCTTTTGTATTCGGGAAATCGCCCCCGGTGCCGCGGGCATGCCGCAGCTGATGCCGCAGCCGTCGAAAGCGGGGCCCCCGGCCGCCGAAGTGACCCATAGTGATTCGCCGTCCCAAAATGCGATTTCGGAATTGGTGCCGAAATCGATTAGAAGGGTGCGCCGCGCATCCCGGCACATGCCGGTGTAAATGATGGCCGCCGGAAGATCCGACCCGATGAAACCAGCAATGGCGGGCACCAGGTGCAGCGATGCCTCGCAGGGGATTCCCATGGCCGATTTCAACCTGTCAGGGCATTGGGGTTGGACGTCGATTTCCCTGGTCCAATTCAAAGGGTTCAGCAGAAGCCCCTGGTTGTTGCCTGCCAGAAGGGTCAGCATCGCGGTGTTGCCAACCACTACGACCGACCCGATTATTCCGTTTTGAAGGTGCCCGTCATTTCGAAGATCTTCGACAAGTTCGGACACGATGCCCGCCATCAGCTGTTTCATCCTGCGTTCGGATCCGGCAGAGCGGGCAGAGGCGTCCAGGCGCTGAAGGATATCGGCCCCGAACCGGTTATGGGGGTTCAGGCATGATTTGCCCGCAAGCCTGACCTGTTTTGCCAAGTCCCAGAGGGCGGCTCGGATATGAGTGGTTCCCAAATCGATGGAAAGACCGTATCGACCGGCCCCTGGAAACTTACCGGTTGCCATGTTCGGGAAGGGCATCAGGGGCAACTCTTGCTCGTCGATTGTTCGCCATTTCGTGATGGATGGAGGCTTGATGATCCGGATCTGCCGGCCATTTTTCGGCTTGACCTGGCAGGCGAGACGAACACCGGCACGGATCTCTTCTTTAACCAGGTGGCGCTTTTCAACGGTGGTCAATGGCGGACCGGGTTCACCCCCGAAAAGGATCCGGCAATTTCCGCATATGCCGAGTCCGCCGCAATGGACCGGCAGCGGTGCCTCTCCCTCGATCAAAACATGGAGAATCGACTTACCTCTCCCAGACAACAGTTTTATCGTGCAGCCGTCGGCCGCGATGTTCGGTACCTGCATCTCATCCCGTTTTTTTCGATTTCCATGGGGCACCATTAACCTTGATTTTCAGGTTGGACTCATCCAGCACCTTTCTGACCATTGTGGCCATCTCCGATTTAATAATCGGTTTCATCAGAAAACCTTTTGCCCCGACGCTCTCAGCCTTCCCCTGATCAAATCCTTCACTGTACCCGGTGCATATGATGATGGGGATGTCCGGCCGGATTGTAATCAAGTTGCGGGCCAACCGGTCGCCGGTCATATGCGGCATGTTCATGTCGGAGACAACCAAGTCAAAGGCGAATGGCGTGGCCGTAAATATTTTTAAAGCCTCAAGACCGTTATTCAGTTCTGTAACCCGGTAACCGAGGCGTTCCAGCATTTGTTTTTCCACCTTTAGGATTGCTTCTTCATCATCAACCAACAGGATCCTTTCAGAACCGGTCGGGGAGGTTTTCAGCGTCTCCGTGGATAACGGCTTAGTGTTCTTTTCCATCAATGGGAAATAAACCTTGAACGTCGTCCCGACCCCGACCTGACTGTCGACCTTTATTCTCCCTCCATATTCCTTAATGATGCCATAAACAACCGCCAGCCCCAGTCCCGTCCCTTTTCCCTGCTCCTTGGTGGTAAAATAGGGTTCGAATATTTTATTCAGAGCTTCAGGGTCAATACCTTCTCCGGTATCGGAAACCGATAACGTGGCATACATCCCCGGCAGGAGGTCATCGACCGGCATGTCCTCTTTTTCCAGCATCGTTTCTTCCAGTGTTACAGATATCTTACCATTGGTCGACTCCACGGCGTGATAAGCATTGGTGATCAGGTTCATGGCGATCTGATGAATTTGGGTGGAGTTTGCGTTGACCAGACCGCAATCACTCTTTATGTGCTGGGTGATCTTGATATTGGCCGGTATCGTTGAGCGCATTAGTTTAAGCACATCTTGCAGGATTGTCTGAATGTGCAGCGGTATTATTTTAGTTTCGGACCGGCGGCTAAAGGCCAGTATCTGATTTACCAGATTACGGCCCCTTTTTCCAGCCTTTAAAATTTCCTGGGCGTTTTCGTGTTCGAGGCTGCCTTTGGAAAGATCCTCGGTCAGTATTTCGGACATGCCGATGATGGGAAACAGAATGTTATTAAAATCATGGGCAATGCCGCCGGCAAGAGTTCCGACGGACTCCATTTTTTGTGCTTGCCGGAGTTGAGCTTCCGTTCTTTTTCGTTCGGTGATGTCTTCCGATATGCCTATCAAATACCTCGGTTCACCCGATTCATCCATTAAAGGAATCTTTTTGGTGTGGAGAACCCTTCTACCTTTTTGCCTGGTATGCACTTCCTCCTCCGCAATTTCGCACAAAACTCCCTGCTTTATAGCATCCCTGTCAGTCCTGGTAAAAAAGTCGGCATCATTCTTGGAAAAAATATCGTAGCCGTTTTTACCAATCATCTCTTTTCTGTCATATCCAAGAAGTCGCTCTCCGGATCGATTAAAGCGTATGAATCGCAAATCTTTGGCGTCTTTTACGAAAATCATGTGCGGAATATTTTCTATGACAGTTTCCAAGAAATTTTCGCTCTCCCGCAACGCGGATACCGCTGCTTCTTCCTTGGCCTGCTGGCGGGAAGCGTGAATGATGCTGCCGCATGCCGACAAAAACGGCTCAAGAAAGTCCGCCATTTCCTCATTGTAGCCGGCGGGTCGGTTTGCAACGCCGGCAACCCCGACGAGCTTATCGGCAAAATAAAGCGGCATTCCCATGAACGTCCGTATGGGGGGGTGGCCATCAGGTCTGCCGCCGGATTTCGGATCGTTTTCGGCATCGTTCGAGATGAGACGCTCTCCGGTGAGCGCAGGTAGCCCGGACAGATTCTTTAAATTTCGAAACTCCAGATTTTTGGCGCGCAGGCCTTCGTACAACTTTAACGACTTCTCATCCCACGCGATATTCGAAAAGGCTAAACTCTGCTTGTACAGCGAACCGTCGCTGTCTGTCAGCACCTCGTCCAGGAACCCGAATTCACTGCCCGTCATCGACACCAAAGACTCGAGCAGTCTGTCGAATGTATCTTGAACGGAACCGGTCGCAATGAACGAGGATTGTACCCCGGAGATCTGTCCTAATAGATCCGTCGCACGCTCGAGTTTGGCGGTGTCCTTTTTTTGATCCGTTATATCCCTTATGAAAGCAAAAACCTCCCCGGTCATCGACTGGTACTGGACGCTGATTTCCACATCGAACTCCGTGCCGTCCTTTCGTCTGTGGCGGGTTTCGAATCGATCCCCACTCTCAGCCACGACCTTTTCCATATGCGCGTCGACATCGGCGGATGTCTCAAGAGCCTCGATGTCCGAAATCGTCATGCCGAGAAGTTCCTGCTCTCCGTAGCCGCTCATTAGGCAGTAACTTTCGTTGACCTGCCGGATGCGTCCATTTCTGTCCGTCAACCAGAATCCGTCGATGGCTGTTTTGAGTATTTCCCGATGTTTTTTTTCGCTTATCCTCAGGGCCTCCTTTTCCATCTCAATATTTCGAAAAAGCGTTGCATAGGGTCTGCTCAAGCCTGACCGGACCAATGCCCGGTAAACAAAGTAAAACGATGCAATTTTGAAGAAATGGCCGAGCAGGTTTGAAAGGCCGTAAACGCTCACGTAGAAAGTGAACGCCAATTCCGCAGATATGGTCAGGATAATGGCTGCAACCATATTGCGGTAGACGGCTTCATCTAAAAAGGCCTTGTTTGTTTTTAAAAGCAGTAATGCAAGGATCAGAATTCCGCAGATCAGGTACTCACTGAATATCTTGAACTTCGTAAGGCCGATTCCGTCGACGTAACATAATGGAAAGGTCTCCCAATAGAATATCGACAGGAGTCCCAGTAAAACAACGGCGCTAAAAAAAAGAATTGCCCGGCCGGCATTTACCTCTTTTATCCTCATCGACGCAAATACGAATAGCGTCAAACTTTCCAGGTATCTTGCAAAGATCCATAACTGGGTCGCCGGGTTGGCGCCCGTTTCCGGACCCAAAACCCCCATCCCCTTGTAGCTTAGGGTGTGCATCAGGTCGATGGAGCCAACGAACAGGTAGCTGACACCCAAAAGTATCAAGGGCTTGTTTTCGATAACTTCCCTGGTGTTCCAAAATATAAGAAAAAGGCTCCAGGCTACGGCAATGGAAAAAAACTCCGCCAGTGTGTGGAATACAAGGTAGTTGTGTCGGCTTACCATGTACAAAGCAGCCAAAATACCAATTCCAAATAGCGCCCTTTGGATTAAATCCTTCTGGATAAGATCATTTTTTAGACCCGTATCGCTCAATGCGCCTCCCTAAGAATTTGTCTTCTTTTGGCAGCTTGCCGGCAAACGGTTTGATGATAAATTTCAGTATAATTGGATATTTAGAAAGTTATTTCAAAAGCGTTGCGCCGACTCTTGATTCCGGTGTCATGTGAATATTAAATCATTAATGCATTTTAAAATATTTTTAAAAGAACTTCCTTTGGGCAGATAAGCATCGGCCCCTTCCCGCATGGCTCTTTCCCGATTCTCCGGGGTGTCAAAACCAGTCATGATAAGAATTTTAGTTCCCTTCAAGGCGCTATTGTTTTTTATCGTTTTGCATACCTCAAAGCCGTCGATTCCATTCATCATAAGATCTAGGATGATGAGTCCCGGTTTGATATCTCTGGCCTTCAGGCCTGCCTTAAATCCATCAGGCGCTGTTTCAACTGCAAATCCTTCACGAACCAATCTTTGTTTTAAGGTTCTGCGAACGGGCGCTTCATCATCAACAATCAAAATCTTACTGGTGGATAACTGCCGTTTGTTTTTTAATTTCATTCCTTTTTGCAGGATAAATTCATCTAGATCTTTTTGATTGACACGGTAATGCCCTCCTGGTGTGCGGGATGCTTTTAATTCACCGGATTTAACATAGGACCACAGCGTACCCCTGGTTATGGCGCAAATATCTGCGGCTTTACCCAAACTGATCATTTCTTCTTTCATGTTCACAAGACCCGGCTTATAAAAAAAGAACGGAACGTATTGAACGTTTTGAACGTCTTGAACGTTTTGAACGTTTTGAACGTTTTGAAGTTATGCCGCATGGAGAAATATGTCAAGATAAAAATATTTTAATTAAATACATAAAGTTGAGAATCGGCAAGGGGCTCAATATTAGTCTTATGAACTGGAATTTGAGGTGCCACGGAAACGGATTGAAAAAATAAGAGTGAGAGTTTTCCCCTTTCGTTATTAAAAAGTGTTTCACAAGGAAACAAAAACCCTCTCTAATCTTCGGTCTCAAAAACTTTTCTTAATTTCTCAACGAGGTCATGTTTTGAAAATGGCTTGTTGATGAAATGAATCCCTTCATCCAAGACCCCGTGATGAGCGATTACATTTGCAGTATAGCCGGACATGAACAGGCACTTTAGATCGGGGTAATCTTGTAATATTTCCCCGGCTAACTCTCTACCGTTCATGGCCGGCATAATTACATCGGTCATTAGTAAATCAATTCCACTAGAATAGGTTTGACTAATATGAATGGCGTCATCTGCGTTAGAAGCAGGAAGGACTTTATAACCAAGGCGCTCAAGCATCGTGGTTGTCATTCGGAGAATTCCCTTTTCATCCTCAACCAGCAGAATCGTTTCAGTACCGCCTGCATATTCAATCCCACCTTTCTCAATATGACGTTTCGCATCGGTGATGTCATGTCGTGGGAAATACAGCTTGATTGTTGTGCCTTCCCCCAATTCGCTGTAAGCATTGATAAATCCATCGTTTTGTTTCGCGATGCCATAAACAGTGGACAGGCCCAAACCCGTTCCTCTGCCAATATCTTTAGTGGAAAAAAACGGCTCAAATATTTTGTCGAGGGTTCCCCTGTCCATACCGCTGCCACTGTCGGATACTGCAATCATAACATATTCACCCGGCTTGAATCCTTCATGTACACGGCAGTAATTTTCATCAAACTTAACATTGCCTGTTTCGATCGTAACTTTCCCCACGCCGTCGATAGAATCACGTGCGTTGACGCAAAGGTTTGCCAATACTTGATCTATCTGTGATGGGTCTATTTTGGCCAACCAAAGGTCGTTACAGGGAACCCAGGCGAGGTCAATATCTTCTCCGATTAATCTTCTTAGCATATTTAACATTGAGTCAATCGCATTATTTAAATTTATTACTTTTGGAGAAATCGTCTGTTTCCGGGCAAAGGCTAACAATTGCCGGGTAAGATCGGTTGAACGCTGTGCCGCCTTGTGAATCTCCCTGAGGTTGCCGATTACCGGCGATTGGGGGTTGATATCCTCTAAGACCATTTCAATGTTTCCGGAAATGATGCTCAGCATATTGTTGAAATCGTGAGCGACTCCTCCGGCAAGGCGTCCGACGGCCTCCATCTTTTGGGCTTGCTTGAGCCGTTCCTCCATCTTAGTTAAGTCTGTAACATCTGTTGCTATTTGCAAACGAACCAGTCGACCGTCACTCCACTCAATGGCCCTATCGTGATTCACATAGAATTTTCCGTTCACCGGGTTTTTGTCTTTCCAAACACAAACACCACTCGGATTACCATCGGCATTCACCAACTGGTCGTTTGTGCAATGATTACATGGTTTGTCCTCATTACGAAAAACTTTCCAGCAGATTTCTCCGGTCATGTCCCTTCCGAAACTGTCAACCATATATTTGTTCATAAAGAGAATCTCGTATGTTTCCATATCAGCCACATATATAGTAGCATCAATACTATCCAATACATTTAAGAATCTTATGTGGGATGTTATCAAAGCTTCCTCAGCCTGCTTTCTTTCCGTGATGTCGGTAACAATTCCTTCAATAGCAACCAGTTTTCCATTCCGGTCTCTGACATCTATATTGCGCTGATTCAGCCAGCGAATGCTCTTGTCTTTATGGATAATTTGATATTCATATGTCGGGGCAAGCCGACCCTTCAGGAACTTACCCCATTCTGTTTTAAAATAATCCTTCCAGTCGGGATGAAGACTTTGCCGGATCATGATTGGATTTTGATAAAAATCATCAAGAGAAAATCCGGTGACTTTTTCTGCTGCCGGACTCATATATTCAAAAACACCTTTGGGAAGAGACAGCCGGAATATCATATCGGGGGAATTTTCTGCAAGACGGCGGTATTGCTCTTCACTATGCCGCAAGGAAGTTTCAGCTTTCTTCCGTTCCTGTATTTCACTTTTTAACTGTTCGTTTGTATCAGCAAGAGATTTAGTTCGGGCCCGGACCTGGTGTTTCAAGCTCTGATTCCATATCATCACCAGCACGAAAATGCCCACTGTAATTGCCGCGATAATACCCGATATCATCCAGAACTTGGCGCTTTTGTATAAGGGGGCGCCCCCAAGCGAAATCCACTTATTATAAATTGTGTCCCGTTCGTTCTGGGTAATAAGAGAGAGCCCTTTTTCAAGTATACTGTTTAATATCGGCACATCTTTTCGGGAAGCAAAACATAATGAATTGGCATAGTCCGCATATCCGGCAACATGCAGATTGGCAATACCGTGCTTTTCAATGAGGAAAGAAGCGACGGCAAGATTGACAACGGCAGCATCGACATCTCGTGTTGACGTTTCGAGCAGACACTTCAGATCGTCCTCCATTGGTATCAGATTCAGATCGTCATAATTTTTTTCTATGTGCTTGTGAATAGCAAAATTGTTGGTTACGGCAATTTTCATCCCATGCATCTTATTTAGAGCTAATGCGTCCTCTATCTCTTTCCTGACGATGATGGCATTTGGAATGTCAATGTACGGTTCGGTAAAGAGTGCAAATTCGGAACGCCGGGGAGTCTTTTGCAAATTGTTATTGACGTCGATTTCACCGCGTTTAAACCGTTCCATGAAATTCTTCCAGCTGTCAGGCTTGTCCATCTTGAACTTGAAGTTCAGCTTCTTTTCAAGCAGGCGTTGAAAATCCATTACAATTCCATAAGGATTCCCATCTTTGTCCGTATCGATGATCGGCGGCCAGCCGGATTCATTGTTGACTATGATGTTCCCATTGTTTTGCATTAACCAGGACCTTTCTTCCGGCGCAAGAGGATCTTTGGTTTCACACCCGGAAATAAAGCCAAGGGCAAATGAGAAAAGCAATACCAGGAGAGCCAGGAGAGATTGATAGGCGGTAGTCATGCAAAGCAATCGTGAGGTTCCGGTTTTCATATAGTTTTTCATATCATTTTTGAAGGGGCTGCAGATGATTTAATTGTTTTCTTTATTTTAAAAATAATTTGTTATCTTTTATTAAACAGTATGCCGATACCGTATAATGCAAATCCCCCTCTCATCATCTTAAGTGGTTCATTCTCCATTACGCAACCTAATAATGTCCGGTTCTTCATATAATAGTTAAGAATCAGTTGTATAAATTACCAAGGGAACAGCATGTTGACAGGTTCTCAAACTGCTTCAAAACTGAATCTTTTCTGTTAAAAATAAGATTCCGCAGCTGCTCATACTGTAGATGGGTCATATGTGTATTGTGAACAATCGAGTTGCGATATTCATTCGTAACAATTCTTAATTTCTGAAGAAAGTTTCGCCACTCTTTGACACCCCCGGTTTTAGATATGCTGTCCAAGAAATTGCCATATTCATCCAGGGCATAATCCCCTTCAAGCGTTTTCTTTAATACAAAAAGATATTGGCCGAGGGTTAGGGATTTCATCCCGGGATAATGCTTATTATCAACTACTTTGGCAAGATATGTAAAATATGTAGGAATATCGTTTTTCCTGCCTGTCTGATTGACGCGCAAAAATTCCTCTCTGCATCCATCCAGATAGTTTACAAATGGTTCCACCAGGACGTTATTAATTTCGGTCTCTAACGCCTTGCAAAGCTCCATACCAACAAGGCTGAAGTCTGTATGAACCGAATTCTTATCCAACAGAGAAAAGGCATGTTCGGCGGTAGTCAGGCAGTATTTTGTTTGATCGGATAGAGACCGCCATAAGCTTATCCCCATCTTGTTTTGGAGCTGCTTTGCGGCCTGCTCGAAAGAATATTTATCGTTTGCGGCCTTTGCCTCCATTATTTCCAGGGTCAAATTGGAAAAATTTCGCTTGGCAGTTTCATTTTGCTCTTCTATATCTTCCATAGCTCGCTCAAGTTCCGCAATTTGCTTTTCATAACCCTGCCTCATCTTGTCCAATTTCTCTGACATATCGCACTTTGCTTCCTTTACCATGCGACTTGCCAGCAACTTGGAAGAATGCGCTTTTTTTATAATAGCGGTATTCTTGCTTTTTATGGTCTTAATTTCTGATTGCAGTGTTGTGATTTCCCTGTGAAGCCGGTCATTGGCCTTTTTCAATTCTTTTTCCTTTTTTGACTTTTTTTCAAAAAAAGCCGCCAACTCTTTTTCATAAACATTTTTCAGTTCACGTTTTATTCTATTTGAACCGCTTATTTTCCATGCCTGCTCCATAAGGGAAAAGGCCCTTTTAATCTTGCGGTTTCGAAGCGCAATCAATCCTAGCTGTTCATAGGCATCTGCGCATTCCGAGTCGAGTGCAAGGGCTTTTCGGAAATATCGACTGCCTGAGTGCGGATATCTGAGTCTCGCCATACATATCGTTATGATGCCGAATAGAATAAAAGCCGGTATATGTAGTAGTCTTGTCAGGGAATTAAAGAAAAATGGATGAATAATCAACAGGCCTAACGAAGTCGTCAGAAATAGCACAAATGTGGCAGTGGGGATCCAGCGGATTGCAAGACTTTTTTCTGTAAAACATTTAATCATTTGAACCTTCGCCTCCTGAAGGCGTCCGAGTTCCAGCCATAATTCAGGATTGCGCGGATCGTTTCGTACCTTTTTTTGCTGATCAGATATAAGAGCATCATAAAAACCAGGGTCAGAAACATCGAATTTATTGATCGCAAGTGTCATCGGCTGCTCCGTAGTTAATGATAATATAAAGCGGGTCATGGATTCAGTCGTTGAATTCATGACCCGCTTTGTCAATATAACTGATTAGAACTCTGAGAAGTCATTATCCATTGGAAGTATCTCCTCTTCTACCTTTTTCTTTTCTTTCTGGAGCATCATGTTTTTGCCTTCTTTTTTTTGACCAGATGCTATATGCGCAACCGGATGATGGGATTTATGAAAAACGGTTTCTACGGATTGATTTGCTTCCCTGCCCTTGCCGTTTTGGGCTCCACCCACTAGTTTCATCAACTCATTTACCGACTGCTTCATCTGCTCGGCCTGGGCATTCATTTCCTCAGAAGCAGATGCCGATTCTTCGGCATTGGCTGCATTCTGTTGAACCACTTTGTCCATTTCAGTAACCGCCTTATTGATCTGCTCTATGCCGTCCGCCTGTTCGTTAGACGCGGCGGATATTTCTCCCACCAGTTCGCCGACCTTCTTGGCACTTTCCGCCACCTGGCTGAAGGCATCATTGGTCTTGGTGACCAGCTCCTACCCGTCCCCCACCTTCTTCACGGTCCCTTCGATGAGATCCGCCGTATTCTTGGCCGCATCTGCCGCCCGCATGGCCAGGTTCCGCACTTCGTCCGCGACAACGGCAAAACCGGCTCCGGCTTCGCCGGCCCTTGCCGCTTCAAC
>Ga0180436_10004266_pt1 | contig 12893 bp, 6 predicted proteins | sample SS_ome_2_FD_132434 | JGI IMG/M metagenome (GOLD analysis project Ga0180436, IMG submission 132434) | Hypersaline lake sediment archaeal communities from the Salton Sea, California, USA - SS_3_S_2 metaG | ecosystem: Environmental > Aquatic > Non-marine Saline and Alkaline > Hypersaline > Sediment...
CATACGGCATTAACTTATTACAATGACAACAAGGTCTGGTCTGAAATGATCCGCAATGCCATGGAAAAAGATTACAGCTGGAAAAAAAGTGCTGCCGATTACCTTGAACTTTACAATAGCGTTTAGCTCCTGCTAACAAACCCCGGGAGATACCTCAAATGGCTGAACATACATCCGAAGATATCTGCATGCTGCCCCGCATGGAACAACTCCCTGCCGATCCATATGCTATCGCATCGGATTTTCGCAACTACCTGGATTATCACCTGGGGCGCTTTCTGGGTTGCGATTATTTTTATCTGTATGAAGCCATGGCCTACACGGTGCGTGACCGCCTCATGCCGGACTGGCGTAATGCTGCCATACAAACCATTGAACCGAGTGTGCGCAAGGCGCACTATCTTTCTCTTGAGTATCTTATTGGCCGCTCACTGGGTAACCACCTGATCAACCATGATTTAACCGACAGCGTTTCTGCCGCCGCCCAGGTTGCAGCTATCAAACTGGAAGAAATCGAATCGCAGGAGCCGGATGCCGGGTTGGGTAATGGAGGCCTCGGACGCCTTGCAGCCTGTTTCCTGGATAGCTGCGCTACACTAAAACTCCCGGTCACTGGTTATGGGCTGCGTTACGAATATGGCATGTTTCATCAGCATATCGAAGATGGCAACCAGATCGAAGATCCTGACCACTGGTTACGCGACGGTCACCCATGGGAAATCGAACGCCCCGAGTTTTCCCAGTTGGTTAAATTTGGCGGACATATCGAACACTTTACCGACCCCGAAGGACTGCATCATGCCCGCTGGGTCGATACTGATGACGTGGTTGCCGTTCCCTATGATGTGCCCGTTACCGGCTATCGTAACGGTATCGTCAATACCCTGCGTTTGTGGGCAGCTTCTGCCACTGATGAATTCAACCTGAAAGAGTTTAATGCCGGGGATTATGCTGACGCGGTTGCCGCCAAAAACGAGGCCGAAAACATCACCATGGTGTTGTATCCCAATGACGCTAACGAAAACGGCAAAGAACTGCGTTTGCGTCAGCAATACTTTCTGACGTCTGCCAGCCTGCAGGATGTTTTCCGTAGCTGGGGAGACAGACCATTGTGTGATTTTGCAGATTACAATGTATTTCAGCTCAACGATACTCACCCAAGTATCGCTGTAGCTGAACTGATGCGCATCCTGGTGGATGAAAAACGCACCAGCTGGGAAGAGGCCTGGAAAATTACCTCAAACTGTATGGCTTATACCAACCATACTTTGTTACCCGAAGCCCTTGAACGCTGGCCGGTGAAATTGTTTGAATGCCTGCTGCCGCGTTTGCTTGAAATCATTTACGAGATCAATGCGCGCTTCCTTGCCCAGGTTCGTTCACACTGGCCGGCTGATACACATCGCCTGCAGCGTATGTCACTCATTGAGGAAGGCCCGAATCCGCAGATACGTATGGCCTGGCTGGCTATTGTCGGCAGCTTTTCTGTCAATGGAGTCGCTGAATTACATTCTGAATTACTCAAAGAAGGCCTCTTCAAGGACTTCTATGAAATGTGGCCAGAAAAGTTCAACAACAAAACCAATGGTGTCACACCGCGCCGCTGGCTGGCCCTGGCGAATCCAGGCTTATCTGCACTGATCACCAATACCATTGGTGATGGCTGGCAAAATCATCTGGAAAAACTGGATGAAATGAAAAAATATAAAAGCCCCAAAAAATACAAAAAATTCCACAAGACATGGAACAGCATCCGTCATGAAAACAAACAGCGTCTTGCGGAAATGGTCAAAGCTGAAACCGGTGTAGATTTTAATCCGGATCATCTGTTTGATGTTCAGGTAAAACGTATTCATGAATACAAACGCCAGTTACTGAATGTATTACATATCATTCATCTCTATAACCGCATTCGTTATCAGGGTGACACCAGTGTGGCCAAACGCTGCATACTGATTGCAGGCAAGGCAGCACCCGGTTACCACAAGGCAAAACTGATCATTAAACTGATTAACAACGTCGCCGCCCTGGTCAACGCTGATGAGGAAATAGGCGACCATCTGCGTGTCGCCTTTTTGCCTAACTACTCGGTGTCAAAAATGATGCATATCTGCCCAGCCGCAGATCTTTCAGAACAGATTTCAACCGCTGGCAAGGAGGCTTCCGGTACCGGCAACATGAAATTCATGATGAATGGCAGTATAACCATTGGCACTTATGACGGCGCCAATATTGAAATTATGGATGCAGTAGGTGAAGAAAACTTTTTCCTGTTTGGCTTGAAAGAAGATGAGGTTCAATCGCTGAGACAACAGTACAACCCTCAACATTACATCGATACGGATGAAGATCTGAAAGCCGTCATGCAGCTACTCGAATCAGAGCATTTCAATTCATTTGAGCCCGGTATTTTCAATGAACTGATTGACTCTCTGAAAGACCCTTATGACCCATGGATGACGCTGGCTGATTTCAGAAGCTACATTGATGCCCAGAAACGTGTTGAAGAAACCTGGGCCGATCAGAGCGCATGGACACAAATGAGCATTATGAATACGGCAAGCAGTGGCATTTTTTCAACTGACCGCACCATTGGTCAGTACAATGAGGATATCTGGAAACTCAAACCGATGGATTAAATTATGAAATTCTACTCATGTGGCAAAATTCTGCGTTGAAATCCATCTCAAAATGCTCATTTACTAAAATGTAAACTGCGCTTTTTCGATGAATTTCGCCTTGCCTTTCACACACATGAGCGAATTTCTAATCTGGACAGGAACTTTTAAATCAACTGACTGGTAAGGCTTTTGTAAACAGCTCTATCTGTTTGTTTGCTTGTTTTTCAGTATAAGGAATAGCCGCAGAATGTCCCCATACCGGCCCGGGCCATGCAGGGTCATCTTCTCGGCGGCCAATATGATGCATGTGTAGCTGGGGCACAATATTTCCAAGAACACCCACATTCATCTTGTCGATTGAAAAATTATTTTCCATGAATTCGGCGACCAGGCAGGATTCTTTCATCAACTGTTGCCGGTCATTTTCATCCAGGTGATGGGTTTCAGTAGCTGCATCGACTCTGGGTACGAGAATGACCCATGGATAGCGTGAATCATTCATCAGCAGCATGCGTGATAAAGGCAGGTCACCAATAAATAATGTATCAGCCTCCAGGCGGGGATGAAGATTAAACTGAGACATCAGAGCTGCTGAAGAGCTGCGATACGCTTTTCCAGCGGCGGATGACTCGCAAACAGCTCCGCCATTTTTCCGCCTGAAATACCAAAGGCGGCCATTTCATCGGGTAGTGACTCGGTATGCCCCTGCTGTAAACGTTTCAGCGCATCAATCATTTTCTGACGCCCGGCCAGGTCCGCTCCGCCAGCATCGGCGCGAAACTCACGATAACGTGAAAACCAGGCAACAATCATTGAAGCTAAAATACCCAGGATAAACTGCGCAGCCAGTGAAACTATCCAGAATGCCGGTCCGTGACCACGCTCTACCTTGAAAACAACACGATCGACAATATGACCGATAACACGTGACAGGAAAACCACGAAGGTATTGACCACACCCTGGATCAGGGTCAGCGTCACCATGTCACCATTTGCGACATGGCTGACTTCGTGACCCAGTACGGCTTCTACCTCATCCTGCGTCATGGATTGCAGCAACCCGGAACTGACGGCAACCAGTGCCGCATTCTTGTTCCAGCCAGTGGCAAAGGCATTTGGCGCCTGTGAATTAAATATGCCGACTTCTGGCATACCTATGCCGGCACGACGGGCCTGGAAGGCAACAGTATCCACCAGCCATCTTTCGGTTGGATTGGATGGCTCGGTAATCACATGCACACCCATGCTTTTCTTGGCCATCATTTTCGACATAAACAGCGAAATCAATGATCCGGAAAAACCGATTATCGCTGAATAGATCAGCAAGGCTTGCAGATCCAGGTCAACTCCATTTTCAGCAAGCAGGTTATCAATACCCAGTACGCTGAAAACGATACTGAGCAGCATGATGACTGCGAGGTTGGTACCCAGAAATAACAAAATACGCATTTGTTAACACTCCAATAATATTCTTCAGAAGGTATATGGGTACCATTGGTTGACGCTGTAAATCCATCCATGGACGCTCTATGCGGACGTCCTGTCCGCATACGCAACCAATTGCCACCCACACACCTTCCTCTTCAATAATGGCAAGCAACGTACCATCTTTTAGGTTGCCAGAATATGTGCTTCTGATGCGTTCCGAGGCATGGATGCCGAGGAGAGCCTACAGGGAGGTATCCACGGCGTCATCAGAAATACATATCTGGCAGCTTATTTATAAGCAAGATTAGGCCCCAGCCACTTCTCAACTTCGACAATGGAAATGCCTTTTCGTTTCGCATAATCCTCAACCTGGTCCCGGTCGATTTTGCCGACTGCAAAGTAACGTGCGGCCGGATGCGAAAAATACAAGCCACTGACCGCCGCGGTAGGCACCATGGCTTTTGATTCGGTCAGCCAGATACCGGTATTCTTCTCCGCATCCAGTAACTCCCACAGCAGGTCTTTTTCGGTGTGATCAGGAGAAGCCGGATAGCCCATGGCCGGCCTGATACCCACATACTTCTCGGCAATCAGGTCTGCATTGTTGAAGTTTTCGTGAGAACTGTAAGCCCACAGTTGCTTGCGCACCCGTTCATGCAACCATTCAGTGAGCGCTTCGGCCAGACGATCGGCCAGCGCTTTGAGCATGAGAGCATTGTAATCATCGTGATCGGCATCAAATTCAGCGATCTTCTCATCAATACCGATGCCTGCCGTCGCGGCAAAGCCACCGATGTAATCTGTCTTACCGCAAGACTTTGGTGCAATATAGTCAGCCAGGCATTCGTTGTATTTGCCGGAGGGCTGCTTGCCCTGTTTTCGTAAATTATGCAATGTAGTTAGTAATTGCCCACTTTCGTCATAGACCTCTATATCATCACCTACCGCATTGGCAGCAAACAAGCCAACTACCGCCTTTGCCTGCAACCAGTTCTCTTCAATAACCTGCCGGAGCATGGCCTGGGCATCGGCAAACAGTTTACGTGCTTCTTCACCTTTTTCAGCGTCATCCAGGATCTTTGGGTAGCGCCCTTTCATTTGCCAGGCATGGAAGAAAAAGGTCCAGTCGATATATTCGGCAACACCTGACAGGTCGATATCTTCAAGTACGGTGACACCGGGTTGAGCAGGCTCGACAGGCTGATATTCATCCCAGTCGACAGGTGTTGGATTGCTACGGGCAGCTTCAATGGAAACCAGTGTGGCTGCATCATTTTTAGCCGCGCGACGCTGCCGCACTTCTTCATATTCTGATTTGATTTCCTGTAGAAAAGGCGCCTTTTGCTCTTCAGAGAGCAATGAAGTGGCCACGCCAACCGCACGTGACGCATCCGGTACATAAACCACACCATGTGCGTATTCGGGTTCCAGTTTGACTGCCGTATGCGCTTGTGACGTCGTCGCACCACCAATCATCAGCGGTATATCAAAATCAAGACGCGTCATCTCTTTGGCAACATGTACCATTTCATCCAGCGAAGGCGTAATGAGACCGGACAGACCGATAATATCGACATTTTCTTGCTTGGCTGTTTGCAGAATGGTATCAGCCGGTACGATCACACCCAGGTCGATGACTTCGTAATTGTTGCACTGCAACACAACGCCGACGATATTCTTGCCGATATCATGAACATCGCCCTTGACCGTTGCCATCAATATCTTGCCCTGAGTTTCAATATCGCACTCGGCTTTTTCTTCCTGCAAAAATGGATCGAGATAGGCTACGGACTTTTTCATCACGCGCGCTGATTTGACCACCTGCGGTAAAAACATTTTACCGGCACCAAATAAATCGCCGACCACATTCATGCCATCCATTAACGGGCCTTCAATCACTTCCAGCGTTTTATTGAACTGCTGGCGGGCTTCCTCGGTATCTTCATCAATAAATTCGGTAATACCTTTTACAAGTGCATGTTCCAGACGTTTGTTGACAGGCCATGAGCGCCATTCCAGATCCTCCTCCTGAGTACCACCAACACCATCACCGGCATATTTTGGTGCCAGCTCAACCAGACGTTCACCCGATTCGGGATGCTTGTTTAATACGACATCTTCTACGGCATTGCGAAGTTCGTCAGGCAAGTCATCAAAAACGGCCAACTGCGCTGCATTCACAATCCCCATATCCATACCGGCCTTGATGGCATGGTAGAGAAATACCGCATGGATAGCTTCACGTACCGGGTTGTTTCCACGGAATGAAAATGACACGTTGGAAACACCACCGGAGACCTTGGCATGGGGCAGCGTGTTTTTGATTTCACGGGTGGCTTCGATGAAGTCTACGCCATAATTGTCGTGTTCTTCGATACCGGTAGCAACCGCAAAAATATTAGGATCAAAAATAATATCTTCTGGTGGAAAGCCAATCTCATCGACGAGAATACGATACGCGCGTGTACAGATTTCTACCTTTCGAGCCTGTGTATCGGCCTGCCCTGTTTCATCGAAAGCCATCACGATAATCGCTGCACCATAGCGGCGGCAAAGCTTGGCCTGGTGACGAAAGGCCTCTTCACCTTCCTTCATGGAGATCGAGTTGACAATGGGTTTACCCTGCGAGCACTGTAACCCGGCCTCGATGATTTCCCACTTTGAGGAATCAATCATCAGCGGCACCTTGGCAATATCGGGTTCGGAGGCGATGAGATTCAGGAAACGCACCATGGCTGCTTTGCCATCAAGCATGCCTTCATCCATGTTGACATCAACCACCTGTGCACCGTTTTCAACCTGGGTACGGCAAATATCCAGCGCTTCTTCATATTCCTCGTTCAGAATCAAACGCTTAAATTTGGCAGAGCCCGTGACATTGGCTCGTTCCCCGACATTCACAAAGAGTGAATCATCACCGATGTTTAACGGCTCAAGGCCGGATAGACGACAATCCCTGGGAAGCTGCGGGGCTGTTCTCGGCGCCTTACCTGCAACAGCCTCGGCAATGGATTTGATATGCTGAGGAGAAGTACCACAACAACCCCCAACAATATTCAAAAAACCACTGTCGGCCCATTCCGCGATGTATTCACCCATGTGTTCGGCATCAAGATCGTATTCACCAAATTCGTTGGGTAAACCGGCATTGGGATGAACGTTGACATGGCACTCCGCCACGCGTGACATTTCTTCAACGTACTGGCGCAACAGGTCTGGGCCGAGCGCACAATTCAGGCCAATGGAAACAGGTTCGGCATGGCGCAATGAATTATAAAACGCTTCTGTGGTCTGGCCGGAAAGCGTTCGCCCGGACGCATCGGTAATAGTACCTGATATCATGATGGGTAATTCGTAGCCATCCTCATCAAACACCTGCTTGACCGCAAACACTGCCGCCTTGGCATTGAGGGTGTCAAAAATAGTCTCGATGAGCACAATATCTACGCCGCCTTCAACCAGCGCACGGGTCGCTTCCTTGTATTGCTCAACCAGTTCCCTGAATGTGATATTTCGATAGCCCGGATCGTTCACATCCGGCGATATGGAAAGCGTACGGCTGGTTGGACCGAGCACGCCGGCGACAAAACGCGGTTTGTCGGCAGTGGCATATTTATCTGCCGCTTCCCGGCACAACCTGGCAGCGGCCTTATTCAGCTCTGGCACAAGATCTTCCATTTCGTAATCGGACATGGAAACACGAGTGCCATTGAAAGAGTTGGTCTCAATGATGTCGGCACCGGCTTCAAGGTACTCTTCATGAATCCCGCGAATAATGTCAGGCTGAGTCAGACATAAAAGATCATTGTTGCCCTTCAGGTCGGTATGCCAGTCAGCAAAACGTTCGCCTCGATAATCCTCTTCGCTCAGTTTGTGACGCTGGATCATCGTCCCCATGGCACCATCCAGTACCAGGATGCGTTCGGACATTAATTGATTGAGTTCTGCTGTTCGGTTGTTCGGCATGTTAAATCCTGAAATGTAAATTACTTAAGGCGTCGATTGACCAGTTCGATATGTTGGCGTAAATCATACAACTGACTGGCAAAAGACAGCGGTACCTGCACATGAACAACATCATGTTCGATACTGGCCAATTGTTTTTTCAGTGCATCCACATCGGGGTTATTGCGGGAATTGGCCAGGTCTATCTGCTCGAGTTCCTGGTACCAGCGATAAATTTTTGAACGCATACGCCAGGTATAGATCGGCGGCATGACTTTCATCAGCGGAATCATCAGCACAACCAGCGGCAGAAACATCACTTTGAGACGATCGATAAGGCTGGCCAGCCAGAAAGGCAGATAGCGCTGTAAAATGGGTGGTCCGTACTTATAAAACCGCTTTGCCTCCGCACTGACAGGGTACTCGGCAAAATTGGCGTTGGGAAATTCACCGTTTGCTTCAAACCAGCCACCGTCTCCATGGATTTCTTCGGCCACCTGCAGTAGTAAATCCTGAATGGCAGGATGCAAGTCATCACGTACCACAAGATTGGCAGTCGCAGCCAGCAGGATAATATCATCGCCGGGAATATCCTTAGCAAGATCGACCATGCCACGCGGTAACTTCACATGCGTCAGATATTTCATGCGCCGTTGATAAGCTTCGGCTCGATCAAAGTTCATCAGCGTAATCGACTCATCTTCAAGAAACGCCCGCACTTTGTCCGACGTCGCTGAAGCCACCATAAAAACCGCATCAACCCGGGATGACTTAAGCGCATCCAGGTCATCACCATTTTTACCGGTATGGAGTTCTACTTGATCAAGCAATCCATTATCAGCCAGCAATTGTATGACCAGCGCCCTGGTACCACTTCCCTCAGCACCGACTACCAGCGATTTCCCCTTCAAGTCGGTCAATTTGTCAAATGGCGTAGATCTGCGATGAAATACCCATAATGGTTCCTTGTACAAACTTCCCAGGGTTAATAGCCTGCTATCCGACTGGCTATCTGTCTGTATGGCTGGCTGGCCGTTTCCTGTGCCGCCCTGAATAAAACCAGCTGCTGCGAAACCTGATTCAAGCCTGGAAATATTTTCCACTGAACCTTTACTATTGTGCAGAATCAGTTCAATTCCCTGTCTGCCAAGTGCCTGTTGGTATTGATGAGCAAATTTATCGTACGCACCTCCAGCTTTTCCCGTCGTGAAAACAACCTGGCTGGGCGGTGCCGGGTCGACAAACTGATAGGCCAGGAAGAATGCCACGACGGTGACAAGCACTGGAAGCATAATGGCTTTGATCGTCGATGATGACATGGCCTAACCTCAGGAATTGCCTGTTATCGAAAAAAGTGAGGGGTAATTGTGAATGAGCCGTACCAGACCTTCCAGTTCAGGATAGGCGCCACCCAGAAAAGTGATATATCCGACTGTCCTGGGGATGTCTTTTAGATAGCCATTTTTGCCATCCCGGATATTCAATCTTGCAAAGATGCCGGCAGCTTTCAAGTGACGTTGTACGCCCATCAGATCAAACCAGCGCAGAAATTTATCACCATCTTGTGACTTTACCAGGCCTGCCTGAATGCAGTATTCACAATATTGTTTAACCCATTCAAGCACTTTTTCCCTGGGCCAGGCGATATAGCAATCCTTCAATAGTGAAACAAGATCGTAGGTAATTGGCCCGTAAACAGCATCCTGAAAATCCAGTATCCCGGGAATGGCTCCATGATCAGGTTTGGAAGGGATCATCAGGTTTCTGGAATGATAATCCCTGTGGACACAGACCCTTGGCTGTTGCAATGCATTTTCAGCCAGTAAATCGAAGGCTTCATCCAGCGTATGGTTTTCCTCATCCGACAGCTGAATACCCAGCTGTTTGTTAAGCAGCCATTCTCGGAACAGTTCCATTTCCTGCAAAAGCAATTTGTCATCATAGTCTGGCAAGCCGGACGTGGCACAGCCTGTCTGAAGCAGCTGCAATGCTGTCATTGCATCACCATAGAACTGATCGACATTTTCATCATCCAGCCTGTCAAGGTACTGGGTTGAGCCAAGATCTTTCAGTAACAAGAATCCCTGGCCATGATTTTCTGCGAGAATACTGGGCACATTCAGGCCAAGCTTTTCCAATTGGCGGGCAATTCGCACAAAAGGTTCACAATCTTCCTTGTCCGGAGGAGCATCCATGACGATGCGTGTAGTGCTATCCGGCAAAGTAATCCGGAAATATCGTCGAAAACTGGCATCTCCACTGGCAGGTTCGATCTGGTAATCTGTGAAACCGCAATCAGTTTGCAGCCAGTTTTTAAGCTGTTCTAGTCGTTCAGGCATTGGTACTTCAGTGATTCTTGGGTTGCCGCCTTAGCGGTAATGATAAAAGTAGAATTAATCAGGACTTCCCTGGCCCCATCTTACTTGATAACGCCATGGGCCGGAATCTATACCTGCAGATTTATTGGCGTAGAAAATTGAAATTGCACCTGTTTTATGAGATTTTACGCGATCTTAAAGCTATCTACAGGCAACCGCCAGGCAACACTGGAAATAACGAGAACAATCGTGGACGCCATAAAACGCAAAACCCTCGCCGGGATCATCATTTCATTTATCAGCCAGCCACTCATTGCCGCTGAATCCGAATGGGAATGCCGCGTCAGTGCTGATGGTGCAAGTTGGGACTGCTACAAGGATGGCAACCTCGTGATGCAACCCATGCCAGCAGCAATTGCACCGGTTATCGAGCCAGCCAGCAGCACGCCTGTCCCTGATACAGAAACCTTTGCCAGCGAAACGGTATCTGCAGAACCTGGGGCTGTTCCAGCTGCGGCTGTGAGCATTACTACTGCCCGGGAACTACCTGAAAATCAAGATGTTACCGACAAACCCTCACAAACAGAAGTTATCGATTTACGTTCTCAGCAAGAAGAAAATGTCGTAGACACAGCGCCAATTAAGTCCGCACCAGTAAAGACCGAAGCAGTAAAGCCCGAACCTATAAAGACCGAACCAGAAACTGTCATTTCACAACCTGCAGAACCGGAAATTGCGCCGCAGGCCAGCCAAGTTGCTTCCGAAGCAGCAAAACAAAAACCGGCTCCAGCGGCCTCCACTGGCTATTGCTTTGCAAGACCGAAGCACATTCAGCGCACCACATCCAGAGAATCAGAAAAACCAGTCACAGTTGATGCCGATGACGCCTTCATGGACGATAGTACGGGCATCGCCACTTTCAGGGGTAATGTCATTCTTGTCGATAATGATCAGACACTGGTTTCTGATCAGCTGAAATACAATATCAATACCGAGGACGTTGAAGCATCCGGCAACCTGTCATACCAACGCCCGGATATGCAGTTTGCCGGTGAGACCGCGACAATGAACCTCAAGGATGAAACAGGGCAGGTCACTGCGGCCACCTACAAAATCCCTTCCAGCAACGCCCGGGGAGAAAGCGGCGAGCTGCAAATGATGGGTAATGGCGTCACCGTATACAAAGAGGCCTCTTATACGACCTGTGACGAAGGCAATGATGACTGGGTGTTTGAGGCTGCTGAAGTCACACTGGATGAAAATACAGGTGTTGGAACCGCTAAAGACATGAAACTGTATTTTATGGATACACCTGTCATCTATCTTCCCTGGGCAACCTTCCCGATAGATGATCGCCGTAAATCCGGCTTTCTTACCCCGTCCATTGGCTCCAATGACTCGACGGGATTTGATGTCAGCGCGCCTTACTACCTGAATCTTGCGCCAAATTACGATGCAACCATAACGCCACGCATCATGAGTAAACGGGGCATTCAACTGGGCGGGGAATTTCGCTACCTGAATAACAGGAATAATCTGGTTTTCAACGCTGAGGTTCTTCCGGATGATAATGAATACAACGACAACGATTCACGTGGCGCCGCGTCGCTGGTACACGCGATCCGTATTAATGACCGGCTTAATGGCTCATTGAATCTTAACTATGTATCTGACAATGACTACCTGGAAGACCTTGGTGGCAGTCTGGCGGTAACCAGTACCACGCACCTTGTTCGCGAGGGACGCCTGGGTTACAACGGTGGCTGGTTTTCACTGACAGGCCAACTACTCCAGTACCAGACCATCGATAAAAGCATCGCCGAAGCAGACGAGCCTTATAAACTCCTGCCGCGCGTCAGTTTCAATGCCAACCGGGAAATCACCGAGGACCTTTACCTCGACATGCCGCTGCAGTACACCTATTTTGATCACTCTCTGAAAGTTGATGGCAGCCGTTTGGATCTCAATCCGTCACTGGCCTATCAGTGGAGTCGTTCCTGGGGGTTTCTTAAACCCAAAGCTTCGGTGCGCTACACCAGCTATGACCTGGATAACCGCGCCCCGGGTTTGAACAGTTCTGTTGACCGCACTACCTCCACCTTCAGCCTAGATGGTGGACTCATATTCGAGCGCGCTGCATCCTGGTTCGGTAATAGCACTACCCAAACCCTCGAGCCCAGGGCATTTTACGTTTACACCCCGGAAGAAAATCAGGATGACATCCCGCTATTTGATACCGGAACCTATGATTTTGGCGTTGGCAGCCTGTTCAGGGAAAACCGTTTTACTGGAGCTGACAGGGTGGGAGACACTAACCAGCTGACGCTGGCCGTGACCAGTCGCTTGCTTGACGACCGAAGCGCACATCAATATCTGGCGGTAACGCTGGGGCAGATCTTATATTTTGAAGACCGTGAAATTGGCAGTGTATCCTATTACGAGGACAGCAACAGCCAGACCTCAACCACTACTGCATTTAGAAATGATACCTCCTCTTATGTAGCAACCCTGGAAAGCAAACCTTTTCAATACTGGACCTTTGACGCAGGCCTGCAGTGGGATTCTGACCTGATTGATGAAA
>Ga0180436_10004267_pt1 | contig 12892 bp, 8 predicted proteins | sample SS_ome_2_FD_132434 | JGI IMG/M metagenome (GOLD analysis project Ga0180436, IMG submission 132434) | Hypersaline lake sediment archaeal communities from the Salton Sea, California, USA - SS_3_S_2 metaG | ecosystem: Environmental > Aquatic > Non-marine Saline and Alkaline > Hypersaline > Sediment...
GTCGGCGGCAATTCGGGTGGTGATCTCAAATCTTTGCATGTGACTGATCGCCTAAGTGAGCACTTCAGCAGCTAGCCGCTAAAATGGTTGGATCATGGTCCAAGGCGTTTCCCGGAAGACAGAACAAGCAGAGACCGCCGGTTTGCTTGGCGGGATACACTGTACCGCTAGAGGATACGCGCACCGGTGTGTCAGCACATCAGGTTCGACCAGGAAACGAACCACTATCCAAATGTCGCCTTGTGTACTTCCAACGCAGGCCGATCAAGACAAACTTCTGACTGAGCCCGCCCTGCGAGCGGCTTCGCCGATCGGAGCCACCCGGCTTATGCTGCAATGTCCTTCGGTGGATGCCAGCCAGCCTGGACCCAAAGACGCCTAGCAGGAACGATGTACGCGTTATTGAGTTTCAATGCGGCGACTGTGGCGCGCCCGGTCGGTGTCAGGCCGATGATTCGCGTTCCGCCGTCATCCCAGGCGAAGTGATCGAGCCATCGTTGCGTGCGGGGGTTGAAGAGGGCCGCTGTCGCGCCGGTCACAGGGTCTTGGGACGCAGTCTGCACCCCTTTGAAGCTGTTACACCAAGCACACGCCAGCCACAGGTTCGATTCTTCGGATGGGCCGCCGCGGGCGCGAGGAATGATGTGCTCAATGTGCATTTGCGCGCCGCTGACGCGCTGGTCGGTCAGACAGTATCCGCAACGATGACGGGCGTCGATCGTGACCCGATCGCGTACGTTGCGAGTGATCGTCTCAACCATCAAGCGGCTTGAGCATCGGCCAGCAACCGTTTTCCGCTGCGAACACTCAACAAAGCCAGCGCGCGCGCCTTACGCAGGGTGATGTTGCCGTAGCGGTCGCGAAGCGCCTTGAGTTCATCCTGTTGCGCGGGCGCGAGCCACTCATGGCCGCTCAACTCAGCCATGCGCTGCTGGTCCTCGTCGGGCATGGTTGAATCAGCAATCGCCAGCAGCCGGTTATCATCGAGCCAAGTCATCTCGACGAGTTCCGTCTGCATCCCCGAAGGAACATCGTCCAGCACGGGTAGAACACCGTCCAACATGGCGGTGATTACTTCTTCCACTGGACGATGCACGGCCTGCGCTGCATGGCCTGCACGCTGCACCAAGGATTCTGGAAGCTCAAGGGTGATCGTTGTCATAACCAGTCTCTGTGATGTCTCATGCGCCGAGAGCGACGCGCTGCAATCCCAGGGGGGTCTCAACCAAGCGTCTCGCTCCATGATATGCGAACGGAGTGGTTCTTGGCCTCTGGTGCATTAGCACATCAAGTTCGATCAGGATACGCACCACTATCCAATTTCGCCTTGTTCGCATAATCTTATTTATGTAAAGTCATAAACACATGGAATAAAAGCCTAATCCTTTATCACGACTTTACATAAGCTAAGCGGTTTCCGTTCAAGTTCCAGAACCCCGATGACCATGCTCGCGCTGTTTGAATCTGTTCTACTGCTCGTCGGCTTGATCCTGCTGGGTGTCTTGCTTCGGGTCCGCGGATTGCTCAGTGACGCGCATGCGCCGGTGCTTGCGCGGCTGGTCACTCAGGTCACCCTGCCGGCCTTACTCTTCTCGGCATTGGTCCGCGCACCGTTGGAGGCGGTTTACAGTGAGTTGGCCGCGATCATGTTCGGCGCCGAGTTGATCTCGCTCGGGCTGGGCTGGGGACTGGCGCGGCTGCTGCGGCTCGGTCCCGCGCAAGCGGCAGCGGCGATCCTCACCGCGGGGTTCGGCAGTTCCTCCCTGCTCGGCTATCCGTTGATCGCCGAGGTGTTCTCCGACGATGCCGCGGCCTTGAGCGAAGCGGCCATGATCTCTGAACTCGGCGTCGGACCCGCACTGTTTACGCTGGGGACCCTGATCGCGGCCTACCTGGGGGCCAAGGCCGCGCGTGTCTCGGGGATCACCGATCAGGCTGCCGGCTCCGTGACGACGGCACAGCACTCACCAGGGCGGGCAGCGCTCGCCTTCTTCTATTCGCCGATCTTCATGGCCCTCTGCTTGGGGACGCTCTGGTCGTTTGCCGGGATCTCTCCTGAGGGTCCCGTGGTCGGGACGGCGTTGCGCGCGATCGATCTGATCGCCGCGGCCAATAGCTTTCTGGTCGCCTTGAGCGTGGGCCTCGCGATCCGTTTTCAGGGCCTGCGCGCCATCCTCTGGGTGGCGCTTGGCGTGGGACTGATCAAGCTGGTCCTGAAGCCGATCCTCGTCTGGCTGCCCAGCCTGGCCTTGCCGCTCAGCGTCATGCAGCTTGAGATCTTGATCATCGAGGCAGCGATGCCCTCAGCGCTCTTGGCCGTGGTCTTGGCGCGACGCTATGGCTGTGATGCCGAACTGGCCTCCCAGCTCGTGCTCGCGACCAGTCTGGGATGTCTGTTCAGCATGCTGCTCATGACCCCTGTGCTCGGGCTGAGCTGAGCGATCAGGCGGCGGACAAGCAGTCTTGACCGGCAACGACCTCTCGCCGCAGGTGACCGCCCAGCGCGTCAATCTGATGGTGACGACAGGTGCGGTCATCGCGCTGGGCCTTGCCGTCCTGCTCGCGCGATGAGCCGCGAGGCTCGATGACGCCAGGATGGCAAAGGTGCCGCGGATGGGCTCATGTCGCTGTTGAGGCTGGCCCCAGAAACGCGAGCAGCTCATCGGCATGGTCTTCGATCTTGTCGACCGAATCATGGCCCGCGCCGGCAACGACCAACAGTCGTGTTCGTCCCGGATCAGCCGCCGCAGCGATGCACCGGGCATCCTCGAGCGGTACGGTTCGATCCTGATCGCCATGGACCAACAGCACCGGGCAAGCAACATGGCGGATACTATTGGCGGGGGCGATCTGAGCGAACCGATGACCGATCACCCATTCGACATAGCGTTTGGTGAGCGCGACCACAACGCGGGGCATGTGTAGCCGCGCCAGATAGCGCTCGGTGAGCTGCGCCGGATCAGCGAAGGCGCCGATGCTGATCACTGCGTCGATCTTTGGATTCCGTGTCGCCTCAAACAGCGCCGCGCCGGCGCCGACGGAGTGCCCTAGCACGGCGATCCCGGTTGATGACGCAGGGTGCTCGCGTCGCAGCCAAGCGATCGCAGCGCCGAGATCCTCTGCAAAGCGTGGCAGCGAAGAAAAGCTGTCGCCATCGCTGGCACCATGGTTGCGTGCATCGAACAGCAGCACATTGAATCCGGCGCGATGCAAGGGCTGCGCGAGCGGCAGCATCTGCTCGCCATTGCTGCCCCAGCCGTGCAGGAGGATGACCGTTCGGGGGGCAGCGGCCACGGGCAGAAACCAGCCGCTGAGCCTGCGGCCACGCAGTGTCGGACATCGCACGCGCTCAAACACAAGGCCGAGAGCCGCAGGCGAACTCGTCGGCGCAATGCGCGGTGCCCGAAAGCCCAGATGGACGCCGAGCGGGATCAAGATCGCCACGAGGAGCGCGACGCAGGCAAGCAGTGCGAGCGTTAGCGAGGCGGTGGTGATGAGGGCGTGCATCATCGAGCCACTCTACCCCTGGCCTGTTGTGGCGCGCAGTGACGATCGTCGCCAGGTCGCCCCTCCTCGATCCATCAGCTTGGCGGCAATCTACCCCTTTTTGGCAAGCGAAAATCCGCCTGCCGTTTCACCTTCGCGTTGTTGCACTGAGCATTGCAGCCATCTCCCGCAAACTGACTGACTCGATGCCCTCGGAGAGCGGGTAGGGGATTTGACATCCTCCCCGCCCTAAAGACGGGGCTTTTCGCGCGGTTTTGGTAAGCCCAAACCCCAGAAAATTCCGAATGCCCCCCGAAAGATGGCCAATTTGGATGGCCAAAGATCAAATCAATCCAGCGTCTCAGTGGTCCGTCCCCGTTCTCTCTCATGTCGCGGGCGATCGGTCCCTCCGGCTGGCAGCGAGCAGTCCGTCGACCACCCAGGTAACGACAACCAGGATGGTCACGCCGCAGAGGATTCCGGCCAGACGATTCAGCACCGGGAGGATGGTATCGGTTGGACCATTCCCGGTGATGGCACAGAGGGCGAGTGCGATCGCGGCCTGGGTACCGACGTAGGCCCATCGGCTCCGGCTCAGGTGCAGACGCAGGAACAAAAAGGTTCCGACGAACAGTCCGCCGAGCCAAAGCAGGTACGAATCGCCTGGCAGCGGAACCATGAGCAGGCCAAGCAGACCGCCCAGCAGGCAGCCGTAGAGGCGCTGCAGCCCACGCTCGCGCGCGGCGGCGGTCTCGCGGTCGAGCACGACGAGGACAGTGACCCCGATCTGCACCAGGCTCGGAAGCTCGAAGGTAGACCAGACGATCGGGATCGCAACCGCGGTGGAACCGGCAATCAACGCCCAGCGCACGGCTTCCGGACGATCGGCACCCGCCGCGGCACCTGGTGCAGCACCTGGCGCCTGCGACCTCTTCGGCTCAGCGCGGCTGACCAGTCGATTGACGCCGGTCGCAAACAGCACCCCGATCAGGATCTCCAAGACACGGTCATGGGCGAACCCATACAGATCAGCCGGCGACACCATGCTCATATAGAGCATGATCACCACCATCAGCGCGGCCATCATCCAAGCGTAGGCGTAGCGGAAGCGCAGCTTTGCGAACATGGCGAAAGCGGTCGCGGCAAACACTGCCGCGAGCTGGAGTGTCGGCGCCCCCTCGACCTGCGTCGCGACCAGAAAGCCGATACCGGCGCCGGCCAGGGTGCCGATGAACCGCATCACTGACTTGCTCAGGACCGCGCCGCGATCCGGGTGGGCGACGATCAGCGCCGAGATCGCCGACCACCAGGGATCGGGCAGACCCAACCAAAGCGAGGCGCTGACGGCCAGGCAGACGGCGCCCGCGCTGGCGAACGCCAGCCGATCGAGCGCGTTCACGGGACGGACCGACGCGGATGCAGGAACATGAAGACGCGCGCGTTGGTGCCGTGATACAGCGCTTCCCGCTGCGGAAGGTCGCCGGGGTCGATCCGCGCCGGGAAGCGCCGCGACAGTCGTACCCAATCCGTGCTCGGGTTGACGTAGGGCAACACCCCATAGGGCTCAGGATTGCGCGCGACCCCCGGGGCGACACTGACTAAGGTGCCAGGGTGCAGGCGCCAAGGATCGTTCGCGATCGTGAACCAGACCGGTTGCCCGAGACTGAGCCCATGCAGGTGCACGTCCTTGAGATTCGCGACGATCCGCCAGTTGGTATCGGCAACCACCGCCATCACCGCCTCGCCAGGCTTAACGTAGTCACCCGCACGCACGCGAAACGGGGCCAGGCGACCGCTCGCCGGACTCAGGACGCGCGTCTTCGCCAGGTTGTACTCGGCCAGCGCCAATGCCGCCTGCGCCGCATCCAGGGCTGCGGTCTCGTGCGCGACGCCGTCTTGCGCCACCGTCACGGCGGCACGCGCGGCCTGCAGCTCGGCCGCGGCGACAGCAAACGCCCGTTGGTTGTCATTCAGCGTCTGTGCCGAGGCGTCGTTCTTCTTGAACAGCACCTCGATACGCTCAAGCCTGCCCTTGGCATCGTCGCGCTGCGCCTGCTTGGCGGCGCTCTGTGCCTGCGCCAAACCGACCTGCCCTTTGGCCTCCGACAGGCTGGCCTCGGCCAGGGCGACGGCGGCCTTGCGCTGACGTACGGCAAGCGCGTAGGGCCGCGGATCGATCTGAAACAGCCGATCTCCAGCCTCCACGCGCTGGTTCTCGGTCACCGGCATCTCCGCGATATGCCCCGCCACCTGCGGGGCGATCGCGACCGTATCCGAGGTCACGTAGGCATCGCTGGTATAGGCGAAGAAGAGCACCGCGACCTGATAGACGGCGTAGGCGGCGATCAGCCCAACCGACAGCGTCAGCGGAAGATGGCGTTTGGCGACATCGCGCATCGGCTCAGCTCTCGGGCACGGACGCTACAGCAGCAGCCTGAGACCGGCGTTTGTCTTTCCCGCGCGCTCTCCCGGCGCCGGCAGGATCAGTTCACCCCACTCGGCGCTTGCATTGGGTACAAACTGCCGACCAGACCTGTCGTGAGCAAGGCGGCGGTTCAGCAGAACGTCATCGTTGAGGTTGGCCATGGTGAAGGCGTCTTCAGGCAGGGTCCTTCGATGGGTCCAGTGCTGGATAATCCGTATAGCCGCGCGCCCCGCCACCATGGATGTAGGCCATCTCCGGGGCGTTGAATGGCCCACCGCGACGAAGCCGTTCGGGGAGGTCCGGATTGGCGATAAAGGGCTGACCAAAGGCGATCAGCGCAGCCGCGCCGTTGGCGAGGTCGGCACGGGCACGCTGGCCGTCGTACCCGCCATTGAGTATCCGCGGTGTCTCAGTAGAGCGCCCCCCGATGCACGCCAGAAGCACGGACAGGTAGATGCCCTGGGCACCCTGGGCGATGCTCGCGGCGGCGTAGCGAAGACTGTTCTCGGTGACGACGTCCAGCGCATGATGAAGCGCCCGCGGATGCTCCTGCATGTAGCGGTAGATGTCATCGCCCAGCAGATGCCTCCTGATCGTGAACCAGGGATTGAAGAGGGTGTCCCAGAATGGGCATCCGCGCTGCTCGGCAAGATCCCTGTGGAGGAGTGCGATGGCCTGCAGCTGATGGGAAAACGGGGTCTCCTGGATCTCGACTTCCTCCATCTTCAAGAGGTCTTCCGGCCCGTCGATGACCTCGACCCCCTCCGGCATCGGATGCGGGAAGTCGTTCATCACCTTCATGAAATCGAACTGATAATGGTCGAACAGCTGAACTTCCTGCTCGGCAAAGGCGGCGGCGCCTTTGTGGAAATGATGATGGCCGAGATGAAAGAACAGCGTGAACGGAGGCCGGTCGACCTCTTCTCCCGCGAATAGGGCGCGCATTCGGTCTTCTCGTCGCATGGCAGGTCCCTTCGCTATGCATGCGCATTCAAACAACGAAATACCATGGAGTTCCTACCTGTCTAGGGATGCGCTTCGTCGGCCGACGCCGCGGCCATCCCGGTCCGAAGACCGCCTACGTCCACCAGCGTCTGAACCGGCAAGCGGGTCGCGATGGAGAGGACAGTGAAGCCACCCTGAGCGCCCAGGTTGGCCCGAGGCGAAACGCTAGCAGGGGTGGGGTGCACCGTCAACGCCTAGTCTTTACCGCCCCTGACGCCCATTAGCCCAGCCGTTCGGTTGACCATACATCCCGCCCGCGCTATCGTCACTGCTCCGAGCCGACCTAAACGCTCAGGGTCGCTGGAATTTCCTCTTCCTAGGCGCCGCGCGGGTCATGGCCGAAGCGGACGTGAACAAGCAGGTCAACCGTTCTGAGATGATGACGCACGGAGGGCGTGCGTCGTAGAGGCCACCCATCCATGCGCATGAATTCTCCGACCGGCAAACGGATCTTGGCGTTGGTGCGTCACGGTGATTTCGCCCATCCAGGGGAGCAGGCGGCCGTCGACCTGCTGATGGCTGGCCGAGTGCCGAGCGACCGGGAGACGCTGCTGGATGTGGGCTGCGGACGCGGTGGAACCCTGGACGCCCTGCGGCGTCGTGGTTGGAGCCGCTGCATTGGTCTCGACGTCGATGAGGAGACCATTGCCGAGGCGAGGCGGTGCTATCCCGACTGCCATTTCCTGGCTGGCTCCGTTGACGACCTTCCCACGCTGTTGCCGGAACCGGTCGATCTGATCGGCCTCTGGACCAGTTTCTACGCCTTTGAAGATCAGTCCACCGCCCTCCGGCGGATGCGTGCCGTGGCCAAGCCGTCGGCGGAGCTGCGCATGCTGGACTACGCGCTCTGGCGCGGCGGACGAGGCGAGCTTCCAAAACGCGAGCGCGCGACGAGCTGGAAGCCCTTGCAGCCGGCTGTCTTCGCCGACTTGGCTGCCGCTGAAGGGTGGGAAGTCACGCGTCTCGACGATATCTCGAATCGCTTTGTTGGGTGGTATCGCGACCTGGTCGGGCGCATCCAGGCCAAGGATGCAGAGATCCAGGCGCGCTATGGCGATGATTGGTTTGAGTTCGTCGTCGCCTTTTACACGGGCCTGCTCGAGACCATGGAGGCTGGTGAGCTAGGGGGTGCCTTGGTCATCGCTCGCGCCGCCTGATTGGCACCGGCCGACGTGTCGCAAACGGTGAGGTGCCGCCGACCTGGTCGCCGGAGTGCTGATCGGCGATCTGCGGTGCGCAGGGCTGAACCCGCTTGGCGCCGATCTGGCGTGCCAGGGCGCCGGTAGCGACCTCGCGGTCACCGTGCATCAGCATGATCAACGGCTGCTGCTGCTCGGTCTCCATGATCAGGGTCTTGACCACCTAGTGCTCATCGACGCCCAGAGCCTGCGCGACCTCAGCCGTCCCATCGCCGGTGTGGGCATAGCAGAAACCGCTGAAGGCGACATCAGCCTGGCGCAGAAACCGCACCGCAGCGGTCACAGGTGCTTTGGTTTTTGCCATCTCGATCGCCACCGTTTGAGTTGTCTAGCCCGCTTGGAGCATGGGGCCATCAGTGGGCTCAGCCCCACGCTGGTTCGGCACAGAGGCTGGTGGGCGCGGATAGCCCCAGACCGACTCCGGTCCTTCAGCAGGAATCATCGCAAACCGGGCCACTGCTGGCCGCGATCGATCCAGCTTGAAGGTCCAGTTTCTCTATGTACGCTTCACCTCTTTTGTTCACGATCACCCCAGTCTCTCTAACCAGAGTGTTGCTATCCGCCAGAAGCGCAACACGCGATACGGGTGGGTGGCTAGCCCTTACCCGACCGGGACTTTTACCCGGCAAGAAGCGCCAAGCTGCGCTTGGCGCACTAACGCTAAGCTCAGCTGCAGAAGCCGCAGCGTGGCCTTACGTCAGCTGTAGCGACGTGTTAAAGCTCATCCTCATATCTCCAATTCAGGTGCAATAGCAAGGAGTTGGTTCAGATCGTCCTGTTTAACACCTAACATAGACCAATCGACTTGCGGGTAACGTCCATGCATAACAGCATCCTGCGGTTCTTTCGAGTGTTTTTCTTTGGCATGGGTGCAACAGACGAGAAAAACAATTAAGTTAGCCACTACTCAGCTAATTTCCAAACAGCTTCTGAAGGCTGTCGATCAAAGCTACGAGAAACGACGCGTGATGTACGAGTTCTCCGGTTACGAGCAGTGCACTCCGATCTACGAGAGCCGCAACACGCTTGTGTGTCGCGCCGTCAGGGAGCAGGACGCGCTGCCGGTGGTGCTGAAACTGCTGAAGGAGCGCTATCCCGACAGCAGCAAGCTTGCCCGCTACCGCAATGAGTTCGAGCTGCTGCGTCATCTTGAGTCCCCGTGGATTATCACCGCCCATGCCCTTGAAGAGCATGACAATCGCTTGCTGCTGGTGAGCGAGGATTTCGGCGGCGACTCGCTGAAGGCCCTGCTCGATGCGCACGCCTTTACACTCGTCGAGTGGCTGCGGATCTTCCTGGATCTGGCCGATGCCCTCTCGGCGCTGCACGGCAGTCATGTGGTGCACAAGCACATCAACCCGTCCAACATCGTCTGCAACCCGGCCACCGGTCAGTGCAAGCTGATCGACTTCGGCATCGCGGTTCGGATGTCGCCCACCAACCCCAGTCAGGACCATCGCGGCGTCCTGGAAGGCACGCTCGCCTACATCTCGCCCGAGCAGAGCGGGCGGATGAATCGGCAATTGGATTTCCGCTCGGACCTCTACTCCCTCGGCGTGACCATGTTCGAGCTGCTGACCGGTGCATTGCCCTACCAGGGCCGGCATTGCTTGGAGCTGGTGCATGCCCACATGGCCGGCGCCATACCCTCGGTGAGCGAGGCGAATCCCGAGGTCCCGCCGCAACTGTCGGCCATTGTCGCCAAGCTCATGGCGAAGACGGCAGAGCAGCGCTATCAGACCGCCGCCGGGTTGCGCTGGGACCTCGACCGCTGTCTTCAGGCTTTGGCCGGCGCCGCGCCCATCGAGCCCTTCGCGCTGGGCGAGCGCGATCACTCCGAGGTCTTCTATCTGCCGCAAACCCTGTACGGGCGCGAAGACGAAACCAAGACCTTGCTGGCCATGTTCGAGCAACGGGTGGCGGCGCGGGGCGAGGCGGCGTTTCTGCTGGTCTCGGGATACGCCGGCACCGGCAAGACGTCCTTGATCAAGGAGATCAATAAGTCTGTCACCCGCGAGAACGGCTGGTTCATCGAGGGCAAGTTCGACCAGTATGAGCGGGCGACCCCCTACGGCGCCATCAAACAGGCCATCAGTGCGCTGGTCGACCTGTGGCTTGCGCTGAGCGAGGCTCAGCTCGGGGCCATGGTGGCGGAGCTGCGCGAGGCCTTGGGCGAGATCGGCGGGGTCTTGGTAGAGCTGGTGCCGACGCTGGAGTTGGTGATCGGCCCGCAAGCCAAGGTGCCGACGCTCGCCGGAACCGAGGCACAGAACCGCTTCAACTACGCCTGCCGGTGCTTCTTCCGCTGCGCGGCGTCGGCAGAACACCCGCTGGTCGTGTTTCTCGACGACCTGCAGTGGGCGGACCTGGCCTCGCTCGGCCTGCTGTCTGCATTGTGCGGCGACGGCGAGATCGGGCATTTCTTCCTTATCGGCGCCTACCGGGACAACGAGACGCCGCCGGAACATCCGTTGATGCATCTGCTGCAGGCACTCGCGGCGCGGGGGCAGCCGCCGGAGTCCATCCGCTTGGACAATTTGGCCGAGGGCGATCTGGCGTCGCTGTGTGCCGATGCCCTGCATCAAGACGTCCGCGAGGTGTCGGGGCTGGCCGCGCTGATGCACCGCAAGACCCTGGGGAACGCGTTCTTCACGGTGCAGTTTCTGCGGGCGCTGCACGCCGGCGGACTGATTGCGTTCGACCGTGCTGCGCTGCGTTGGCAATGGGACATGGTGCGCATCGAACAACGCGACATCCCCGATGATGTGGTCCTGCTGATGGCCACGAAGATCACGAGGCTGGCGGCGAGTACCCAGCGGCTGCTGACCCTGGCCGCCTGCATCGGCAATGCCTTCTCGCTGGACACCCTGGTCACCATCAGCGAGCAGGGCGCCGAGCGCACCCGTCTGGACCTGGGCGCGGCCGTGGGAGAGGGCCTGCTGATTGCGCACGATATGGAGCATTACCGCTTCTCCCACGACCGCATCCAGCAGGCTGCCTACGGCCTGATGGATGATCCGAGCCATGTGCATCTGCGCATCGGGCGGCTGCTGTTGTCGCAGGGCGAACCGGCGCGGGAGGCGATCTTCCGGGTGGTGGGTCAGCTCAATGCGGCGCGAACGCTGGTGACCGATCCGGCGGAGCGCCTTAAGCTCGCCCGGCTGAATCTGACAGCGGGCCGGCGCGCGACCAGTGCCGCCGCTTACAGCGCGGCCGTTGCCTACCTCGAGGTCGCAGCGGGGCTGTTGCCGGCCTCGGCGTGGCGGGATCACTACGCGCTGAGCTTCTCCATCTACAGCGCGCTCGCCGGTTGCCGGCTGTTCGCCGGGACGGCAGACGGGCTCGAATCCCTGTTCGCGGATCTGCTGGCCCATGCCCGGGGAATCGAGGACCAGACCCGGGTCCATGCGATCCGCATGGAGCACCATCACCTGTCCGGAGACTACGCCGGGGCCGTCGAGATCCAGATGGAGGCGCTGCGCCTGCTCGGCGTGGACATCGACGATGGCCAGGTGGCTGACCTGTTGGAGCAGGAGCTGGCAACGGTGTCCGGGCTGTTGGGCGAGCGCGGCATCGACGCCTTGCAGGACGCCCCGGAGATGGCTGACCCTCGTCAGACCGCCATCATGGACATCCTGATGGGTCTCTGGACCAGCGCCTACCTCGCCTCCCGCTTGGAGTTGGTCGCCTGGGCCTCGTGCAAGATGACCAGCATCTCGTTGCAGCACGGCAACAGCCGGCTTGCCTCGTTCGGCTACATGAACTACGCCTTCGTCTGCGTCTCGATGCTGGGTCGGTACGAGGACGGACATCGGATCGGGCAGGCGGCGATCCGCTTGGCGGAGCACTACGACGATCTGTTGCTGCGCGGCAAGGTCTACCTGTTGTTCGCCGTTTTTCTCAACCATTGGCGGGCGCCTCTGGCCGAGTCGCACGCCTACAGTCTGAAGGCGTTTCCGCTGTTGGTCGAGAACGGCGACTGGACCTACGCGAGCTACTGCGCCGAATTCATCATCTCCGACGCCACCATTTGGGGAAAACGCTGCGAAGAGAACCTCGCAGAGGCCCGGCGCTACCTGCCCTTCCTGGAGAACAATGTGCCGGTGGTGCTTGAGGAGTTCGTCCGCCCGGCCTGCCTGAACCCGATCCTGCAGCTGCTGGGGCGCACCCGCGGCGACCATACCTTCGACGACGATAGGTTCGAGGAGCAAGCGTTCCTGCGCGATTACCAGGCCAACCCGTTGGCCCTGTCGTACTACTACACCGCCAAGCTGCGCAGCCTATATCTGTTCGGGCACCTGGACCAAGCCCTGGCCATGATCGACCAGGCCGATTTTGTGGCCTCCGTGGCCCTGGCGCAGGCCAAGGTGCCGGAGGTCTATTTCTACGCATCCCTGACCATCCTCGCCGTCTTCGAGCAGCTGCCCCCGCAGCAGCGGGAGCGGCTCGCCGAGCGGGTCGACGGCTACCAGCGACAGATGCGCGTCTGGGCGGACAACAGCCCGACGAATTTCCTGCACAAGCATCTCCTCGTCGAGGCCGAGCGCGCCCGTGTCGCCAAACGCTACTGGGACGCCCTGACGCGCTACGAGCAGGCCATCGAGGCGGCACGCGCCGGCGGCTACATCAACAACACGGCCCTGGCCTGCGAGTGCGCCGCGCGGTTCCTGCTGGCCCGCGACATGCCGCAAACGGCCGTGCGGTTCCTGCGCGACGCGCACGATGCCTACGGCTGCTGGGGCGCATCGGCCAAGGTGCAGCAGCTCGAAGCGCGCTA
>Ga0180436_10004268_pt1 | contig 12891 bp, 11 predicted proteins | sample SS_ome_2_FD_132434 | JGI IMG/M metagenome (GOLD analysis project Ga0180436, IMG submission 132434) | Hypersaline lake sediment archaeal communities from the Salton Sea, California, USA - SS_3_S_2 metaG | ecosystem: Environmental > Aquatic > Non-marine Saline and Alkaline > Hypersaline >...
CCTCGGCCTTCGCTTATCCATAAAACATTCTAATGGTCGGGACGAGAGTATTTGTTCCTTCGTCTCACTGCGTTCGCTGCGGAGACGCAGACTCCCTCGCTACCGCTCAGTCCGTCTTTTCAAATCCTGGCAAAACGTGGATCCACCACGTTTTCCCCGATAAGCCTCGGCCTTAGCTGATCCATAAAACATTCTAATGGTCGGGACGAGAGGATTTGAACCTCCGACCCCCAGTACCCCATACTGGTGCGCTAGCCAAACTGCGCCACGTCCCGCCGAGTATATATTCTAAATTAATAATATTTATTAGTAAAGAATTTGATAGATCTGTTAATCTTCAATTTCAGGTTTAAACTTCCTGGTCATCAGCTTCTTCACGGATTCTTCCGGACTTAGGTTTTTGTAAATAATCTCATAGACACATTCAGTTATGGGAAGATCTATCCCCTGGCCTGCAGCAATCTCATAGACAGCCCGGGAGGTAGCAACTCCTTCTGCTACCATATACATACTTTCAAGGATTTCCTTGATGGATTCGCCATTACCAAGCCTTTCCCCTACACACCTGTTCCTGCTGTGCTGGCTTATGCAAGTAGCTATCAGGTCGCCCATTCCAGCAGCGCCCGAAAAGGTAAGGGGATTTGCACCCATAAAAATACCGAATTTTGAAAGTTCGTGCAGCCCCCTGGTTATAATAGATGCTTTTGTATTTGCCCCAAATCCCAGGCCATCCGAGATACCGCTGGCGATCGCAATTATATTTTTCACTGCTCCGCTAACCTCAACACCTGTCACATCTTTATTCGTATATATCCTGAAAGTGTCAGTAGAAAGTACCGGCTGGAGAAAATCCATTACCCCGCATTCAGTTGAAGCAATTACTGAAACACTGGGAAGATCCCTTCCGACCTCAACCGCAATATTGGGACCCGACAGCGAGCACGTCCTGTTTTTCAAGCTTTTAGGGAGACTTTGCCTTATGACTTCTGATAACCTTAGATTTGTCCCCGTTTCAAAGCCTTTAGCCACATTAAGGATACACTTTATCCTGTTTGAACCCTTTTCCAGGGGTTGGTAAAAATCTTTGATAACATCCCTTAATGCATGTGAAGGAACTGCTAATAATACTACTTCGGTGCCATTACTGAAACCGCTGCATCTACCTGTAAAAGGGTTTACATTTTCGGGTATTTCCAGGTCGCCCGTATATTTTGAATTAATCCTTTTATTTAATATCTCGCTGTAGGTGCTGCTGCTTCTTATCCATAGGTCGACTTCATTTCCGCTCCTGGCCAGCATAGTTGCTAGAGTAGTACCCCAGCTCCCGGCTCCGATCACTGTTATCTTGGTTTTGACATTATTCATATATTCTGTTTCTAATATTTAAACTTGATAAACAAGGGTGTTCCCTCAAATCCAAAATTATCCCTTATGCTGTTCTCTACAAATCTTTTTATATTATTTTTTTTGGAAGCATCCATATTGGTAAATATTAGAAATGATGGAGGTGAAGTCCCGGTCTGCCTGGCAAATTTAACCTTGAATTGCTTATTTTTGCTGAATACGGGTTTTTCCCTGCATATTTTTTTAAGCATCTCAGTAAGTTCTTTATCAGAAATCTTTTTTGATCTTTCCCCTATTAATTTATCTATCATCTTTATAAGACTGCTAAGACCTTTTTTTGTTTTTGAGCTTACCTTTAAAAAAGGGATGAAATCTGCGAATCTTAAGTTCTGGTCCAGGTCATGGATAAGGCTTTCAAGTTCCTTCTGGGATATAAGGTCATGTTTGCTAAAGACTATACAGATGCTGACCCCTTTTTCTATACACATCTCTACGATCTTCACATCCTGCCTGGTGATTTCCCCCTGGCTGGAATCTATTAGCACCAGGGCTAAATCCGAATTATCAGCTGCTCTTTCTGTCCTTAGTGTGCTGTAATATTCCAGGTCTTCCATTTTCTTCTTCTTCTTTTTCAGCCCAGCAGTATCGATAAAAAGGTAAGAGCTTTCACCTATCTTTACCAGGCTATCAATACTATCGCGGGTAGTTCCTTCTACATCATCTACAATCGCCCTTTCTTCACGCAAAAATGTATTAAAAAGGGTTGATTTGCCTACATTGGGCCTGCCCAGTATTGATATTACAGCAATATCATCCGCATCATCTGTATGCTCATATTCTCCGCTGGATATCTCTTCACTTACCATATCAAGCAGATCCCCGATGCTTCTTCCATGCAAAGCAGATATTTTTATGGGATAGCCGAGTCCAAGCTCCAAATAATCTTCTGTAAAAAGATCTTTTTGGGTGTCATCCCACTTATTCCCAGCAAATATTATTTTCTTCCCATACTTCCTGAGGAGCCCGGTTATCTCCCGGTCAAGGGGTGAAACCGGCTGTGACAGGTCGACTATAAAAACTATAAGGTCTGCTTCATCTATGGCCTTTTTTGCCTGCATGGCTATCTGCAGGTTTAATTTCCTCTCTGATCCCAGATCCATTCCGCCTGTATCCATCAGGTAGAATTTTTTACCATTCCAATCAGTGAGATAGGATTTTCTGTCACTGGTTATCATGGGCTGCTGGTGGACTATAGCCTCCCTGGTCTCACAGATCCTGTTTATTAGTGTGGACTTGCCGATATTGGGACGGCCGATAACGGCAACTTTTGGTATATTTCCTTTCACTGTTAATTCTCCTGGGTAAAGGCTATTTCATCTATGGTATTTATGAAGCTGTTTCCGTCTTCGCCGATTATACATATATTATCTAATAGGGATCTGATATCCTCCCTGCAGTAACCATCCAATGTCAGACCATCATCATTAAATATAGAATCAGGAATAAGGACAGAAGTATAATCTTTTACTTTCTCACGGTCTATATTATTTAATAAGTCACTTCCAGTCAATAATCCCGTGACTTTTACATTTCCGCCAAAGAAATCATTATTTATTGTCATTATGTCAAAAGAGACACTGCCATATCTTAAAGCATTATCACCATAAAAGCTACTTAACATTTTAATTGCTTCTCTTATGATAATAAAGCCATATTCAGAGGTAATAATAAGGATTTTTGTATCAGGGTCTCTGCTTTTCCTTAAACCCTTTTTCTTTTTAAGATAATTATTTATATCATTTAAGAAATCTGCGCTTTTTCCTATTCCATTATTAATCTGGAGGAAATCCTTATAGCTTTCAAAAGGCGGGATTTCCTTTCCGGAAATGAGGTAGAACTCATCAGACAGGAAGACTTTTCCGGATACTGCTTTTCCATGACTTAGTATAAGCTCATCCAGGATGGAGATGACCTGACCGGCATTATTTTTATCAGTGCTTATCAGTTCCCTGTTTTGGTTAAACCTGGTCATGCCTACCGGTACTACCCCTATTGACCGGATATTCCTATATCCTGATACCAGGCCTAAAATAGTATCCTTAAGATCTTTTCCATCATTTATTCCCGGCATAAAAACTATCTGTACATTTATATGAAGGCCTGCCTCATCAAGGGTCTTTAAATGTTTCAGTGAAATCAGATTATCATCTCTCCCGAATATTTTTTTTCTTATTTGCGGATCCAGGCTGTGCACCGATATATTCAGGGGTTCTATCATATGACTGATAATCTTATTTATATCCTTTTCAGCCAGGTTTGTAAGGGTGATGAAGTTTCCGTATAAAAATGATTGAAGGTAATCATCATCCTTTAAATAAAGTGAAGGCCTTAGACCCGGGGGCATCTGGTCAATAAAACAGAATATGCATTTATTCTTACATCTGCGGATCCTTTTCAAAGCTCCATGTCCTCGATCTTTTTTCTTATCGCAAGAATATCTTCCTCTGGAGTAGAAGCGCCGCCGCTGATCCCGACTTTCCCCGCATTTTTAAACCAGTCTTCTAACAGGTCATCTTTATTTTCAATATGGAATGTATTGGGATTTTTTTGTCTTGAGATATCGGCCAGATGTGTAGTATTTGCACTGTTTTTTCCTCCTGCCACCAGCATTATATCTACCCTTCCAGATAGTTCCCTTACAGCATCCTGGCGGTTTTTTGTTGTATCACATATAGTGTTCACCACATAAAGCTCCCTTGTTTTATCAAGAAGCCCGCAGGCAATCACTTTTAATTTTTCCATTGTCTGGGTAGTCTGGACCACAACCCCTATTTTGGCTTTACTGTCAAAAGATGCCAGGTCTTCTATTTTATTTATGACACTAATACGGCTTTTATCAACCTGCTCCCTTATACCGCATACCTCAGGATGGTCATTATCCCCTATAAGGACTATATGGAACCCGTCTGCTGCCAGTTTTTTCGTTCTTTTGTGGGCTTTTTTAACAAAGGGACAGGTTGCATCAATAATGATATTATTTTTTTTCTTGAGTTCATCCAAAATAGCAGGAGGCATACCGTGAGACCTGACTACAAAGACACTTCCCTCTTCAATATCTTTAATATCCTTAACAGACATCAGGCCTTTTTCTGATAATTCCTGGACTACTCCGGGATTATGGATGATTGACCCAAGGGTATAGACTTTTTTATGTCTGGCATTATTTTCATCAAGCGCTTTCCTGGCAAGCTTAAGCGCCCTTTTTACACCAAAACAGTAGCCTGAATTATCAGCTATTTCTATATCCATATTTACCTATTCTAAGAGATCTCCCTATACAGTTTCCTTATAGAATCCATGGTCTCTGACACAATAATAGCAATAGCAACTTTTCTTTGATTCTCATCGATTATCCTGCCGGTTTTTATCACATCACCCACAATTAGCCTGATCCTGGGAAAGAAAACTCTTTTATGGGGTTTTTGTATAATCTCATTTGATCCGCTTATGGCTACTGGCAGTATATCTGATCTTGAGAGCAGGGCAATAAGTCCTATGCCTTTTTTCCCTTCACGGATTATCCCATCTGTCGATCTTGTTCCTTCAGGAAATAGCCCCAAAAGATTATCATCTTTCAGGATCTTTATGGAAGTATCAAATGCATACCTGTCTGTGGTATCGCGCCTAACCGGAAACGCATTAAGAAATGTTACCAGATTAGAAAGAAAACTGACTTTAAATAACTCTTTCTTTGCCATGAAGTATGTATACCTTGGAATATATGCCCCTATCACTACCGGGTCCACATAACTTATGTGATTGCAGCAAAGCAGCACCCTGCCGCTTCTGGGGACTTTTTCGAGACCTATTACCTCAGTCCTGTAAAGTGACTTAAAAATACCCCTGAGGGTGAGTTGTATTGTCCTGTAAAGAAAATAATACCATCTTCCATGTGATAGCTTAAGTTTTTGTGCGGTCATGATATAATTGTTTTATCTTATTGGCAACTTCCTGGATACTCATATCAGATGTCTCTATTTCTATGCCATCCTCTGGGAGTACCAGAGGGCTGTCCTGACGGCTGCTGTCTATAGAATCCCTGTTCTTTATCTCATTCTCAATGGATGATTCATCCATCTTCTGGTCTTTCTGCTCCAGCTGAAGCTTCCTTCTCTTAACCCTTTCAGAAATACTGGCTGTAAGGAATATCTTTAGCAGTGCATTGGGACATACTACACTTCCCGTATCCCTTCCTTCAAGAACCGCTTTTCCCTCGGAAGCAAGTTTTCTCTGTATTGCTACCAGGTACTTCCTGATCCCGGAAAGCTTGCTTACAATAGATACTGCAGCTCCGATCCTGGGGCTCCTTATTTCCCCTGTTACATCTTCCCCGTCAAGGCTTAACCTGGTGTAACTGGCTTCATCAGCAGCCTCGCTCTCAATTTCCAGCTTTACGGCTTTTGCTTTCTCAAGAATAGACGCTTCATCTTCAAGATCAATATCGTTCCTCAAAGCGATCAATGTCATAGCCCTGTACATAGCGCCGGTATCAATATATTTTAAGCCCAGATCCCGGGCTAATATTTTGGCAATAGTACTTTTCCCGCTTCCGGCGGGACCGTCTATAGTTATAATATTATTGTTTTTTTCTTTATTCATCTACCATTAAAAATAGAGTTGAATATATCCTTAAAGCCGGGAAAAGAAGTATCTATACAGCCGGTATTAAGAATAGTCACCTTTTGCTCTGTAAGAAGTGAGAGTATAGCAAGTGACATGGCTATCCTGTGATCTCCCATACTGTCGACTGTGCATCCCCTTACCTGCAGGTCCTGCCTGCCGTTTATCTCAAGCCCATCTTCAAGTTCCTTTATTTCCACTCCAGCCTTGCTGAATTGTTCGCTTAAAGCTTTCAGCCTGTCGCTTTCCTTATTTCTAAGTTCCTGAGCACCCCTGATAACTGTACTGCCTGATGCTGCAGCTGCTGCAACTGAAAGAATGGGTATCTCATCGATTATATTGGGGATCTTATCCTTATCGATCACTGCAGGACCCAGGGAGCTTGAAAATACTTCTATATCCGCTACTGGCTCATTGCAAACAGACCTCTTATTGTTTATCTCAATTTTGCCGCCCATGGCCTTAAGGACATCAAGAGCATAGCTTCTTGTAGGATTTATACCGATATCTTTAAGTATAATATGCGAATCTTTTAATATTAGAGCTGCTACTATAAAAAACAGTGATGATGAAATATCCGAGGGGATGCTTATATCCCTGGCAGCGATCTTTTTTAATGGGTCGATTTTTGTATATTTGCCGTCATATTGTATATCAGCCCCAAAATATTCAAGCATCCTTTCTGTATGGTCACGGCACACTTTCGGCTGGATTATCTCAGTGATGCCTTCAGCATGAAGGGCTGCAAGAAGTATGCACGATTTTACCTGGGCACTTGAAAGTCCAAGATTGAACATTTTTCCTTTTAGGGCCTTACTCCCAAAGATTACCAGCGGAGCATTATTATTGCCGTTCCTGCCATAGACTCTGGAACCCATCTGATTTAAGGGATCTATTATCCTTGCCATAGGCCGGCTGTTTATCGAGCTGTCGCCGCTCAATACAGACATAATAGGATTACCGGCAAGCACCCCGCTTAACAGCCTTATTGCAGTACCGGAATTTCCCACTTCCAGTATTCCATTAGGCTCCTTTAAGCCGGAAATGCCGCATCCTGTAATAATAAGGTCCCTGCCGTTTTTTATTATTGTTACTCCCACTTTTTTTAGGACATCAAGCGTGGCAATGCAATCGCCGGAAAACAGGTAGTTTCTGATCTTTACAGGCTTGCTGCATAGGCTTGCGATCATGGCGCTCCTGTGGGAAATAGATTTGTCTCCGGGAATTTTTATCTCACCATTTATATTAACAGCTCCCCGAATTTCCATACTATTCTCCAAGTACTTTCTTCACTTTTATTTCATAACCGGCATCTTCTATGGCTTTGCGGGCAGCCTGGCTTTCCCTGTCCCCCTGGACCAGTATTTTCAAGATACCTCCACCAGAAAATTCTGTAGAATGGAATATGGATATATCCTCAATATTTATGCCCTTGGAGCTTATTGCCAGGGTGATGTCGCTCAGCACTCCGGACCTATCGGGTATGGCTATCTTTAATTCATACAGCTTTGATATGTCCTTTTCTACATATTTTGGCAGGTTTATCCTGGCTTTCTGGGCTTTTTTATAGTGCTCGCCTATAAATTCAGAATCATTGCGCGATAAGCCATCCTTGAATCTATTAAGATAATCTATATAAAGATCTATTGATTTGATCAATTCATCCCTGTTTTCTAGGGTTATATCCAGCCACATCTTAATATTTGATGCAGCAATCCTTGTCATATCCCTGAAACCCCCGGCGCACAGCCTTAAAAGGTTTTTCAGCTCTTTCTGCCTGTCATCTACAAGCTCCACCAGGCTGGTCGACAGAATATGCGGCAGATGGCTGATCAGGGCAACATTCTCGTCATGTTCGCCTGGACTGATCGAGATGACCCTGGCGCCGATCCTGGTAAAAAGGTTATGAAGCGCCAGCAGGTGGTCTGTCTTTGTTGATTCAGTTGGGGTAAGGATATAGAAAGCATTTTTAAAAAGGTCAGGTTTTGCAGAAAGGACTCCCTCATTCTCGGAACCTGCCATGGGGTGGCCCCCGATAAAAAAAGTTCCCTCCGGTAATATCTTATTGACCTTTTCAACTATCTTTTCCTTGGCACTGCCAACATCTGTTACAATAGCATTTTTTTTAAGGTGATCCTTTATTGAATCTATTACTTCGATGATCTTGCTTATTGGCGTAGCTACTATGACAAGATCAGCATCTTTTACAGCATCCTTATAGCTGGAGGCGATATTATCCACGATCTTGCGGTACCTTGCAATATTCATAGCCTCGCCTTCTATGTCGAAACCAGTGATCTCAAAACCGTTTTCCAGCTCCTTAAGAGCCATTGCCAGCGATCCTCCGATAAGTCCAAGTCCTATAACAGAGATATTTTTGATATTTTTCATATTAATATATTGTATTGGCTCTTATTCTAAAAATAATCTATAACTATATAAAAAATATAGAATTTTAACAATATTATCATTTTTTTTCTTAACATTATTGACATGAAAAATCATTTTTGGTAATCTTTAAAACATCTTAAAGCAGGAGGCAACTTTCGGAGCAAGCATTGGTTGCTTTTGAAAAGAAGTATACTATAGCTAATAATCTGGAAAGTCCCTGAGAAAAGCTTTTTGATGAGTCCCGAGATTTTTAGTAGCCTACAGCGGAAGCCACGGTGAAGGATAACTCGGGATTTTTTTATTTTATATCTAAGTCAGAAAAGATTTACAGGCCCTGCCCTTAAGTATTCAGATACGCTCATAAGTTTCTTTACCCGCTCTACTTCCTTTTGGGATACCCCATAATCTTCTATTATCTGCAGGTCATCACAGCTATGCTCTATTCCAGCCAGGATAGGATCAAGCTTCTCATAAGTCAGGCCCAGCATGTCTTCATCTTCTACTCCCGGGATAAGGTCCGGGCTTGGTGCCTTATCTATTATATTATTTCCAATGTCCATTGACCTGGCCAGGGCTCTAACCTGTGTCTTATACAAGAAACTTATGGGCATTATATCGGCAATATTATCTCCATATTTAACAAAGAAGCCGGTGAGGATTTCGCTTTTATTGGATGTGCCTGCCAGCAGCAGATTATTTAATTCAGAATAATAAAAGAGGATGCTGCTTCTTAGCCTGTGCTTTATCCTGTAAAAAGCTTTCCCGCGGCATAATTCACAGTCCTTCTCATTTTCCAGATTAGCCATAAAGATGTCTTTTCCCAATTTTTTTGATATTTTGCCACTTCTATTTTTTACAAAGCGTGCCTGGGTCTTTTTTGAAAATAAAAATGCAGGAGGATAAAGCCTGTATGCACCCAGCCACCACAGAAATGGCGATATACTTTTTACGGTATTCTTCACAGAAAGCAGCTCAGCAAATCTCCTGGCATCCCTGATGTGGGAAGGGTCTGAATCCCTTTCAGGTATTATAATTGCCCTGACATTCTTGCTGCCCAAAGCTTCAACGCATAATCTAAGGACCAGGCATGAATCAAGGCCGCCGCTCAGCCCGACCAGTGCGCCGTCACGGTTAAGCTCAAGGACATATCTTCTTATAAAATTGATTATCTTATCTTTTGTTTTACCCGCATCAATATGAAGAAGGCCTTTCATATCTTCATTTTCCTTATTATATTTATTGTTCCTGTCCCAAACCTAAAAGTTCAAGCATCCTGGAAACGGTATTCACAGGGAGCTTGCAGTAATAATTCTTGCAGACATAGGCAGTAGTTTTTTTATCTATGGTTCTAAGGCTCCTGATGAATTCCGGCATATCCATGCTGCCGTCGGGGACTATGGTCACTTTATTGGGGATAAAATGCATGTCCAGGGCTTTTATCATCTCATCTGCTTCTTTTTCATCCTTACCCTTTACCAATATTATTTCATATGAGTCTCCCAGCATGAAATCCAGGCCTATAAGGAATTGGCTGTGGGCAGTTGGATTACTGCTTATTGCCTTTGAAAAAGCAGCGGCAGTCCTTGATGCCTTTTTTTCAAGCGAACTATCCATAGTAATTTTTCCCAGCCTGATAAGATTGTGCACGGCAATAGAATTTCCTGAAGGAATGGCTCCGTCATAGCTTTCCTTTTTTCGGATAATAAGGTCCTTATTGTCTGATGGGGTAAAATAATACCCTCCATTATTTTTGTCCCAGAAAAAGCTGTCGAGGACATCATTAAGTTCCAGCGCCTTTTTTATATGCCTGTAATCAAAATCAGCCTGGTATATTTCTATAAGGGCCATTATCATGAAGGAATAGTCATCAAGATTAGCATCGATTGATGCTTTATCCTTATTATAGCTGTGAAATAACCTTCCATCAGGCTTAAGCATATTGCTGAGCAAAAAGTCCATGTTTTTTCTTGCTTTGTCCAGGTAGGCACTATTCTCCATTATCCTGCTGCCCCTGGCAAAAGAAGCAATCATCAATGCATTCCAATCAGTCAGTATCTTATCATCGCGGAAAGGCCTTATCCTTTTCTGCCTCACTTTATCCAGTTTGGAAATCATTTCCCTGAGTTTTTCCGTAAACCTGGATGTGTCCATGCCATACTGCCCGGAAAGGTCCTCATAGGAGCTTTCCATATGGGGAATATTTGAACCTGACTTCTTTCCGCTTACTTCATCTTTATAATTACCCTGGCTGGTGATATTAAAGGCTGATGTGAAAAGCAAAGCATCATCCCTTCCCAGTATTTGTTCGATAACTGCCTTTTCCCAGAGATAGAACTTACCTTCAATGCCTTCACTATCTGCATCTTCTGCTGAGTAAAATCCCCCATTTTTAGAAGAAAGGTTCCTTTCTACATAATCAAAGATATTTTCTGCAGTTTCCCTGTACATCTTTTTCCCTGTTGCCTGGTATGCATCGATATATGTAAGAGCTGTAACTGCCTGGTCGTAAAGCATCTTTTCAAAATGGGGCACCAGCCAGTATCTGTCTGTGGAATACCTGTGAAAACCATAGCCTATATGATCCCACAATCCTCCATATCGCATATGATCAAGAGTATTTAAAGCCATTTCCAATGCTGATTCATTATTTGATTTCTTCCAATAATGAAGGAGGAAGGTAATATTATGGGTACTGGGAAATTTTGGAGCATTACCAAAACCTCCGAATTGGCGGTCATATATGCTTGAATAAGTCCTGAAAGCTTCATCCAGCACATGATATTCGGGGACATCCTTGCCTGATTCGCTATCTGCCGGGAACATCTTGTCCAAAATTGCTGAAGCCGAACTAATGAGCTCATCTTTTTTATTTTTCCACAACTCTCCGATCCTGGGTATAAGGGTCAGCATCCCAATCTGTCCGTAACGGTCTTCTCTGGGAATATAAGTGGCTGCAAAAAAAGGCTTCTTTTCGGGAGTCATAAATATTGAAAGCGGCCACCCTCCCCTTCCAATCATCAGCTGGGCAATATCCATATATACCTTATCAATATCCGGCCTTTCTTCCCTGTCAACTTTTATGCAGATAAAAGTATTATTTAGGAGTTCTGCAACTTTTTTATCTTCAAAAGATTCCCTTTCCATCACATGGCACCAGTGGCAGGTAGAATAGCCTATAGAGAGGAAAACCGGACGGTCCTTTTCTTCGGCCTGCCTGAAGGCTTCTTTACCCCATGGCATCCAGTCTACAGGATTTCCGGCGTGCTGGAGCAAATAGGGACTGGTCTCATTTTTCAAGCTGTTCATGTTCCTTGCCTTCTGATTTATTTTTGGTCAGTCAGTATAAAGCTTTCCTTTAAGTCTTGAACCAGCCGCGCAGGGCATTTTTCCAGAGGTTGCTTTCTTTCCATAAATCTATAGTATGCCTGTCTCTTTTCCGGTCCATAAAAAAGAAGGATAGCTGCTTTTGACCTTGCCAGGAGCTTCCTGGAGCTGGACATCCTGCGGGGAGGGGGCTTTGGGGCATCATCAGTCTTTATATAAAAACCTGAATCATCCCTTATGGTGCTGTGTTCCGGAAATAGCCCGGCAATATGTCCGTCTTCACCTGAGCTTAAAAGTACAATATCATAGAAATCCTGCAATCTTATCAGACTTTCCTTATAGATACCAAGCCCTGAATCCTTGCTTTCTGGGCTAAAAACGAATGGATGAATATTTTCACTGCCAATTATCCTTTTTGCCATCATGGGAAATATCAGCTTTTCCAGGATCAGCCTGAAATTGCTATTAATGTCATCAAGAGGTACCAGCCTTTCATCTGTCATGAAGAAATGTATCCTGGACCATTCCAGTTCGCTATGGCTGGAAAGGATTTCAAGGACCTGCCCTATGCTCCTGCCCCCGGGAAGTGCCCACAATACATATTCTTTATCCTTTAACATTTTACCTGTTTTTCTGCAAAGGATATCTGCTGCCAATTTATTCAGGGTCTTCTGCTCCGGCTTATAGATTATTTCCATAAAACCAAGGTCATTATTCCTTAAAGATCTTTTTGTATTCCGGTACTACATCTTCTATAAAGCTGATCATGCCTTCTCTGGTCTTTGTGTGCATAAGAAGTTTTTCCAGTACGTTAAACGGAAGGGTCGCAATATCAGCCCCGGCAAGCGCAACTTCCCTTACCTGCTGGGGATTCCTTATGCTGGCAGCCAGGACTTTTGTATCATTGATATTAAAATTATCAAATATCTCCCTGGTCTGAGCCACCAGGTCTACTCCTGAGATAATACCGTCATCTTCAAGGATATCCCCATCTTTTTCCAAACCATAAAAAGGAAAATAATCCGGTTTTTTAAAGCCGATACTATTCAAGGACCTGATATAGTCATCAATCCGGCCTACAAAAGGAGAAACAAAAGATGCTCCTGCTTTGGCTGCCAGCAAAGCCTGTTCAGGGGTAAATATAAGGGTACA
>Ga0180436_10004269_pt1 | contig 12891 bp, 12 predicted proteins | sample SS_ome_2_FD_132434 | JGI IMG/M metagenome (GOLD analysis project Ga0180436, IMG submission 132434) | Hypersaline lake sediment archaeal communities from the Salton Sea, California, USA - SS_3_S_2 metaG | ecosystem: Environmental > Aquatic > Non-marine Saline and Alkaline > Hypersaline >...
AACAAAACAAAAAATTAACGATATGCATAGTTCTGGCAAGCACCCCTGTTTTAACGCGAAAGCGAAAGGAAAGTACGGAAGAGTTCATTTACCGGTTGCGCCCAAATGCAACATCCAGTGTAACTTCTGCAATCGTGATTTCGACTGTATGAATGAGACTCGTCCCGGAGTAACTTCAAAGGTTCTGAAACCCGGACAAGCAGCTGAATATGTTCAGAAATTACGGGTGGAAGCTCCCGAAATATCCGTCGTGGGGATTGCCGGGCCCGGAGATCCGTTTGCAAATCCCGACGAGGTTTTTGCAACCCTTGCAAAAGTGAAAGAAATTGCTCCGGATGCCATTCCCTGTCTCTCTTCAAACGGCTTAAATGTATTGCCGTATGTGGATGACCTGGTAGAAGCAGGCGTGAATCACATGACCATTACCATCAATGCTGTCGATCCTTGTATCCAAAAGGATATTGTAAGTTGGATCCGGTATAATAAACGGGCTTATTTTGGTCGTGAAGCAGCAGAGATTCTGATTGAAAATCAGTTGGAAGCAGTAAAACAATTGGCTGAAAGAGGAATGACGGTGAAAGTGAATTCAATTGTGATACCGGGAGTCAATGAGTTTCATATCCCGGAAATCGCTAATAAAGTTGCCGGATTAGGTGCAGCTACCATGAATCTGATTCCGTTGCTTCCTGTAGAAGGAACTGCTTTTCAGGATTTGGAAGAACCGTCTCACAAATTGCTTCACAAATTAAGATCGAAAGTAGAAGAACACATTGAGCCTATGAAACATTGTGCCCGTTGCCGTGCAGATGCCGCTGGATTGTTGGGAAAAGACCTTGATATCAGTCAGAAGTTGTTGAAAGAAGTTTCGGAATCAAAACCAAAAGCCGATCCGAACCGCAAATATGTCGCAGCCACCTCACAGGAGGGAATTTTTGTGAACCTTCATCTTGGTCATGCTGAGATGTTCCATATTTTTGAGTTTGACGGGGAAAACTATCATCTCCATGAAATGAGAAAAACGCCTGCTGCAGGAAATGGAGCCCAGCGATGGATAAACATGGCTAAACTGCTACATGATTGCAAAGGTTTGTTAGTTGGTGGGATGGGAGGAACACCTTATCGATATTTAGGTGGTGACAGCAGTCTTGAAATTATCGAGATGACCGGTTTGATTGAAGAAGGTCTGGATGCGATTTATAAAGGAAAGAAAATCAGAACGGTCACCAAAAAAGAGATGTCAGGTTGCGGGAGCAATTGTTCCGGTACAGGTACCGGTTGCGGGTGAGAATGAACGTTGCAGGGTTGGTAGGGGCGACCCTTTGTGGTCGCCCAATGAAAGGTTGATTTTCAATTTTCAGATTTGATTGGTCATCAGATTTATGATTTGCCGTCAGATTTGAATTGCCGTCAGATTTATCTGACGGACAAGAAATCAGGCCCATTCCTACACCGCATGTATGCTTGCATAGAGTACAGAACGGAAAATAATTTAAAAAATCATAGTTATAAATCTTTAAAATTACAGAAGTCATGAAAAAGCCAGAGTATCACATTTTAATATGTAATTCGTACAGGGTTTCAGGCGATGCACAGGGTTATTGTAATAAAACCGGTGCAACCGAATTAATTCAATATACCATGGAAGAGTGTGCTGATCGTGGTATCGATGCAGCTGTATCTGCTACCGGTTGTTTGAATGTTTGTTCTCAGGGTCCCATCATGGTAATCCATCCCAATAATCTTTGGTATGGCGGAATAACCGAAGAAAAGATTGATGAGATCCTTGATGCCCTGGAAGAAGGAGGTTATGTAAAAGAATACCTTATCTCTGAATAAATCCCGATTAACGTACTTTGAGTTATCAACGGTAAATGAAGTTGGAAAGAATTTTTTTTTTATCTTATCTGAGTTAGCTTATTTATATTAAGGGTTGTTATTTATATATGTTTTCTTTCTTGCTTCATGCCGTTGGTTTTTTAGGTCGGAGGTGAAAAATTGCAACATTAATATTTTTTAAAATTATTATTAGGGAAAATGGATTGATTCTAAATACTAGAATTTTTAAAAGTATTAAACATCTATGATTGCACGCAAGACATAATGAAAAAAGATTAAAAAGATTTTTCTTATTTATTCGTGCATTCGTGGCTTAAAAACTTGCAAATTATTAGAGTATATGAAAATAGCGTATGCTTCAACTGACGGGATTACAATCAATACCAAATTCTGTTCTTCTACCATTTTTTATATCTATGAAAAAGAGGGAAAAGAAAGTCGGTTTATTGATCGTAGGTGGATATCGGATGCGGCATCGCTATGCGGAAGATCCGAATATCTGGATGAATTTATTGAAATAGTTGCCGCTGAACTTAAAGATTGTCAAGTCATTTGTGCTGCAAAATTCAGTTTCGAGTCCATGCGGAAATTAAGAAAACAAGGAATAAAGTGTTTAACCAGTAAAGGGGGACGGGTGGTAGATAATCTTCCTAAGTAAGTCTATTTTCAGAGCTCCTGCCTCCAATAAAAAATCATCGTTTTGCACATTGCACGTATTGTGTTGCAAGGACACGATATATCGTGTTTTTACTGTAATAAATGCGGATTACATGAATTGCGATCAACGGTTTTTTAATTGATCGATCGCCAAAAACTCTGCGCCTTAGCGGCTCAGCGGTTCATTTTTAATTTAATCAACCTAAAATTTTTTGCCATGAAGAAAGATATATACATCATCGACACTACTCTTCGCGACGGGGAACAAGCACCGGGTGTTTCTTTCAGTTTGGAGGAAAAACTGGAGATTGCCTGTTTGCTTGATGAGGTTGGAGTTGATGAAGCTGAAATTGGAACTCCTGCTATGGGAACTCGTGAAGTGCAGGATATGAGGACAATTGTAAATTCCGGATTCTCATTTCGTTGTTTGGCCTGGTGTCGTGCATTGACAACAGATCTTGACCGGGCCATAGAAACAGGGATTGACCGGGTAAGCATTTCGTTTCCGGTATCTGACATTCAGCTGAAGGCCATGGGTCGCGACAGAGAATGGATCTTTACCGAATTGCCTAAATTAATGAATTATGCGCTGGATCATTTTAACTATGTGGCCATAGGTGCTCAGGATGCTTGCCGGGCTGATGGTTATTTCCTGGATGAATTTGTTGCCCTGGCTCAAAAATACGGAGCCCGGCGAGTGAGATTAGCAGATACGGTTGGAGGGCATACTCCTGTGTTAACCAGTGAGTTATTTCGTAAATTTTCGGAGGCATATCCGGAATTGGATCTCGAATTTCATCCGCATAACGATTTGGGGATGGCAACTGCCAATGCAATTACTGCATTTCAATCGGGAGCAACCAGTGTCGATGTAACCGTGAATGGATTGGGCGAACGGGCCGGGAATGCTGCACTGGAAGAGGTTATCGTTGCAATGAATCAGCATAATCTGGGAAAAAAATATAATTTGTCCGGGCTTTCGGAATTGAGTCACCGGGTCGCTGAATTTTCAGGAAGAAGTATCTGGACATCTAAACCAATCGTTGGGGATGCGGCATTTACCCACGAATCGGGCGTGCATGTTCGCAGTTTGATGAAAGATCCGCTTTCGTATCAGTTGTTTGACGGATCAACGGTTGGAAAAGAAACATCCTTTGTTTTCGGAAAGCACAGCGGAAGTTCATCTTTAATGGATTTCTTCCGCAAAAAGGGGATATCCCTGAATGCAGTACAGGCAACTTCGATGATGATGGCTGTGAAAGAGATGGCGGCTCAATCTAAACAATTGGTAAACTCCGGCGATTTGCTTTCAATTTATCAACAACTGTCAGGATCCTGAAATATCCCTGAGGCCGGTTAAATAACTAAAATAGTTTCTCATGAAAAATTCATTTTTCAATTTATCGGGAGAAATAAAAGTTGAGTTGGGTGACGAATCATTTCGGATGGATATGCTTATCGGATTATTGTCCGGAATACGTAAAACCGGCTCCATTGCAGAAGCAGCGAAAGAAACAGGCATCTCTTATTCGTTTGCCTGGAGAAATATTTTCCGGTTAAACTGCCGCATGGGAACCCCAATTGTTGTTCCGCAACGTGGAGGGAAAGGCGGTGGGATTTCTATTGTTACAGAAGATGGAGAGAAACTGCTGAAACAACTGGAGTCGATTTCAAATAATTTTAACCGGTTTCTGAAAAATAATGTTCCCGAAGAGCATCTTCGTCTTTCTTCCTGATCTTCATTTAATCCTCGATATATTCTCAGGAAAATATCGAAGAGCAACGGATATTAGAACGATAAAATATGCTTATTTGGGAGATGCGTTATATGGATTAGCGGAATATGGATCACATTTTAAAATTTTTGTAATGAAGTTTATAACAGTCTCAGGACCGCCTTCTTCCGGAAAAACTGCCGTGCTGGTAAAAGTACTTGAAGAACTTAAGACACAGAATGTTCATGTGGGGGTAGTAAAATTTGATTGTTTGTCAACCAACGATCAGGAGATCTTCCATCGCCGTGGCATTGAAGCCGGGACCGGGCTCTCAGGCAATCTTTGTCCCGATCATTATTTTGTGAGCAATGTCGAAGAGTGCATTCAATGGGGAAGAAAGAAGGGATTCGATTTGATGGTCACGGAAAGCGCCGGATTGTGCAATCGTTGTTCGCCACATTTAAAAGGGGTGCTTGCCGTTTGTGTGATCGATAATTTGATGGGTGTAAATACTCCTCAGAAAATTGGTCCGATGCTGAAGTTCGCGGATATTGTGGTGATTACCAAAGGGGACATAGTATCGCAGGCTGAGCGGGAAGTCTTTGCATACCGTGTGAAGCAGGTGAATCCTTCTGCAACCATAATGCATGTGAACGGAATTACCGGCCAGGGAGCCTGGCAATTGTCGCAGCTTTTTCAGCAAACCGGTGTAACGGAAAGTTTACTGGGAACCAAATTGCGTTTTTCAATGCCTGCAGCCCTTTGTTCCTATTGCCTGGGCGAAATCCGGGTGGGTGAGGAGTACCAGATCGGCAATGCTAAAAAAGTGAAGTTTGAACAGGGGAAACGTTCTTTTTAGGTTGATAATCAGCTCGACCAACCATTGGGCATTAAACCCATTTTTCATCGAAATCTTGTATAAATAAGACTAGTTTTATGGATTTAAAAAATATTTCGATCAATAATTTGCTGAATCAATACCCTTTCAGTAGAAAATTTTTTGAGGTTCAGGAGATTGAGCTTCCTGAAGTTGATTTTTTACTTGTTGATTATTTATCCGAAATTTCAGAGGAGTTTTGGGAAGATAAGGGTATTGATCCTGAACAGATTTTGTTCAGTTTGGAGGCTTTTATTGAAGCCGATTTGAAACAGCAGGCACTGAGTGAAAACTGGATTGATACGGTAGCAATTCTGGGCGGGCACAACAAGTCGGGTGAAAAGGAGGATGTTTCATTGGTTTTCCGGAGAGGGTCGGTGACGACCATTGTGGGACCAACAGGTTCGGGGAAAAGCCGGTTGCTGGCCGATATTGAATGGATGGCTCAGGGAGACAGCCCAACCGGTCGTAAGGTATTAATTGACGGTAAGGAGCCGGGTCAGGAAATCCGGTTTTCCCTGGAACATAAGTTGGTAGCTCAGCTTTCGCAGAACATGAATTTTGTAATGGATGTTTCGGTTCGTGAATTTTTGGAGATGCATGCCGGCTGCCGGAAAGTGAAAGATGTGAATCGCACCATCTTTGATATTGTTGCGGAAGCGAACAGGTTAAGCGGAGAAGCTTTTGATATGAATACGCCGGTAACCAGTTTATCCGGTGGACAATCTCGCGCATTGATGATTGCCGATACTGCATTCTTAAGCAGCTCGCCCATCATTCTGATTGATGAAATTGAGAATGCCGGAATCGACCGCAAAAAGGCGCTTCAGCTTTTGGTGCGTAACGAGAAAATTGTTCTGATGGCCACCCACGATCCGATCCTGGCATTAATGGGACACCAGCGGCTGGTAATCCGGAATGGCGGAATTGCAAAGATATTGGAAACCTCGCCAGAAGAACAGAAAATGATTCATGTGCTTCAGAAACTGGACGAACAGTGGTTCAACCTCCGCCATAAAATCAGAATGGGCGAGCGGATTGGCACAGCAGATTCACCGGGAATTTGATTTCCGTTGGGGCGGCCCTATGTGGTCGCTTCAAACGTGGTCGGCCAACGAAAGGTTTGTTTTCAGGTTGTAAAGGGTATCGTTTTTTCCTTTTGTTAACCGGATGTCGGTTATTTCTAGAGAAAATTCATGAATTTTCTCTACAATGATTCAGAAATTTCTCTCCCTCTCTCCAATTCTTGCTTTCTCGTTTGGCAGCCCCATCGTATGCTTTCGGGATCACATTTCAGTAGAATCGCGATTCATTTTCTACATAAATGTCAATTTGTTTTTTATAGCGCTTATTTTTTAAATGAGTAAACGCTTGGAATACAGGTGGGTAATAAATGTCTTCTGGATTTTAATTTGTTCGGCACAGCTTTCGTATTCAGAAAATACGATTTGGTTTAGGTGCCGATATATTTCAGAAAAGTATTCGGTAAAAATTAAAAAACTAAAATCATGAGAAAAGGATTGATTGCAGGTATTGTGGTCTTCATTTTTACTTTCAACGCAGTTGAAGGAAAAGGAGAAAATCATTATTCCGAGGATAAAGCAGTGATTCCTTATGCTAATTTTCAGATCTGGAACACTTATGCGTGGGATGAGAAAATTGCAGAAGGTCCGGTTGATGATCGTTTTTCACCCTTTGTCCGGAGGGGGCGTGTTGGGTTAAAAGGGGCTCCTTATGAAAATCTCTACTACAATGTACAACTGAGTTTTGATAATCTGGGAAAGGACGATTACATGGTGAGAGGAACTAACAACGTAAAGAGCATCGACGTTTGGAGCGCTTACTTTACCTGGTCAATTCCGAAAACGACGCTTTTCAACCTAAGCAGCGGTTTTATGCTGCCGCATATCAGTCGAGAGTGTACAACAAATCCATGGTCGGTTTCTTCGCTGGATAAAGCCTACACAAGTTGTTATCTGCGAAGGTTCGTTACCGGGAAAAATAATGGCATCGGGCCCGGAGTGAATTTAGGAGGATTTAAAAATTTTAAACATGCTTCCGTAATCTATAATTTGGGAGTTTATAATAATCTGAATAATTCTACGACTGCCGGGGTAAAATATGCTCCCCTGTATGTTGGAAGAGTGGTTTTTACACTGGGTGCCCCGGAATTGAAGAAGTATAAATACACATTAAGCAGCACTTTTTTTGGGAAAAAGAGGAGTGTTTCTTTAGGAGTTGGCGGCTCCCGCCAGGGAGCTGCCGATTCCTATACTTCAAACCGGACCTATGGGATGGATTTGTTGCTGGAATATAACGGATTCCATGTGGATGGAGAATATTATTGGCTGGAGCGGGAAGCGTCCGGGAAAACCTTCGATTACACTACCTCGCATGTGCGGGTGTCGTATAGAATGAAAATCGGAAAATGCTTTCTGGAACCATCCTTTATGCACATGGCTTTTGAGGGGGAAGATGCAGCGCCATCCGGATTTTATAACGGAACGCATTATTTGAACGATTATGGAATCAACTGGCATATAGCCTCTAAAAAACTGAAGCTCTATTTCCATGTAGTTTCTCAATATGGTTCGGGAACGAAAAATTATTTGATTTCCAACGGGGGTGAAAAAGGAGATTATGCTGCATTGGCATTGCAGGTTACACTTTAAAAAATTTATATTATGATAAACTTATGCAACAAAATGAATCAGAACCTTAAACAACGCTTGTTGCTTGTTTCAGCGCTGTTATTTTCCCAGTTACTAATTGGTTGCGGATTTTCAGCAAAGAAGAAGATAACTGAAGAACTTAATGTCTATGCAGCAGCCAGTTTAACGGATGTGATGCAGAAAATCACCCAAATGTACCAGGAAAAGTATGGATGTGAAATCAACATCAACCTGGCTTCGTCCGGAACATTGGCTCGGCAGATTGAGCAGGGTGGGAAGGCCGATGTTTACTTTTCAGCCAGTAAAAAATGGACGGATTATGTGAACGATTTAGGATTCTCGAACCAGGAGTTTTGTTTTGTAGTCGCTAAAAATGAGCTGGTTGCTATTGTCTCTTCCTCTAGCACGCTGGAGAGCATTGTTATTGATTCGGGACTGGAGTTTTCTAAAATCTTTGAAGGGCGCCTTTCCATCGGTGATCCTGCTCATGTTCCTGCAGGGAACTATGCTAAACAATCCCTGGAATATTATCATTGGTTTGAGACGTTGTCTCAAAGGCTTTTGCCGGCGAAAGATGTTCGAAGCGCCCTGATGATGGTAGAACTGGGTGAGGCAGAATTGGGAATTGTGTATGCGACGGATGCCAAAAAATCATCGAAAGTGAAAGTGGTTGGGACATTCCCGGAAGAATCGCATAAACCGGTTGTCTATTCGGCAGCAATTATCGGGGCTGAACCTTCAGACGAAGTGATTCGATTTTTTGAATTCCTGAAAAGCAAAGATGTTGCAACGGTTTGGGAATCTTATGGTTTTTTAAATGAAAACGAATAGGAGAAAAATAAAATGATGTTAAGAATTTCATATCTATTGACAGTGTTCTTGTTATTCGGAGCATGTCAGAATAAAAGCAAAACAAGTGATATTAATAAAGAGGAAATTGTAATTGGTGCCGGGGTTGGCATGCGCGATGTGGTTGAAGAGCTCGTGAAAAATTACTGCGAAAAAACGCATGAAAATATTAAAACAACGTATGCCAGCTCAGGAGTACTGAGTCGTCAGATTGAGACCGGGGCCCATATTGATATCTTTCTTGCAGCAAATATGAAATGGGTGGACTATCTGGAAAAGCGAGACCTTACCGACACGACTACGCGCGATTACCTTGCGCAAAACATGATGGTGGCAATTGTTCCGGTAAATTCGTCAATTGATACTTTATTATTCGATAAAAAAACAGAGCTTGATAAGCTATTCGAAGGTCCCCTTTCTGTCGGTGATCCTTCTCATGTACCGGCCGGGAATTATGCTGTATCGATTCTAAAAAAATATGGATGGTACGAATCGTTACAGCCCCGTTTTTTACCGGCAAAAGACGTTCGTGCCGCAACCATGATGGTGGAAATGAGAGAATGTAAGCTGGGATTTGTATTCCAATCCGAAGCATTTCAGAATAATAAGGTAAAAGTAATTGGGAAAGCTCCTGCTGATTCCCATCCAAAAATTGTATTTGGTTTGGTAATGACCAAGGGGGCTTCACAGGGAGCAAAGAAATTTTACAAGTACATTACCAGTGAAACAGGAAAGGCCGTTTGGACAAAATATGGTTTTTCTGTTATAGAATAATAAAAAGGGGCTGTTGAAAAAGAAGAATATTTATTTAACGCAGAGATCGCAGAGAAAACACAGAGACCACAGAGTGCTGGTAATTAATCGGATAACAGTGCGGACTTCGCGGCATTCTTTGCGGGCTTTGCGTGAAACAAACTTTTAAACAGCCCTGCTCTTAATTTGAAATCGTATAGGCTATGACAGGTTTTTTTAATTTTACAGCATCCGAAATAGAAGCAATGGTTTTGTCGGTGAAGGTGGCACTTTTATGCGCTGTATCCGTGCTTCCTCCGGCCATAGCCATCGGATGGCTGTTGGCAAGAAAGAATTTCATCGGGAAATCGGTTGTGGAAGGTTTTTTTCATCTTCCATTAGTGATGCCCCCGGTAACCACCGGTTACCTGTTGCTTTTGTTGCTGGGGACGAAGGGCATCATCGGCGAATACCTTTTTAACCACTTAAATCTTCGGATTGCTTTTACCTTTCCTGCGGCAATCATTGCTTCCATGGTGGTTGCATTTCCCCTGGTCGTTCGATCTGTAAAACTGGCTATCGAGCTGGTGGATCCCAACCTGGAAGAGGCTTCCCGGACGTTGGGAATTTCTAAATTAAAAACCTTCTTTCAAATTACGATCCCTCTGGCATTCCCTGGCATTCTCAGCGGTTTTATCCTTTGTTTTGCCCGTTGCATGGGGGAATTTGGCGCAACGGTAACTTTTGCCGGGAACATTGCCGGAAAAACACAAACCCTTCCTTTGGCCGTTTATTCTTATATGCAGATTCCCGGACAGGAAGTTCCTACATTCCGGTTGGTATTGGTCTCTGTGCTCATCTCATTTGCTGCGATGATTGGATCGGAAGTGATGAGCCGCAGAATTAAAGGGAAAAATGATTGATGATTAAGGATTTAAGAATAGAGGTTAATGATAGATGATTTGAAATGTTGTCTTATAGCGCCAAAGGTGCGGTATATTTAGCCCGACTTGTCCCGCTATCGGGAGTCTGCAGAACCAGGCATTAATATCGTGCGTGAAACATGAGCTCTGAATGAGCGATGGAATTCTTTTTATTATATCTTCATTACTTGTATAAATCTTGTAAATCCTGTTCGTCCTGTCAATTACAGATAAAAAAGGAAATAAACGATGATCGAATTTGAAGTACATTTACAACGGAGCCATTTTGCACTCGATTTGAGCGCTTCATTTGGCGATGGCGTGACAGGAATTTACGGGCCGTCTGGTTCCGGGAAGACTTCTTTGCTGCATCTGCTGGCCGGACTTATCAAACCTCAATCCGGCAGAATCCGGATAAACGGCCGCATGCTTTCGGAACCGGAAAAGGGGATTTGGCTGCCTCCGGAAAAACGAAACATTGGCTTTGTTTTTCAGGAAGGCCGATTGTTTCCCCATTTGTCAGTGCAGCAAAATCTATTATTTGCAAAGAACAGAAAGCGTGGGGGCCGGTTAAGTGTCCGGTTTGATGATGTGGTAGCAATGCTTGAAATCGATCATCTTTTAAAGAAACAACCGGGCTTTTGTTCGGGAGGAGAACGGCAGCGGGTGGCGATTGGACGAGCCCTTTTAAGTAATCCGGAAGTGTTGTTGATGGACGAACCCTTTTCGGCTGTGGATGTAAATTTACGGCAGCAGATTTTACCTTTTATTCAGCGAGTTGCCCAAAATTACCGGATTCCCATGGTGATTGTCAGTCATGACCTTCCGGATATTTTAAAATTAACCGATCAACTGGCGCTTGTCAGGGAGGGAAAAATAATCGGGCATGGCGCGTATCATGATTTGGTTTTGCAACCCGCTTGCCAGACTGTGCTGGAAGGAGCCGGTTTGGTAAATATTCTAAAGTTTACGGTTCAGGAGGAATTGCCGGGTGAGGATATGGTCGTTCTGCTGGGGCCGGGGCGCAAGAACCGGGTCAAAGTGTTATGTGAAAGAAATCTCATGAATAGTAAGCCGGGTAAACCTGCCACTATTACATTAAAACCTGACGATATTATTCTTTCCATAGAGCGGGTGAAGAACATTTCGGCTCAGAACCAACTGCCCGGTGTCGTGCACAAAATGATGAGCCATAACGGGCAAAGGCTTTGCATTGTCGACGTGGGATTCCCATTAATGGCAGAGGTTACCGAAGCATCGGCCCGGCAAATGAATTTAACCCCCGGAACCCCCGTTTGGTGCCTGTTCAAATCTTTGGCATTAAAAGTGGCCGGTTGCCGGTCTTCTACAATTATGTAGAATCGATTTTGTCAGCACCCTCTTTTATGTAGAATAAAAGTTAATGCAATCGTGATGTTTTTTTAATTGATCAAACAAAAATATTCTGGTAATTAGATGTTTAAGAGAATGATCCGGATTTATAAATCAATTTTTTTCATCACTGGCACATTTCATGATCATTAGAAGTTGTTTAACAACAATATTTACGAATGAAACGAACATTCACAAAAGTCAGAGAGGTTTATGGATGTGAGTTACTTCCGACCAATTAAATATCTAAAAAAGTTACGGATGAAATTAAATTTATCCCTTTTTGAAGCAGAAAAATTAATTCCATTCTTCCGGGAAACAATGGAATCAATGGGCATGGAGAATTTAATTTCTCCCGGCTTTATTTCAGGCAGCGGTCGTTTTCTGACTTTGCGCAGTATATTAAAATTGCGTGGAATCGATAGAGATACTTTTGAAGCTTCATTAAATGAAAAAGCCAAAAAATCGAATAACGATGAACTGGCAAAAATGCAGAAGAAGCTGAATTTTCTGTCACTGTTACCTTGCGGATTGAGAAATCCTTTTAAAGATGCTTTTTCTGACTTTGCGTTAATTTATAAGAATGAGCATCCGGGATTTGCATGGAGAATTGAGGGAAATGTAAATCATGAAATATCCTTTTATGCAAATTTGGAAACAGATGCCGATCCGTCAGATTTACCCGATATATTAATTACTTCCGACTTAAATTCATTGTATCACAATCAATTCCGGGATAAATTTTTAGGGAAAGGGATTTTCACGAATATAATGCCTTCAAAAGGCAATTCAATCTACAGGGACATTGAATTCCAGGATCCCAATGGGGAATTCAGCATGTTGACCTGCAATCCGTTGGTGATGGTAGCTGACTTAACCCGGATGGAGGAAGATGAAATTCCGGTGCGATGGGGAAATCTTCTTCATTCAAGGTTTGAAAACCGGGTGATAATGCGTGGAGATAACGATTTCTTTTGCAATGCGGTTTTGCTTCCCGTTTATAAAGATTTTGGATTGAAAGGAATTCGAAAAATGGCCCGGTCGATCAAGAGAGGATTGCATCCTGCACAAATGGCGAAATTAGCCGGGACGGGTTCAAGGGAAGGGGCTGCAATCTATATCATGCCATTATTTTTTGCCAATAAAATTAAAAAGAAGGAAAAAGTACGAATTATCTGGCCGGTTGACGGCGCCATCGCCAGCCCTGTTCAAATGTTGGTGAAAAAAGAAAAAATTGATGAAATGAGTGATGTGATTGA
>Ga0180436_10004270_pt1 | contig 12891 bp, 14 predicted proteins | sample SS_ome_2_FD_132434 | JGI IMG/M metagenome (GOLD analysis project Ga0180436, IMG submission 132434) | Hypersaline lake sediment archaeal communities from the Salton Sea, California, USA - SS_3_S_2 metaG | ecosystem: Environmental > Aquatic > Non-marine Saline and Alkaline > Hypersaline >...
TCAGATATGTTCATCAGGCATGATGTCTGACCGGCAGTCAGGGTCAGTAAACGCGGTAAGGCATCCATTGCGCTGATACGTGCCAGGTCACGTATATCGCGTTGAATGAGCGTGTCGGCATAGTCTTTATACCATGTCATCCGCCGTCGTGGTGTGACACGCGCAAGTGCGGCCGGATAACCTCCTGACGCCACTCGCTCGGCTAGTTTCACGCCCAGTCGCTTGCCCGATGGTCCTGCCTGGAAGGCCGCTTTGAAAAGTAATGGCAGGAAACTGGTATCTTCACCGGCAAGTTCTGCTTGCGACAAAGGGTGTAGTCGCAGGATTTCCATACGACCAGCCAGCGAATCTCCTAACCTTGGTATCAGCAGCACATTTGCCGAGCCAGTCAGGATGAATCGGCCAGGTTCCCGCCGGCTATCTACTTCTGCCTTTAAAGAAATGAATAACTCCGGTACCCGTTGTACTTCATCGAGGATTACCCGCTCCGGCAAATCCGCTACAAAACCGATAGGATCTGTCTGCGCAGCTGCCCGCTGCACATCGTCGTCAAACGTGTAATAGGCAAACTTTCCTTCATCCCCGACCAGTCGGGCCAAAGTTGTCTTTCCACACTGCCGGGGGCCATGAATCAGCACTACAGGCGTGTCAGCCAAGGCCTCTACAACACGAGCACGTAGATAACGGGGATATAGACTCTGGTTCGTCATAGCGGCTTATCGTAAAAGAAAGAACGACTAATTGCAAGTATTGTCTCGTCCAATTGAAAGTTTATTGTCGTCTAATCGAAAAAGTATCAGGGGTGTGGCGGTTATTTCAGTCCTAAACTGTGGGGGAAGATCTTAACTTTTCCAATTAATGATTTAAGGTGGATGTGTCAGCGGATATGGCATTTCCCTGCATCGCCACCAAAAAATTCATAACTGATTGTATTTATTCAGATTGGTTATTTAGGGCTCTATGCTGGCGCACCAGAGTGGTACAATCCCCGATGCGCCTTTTTCGTTTACGGAGGCGGATAAGGCGAGAGCATGGATAGCCGGCCAAGAGATGGAGTCTTAATCTGTTCAGGTTATCTCTTCCGGATCAGCTTGTGCAAAAGAATATCTTCAACGTTCCTTCGGGAATCTATTACGGAGACAACATAAACTTCAAGATCTGCAATTCTGTATATAAGCCGCCATGGGGAAATGACCAATTCCCGGTATAGAGGTATGCCCTGATCTTGAAGTTCCGGTACTATTCGACCTCTTGCAGGCAATGAATAAAGGTTTGAGGCATGTTCTCTAATTTTACTAAGTACATTTATTGCGTTGTCGGGACTTTCCGCGGCTATATATTCAATGATTTCTTTCAGATCATTTTCTGCGGCGGTTGCCCAAACAACCCGGTATTCAGGATTCACTCAGCCTTTTCCTGCAATGATGCCTCCAGATTGCGAAATACATCATCCTGGGACTTAACCCTGCCATTTCGAATATCATCTTCACCTTGGGATATCAGTTTCAACAGTCCAATTGCATTTCGCATATTTTCATAACTTTCCGGATCTTGAATAACAGCTCTAGGTTCACCGTTTTGCGTTATGATAACAGGACGGCGGGTTTCGTTAACCTGGCTCAATAAATTTGCGGCTTTTGACTTTAAATAGGTAATTGGTTTTATGTCACTTCTGATGTTCATCAATAGCACCCCCGGTCTATATATGGTACTCAATTCGGTCCGATTGTCAAGGAGGTATAAAGGAGCCCCAGGTCAGTGTGTCGCAAAACACTCTTCCCCTGCGATGATTGGAAGGATCTGAATGAGCAACTGTACCTGCTTATAGTATGCTGAAGTCCTCTCCATGCATACTTTCCGGGACCGTTATCAGGAACTCAGTGTCAAGTTTGCCACCTGGTGCAACGACCCTTGCGCTGGTTGAAGATACTCACGCTATCTCGTCCAGAAGAGACAACATGGCAAATAAGGTTGTAGAAACATTCAAGCAAGCCGACAATGCCGGCAAGATAGGTGACGGTAAATTTATATTCTCGTCGTCAAAGAAGTGGTGAGAGTACGGAGCGGCGAAACGCGAGAAGTGGCAGTTTAGCGAAACCTTGCTGGATTATTGTTACCTTTTCCGGCTTCGGTTATGAATCCATGAACTTTTTGGTCGATAAATAATGCGATTTCTTTGGCTTCTCCAGGGGAAATCGAGGCAATTCCTGCACTCAATTCTGCAATTGTTTCCCCACTCATGCCAGAGGTTTTTTCGATCAGAAACGCTTCCAGTTCTCCTCCTTCAGGCAGCAACCCACAACCACCGGCGATTCCCATAAATACGTTATCATCGAAAATGGGAACCCCTATTTTTACAAATCCGGCATCGCATTCCCCAATCACCGCTTCACGGGTCTTTTCAGCCTGCGCCATGAAATTCTGATTTCCGGGTGCGCAAATAGCCGCCAGAGCGTCTTTGTTGGCTTTAATCCGGGGACACAACTGATTACACCAGTTCGGCTTGCCGGTAACTCCAGTTCCTGAAGCGTTAAAAACCGCACAATTAAGATTGAAACGGTCATGAAGATCTCTTTCAAATTCAGCCCATTCTTCCCTGGACAAGACATCGGTCAATTTCATCCTGATACTCCTGACTTTTCTCCACCTGTACTGGTATTGATACCGTAGATTCTGCTTTCCGCATTGGCTGCAATTTTTTTCAGGGATGCCAGAAGTCCGTTTATTTCCTTTTCTGAAAAGCCACTGAGAAGATCATTGTTCCAATCGCCCTGAACTTTTCTGAACTGTTCCCTGAAATCATGTGCTTTAGGGGTGAGATATACTTTCCTCACCTTGTAATTTTCCGGGTCAGTTTTACGTTGAATCAGGTCGAATTCCTCCAGCCTTGCAAGGGAACGGGACGTGTTTGATTTCTCAAATCCCACCCGGCGGGACAATTCATCCTGGCTGAGACCATCTTCAATATAGAGCTCGGACAGCAGAAAAAAATGACCGGCCCCGAAGCCCATGCGACCAAGTTCACCCCCCACAAAACGTGTGGATAAGCGGGAAACATAACAAATCCAAGGCATTAAAAGGTTGTTCTCCGTCATTTCCGCCACCAGATCTCCTTTTCCACGGTTATCCTGTTCTCATCGTGTCATGCTTCGGACATGCACGGCACGGTACACCATACAGATTATCAGTTGCAAAGTCAACTGACAATCCTTATAGTGAAAACTCAAAAGAGAGGGAAAGTGAGAATCCGCTAACAAAGCAATTCATTATCACTTCACCTGAAGGATTATTTCAGGAGCAGGTCGGTGAAAGGATGGGAATTTCCTTCGGCATGATCCAGCAGATTCTTGACTCGGCCAGGAGAAAGACTACGGGAGCGTTGGGTGCCGATACGGTTCTGGTCTTTGAAGAGCACAGCGAGCAGGCTTTTCATGTTGCCGAAAAGAAGTTAAGAACAGGTTGCTTTGCCAGCGATCTGAAAATAAAATTATGGGGGATCCATTATGAGCAAAAGCATGCCTAAACCGGTTTCCGTAACCATGGCGCTCCTGCTTGCGGTCATGGGAGGGACAGGCGGGATTGCCTGCGCAACGGAAGATGCCGGTGATTGCTGGAAGACTGGCGTGGAGGTGGAGATTGACAAGCTTTCTCTGTCCACTGCGGATCATACAAAATTTGAAGTCCTGGACCAGGACTTCAAAACCGGACCGGACGTGACCAGGGCCTGCCTGACCTGCCATACCGAGGCCAGCCTGCAGCTCCATGAAACCTATCACTGGACCTGGGAGTCCAAAGGCGGTGTCCAGAAGGGGGTGGGCAAGAAAAATGTGATCAACAACTTCTGAGTATGTGTCTCATCGAACTGGTGCAGGTGCACCAGCTGTCATACCGGTTATGGGTGGAAAGACGCAAACTTTGATTTTACGGCCCAGGAAAATGTCGACTGTCTTTCCTGTCATGATACTACGGGAACATACAAGAAGTTTCCCACCGGTTCCGGGCATCCTGCCTATGAAGAAAAAAAGTTCGGCACCAAGGTGTTTCCGCCTGTTGATCTGAAACAGGTGGCCCGGCATGTCGGACCCACCAGCAATAAAACCTGCGGGGCCTGTCATTTTAATGGCGGAGGCAGTGACGGCGTCAAGCATGGAGATCTTGATTCCTCATTGTTGACGGCGGACAAAAAGCTGGATGTGCATATGGATACCGCCGGGCTCAAATTCAGATGCGTGAATTGTCATACCAGCACTGCGCATCAGATAGAGGGGCGTTTTTACTCAATTCCAGCTACTACCGAGTTTTCATCGTCAATGCCCTATGACAAGGGATCGAGAATAGCCTGTGAGTCCTGTCACAGCGAGCGGCCGCACAAGACCAATGACAAGCTCAACGACCATACAGACCGGGTTGCCTGTGAAACCTGCCATATTTCAAGCGTTGCCAGAGTCAAGCCGACACTGGTGTGGTGGGACTGGTCCAGGGCAGGGGAATTTACCAGCGATGGCAAGTTTATCGTTCAAAAAGACGAGATGGGCAATGTTTCCTATCATACCAAAAAGGGTGAATTGGGCTGGGCCAAGAATGTAGTTCCCGAGTATCTCTGGTTCAACGGAATATTGACCCATGTCCTGTCTGACGACAAAATCGATGATTCGCACACGCTCCGCATGACCCAGGTGCACGGCAGCAGCGACGATCCAAAAGCAAAAATTTACCCCTTTAAAATGTTCAGGGGCAAACAGATATATGATGTTGAAAACAAGACCCTGCTGGTACCGAAACTCTTTGGTCCCAAAGGTTCTGGCGCATTCTGGCAGGATTTCGACTGGGAAAAATCAGCTGCTATGGGACAGGCTGCAGTGAAAAGACAGTTCAGCGGCACGTATGGATTTATCGAAACCGAGTACTTAAGGCCCATCGCTCATATGGTTACGCCCAAGGAGGATGCTCTTTCCTGTGCCGGTTGTCACAGCCACAACGGCAGACTGGAAAAACTGACCGGTTTTTATATGCCCGGCAGAGACGCTTTTGCCGGTCTTGACAGAGTCGGCTGGCTTGGTTGTCTGGCGCTGCTTGGAGCGGTCGGCGTGCATGGATTTATCAGGGTATTCACCGGCGGCAGGAGGGAGAAAAAATGAAAGAGAAACTGTTGTTCTATACGCGCTTTGAACGCTTCTGGCACTGGGCCCAGGCCCTGCTTATTATCCTGCTTCTGGCAACCGGTTTTGTGATCCACGGCAGTTTTTCCATAATGGGTTATGAGTATGCGGTAGCACTGCATAATCAACTGGCCTGGATTTTGATGGGGCTGACCGCATTTGCCGTCTTCTGGCATTTCACCACCGGTGAGTGGAAGCAGTATACCCCGACCATGGAAAAGACCGCGGCAATGATCCACTATTATACCGTAGGTATCTTTAAAGGCAGCAAACATCCCGTGGGAAAATATCCGGATAGAAAGCTCAACCCGATGCAGAGGATAACCTATTTTCTGCTGAAGGTGTTGCTGTTTCCGTTTCAGATTATCACCGGCCTTGTCTATCTGTACTATAATTCACTGGGAGAAGCAGTGTCCCTGGAAAAGATTGCCCTGCTGCATACGGCCGGTGCCTTTGTCTTTATGGCCTTCCTGATAATTCATGTCTACCTGGCAACGACCGGGGAAACGGTTTTAGCCCATTTCAAAGCCATGGTTACAGGATGGGAAGAAGTTGACGTGGAGGAAGCGAAGCCTGCCAGGTAATATCTGGTTATTCGCCTTGAATCTTCCGTTCCCGGGGATGGGTAACATATGCCGATCCCCGGGATTTTTTTATCGCTCCCTTGACAGGGTCTGGATTGCGATTGTTTCTATCTTCTGAAAAAATAGGTATGAGTAATAAATCTGAACGATAGAATAGGTTTGTCCTGCCAACCTTAAGTTCGCCGCCAAGACCATGACAATGATGTTTCCTGCGCATGTGCGAATAGGGGCAATTGCGTCTAAAGAGAGGTTTCCGCTGGCATGGTTAGATTCTTCGAAAATTCGAATGCGAGGGTAATCCATTCCAGCCCATGTCGAAATACATGCTTCTCAACGGTGATTCAGGAACGTTGAACACTGACGGGAAACCTCATCCATCCGACTTGGCAAAGCAATTTAGATTTCCATTACCTCCCTAAGTTGGAAAGATTGAGAGATTCTTGATAACCGAATAGTATGAGTACTAGCAGTAGATTAAGGGAATATTTACTATCCTGCCATGCGATTTAACAATGCAGCCAAACTCTGAAAGAAACGATCATTAGATTGGCGACTGATGAAGAAACATGGATTAGCAAATTTAGGGCAAGTGATTGGGAATATTTGTGCTGGTAAGATCTCAGATCACAAATGTGAAAGAAAAAAACTTGCGAATTGGGAACTAAACCCAACGAGTAAATGGATTATCAGTAACGTCAATATTGTCGATGTCGATCAGGGGAATATCTGTGAAGAAAATGCCATTCTAATGAAATTGTGCGGATGGTCACAATCGGCAATATGGAAATAATGAAAATTGACGATCAGCTTGGAAGTATTGCTGAGGGGAAATTGGCAGACATGATTTTGATTAAAGACAACCCTTTTGAAAATGTGATGTCAATGTCATGCCCCATAACAGTGTTTAAAGAAGGAAGATGCTACATCAGGAATCAATTGCACTAATTATGGTCAGATTAGCGACCATTACGTAAAGCTCCAGGAGATATGGGTAACACCGTCAGCATGCTGAATATGCATGGGTCAATCCCGGTCTATTTCTTTCATTCTTAGCAAATTACCTCTACTATCTGAGCCAAGATATCCCTATTCTATGAACCTCTACCATCGACTTTTACAACTCAATGTAGACGACCTGAGGACATCTAAAGCGAAAATTAAAAGTTGCCTCACCTGTTGATAATTTGATCGCAGCGGTTTTTCTGAAAATCAAACCTTGCCAACGGAACATTCTCGTTAGGGACATTTTTCCAAATTCTCAACTAATTGGAAGCTCAGTCCTGGCCTTCGCTGGCGAATTTAGGGTTGGCAGGACGAACCTATCCTTTTGTCAAGATGTTTATCTAGGTGCTCCGTTCCCATTCCGCTCCGCGGGCTTCCTTTAAATCACGCCACTCAGGCTTGACGTGTACGGCCCCCAATTCGCGGGCGATTTGTCGGGCGGCTAGTCCTACCACCGCGACAAATGTCGGGTAAGCCAGTTCAAGATCGGCAAACTGCTTTATCTGCAAGCCGCCTGCCATACCCGCAGACACGGTGGATACAATCTCCACCGCATGTTCGCCCACGACATGCGCCCCGAGTACGCGGTTCGTACGGCGATCCGCAATGAGCTTGCAGAACCCCACCTTGCGATCATCGATCACGGCACGGTCAAGGTCAGCATACGGAACGGTTGCCGTCACAATATCGTGGTGCAATCGGGCCTCAGCTTCGGTTAGCCCCACACCGCCATATTCGGGGTCGGTGAAGCCGCCATGCGGGACGAGTCGTTCGCGGGCTGCCTGCGTATAGTGCAGGAGAGCATTCTCAACGGCGATACGCGCTTGATATCCCGAAGACTGCACGAGCATACTGCGCCCCGTGATGTCGCCAGTCGCGTAGATGTGGTCGACGGTCGTTTGCAGGAAGTCGTCGGTAACGACGTAATAGTGTTGGGTTTCCACGCCTGCTTTATCCAGACCGAGGTGGTCAATGTTGCCAGGCCAGCCGATAGACGCGATCACAATATCCACATCAAGGTTTTGCGGGTTACCATCGGGGTCGGTGTATACCAAGCGGTTGAGCGAATCATGCTTTTCAATGCGATCAATGGTCTGAATACCGTTAAGCATTTGAATACCCCGCTGCTCGAACTGATGGTTGATCGCACCGGAAATGGCGATGTCCTCAGTGATGAGAATGCGTGGCGCAATGTCAAGGATGTTGACCTTCGCTCCGAAGTCCCTGAAGACAGAGGCCAACTGACAGCCAGTTGCTCCGCCCCCAATGATGGCGACGGTGTGAGGCGCTTGATCCAAATCCCAGACACTGCTACTAGTGATACTGTGTTCACCACCCGGAAATGGGAGCTGGCGCGCGTGTCCACCGACACAGAGAATGAAGTGCTTGCCAGATATTTCCCCAAATGCGTCGGTTCGTATATTATGTTCGTCAACGAAGTGCGCATAGCCAGCTTCGTTGTATAGGGCAACACCCACTTTTTCGAGATGGACGGCAAGCTGTTTCTTCTCGTGGAGTTCGTGAACGACATTCTTGGTGCGTTGCATCACACCAAGGAAGTCCACCTGCAGCGGGTTTTCAAGTACGAGTCCATATTTGCTGAACTGCTCGCTATCACGCATCAAGCGCGCAGCCTTCGCCAGCACACGTGTCGGCACACAACCATCGTTCGTACACGTCCCGCCGAGCTTGCTGCGCTCGAGCAGTGCTACATCCGCTCCCAGTTCTCGAGCACGCAACGCTGCCGTCACACCAGCCGGTCCGCCCCCTATAACGACCACGTCATACATAAGTCATACCTCTCGCTTTCGTTGTTGCGTAAAGAGCTGTCTGCATCTCAACATGCAGCATAGGTGATAGATTGTCGGTTAGCAAGATACGCTGACCGACAATTTCTCAATACGCTTTGTGGAGAGACATTATACCCGCTTATTTTTCAGTGAGTCCCCCAGAGTCAACGACGAGAAAACCAAGATGACTATAGAGTGTCGACCAGCTAGAGTTCTACACTGGCGCAGATTTTTCTATTTGAAGAACCACTTAAGTATGATTATCGGTCACTGTAACTGTTCACCTAACATAGGCGCGAAATAGTAGTATTCTCTCCTTCAAATTTTTAAATGAAGCTTTAGATTCAAAATTGTTTACTGATATTTACAACATGATAATTTTTAGATGTTCTGTATGAGCACCACTAAAGCTAACTCTATGAGGGCCACATGTCGAAAATTTGGAAAATAAAAGGACTATTCTTGATTGCGGCAGGGTGTTCATTCCTGCTGTCGGTATATCTCTGGTTTAACGGCTATAAGGATCAGGGTGTGTACGTTGGCCTGTGGGTGCCGTCCATTTTGTCTTCAGGAGCTCTGATGCTTGCCGGAAAGGGTAGAGACTATGAGTGACTTATCGATATTTCTTGCCGGCGTTTGCGTAACGATCCCATGGTCAGCAGGGATTGGTATACTTTTATGGGCTGCCTACCAAGGAGGAAAATCCGAGGAGAAAAGAAAACAGGCCCTTGAAGACCAGCCTCCAGATTGAGAACGTTACTGACTCGTCTCACCCTAACGCCCCAACTGTCATTTATCAAATCCGGATATTGATTTCTTGGTTCCGGCATGACGGTCGCTAATTCCTTGCAAGTACGTAACAGTTACGTACAAAAACAACGTATAGATCATGTGTACAAACGCAGACCGAACCCATTTGCTTGTTGGTAATGATTCAAATATGTTTGTGCGTTTTGGTGGGTGGGAAACGGGATTTCCTGCATCGCCACCAGAGAATTACAGCATTTTCATTCTCAGATCACAGTGATCCCGTGATGATCCCACTGTGATCCACTCCTTGGGAACGCATCTTTCATGACCACAGAAGAGATTGTTATGAAAGTCCCCCGGTACATTGTTAAAAACAATCAAAACCAGTAATATTTTGCATCCGTTTCTATCCGGAGCTGGCTCCAATTATCGGTAAAAAAGAACTCCGGACATTGTTGAGAACCACAGGTCCGATAGTGGCAAGCGGACGGGCAAACCCATATATCATCGGCGCCAAAACCTGGTTCGAGAAATTATCAGAGGAAATCAGCATGCCCCAAAACACTATGGTTAAAGGGAGTTTTGACCATGCCTGAAGAGATTGATGCGACAGAAGCGAAACTGGCTAAACTGATTATCTAAAGCGGTTCATTGCGCGAGGGAATGGCAAAATACGGACGCATATGAGGGGAAATAAAATGAAACCGGATATTATCTGTTTTGGTGAGCCGTTGCTGGAGTTTAATCAGACCCCTGAAGACGGAAAATACCTGCCCGGACACGGGGGAGATACGTCGAACTGTGCCTGCGCGGCGGCCCGGCAGGGAGCACATGTCGGCTGTTTTACCGCGGTAGGGGAGGATCCATTTGGGGCATCTTTTCTGGAGTTGTGGGAAAAGGAAGGGATTGACACATCTCATGTTATTAAAAATCCAACAACTCATACCGGAATTTATTTTGTAACTCATTCTGAAAAGGGGCACGAATTCTCCTATTTTCGTGCCGGTTCGGCGGCAAGCCTGATCACGCCCGATGATGTACCGGAGGAGTACGTAAAATCCGCAAAAATTCTGCATGTTTCGGGTATCAGCCAGGCTATCAGTGATAGCGCCTGCGATGCCGTATTCCATGCGATAAATCTGGCAAAGAAACATGGATTGTCAGTCTCCTACGACACCAATCTGAGGCTGAAATTGTGGCCCCTGGAACGGGCTGCCGCGACCATTCACACGGCAATGAGAAAATGCGATATCGCATTGCCGGGACTTGAAGATGCCGAACAGCTTACCGGTCTGTCAAATCCTGATGATATTGCTGAATTCTATGCTGGTTTGGGTGCTTCGGTCGTTGCTCTCAAAATGGGTAGAGCCGGAACACTCGTCATAGCGGATGCCAGGAAAGAAGTGATTCCGGTAACCCCGCTGGAGGCAATCGATGCGACTGCGGCAGGCGATACATTCGATGGGGCGTTTCTCACCAGGCTTAATGACGGTGACGATCCATTCACCGCGGCGGTTTATGCTAATGCAGCTGCAGCGCTTTCCACCCAGGGATATGGAGCCGTCGCTCCAATGCCGACGAGAAAGGAAGTGGAAGCGTATTTAAACCGGGCCTAGCGGGATGTCACGGTATTAATGACCAATTTTCATAAACATCACTGCCTCCCGGTAAATGTTTCGGACATGCCGGTGCTGTCGTGAGTGAAAGTGGCGGGAATGTGAATAGCAAAATTGAAGCGTTGAAACAAGCGGGGGTACATATCGCTGAAGCCCCCGGCACATCCCTCCAATGTATAGGGAATTGACTGTGAGGACGGTACGTTGAATGAATACGATATCATTGTCATAGGAGGTGGAATCGTCGGAATTTCCACGGCGTGGCAATTAAAACAAAAATACCGCGACGCCAGAATTCTTCTTATCGAAAAAGAGAACCGGTTTGCCCGGCATCAGACAAAGCACAATTCCGGGGTAATTCATGCCGGAGTTTACTATGAACCGGGAAGTCTCAAGGCTGATTTTTGTAAACGGGGGGCAGTCTTGACCACTGATTTCTGCGAAGAACACGGTATTGCTTATGAGCGGTGCGGAAAAATGCTGGTGGCGACGAATGAGCTGGAATTTGACCGTATGAACGGTTTAGAAGCCCGATGTGCGAAAAACGGTATTGAGACCGAGCGGATCTCAAAGCGGGAATTATCGGTCAGGGAGCCCGCCATCACGGGGATCGGCGCAATCTTTGTTCCTGCCACCGGTATTACAAATTATCAGGTAATCAGTGAGAGGATGGCGGATCTTTATGGAGGTCTTGGGGGAGACATTATCCTTGGGCAGACAGTTACCGAAATTAAGGAAGGCGAAGAGAAGATAACGGTTCAACTGGAAACGGACCGGATGACATGCAGATATCTGCTTGCGTGCGCAGGGTTGCAGGCCGACAGGGTCGCCAAAATGACAGGCATTGATATCGATTTCAGGATAATACCCTTTCGCGGCGAGTACTATCAGTTGCCTCCCCGACTCAAGAATATTGTTAATCACTTGATATATCCGATACCTGATCCCGAACTACCGTTTCTCGGGGTTCATTTGACCCGGATGGTCGATGGTACGGTAACCGTCGGCCCCAACGCTGTTCTTGGCTATAAACGCGAGGGTTATAGCAGTATCAACATTAGTTTCAAGGACATCGCTGACATGTTCTCCTTTCCAGGGTTTTGGAACGTTGTTAAATCCAATCTTGTTTCTGGAATTGGAGAGACGTTGGATTCCTGGTATAAACCCGGATACCTGAAACGGGTGAGAAAATACTGCCCCCAGATACAACTCTCAGACCTGAAGAAGTTTCCCGCTGGAATCAGAGCCCAGGCCGTAATGAAAGACGGAGCCCTGGTTCATGATTTTCTGTTTCGTGAGACGGAGCGCTCGTTGCATGTTTGCAATGCTCCTTCGCCGGCAGCAACGTCGGCTATGCCGATTGGCGAGCATATTTGTGAAAAATTAGAAGAAAAATTCCAGCTCTAATTTCATTGTTGGAACGGTGGATGCCCTCCCTGGGGCCAGATTCATTATAGGACCGTGCCTGAGCGCTCATACTTCTGGTATCGGATACAACCGTTTCCCATATGCGGAAACCGTTTAGAAAGTGCTTTGCTGCAGAGTGCCCTGAATCTTTCGTTTCCGGTATTGTTCTAACGAGAGTGCAGCGAAGCTGAAATCAACATGCTAACTGCTGTGGTCCGATACCCTTCAGGTATGGGCAAAATTGATCGAATGCGGGTGAAAGCGTGAAGAATACCCAGGTGCGTTACGGAAAAGAAACGGTTGTGCTGCGGTTACCGGACTATGTCCAGGAACTGTCCATACAGGAACCAGAGGTTGATATAGATAAACAGGCATTCATGAGCAGCCTGGACAAGCTCTCTGGTGAACGGGCTGGCTCCGCTTCCGGCAGCTTCGCGATTATCGTTTCCGACAAGACCAGGCTCTGCGGTTACCAGCGCATTCTGCCATGGGTTACGGAAACCCTGGAAAAAATGGGAGTGGCAAGTGAATGGATCAAATTTTATATTGCTTACGGAACGCATCCGCGCCAGACCGATGCCGA
>Ga0180436_10004271_pt1 | contig 12890 bp, 10 predicted proteins | sample SS_ome_2_FD_132434 | JGI IMG/M metagenome (GOLD analysis project Ga0180436, IMG submission 132434) | Hypersaline lake sediment archaeal communities from the Salton Sea, California, USA - SS_3_S_2 metaG | ecosystem: Environmental > Aquatic > Non-marine Saline and Alkaline > Hypersaline >...
CATTCTAGATCTTACAAATGAAATTGTTGATTGTGATAGTGCTGTTGATGGTATTTCTAAAACAGTTTCAGTTATTAGAAGCAAAATGGCAGAAATGCTTCAAGCTGGTGAATCTATGAAAGAAGTCAATGCCAAAGGTAAAGAAGCAGAAGCCAAAGAAAAGGAAAAAGATCCGATTATTAAGAATAAAGCAACAATCCAAACCAGGATTACTGAAAAAGAGAAAAGAATTTCTGAGCTTGAAGAACAGTTAGCAGAATTACCTGATCTACAAAAGGACCTTAAAGAAATTGAAAAAAGATTAGAGGGTATTGAATCTAAATTGGATGAGGCTTTTGATTTAGCTAAAATTTAAAAAATATTTGAATGGCCATTGACCTAAATAAGTTATTAGAAGCAGTAAATACTGAGGTTCGTGAATCAACTGATGGAGATGCGAATTTAAGATTTGAATTGACTACTGTTGTTGCTGAATTTAAAAGAAAATTTAGGGATATTGAGATTAATGAATATAGGGATATCTTTAATCTTTGCGAATCTATAGATGAAGTTGGACTGGAAGTTCCTGAAAATTTGAAAAGAACAGTTTTGGGAATCCGTCGGCGAGTTAAAGAGATTCTTTTACAAGAGATATTCAGGGAAGAGCTTGGAGATTGCGGCTTTGATGCAAAAAGATCTCAAGAAGTTACGCATGAACTTGAATTAGCTAAAGTAGCAGCAAGATTGATTCCACGGCTAATTATGATTGATCCGGGTGAGTTTGATCAGACATTTATTGAATATAATTTTGAAGATGATTATAAACAGCTTTGTAGATTACTTAAAGATGAAGATACAAAGTTGGTAAAATGGGAAGATTTTAGAAATTTATTACCAGATGGATTAAAAGATCATTTCAAGATTAGTCATAAACCTTCAAGCAAATTTGATTTAAAACTCGAAGATATTAAACCTTATGAACATATAGCTAAAAAGCTAGGGCCAGAAGCAGTCGCAGAGTTGTTAGTCGCATCAGGAAGAATTAAAAAAGCAGATTATCAAAAAGCAGTTAGCTTTATTTCAAATGCTCTTGGACGATGTAAAAGAGAACCAGTTGTTCCATCAGATTTAGGAAAAGGTGATGATAAGATTCCAGATGCTCTATTGCATAAAAAAGGTGTTGATAAAACAGTTTTCAGGAATCTTAGAGACTATATTTATCAACAGCTATTGCAAGGAGCAAAAGATGTTTCGACAAATGTGGCGGAAATTCGATTTGAATCAGAAAAAAGAAAAATTGAAGCAATTTTAGATGATATTTTGGATGATGAGGAATATGAATTACATGCTGAAATATTAAAAAATTTATTAAAATATTATAAAGAAGTATTTACACTTGAGGTTCCTAAAAACATAGTTGAATCTTTATCAAAGGGAGATGAAGAAGTATTTGATTTTCCTTCATTAAGGCAAAGAATTGCAATGGTTGAAATGAGAAAGAAACGAAGGCAATTAATTGCATTTTTTATGGGGCAGGGTAAAACTGCTGCAGCATTTTTATCAAAAGAATATGTTGGTGCAAAAAGAATGCTTTATGTTTGTCCTCCTGGAGAATTGGAAGATGAAGTTAAGGAAAAAGTAGAAGAATATTATAAAGAGGGGCAAAAACCTACTGTTGGAATAATCAGAGGATTCAAAATAACTCCAAAGCAAAGAAAAGCAATTAAAGCAAAAATCCAAAAAAGAAAGAGCATTCAAAAATTATCAAAAGCTAAAAAAAGAGAAGAATTCAATAAGCAGTTCAAAATTGAAATTGCAAAACTTAGAGAACAAGCATTTTATGATGCTTTGAGTGCAGATATTGTTATATTGCCTTACAGCATGTTTTCTTCAAATATAGGTGGTAAAAAGGTTGTAGATTGGGTATGTGAAGAGGATTTTGATTTTATGACAGTTGATGAAGTTCATCATGCCAGAAAAGATGACACAAAACGAAATACAAGAGTTGTTTATAAACTTGCTACAGGAATTAAAGGATTGTATGAAGAAGGTCATATTGCTTTATTGTCAGCTGACCCAATGCCAAATGGACCAGATGATCTGGCACCACAATTTAGGATTTGGAATAATAAGCTTTATAAAAATGTTTCAACTTTACGAGCAGCAGCTAAAAAACACGTACACCCATTATTCATGAAGAACGAGATTTCAGAATTCTTATTATTAATTGATCCTGAAGAAGACTGGCAAAGGCATGAAGTTCCGGTTGAATTTGAATTAGGTCTTGATGAAAGAATTATCTACAATTCAATTTTATGGGATGAAGATATCCCTGCGAACATTAAAATGCAGTTATTGTATCTTTGTGTGTTAAACCCTAGCCTATTTACAACAAGAGATGACGTTGATAGTTCATTATTTAATCAATGTGTAGATTTAACACAAAAGAGTTTTGATGAAGGCTTTAACTCTGTAGTGATTGTTGAAAACATGTTAAAGCAGGGTATTACACGAAAACATGATGAAAGAGGCGGAATTTCAATTTTAGATAAATTAAGAGAACAATTTGGAGAAGATGTTGAAATTGAATTTTTAGATGGAAGTGTAACTTCAAAGGATGAGAGAAAAAAAATTACACGTTTAATGAAAACTAAATCTAATCAAAAACGAATATTTTTGGTTAATGGGAATATCATTAGAGAAGGTATTAATCTCTCAGCTATTTCAAGATGTATAATGCTTGATCCAACATTCAATAAAGCTGATACTGTCCAATTATTAAAGAGATTTGCACGTGAAGGTAATGATGAAGCTAAGATGTATTCATTATGTGCAATGGGAACAATCATGGAGGCAATCAGAAAACATGCTGATGCTAAATATTTAAGAACTCAGATTGTTAAATATGGTGGAAGTCTTACTGATGATGATTACGCACTTCTTGAAGAGGAAATATTTGATTGTAAGCTTAAATTGGATGATGAATATGTATTAATTAGTTCATTTATTAAAGATCATACTTTAACTGAACGACAAAAAATGGTGATTGTAATGTCACAATTATTCACTGATAGAAAAGTTGAAGGTGTTGAAGATTTATTAGAAAAATTTGGATTATATATTGCTGAAAGATATATGCTTGATTGGGAATCTTCAACAAGTGGTAATAATTCAAGGTTAGTTACTGGCTTAATTAAAGATTTGGAAGAAGCCGGAGTAATAACCGGAAATAGATTTTTGGATGTAGCTTGTGGACCTTTGATTTTAAGAAACACTTTAGGTCAGATGGATGATGGTAAAGACAGAATTATTCATTCATTGGATATCAATTCACATATGATTGATATTGGTAAAACAGTTTTAAAAGAGAAAGATCCTAAAGCAAAGCCAAAAGTTCAGGTTGGAAAGATGAATGATTTATCAGCATATCCTGATGGACATTTTGATGTATTAAATAATTCATTAGCATTTGATTATACAAAACTAAGTAAAAGAATAACTAAACACACTCAAAATGATCAAAGAGTGCAGACTTTATGTGAATATAATAGAGTATTAAAAGAAGGAGGAATCGCAATTATTACACTTCATAATCGAGTTGTGCCGACTGAAACGTTCTTTCAGACTTTAGAAGACCATTTTGGATTTGAAGTGTTAGAAGATTATACAGGTCAAGGTGTTTCTACTGATAAAAAAGAGATTAATACATTCAGAAACAATACAATTGTATTAAGAAAAGTTGGTGAGCCGAAAAATATTCAGGATTTGAATCTTGAAGATCTTGTATTGCATAGAATCAGTGGTTCAAGTGGTGCAGTAATTAGAGAAATGCAACAAGAGAAGCCTAAACAAATGCCTGAAAGATGCAATCATAATGAGTTTGTTATTAAACGGTTTAAGTTTACATATCCTTCACAGGCTCAAGAAGAAGATGAAGCCTCAAAACCTGCTCCTGTATTAGCTTTCCCACGTTCTGAAGAAGAACAGGTGGCAGAAGAGAAAAAGGAAATTGATGTTAGAGATAGAAATGATTCAGTACGTGATGAAATAAAGAAAGTTCAGGATAAATATAAAGGTGCCTTCCCTGTTAAAGAACAAGTAAGGCTTGAGAATGAGCTAAAAATTCAGTTTTCATATGCTGACAGCAAAATTCCAATCTGGTTCAGATACACTGATGTGAAATGTAAACCTGATGAAGTTCAGTGGTATAGCATAGTATAAAAAAAGGCTAGTTTTTTTATTATCCTTTGTGAAGTTCTCCCATGCTATAAGCATTCACGTCTTTTACTGCTTGTTTAATTCCAGCTCTAACACTTTGAACTCCCATTTGTGGATCTTCAACATGCAAAGTGCTGTTAGGATCCTGATCCCATGCCTGAACACCATCAAATTGATCTCTGATGTTTTCAAGATCTTTTGGATCTAGTCCTGCTTCCTTTAAGAATGCAGAAAATTTCATTTTTTTACCTCTAGCACTTTCATCATCTCTTACTCTGAGTTCTTTAATCCAGATAATATGTTGCATATGAGGACGTCCATCTGAGACAAGAAATAACATTGGATTCCCATAACGGTCAAGAATTAATACTTCACCTTGTTTTCTTTTCTTTTCTCTAAATTTTCGATCATCTACTTTCCCTGGTTCATTGCCTGCAAATGGCTCCACGCAAACAATTTCTCCTTCCAAAACATCACCATCTTGTTTTGTAACAAAGATTGATTTTGTAAGAAGTTCTTCAGCCCATCGTCCTGCATTTTCCTGTCTAAGAGTTTCTACTTGTTTCTTAGTAAGAGTTTCTAATTTTGGCATAATAATATGATTTAATAATAAAGGAGAGTATTAAATCATATCAAACACTATGAGTCAATAGGGAAATCAACTTTTTTTCTTGTTCCTTTTAGCTCTGCTCTGCGTTTTTTTAGTTCAAGCATTTTTTCTTTTGCACGCTTTGATCTTTTTGCTTTTTGTTTTTTTAGTTTATGGATTTTTTTTGCTTTTTCTGATTCTTCTCCTAATTGGATTTCTTCGATCTTATTTATTAAAAGTTTGTATCCTGACGTTCTGTTTTTCTCTCTTTCTCGATGTTTTTGGCACTTTACTTCGATTCCTGTGGGGATGTGTTTGAGCCTAACAGTACTTGAAGTTTTATTAACTTTTTGGCCTCCATGACCAGATCCACGAATGAATTGTTCTTCAATATCCTCAGGTTTGATATTGAGTTTTTTTGCTTTTTTAAGAGTTTCTGGTTTTAATTCTACAGGGAATTCCATATACTCTAATTATATGATAATTCTAGGTTTAAATACAGCAACAAACATCAGTCAAATCGCTTTAGTAAAGAATAGCGAGATATTAGCTGAAGATTCATGGAAATCAGAGCAAAATGAAGCTGATACATTGCTCCCAAATATTAAAAAATTGCTTGAAAAAGCCAAAATTGAGTGGTCTGACTTGGGTAGAATTGCAGTTATTAAAGGTCCAGGGCCATTTACAGCTCTAAGAGTATCAATTGCAGTGGCAAATACACTTGCATATGGCTTAAATTTGCCTATTTGGGGCGTTCCTGTGCAAGATTACTGGAAATATAGATATAATGGTCCTTTTGTACTTCAGGCAGGTTTAAATCGTGTATTTTATGACGAAACACTAATAGATTTTGATGATTTAGAGGTTGAAAGCGAGATAACTGGGCATTTAAAGCTAATCCAAATAGAAAAAATTGAACAAAAAGGTATAAAATTTATACAAGAAGAAGATTTGCCGAGCCTGGGTGAATTTTTAATTCAGGCAGAATATAAAGACGAAAAATTAGTACAACCTGAGTATTTTGCTCCTCCAACTATCACAAAATCCTATAAAAACTATAAATAATGGTACTTTATATAGTCTCAACACCAATCGGAAACCTTGAAGATATTACTTTAAGAGCTCTGAATACCCTTAAAAAGGTAGATATTATTGCTTGTGAAGACACAAGGCACAGCCAAATTCTTTTAAAAAAGTATGAAATTGAAAAGAAATTACTTAGTTATCATTCACACTCTGGACAATCAAAAATCGAAAAAATTATAGCTGAATTAAAAGCTGGTAAAGAAGTCGCTTTAATTTCAGATGCTGGAACTCCGGGAATTTCAGATCCTGCTTATACTTTAATAAAAGCTGCACTAGAAGAAGGCATAAAAATTGAACCAATACCTGGCCCAACAGCTTTTTTAGCTGCATTAGTTGGCTCAGGCCTACCAATGAATCAATTTGTTTATCTTGGTTTTCTTCCAACAAAAAAAGGCAGACAAACACTGCTTAAATCACTTGCAGAAGAGAAAAGAACTGTTGTTTTTTATGAATCTCCACATAGAATCCAAAAAACACTATCACAACTTGAAGAATTTATAGGTGGAGAAAGAAAAATTGCAATCGGACGCGAACTAACAAAACTTCATGAAGAATTTATAAGAGGAACAGTAACTGAAATTAAGGAAGAATTTGCAGAAAGAAAACCCAAAGGGGAGTTCGTGGTTGTGCTTGGTGGTCAAAATATGGTATAATCATACTATGGGCAACAAAAATAAAAAAGGATTCACATTAGTTGAAATGCTAATTGTTATAGCAATAATTGGTATTATTGCTGCAGCTACTATTACTACATCAAGAACATTCAGAGAGCAGGTTGTTTTTAGTTCAAATTATCAGAATGTAGAGAGTTTAATTGCAGAAGCACGCAACAGATCACTTACAGGGGAGTCTTTTATTGATACTAATGATTTTGATAATGATGATTCTTTTGATGATCTTATTTTGCCAAATGGTTATATTGTGAATTTTAAAACCGAAGATGGCGTTACAACAGCAAGTTTGTATGCTGATTTATTTCAACCTGTTATTGGAGAATTAGACGTTGATGATATGTTATTAAAATCTGTTGAACTGGATGATAGTATAAAAATTGAAGTAAGTTCAGAAAGGAAAACCGGGAATCCAGCAGTAATTAATAGTGATGATTTTTCAATTATTTATACAACTCCAAGCGCAGAATTTGATCTTATTGGAGAACCTGATACGAGTTTGGAAATAAAGATTTATCAAGTAGATGGTGAAGATGATGAAATCCGCAGTATGCATATTTTTATGCATTATTTGTTTGGAATTCCTGAAGTACTGAATGATTCTTATCTTGAACTTGAAGAAGAAGCATCTATACCTGCTTCAATCCCAGGTCCAGTATTTCCTACATTCCCTACAGGACCAATCATTCCTGGACCAGGCCCTACAGGACCAACACTGCCAATAACCCCAACCATTCCAGGACCAACTTTACCTGGACCAGGACCACAAACTCCAGGTTTTACACTTCCAGGCCCTACAACTCCAGGACCTACAATTCCAGGTCCGATTGGTCCTACAATTCCTGCATTTTCAACAATCTAAAACAACATCATAAAGCCTTGACTTTTTCTAGGATTATGTTACTATAATCTCCTTTTTGTATATAAATATGGAAACAGGAGATAATACAAATAAAGATTCTGAGAAAAATGCGGTTCCAACCGTTGATTTAACAAAAGTTAATACTTTTGGAATTCCTAGAACCAAGACTACGGAATTGCCCTTACCAAAAGCTGTTCATGAAGTTATTGAAAAAGTATATGCCATAGCACAGGATAGAATAAGAATGAGGCAGGCAGAGCAAATAATTGTTGATTTGGTGAATAGAAGAAAAGAAACAAAAAAACCAAAAAGAGTTGTAGATAGTGTAGTTACTGACCGAAAGAAACTGGAAGCTCAACAAGGTTTTCCTATGTATCAAAAACTGGCATTTCAAAGATGGGTAAAGCATTTACCTGAACACTTCAGACAAAGGTATTTTGCTGTTGCACTATATTTAAAACCAGTTAGTGAAAGACTTAATCAGGAATTACATCCTGAAAACGAGAATCCAATTATTACTCCTATTTTAATTGAACATCTAATTAAGCAGGTTGGGCATATTTATCAAATGATTTCTCTTCATATGCCTGAGGATAAATCACAATCTGAAGTTAATGTGCCATATCCAATTGTTCAGCTAATTGCTTATATCAAATATCTGGATATGCGTACAAAAGAAGAGAATTTTGATTATGATGAAGATAAAATTAAACAAGAATTGGCTCAATATAGATCAGGGTTTGAAGAAAGCTTGGAAGGTATTGATAATGCTGAATTAAAAAATCTGGCTAAGGAAGTTTTATTTTCACTTGAAGATCCTGATCAGGAAGGTGATGTTAAAGATATTGTTGAAGGATATAAATTATCATTATCACAATTACCGGATTGGAATCTTGTTTTACCTCAAGATGTTGATGTAGATATGGTTCGAGTTGTTGGGAAGACAAGAAAGAGTCTAGAGAGATGGGATAGAATCCTCCAGGCATTAGATACTTTAAAGGATAATGAAGAAAATAATGAAATGCTGGTAGCAAATATTAGGTTATTAGCACAGGAAATTGAGATATTTACTGATAACTATGAATTATTATTAGATTCCTTTGCAAGAGAGCCCCTAAGTAAGGTCTCATTTGATGTTCCTGGTATGGAAAGGGGAGTTTTAATGAAAATTATTAAGGATTCAACTGGAATTTTAACTTTATTAAAATGTGTACAACCGGATATTGAGGGGAAGTACAGCAAGAACGTAATGACAGTATTAAGACAGGCAATTGAAAAATTTGATAGTTTGAAATCATTACTTAGATTTAAATCTGATGAATTAGATGAAGAGAAAAACTCAGAAAAAGATCAGAATCAACAGGATGAAATTGAAGATATTTTAAGTGCTTTAAATACTGATAAGGATTTTAAGGATAAATATAAATTATTATTGGATTCATTTTCATTTCTAATGTCATATGAGCTTCGAAACGCAAAGGGTATGATAGATATGGCACAGCAAAATGGAGAAAATGGAGATTTAGGTCCGCAGGTTGAAACTGCAATTACTGTTTTGCAGGAAATGCTTGAGAGATTGGTTGTTTCATCAATTAAAACAACAAACGATACAATTAGCACTTTTGAAATTTTCCCTCATTTACAATCAAAAGTTGCGAAGCTTAAAAAGTTTAGAGAGAAAGTAAATTCATTTACTGAAGATATGGATTCAAAAATGCATTTATTCCCTAAATTATTTGATGCACTGAATAAAGGTCAAAAAGTGAACCTTGCACAAATGTTACTAACTTTTTCAAATCTTTTAAAGCTAATGGATAATAATACGTGCCTTGGTGATCTTTGTAAGGATAAACCGGAAATCGAATGGCATCAGCTAAGTGCAGATTTAGAGAAGTTGCTTAGTCAAAAAGATCAAAGTCGTAATGAAATTAAGGAAATGGCAAAACGCGTTTCTAATTTTCAAACCGGGATGACAGGTATTCCGCAGGCTTTGGCAATGAATCCTGACCTTATTGATCATGATCTGGAGAATATTTCTACTGCACATCAGGGAGTTTATTCTGCAAGAATTCTTATTGAATCATTAAAAGAACAATTAGAAGTTGAAGAGAATGATAATGACCAGATCGATTTTATGAATTCTGTTTCTACAAAAGTTTCAGATGTATTAGCAAGAGCAAAAGTTGCCTTATTACAATGTCTAGATAGAGATATTGATTCAATAACTGAGGTAATGATGATTATTGAAAGAGTTGAAGCAACACCTGATATTAACGAACAATTAGTTCAATTAATTGCATTGGAAACAAATCTATATACACTTCCATTTACTTTAAAATTAAAATCTAAAAAAGCCGACCAAAATGAAGATTTCGATCAGCTTTTTTAGGAACTTCCTTCTATTGTGAAGCTAAAGAAACGATTTTCGCTAATTCAGCTCTTGTAATATCTTGATCTGGCATAAATTTACCATTTACACCTTCTACATATCCCAAAACATTTGCTTTATAAACCCATCCTGCATACCACTGTACATAATCAACATCCTGAAAAGGTTTGAAATCTAATTCCGGTGGATCAACACCTTTAACCATTAACAAAACCTTTACTGCTTCAGCTCTATTTATATTTCTTCCTGGATAAAGTTTTCCATTATCTCCTTTTACTACACCTTTTTTATATGCTTTTGTAACAATTCCACAATACCAGTCACCTGCATTTAAATCAGGGAAAAGTGTTGCATCACAATCAACTTCGCTATGACCAAGTCCGATCATGATCATTTTAATTGCTTCAGCTCTTACAACAGGTCGGTCAGGTTCAAAATTACCATTTTTACCCTGAACTACACCTTTATCAGCAAGGTCTTCAACGTATTCTTTTGACCAGTGAGCTTCTACATCATTGAATAATGTTGTTTCTCCGTTTGCATAATTTATTGTAACTGTATTTGAGCAGCCACGTCGATTATCAGTTGTAATTACACAAACTCTATAATAATTTTCACCTATTGAAGGTGATGTATGAGTATATGAAGTATTGCCTGCATCACTATAAACCTGTACATAACCATCTACCGGGTAATATGCTCCTGGATTTGAAGTTGAATGCACAACCTTATACCATTTAAGATCTCCACCATCATATTCATTCCAGTTTAAATCAACCTTGTTTAAGCTGTTTAGATTTCCAGTCATTGTCATTGAGATATCTGGATCATCTGTGTAAGGATCAGTAGTATCTTTTGAAGTATCCTTTTCTGGTTGGTCATTTTTATCTGGATCTGTAGGAGCTTCTGCAATTTCAAAAGTAAGAGTATTGCTGCAATTTCTTAAATAACTTTCATTGATTGCACAAACTCGGTAGTAATTTGTTCCAGCTTTTACAGCTGTATGAGTATAAGTTGTTTCAGCAGGATCGCTGATTGCTTTAACATAACCATCTACAGGATATTTTGCATTTGGATTTGTTTGAGAATGAACAACTTTATACCATTTTAAATCACCTCCTTCATACATATTCCAAGATAAATCAATATATCCATCCTGGTTTACAGATCCTTCCAAGGTCATTGTGAAATTATCTGTGTCAGTGTAAGGATCGTCAGTGCTTTCAGTTCCCATAGCGCTTGTTGTACTAACAAAAAGCAGGCTACACATTGCCAGCACCGCCAGGACCTTTAGCGTTGTTTTTTTCATAAAAAAAGGTTAAGGGTGAATCAATATATTTTAACGCATTCATTATTGAGGCGTTACATTATGCTCTTTGCTTAATTCAGTTTTCTGGTTTAAAAATTTTTTAATAATTTTTTCATGTTCTTCAAATTTCATGTCAAAATCAGGGCGCACTTTATTTATTTTCTCTTTAAGGAATGGGAAAAGATCTAAATATGACTGCTCTCTTTCATTTTCACAAAATGCATACACAATTGGGAGGTGCTCTTTTTGGTCAGTATCAATTAAACTGTTTACAGCAGCTAAAACCAATCTTTTCCACAAAGCTTTTACATAGTATTCAGCATCTTTTGATAATTCCCCGAAATATCCTTCATATAAACCTTTAACAACATTAAATTCATCAATTTGCTTATTCAGATCCTTAAACAAAGGGATTCCATACATTAAGCCATTCAATAAAAAATTACTCATAACTGCGACCAAAGCAATTTCAAAATCTTTAATACAATAATAAAAGTATTTTTGGTCTGATATTTTATCAGCTTCAATCACATGATCTAAATCATAAATCATCACAACACCACTTTCATTATCAACTGCGCAATTAAATAAATGGCTGTCATGATCAACAAAATGTTCATGCAAATGTGATAAACTTTTTCCAAATTCTCTAGCTAAGTTTTGCAGGGTTAATAAGATATCAAAATAATCAGGTTCGTGTTGCCCGACTTTTGCAATGTTTTTCTGCCAGTACTCAAGTAATTGTGGATTTATCCTTAAACCTTTATCTTCAAATTGCCCGGCAAAATAAGGCCCAAGCATCATCTCAGACTGAGTCCTCATTCCAAATACCCCTACACCTAATGGATTGCCTTCATTTTCCATATCTTTATATTTGGCAAAAGCAATAGGATAATAAAAAGGATATTTTTCAGGATCTCCTTTCCAGTTCTTTTCTAAAGTTTCATAGGCATTATATTCCTTTACAGCCTGATCATAATTCTGTGCTCCATATGGTCTTTGTTTTGGTACTGTATAAATTAACTCATCATTGTCATCTACTTCTATCTGATAATGGATTTCCTTAACACCATCAGGGGCATGCTGCATATGCGCTTCATAACCTTCATCTTTACTTGGCTGCATTGCAGTATGATTGAATGTATCAAAAAAACCACAACCTTTAATTTTCATACCTTTAAAAGGAAGCTTATCTTCATCAATAATTAAAAAGCTTGATCTGCCTGTTTTAACAAGAGGCGGCTGTGTTTTCCATGTAATCACTTCTTCAATTATGCCTTTTTGCCCTTTATTTAAAGGATACTTTTCTGAAAATTCAATCTCTGATATTTCTAAAAGACTTTCGTCGTTTAACATTAAAATAATGTGTAAATGAATGGAGCCAGTGCGCTGCCTTCAGTAAATACAATTAATGCACCAAGTAAAAGTAATATAATTAATAGGGGAGCAAGCCACCATTTTTTTCCTTTCCATATATATGCAAATAAATCTTTAATTGTTCTCATTTTGCTCATCCATGATTTTGTTAAATAATATTTCAGCAGTCAGCTGATTGCCTTCAGGTGTCCAGTGAGGATCTTTTTCTTCCCAATATAACCACTCTGAATCATCAGCATCTCTAAAATACGGCAGTAAATCAATAAAATCAATTCCCATTCTTTCTGTGTACTCTTTTAATCTTGCTTGTGGCCTGGATTTGTCCCATGCATCTTCATCAAAATGGATTTCAGGGTATTTATCCCAGTATTTTTTATTAGTCTGAACATCCATTGGAATAGCAAAAACCA
>Ga0180436_10004274_pt1 | contig 12879 bp, 3 predicted proteins | sample SS_ome_2_FD_132434 | JGI IMG/M metagenome (GOLD analysis project Ga0180436, IMG submission 132434) | Hypersaline lake sediment archaeal communities from the Salton Sea, California, USA - SS_3_S_2 metaG | ecosystem: Environmental > Aquatic > Non-marine Saline and Alkaline > Hypersaline > Sediment...
CAGCACGAAGGGCCGAGGCCGACCACGCGTCGACCTCGGCCCTTCGCCGTTCCGTCCGCCGTTCGGCTACTTGCCCGCGTAGCCGAGCTCCTGCAGCTGCTTCATCGTCTCCGCGTCCAGCGTCGCGGCCTCGCCGCCCTTCTGGGCGCCGCCGATCTGCGGGTCGTAGCCCGCGTCGAGGCGGAAGCGCTGCATCAGGTAGCCCGTCGTCACCGGCCGCTCGGCGGCGAGGTTCGTGCGCTCGCCGGGGTCGTTCGAGAGGTCGTACAGCTCGGGGCGGTCGCCGGAGTGCGCGACGAGCTTGTAGTCGCGCCACCACAGGCCCGCCGAGGGCACGAAGCGCTTGGCCTGGCGCGAGGCGCTGTGGCTCGCGAGCCACTCGCGCGACGGCGCACCGTCGGCGATGGCGCGCGCGAAGCTCACGGCGCTCATCCCCTCGATCGGCTCCACGCCGACCAGGTCCGCGAGCGTCGCGAGCAGGTCGAAGCCACCGACGAGGTCGTCGCGCTTCACGCCCGCCGCGCGCAGGTCGTCGTCGAGGTCCTTCGGCAGGCGCAGGATCATCGGGATGCGCGTCATCTCGTCGTAGACCGTCGAGCCGTGCCCCATGCCGGCGTGCACCTTGCCGTCGTGCTCGAGGAAGCCCTCGCCGTGGTCGGAGAAGATCGCGATGATCGCGTTCGGACCGACGCCGGACGCGTCGAGGCGCTCGAAGAGGCGCTCGAGGCCCCAGTCGCCGTAGGCGTAGTTCTCCTCGTAGCCGAGCTCGATGTTGCGCACGTCCGCCTCGGTCGGGTCGATGTCCCAGCGGCGGATGCCCCACAGGGTCTCGGCGGTGCCGTGCAGGATGCCCGGCGCGTCGCTCGCCAACTGGAAGCGCCACGGGTCGGGCGGCAGGTACGGCTCGTGCGGCTCGACCACGTGCATCCACAGGAACAGCGGATCGTCGCCGCGCTGGTTGAGGATGCGGTCGAGCGCGGGGAGCGCGTCGGTGATGCGCGGCACGACGAAGTCGCTCTCGCGCTCGCCCTTCCAGATGTCCACGTACTCCTCGAAGCCGCGGTCGTAGCCGAACACCGACGAGCCGTTCGGCGAGTGCACGATGCCTGCGGTGAGGTAGCCGGCGGCGTCGAACGCTTCGGGCCAGGTCGGCCACTCGTCCGTCAGCGAGGTGCGCTCCTCGTGCGCGCCGTGCTCCCAGGCGTAGAGCCCGGTGAGGTTCGACGGGATCGAGGACAGGGTGTAGGACGCCTGGGCCTGCGCCTCGGTGAACGCGATGCCGTCGTCGACGAGGCCCTCGAGCACCGGCGTCAGCCCTTCGCGGCCGCCGAGCCCCGAGATGTACTTCGGGTGCGCGGCGTCGATGAGGATGGTCACGACGTCGCGCCCTTTCAGCGCCTCGCGCAGGCGCGCGAGTGCGTCCGGCGCGTCGTCGGTCGGCGGAGCCGTGGCCTCGCCGAGCACGCGGACGTCGATCCAGTTGCCGCTCGTCGGCGCGTCGTCGGACATCGCGGTCACCGAGAACTCGAGGCGCACGGGCGCGGTGAGCTCGGACGCGGCGAGGTCGAGCTCGAACGGCAGCGCCTCCCCGTCGGCGGCGCAGACGATCGGGTCGAGCGCGACGCGGCCGCCCGCGTCGTCGGTGGCGACCACGTCGAAGCGCAGGGAGCCTTCGCCGGGAACGACGACGCACTCGCCGACGAGGCGCGCGTCGCCGGCGCTCGCGAAGTACGCGACGAGGCTCGTCCCGACCTGTTGCTCCACGCTGCCCGACGACGCGCCCGGCGCCGAGCCGCGCGGCAGCGCGCGCTGCAGTTCCTTCTCGCGTTCGGCGACCGCCTTCGTGTCGTAGACCAGGTGCAGGCGCCGGAAGACGGCCGACAGCGTGCGCATCTCGCCCGAGTCCGGATCGACCGCCTTCGGCCGGATCGCGTGCGGCATCTCGAACGCGATCTCGTTGTGACCGGCGACCACGAGCCGCTTCGGCAGGTCGACCTCGTGCTCGCGGAAGCCGCCGACCAGGTCGAAGCTGTCGATGCGCTCGCCGTTGAGCGACACGTGCAGCTCGCCCGCCTCCTTCGTGCCGGGCGGCAGGTACGGCGACACCTCGAACACGAGCGTGCGCGCCACCCCGGCGTCGCGCGACCAGAAGCCGACCGCCGCGGTCGTCGCGTCCGACCACACGGCCGAGCCGATGGTCTCCGCCGTGTCCTCGCCGTGGCCCGGGAACGACCAGCCATCGAGCAGCTGTCGGCGCTGCGCCCACGAGCCCACGTCGACGTACTCGGTCTCGGTCGCCGACTCGAGGCCGCCGAGGTCGCGGCGCAGGCCGAGCAGCACGGCTTCACCGCCCGAGGGCGGCGCGTACGCGCCCTGGTGCGACGACGGTCCGGACGGCGTCACCGGAGCCTTCTTGGAGTCGTCCGAGCAGGACGCCAGGACGAGGGCGGCGACGAGGGGGGCGAGGGCGCGTTGCATGGTCCGCAGAGTGGTTCGGTCCGCTGGGCCGCTGGCCCGGTCGGATGGTCCGGTGAGGTGGGCCGGAGTGGTGGGCCAGTGAGGTGGTCCGGTCGGGTGGTCCGGTCGGGTGGTCGCTCAGCGACCGAGGCCTTCGGGGAGGTCTTCGAGGGCCTGCTGCGTCGCGTCGCGCAGGTCCTCCAGGTTCTCCGCGCCCTGGTCGCGGAGTCGTTCGACGAGCTCGGGCAGGCGCTCCTTCAACTCGGAGAGGCGGTCGAGCTGCTCGCGCAGCGCTTCGCGCGCGGGGCCCTCGGCGGCCTCGAGCTTCTCGCGCAGTTCGTCCATGCGCTGGGCGAGGTCCTCGCGCGAAGCCTCGAGGCGCTCGGCCAGCTCCTCGCGCCGCTCGGCGGTGAACTCGCCGAGCACTTCGCCGATCTGGCGCGCGCCCTCACCGATCTTCCGACCGGCGTCGCGCAGCGACTCGGCCTGGTCGTCCGAGCAGGACGCGAGCGTCGCGAGGAGGAGCGGGAGCGCGACGGCCGCGCGGGCGGGGATGCGGAGCTTCATGCGGTGAGGGTACCAGCCTGCGGCGGCGCCTCCCTCCGAAAGGGGTGGGGGCGGGCGGGGGACGGTGGTCGCTGCTACTTGGGGGCTTCCGGAAGGTGCACAGAGGCGCGCGCTTCGCGCGCTCCACAGAGCCGGCGCTTCGCGCCGGAGAGGGCCACAGAGGTGGAGCGCTTCGCGCTCCACGAAGAGGCGCGCGCTCCGCGCGCGCGAGAAGCCGGACGGGAGGCGCCGCGTGAGGCCACTGCCCTGAGGTCGCTCGCCGATGGACGCTGCATCGGCCGCGTGCGCATCGTCCGCGGTCGGGTTCCGACGGGCGCTGCGCGCCCGTCACGAGACGACCAACTCATGGTCCGGGGTCCGGTTCCGGCGGGCGCTCCGCGCCCGCCCCGAGCCTTCTCCGGCGAGCCCGAAGGGCGAGCATTTTCGCCGAGCGCGAAGCGCTCGGCGCTCTGTGGTCCTCTCCGGCGCGCAGCGCCGGCTCTGTGGAGCGCGCGAAGCGCGCGCCTCTGTGCTCCTCCGGAAGCCCCCAAGTACCCGCGACCCCCGACCCCATCTCGCGCTCGGCCCCCGTCCCCACACCACTTCGCCAGCACCGCCAGCTCCTCCACCCACCCACACGGCGGCCCATCACCCGGTCCGACGCAGGAACGGCGCGTCGCCCGCCTCGCGCGCCCGCCGCTCGGCCGCGTCGAGCACGCGCCGCAGGTGCGCGCCGAGCGCCCGCACGTTGGGCTCGAGCACCATCGAGTCGTGGTCGCCGGGCACCTCCCGGACCGTCAGGTCGCTCGCATGTCGACCCCACCCGTTGTCCGCGTGGACGACCTCGCGCCACTGGTTCGCGAGACGCCCGCCACGCAGGTGGTACACCGCCGGGAGCGGCGGCCGGAAGAGGTGCACGGGCCCCGCGTAGTCGCGGGTCTCGTAGCGCTCGAGCGCGCGCCGGAACGCCGCTTCGATCGCCTCGTCGTGGAACTGGCCACCTCCGTCCGCGTCCGGACCCGCCGGCCCCTCCGCCTTGCGGCGCTGCTCGGCGCGCCAGGCGATGCGGTTGCGCACCCAGTCGGTCAGGTAGCCGGGGCCGCGCGACGCGAGTCGCTGCGCGTGGATGTGCAGCTTGTCGACGGCGTCGATCGGGTCGCGGTACGCGAGCGGCGTGTCGAGCAGCACGACCGCGGCGACCTCCTCGCCGGCCGCGGTCAACTGCTGCGCCATCTCGTACGCGGTGAGCCCGCCGCCCGAGAAGCCGCCGATCAGGTACGGGCCCTCGGGCTGCACCTCGCGGACCTCCTCGAGGTAGTCGCGCGCGGCCTCCTCGAAGGTCTCGTGCGGCGCGTGGTCGCCGAACAACCCGCGCGCCTGCAGTCCGTAGAACGGACGGTCGCCGCCGACGAGGCTCGCCAGGTGCCGCAGGTTGAGCACGTTGCCGAACATGCCGGCGACGAGGAAGAACGGCGTGCGCGAGCCGCTGACCGGTCGCGAACCGTTCGCGTGCATCGGCACCAGGTGCACGTAGCGGCGCGTGCTGCGTTCGGTCGCCGCCGCGCGACTCTCCCCGCCGTCCTGCGGCAGCGCGGCGCGCACCAGTTCGGCCTGCGCGGCGGGCGTCGGCGCCTCGAACAGCACGCTCATCGGTTGATCGACGCCGAACGTCTTCTTGATGCGCGCGAAGAGGCGCACCGCGACGAGCGAGTGCCCGCCGAGGTCGAAGAAGCTGTCGTTCACGCCGACGCGGTCGACGCCGAGCAGCTCCTGGAACAACTCGACGAGCGTGCGCTCCACCTCGTCGCGCGGCTCGACGTACTCGGCGTCGAGTTCGGGTCGCTCGAAGCGCCCGTCCCCCTCGTTCCCGGTCGAGCGGGCGTCGGTCCGCCCCGCCTCGTCCACGAGCTCGCGAACGCCCAGCGTCGACACGAACGTGTGTCGCGCGGTGCCCTCGCCGAGCACGCGCCACAGCGCGTCCGTGCCCTCGTCCTCGCGCAGGCCCTGGCGGACGCGGCGGGAGAGGACCGCGTCGGCCGCGCCGCCGCGCCCGCGCGCGACCCGCGCCTCGTCGGGCACGAGCTCGCTCGCGCGCGGCGCCGGGAGGTCGCGCGGACGGAACGCACCCTCGAGACGGTGCACGGCGAAGCCGCGCACCTCGACGAGCACGCGCCCCTCGCCGTCGACGAGGTCCACGTCGAACGCGAACTCGCCGTCGTGGCGACCGGCGCCGGCGGCCGGCCGCGCGAGCGACCAGACCTCCGCGGGCAGCGGCGCGTGGACGACGACGCGCTCGTAGCTGACCGGGACCCACAGTCCGTCCTCGGGTCGGTAGTCGGGCACGAGGTCCATGGCGAAGCCGGTCGCCAGGTCGAGCAGGCCCGGATGCAGCGGCCACTCCTCGAGCTCGTGCGCGAACTCGGGCGCCAACGCGAGGCGCGCGAGCAGCGCACCGTTCTCGCACGCGCGCACCTCGCGCAGCACGCGCCAGCGCGGGCCGAACGACAGGTGCACCTCCTGTCGACTGGGGTGCGGACCGACGCCTTCGACGACGCTCGTGCTCGAAGCCCGCAGCGCGTCGAGGTCGAGTCGAGCGCCGGGCTCGACGCGGCGCATGGCGAGCGTCGCCGTGGTGTGGCGCTGCCAGTCGTCGCCCACCGAGCGCCGGCTGTGCACCTCGGCGCGGTACCCGGCCGGGTCGGGCTCGAGGACGACGCGCACGAACAGCTCGGCACCGTCGGGGACGTAGAGCGCGCGGAAGAAGGTCAGGTCGAGCACGGTGAACGCACCGACCTCGCCGATCTCGCGCAGCGCACCGCCCAGCAACTCGAACGAGCCGGTGCCGGGCAGGAGCGCGTCGCCCTCCTTCGTGCGGTGCTCGTCGAGCACCCACAGCCGCCGCGTGCTGAAGCGTCCGCCGAGTTCGTGACGACCGTCGGGGAGCGCGCGCTTGGTCTCGAACAGCGGGTGGCGCGCGAGGCCCTTGCGCACGCCGTTCTCGGGCGCGGCGGCGCCGTCGACGGCGCGCGCGGCCATGCCCACGTCGCGCCAGATGCCCCAGGCGATCGCGGTCTCGAACGCCGCGCGCGGTGCGCCGTCTCGCTCGCTGCGGTCGGCCCACGCGTCGAGGAACGCGTTCGCCGCCGCGTAGTCGATCTGTCCCGCCGCGCCGATCTCGGCGGAGGTCGACGAGAAGTGCACGACGAAGCGCGGTCGGTCGTCGCCGAACACCGCTTCGAGCGCGGAAGCGAGCGCGACCGTCCCGTGGACCTTGGGTGCGAGCACCGCTTCGACCTCGTGCACCGCGCGCGTCGCGAGCAGGCCGTCGTCGACGACGCCGGCCGCGTGGAAGACGCCGTCGAGCGGGCCGAAGGTCGCCTTCACCCGTTCCAGCGCCGCGCGCAGCGACTGCGGATCGGTCACGTCGGCGGCGAGCGGAAGCACCGTCGCACCGGATCCCTCGAGCTCGCGGATCGCCGCGATGCGCCGCGACGCCGCGTCGTCCTCGCCGTGCGCGGCGACCCACGCGTCCCATGCGTCGCGCTCGGGCAGCGCCGAGCGGCCCACCAACGCCAGGCGCACGCCGTCGAGCGTCGCCAGGCGGCGCGCCAGCGTCAGGCCGATGCCGCCCAGACCGCCGGTCACCAGGTAGGCGCCGCCGGCGCGCGGCGTGAACGCTTCGCCGCGTCCGAGCGTCGACGGGACGAGCACCTGCGCGAAGCGCTCACCGCGGCGACGCGCGTACACGCCGTCGGGCGCGCGCGCGTCGAGTTCGCTCGCGATCGACGCGACGGCGGCGCGCAGGCTCGCGTCGAGGTCGGCGCGCTTCGACTTCCGCCCGGAGGCGCTGCGCTGGACGAGTTCGAGGTCGAGCAGCCGTGCGTTCGTGCCGGACAGCTCGCGCGGCAGCGTCCGCACGGCGCCGAGCGCGAGCGCCTTGGCGGGGAACGCGACGCCCTCGCCGTCGAGGCCGACCGCGCCGTTCGTGGCGCAGAGGATCTCGACGCCTTCCGTCGCCTGCTCGGCGACGAGCGCCTGGCCCAGGAAGAACAGCGCGAAGAAGCCGCGCTCGATCGCCTCGTGGAACGGACTCGAGCCGGGCCGGTGCGTGTCGTCGACGGTCAAGGACCACAGGTGCACGATCGTGCGCGGCGTGCGACCGGTCGCGACGAGGTCGCGCACGAGCAGGTCGTAGCCCTCGCGCCCGTACTCCGGTGCCAGGGCGTAACGCTCGTCCGACAGGCGCGCGTAGGCGTCGCCCGTCACCACCTCGGTGACCGTCGCGCCGCGTTCGCGCAACGCCGCGATCACGCCGGCGCCGACGCCCGCGCGGTCGGACAGGACGAGCACCTGCTCGCCGCTCCACTCACGCGCCTGGGGCGCGAGGGGCACGGGTTGCCAGACGCGACGCGTGAACAGACGCTCGGGGTCGTCGATGCGCGCGGGCCCGCTCGTGCGTGCCTCGACGGGGTCGGCGTCGATCCAGTAGCGGCGGCGCTGGAACGCGTAGGTCGGCAGCGACACGCGTCGGCGCGTCTCGCCCTCCCAGAAGCGCGTCGGGTCCTCGATCGCGCCCGCCGCCCACAGGCGCGCGTGCGCCGTGTCGAGCGCGAGCGCATCGTCGAGCGCTTCGTCGGGGTGGCGCAGGCTGTGGAAGGCGTGCTGGTGCTTGGCCTCGGACAGGCCCGCGCGCGCGAGCGAGCCGAGGACGCGTCCCGGACCGACTTCGAGGAGCACGCGGTGCTCGCGCTCGGCCAACTCGGCGACGCCGTCCGCGAAGCGCACGGTGGAGCGAAGGTGGCGCACCCAGTACTCGGGGTCGGTCGCTTCCTCGGCGGTGAGCGGCGCTCCGGTCGCGTTCGACACGATCGGGATCGAAGGCGCCGAGAGCTCGATGCCGCGCAGGTACGCACCGAAGCGTCCCAGGATCGGATCGAGCAGGCGCGAGTGCGCGGCGATGTCGATGGCGATGCGCTGGTGCTCGATCTCCTCGGAGCCGAGGCGCGCGGCGAAGGCGTCGAGTGCGTCCTTCGGGCCGGACACGACGCACAGGTCGCGGGCGTTGATGCTGGCGAGGTCGAGCGACTCGGGAAGCACTTCGCGCACGCGGTCCTCGCCGGCCGCGATCGAGAGCATGCCGCCGGCTTCGACCTCCTCGAACAACCGGCCGCGCAGGTGGACCAGCCCCAACGCGTCCTCGAACGACATCACGCCGGCGACGCACGCGGCGGTGTTCTCGCCCATCGAGTGGCCGAGCAGCGCGGCCGGCTCGACGCCGCGCTCCATCCACACCTGCGCGAGCGCGTACTCGACGAGGAAGAGCGCGGGGAGCTGCACCGACGGGCGCTCGAGCTCGCGCGCGCACGCGGCGCGGTCGGCGTCGGCGCTCGGGTAGAGGACCGAGCACAGGTCGAGGCCGCGTTCGGCGAGCCATTCGAAGCCGCGCGCGAGGATCGAACGGAAGGTGCCGCCCGCCTCGTACAGGTCGCGACCCATGTCGACGTGCTGGGCGCCGCCGCCGGCGAACAGGAAGCACACGTCGGCGGTGCGGTCGCCGGCGCGGTGCGTGTGGACGCGGCTCGGGTCGCCGTCGGCGAGCAGGCGCGCGGCCTCCTCGCGCGAGCTCGCGACCAGGACGCGGCGCTGTTCGAACGCGCGTCGACCGACGGCGAGCGTGTAGGCGGCGTCCTCGAGCGCGAAGGCCTCGTCGCCCGCGAAGTGGTCGGCGAGGCGCGCGCACTGTTCGTCGAGCGCGGCCGCGCTCCTGGCGGAGACCAGCACGGGCTGCGAGCGGCGGGGGCTCGGCGCGCCCGGTGCGACGGCCGGCGCCTCCTCGACGACCAGGTGGGCGTTCGTGCCGCCGACGCCGAGCGAGGTCACGCCGGCGCGCCACGGGCGGTCCTTGCGCAGGAGCGGCGTCGTCCTGTCGTTGACGAAGAAGGGCGTCGCGGCGAAGTCGATCGTCGGATTGGCCTTCTCGTAGCCGAGGCTCGCCGGCAGAACGCCCTTCTCGAGCGCGAACGCGACCTTGATGAGCGCGGCGGCGCCCGCGGCCGTGTCGAGGTGTCCGATGTTCGTCTTCACCGAACCGAGCGCGCAGGTGCCGGTCGCGTCGGTCGTCTCGCGGAACGCCTGGGTCAGCGCCGCGACCTCGATCGGGTCGCCGATCGCCGTGCCTGTGCCGTGGCACTCGACGAAGTCGATCTCGTCGCCGGTCACGTCCGCGACCGCGAGCGCCTCGGCGATCGCCGCGGCCTGTCCGTCGACGCTGGGCGCGAGGTAGCCGGCCTTGTCGGAGCCGTCGTTGTTGACGGCCGAGCCGCGCACGACCGCGTAGACGTGGTCGCCGTCGGCGAGCGCGTCCTCGAGGCGCCGCAGCGCGACGACGCCGACGCCGCTGCCGAAGACCGTTCCCGTCGCGCGGTGATCGAACGCGTGCACGTGGCCGTCGGGCGACAGGATCTCGCCCTCCTTGAAGAGGTAGCCGTGGCCGTGCGGCAGCTCGATCGTCACGCCGCCGGCGAGCGCGAGGTCGCACTCGTGCGCGAGCAGGCTCTGCGCGGCCTGATGGACGGCGACGAGGCTCGTCGAGCAGGCCGTCTGCACGTTGACGCTCGGTCCTTTCAGGTCGAAGGCGTAGCTCGCGCGCGTCGCGAGGAAGTCCTTGTCGTTGCCGGTGTGGCGCAGGAGGAAGAGCCCAACCTCGTCGAGCACCTTCTGGTTCCGCAGCAGGTTGTTCGCGAAGTACGCGCCCATGCCGCAGCCGGCGAACACGCCGATCGGACCCTCGAACCGCTCGGGCACGTGCCCCGCGTCCTCGAGCGCCTCCCACGCGGCCTCGAGGAAGTGGCGGTGCTGCGGGTCCATGATCGCGGCCTCCTTCGGGCTCAGACCGAAGAACTCCGCGTCGAAGCGGTCGAAGCCCTCGAGCGTCGCGGCGACGGGGACGTAGTCGGGGTCCTCGGCGACCTCGTCGGGGACGCCGGCGGCGCGCAGCTCGTCGCGGTCGAGGCGTCGGATCGACTCGACGCCGCCCGCGAGGTTCGTCCAGAACGCGCGCGCGTCTGGCGCACCGGGCAGGTGCGCCGCGAGGCCGACGATCGCGATCTCCGCACCGGTCGGTTCGTTCGCGTCGTCGTTCGCGGGGATGCTCTCGCTCATCGTGGGGACAGCTGGTGGAGCGTCCACCCGGCGGACGGCCGGGTGCGTGGGTGGGGCGGTCGGGAGGTCAGGAGGCGTTGCGTCGGCGTCGCATGAGCGCGCGGCGAGCGGCGCCGCGCGCCGCGCCCCGCGTGCTGCCGTCGGTCACGCCGGCGGCGTCGGTGTCGTTCGCGGCGTCGCCGGCGACGAAGGCCGCCAATCCGGCGACGGTGGGGAAGCGGTAGAGGTCGGTGAGCGACAGGCGCGGCGCGAGGTCCGCGGCCAGCTCGCGGTGCAGCTGCACGACGAGCAGCGAGTGCCCGCCCAGCTCGAAGAAGTTGTCGTCGCGGCCGACCGTCTCGAGCCCGAGCGTCGCCGCGAAGCGCTGCGCGAGCGCGGTCTCCATATCGCTGCGCGGCGCGGCGCGCTCGGCGGTCGGCTTGCGCCGCAGGTCCTCGGGGCGCGGGAGCGCGTTGCGGTCGACCTTCCCGTTGGGCGTGAGCGGGAGGCTCGGCAGTTCGCAGACGACGCTCGGCACCATGTAGGCGGGCAGCGTCGCGGCGAGCTGTTCCCGCAGCACGCCCGCATCGACGACGCCCGGCTTCGTCGGCGCCACGTAGGCGACCAGGCGCACGTCGCCCGGCGCGTCCTCGCGCGCGATCGCGACCGCGTCGTGGACGCCGATGCCCGCGCGCAGGCGCGCTTCGATCTCGCCGAGCTCGATGCGGTGACCGCGGAGCTTGACCTGGTGGTCTTTGCGGCCGAGGAAGCGCAGGCTGCCGTCGCTCCGCCACGCGGCCACGTCGCCGGTGCGGTACATGCGGCCGCCGCGGAACGGGTCGGGCAGGAAGCGCTCGGCGGTGAGGCCCTCGCGGCGGTGGTAGCCGCGCACGACGCCCTCGCCGGCGATCCACAGCTCGCCCGGCACGCCCGGCGGCAGCGGACGGCGTTCGTCGTCGAGCACGTAGAGCGCCGTGTTCGCGATCGGCGCGCCGATCGAGACCTCGTCGTCCGGCGCGAAGTCCCGCGGCACGTCCCAGGTGCTCGACCAGATCGTCGTCTCGGTCGGGCCGTACATGTTCGTCACGCGCTTCGTCCCGAGCGCGACGAGGTCGGCGGCCAGGTCCGCCGGCAGCGCCTCGCCGCCGACCATCGCGTGGTCGAGGGACGCGAGCGCCGCGCGGCCGCGTTCGTCCGCGACCAGGATGCGCATGAGCGACGGCGTGCCCTGCAGGTGCGTGACGCCGTGGCGCTCGATCAGCGCGGGGATCGAGCGCTCGCGGGCGGGGACGGGGCGTGCGCTCGCACCCGAGTCCTCGACCCGCGTCGCGCGGAAGACCTCACCGAGCTTCGCGAAGCTCTCGATCATCGCGCCGCGCTCGACGCCGTAGTCGACGAGGCACGCGACCTCGTCCACGCCGATCGCCTCGACCTCGGCGACGCGCTCGACGCACTGCTCGACGGTGCCGAACAGGCCGCTCGTCGTGAAGTAGCGGTCGAAGGCGTGCTCGAGGATCGCGTCGCGCTCCTCCTCGGAGAGGCTGGACAGGTCCACGTCGCGCGAACCGCTGGTCTGCTTGAACGCGGGGAACGACCAGGCGTACTTCTTGACGAGGCCGATCGACGCGTCGAGGTAGCTTTTGAGCGGCCCGCGCACGGTCGCGCGCACCTGCTCGGCGTCGTCGCCCACGAAGGCGTGCAGCATCAGCGTGACCACGCCCGTGTCCGGGTCGAAGCCGGCCTTCGCGCGCGCCTCGCGGTAGATCGCGATCTTCTCTCCGACCTCAGCCACGCTCTGACCGAGCAGGTGCGTCAGCACGTTCGCGCCCGACTCGCCCGCCAGGCGATAGGTCTCGGGGTTGCCAGCGCTCGTGATCCACACGGGCAGTTCGGGCTGTACGGGGCGCGGCAGCGACAGACGCGGGATCCGCTCGCCGAACGGGTTCTCGAACTCGACGCTCTCGCCGCGCCACAGGCGCTTGACCTGGTCGACGAAGTCGAAGAGCAGCTGGTGCCGGTCCTCGAAGTTGGCCGGCGCGAGCACGAAGTCGTCGGGCTGCCAGCCGGATGCCGTCGCGAGCCCGACGCGCCCGTTCGACAGGTGGTCGACGACCGCCCACTCCTCGGCGATGCGCAGCGGGTGGTGGAGCGGGACGACGCACGAGCCTGCGCGGATCCCGATGTTCTCGGTGCGCGCGGCGATCGCGGCCGAGATGACCGACGGGTTCGGGAAGGGACCGCCGAACGCGTGGAAGTGGCGTTCGGGCGTCCAGATCGCGCGGAAGCCGTTCGCGTCCGCGTACTCCGCCGCGGCCATGGTCAGCGCGTACTTGTCGGGACCTTCGCCGTCGTCGTTGCCCCACAGGAACATCGAGAAGTCGAGGTCGCGCGTCGGGCGCTTCGGCGCGCTGGCGGTCGCGACGGCCGCGCGCTCCGGCTCCTTGTGGACGACCACGTGGAAGCCGCGCGTGAGCGTCCAGAGGAGCTCGAGCACCGAGATGTCGAACGACAGACTCGTCACTGCGAGCCAGGTGCCGCGTTCGCGGCCGATGCGCTCGTCCATGCCGGCGAAGAAGTTCGCCGCGTTCGCGTGTTCGACGAGCACGCCCTTGGGCTTACCGGTCGAGCCGCTCGTGTAGATGCAGTAGGCCAGGTCGGCGGGTGCGACCTCGCGCGCGAGCGGCGGCGCGCCGTCGGCGACGGCGTCGGGGCGCAGCTCGCGCAGGCCCTCGACCG
>Ga0180436_10004277_pt1 | contig 12873 bp, 12 predicted proteins | sample SS_ome_2_FD_132434 | JGI IMG/M metagenome (GOLD analysis project Ga0180436, IMG submission 132434) | Hypersaline lake sediment archaeal communities from the Salton Sea, California, USA - SS_3_S_2 metaG | ecosystem: Environmental > Aquatic > Non-marine Saline and Alkaline > Hypersaline >...
AGGTAGGGGATTGGGTGTACGGCGGAGGGCGCTGGAGGGGGCGAAGATTCTGGTACGCCGGCGGCTCTCGTGGAACCTTCGCAAGGCGATGCTTTCCCTTGGGTGCGCTGACGGGCTGTCATAGATCTCGCGGCGGAAGTCGGAAACGACATGAAAATGGGCCTCAACAGGCTGTCTGCTGTCACGAATCATCTCTAGCCAATCCGCGGTCGGTCCGCGACAACCCGTTAGTGCACCCGCAGTGAGTCATCAACTTGCGTCAGGCCCCTTTGAGCGTTATACTAGCACGTTGGATTCGGGGCGTCTGGAGGGGCGCGATAGCTCGGAGGATTGATGACGCGAGATATGCTTAAGGTGGAGGGGTTGTCGGTCCGCCGTCCAGGCGCCGAGGTGCTGCGCAATGTGGACCTCAACGTCGGCGCCGGGGAGGTGCATGCCCTGTTGGGCCTCAACGGCTCGGGCAAGACGAGCCTGGCCCTGGCGTTGATGGGGGCAGAGGGGTATGGGCCCGAGAAAGGCCGGATCCACCTGGATGGACGGGACATCACCGATCTCTCGGTGACAGAGCGGGCGCAGCTCGGTCTGACGCTGGCCTGGCAGCATCCGGCCCGGTTTGAAGGGCTGATGGTGGCTGACTACCTGGCGCTGGGCATGGAGGAACCGTCCCGCGAGCGCATGCAGGAGGCATTGGAAGCGGTGGCGCTGGCCCCGCGCGCCTATATGGGGCGGGCGGTGGACACGGCACTCTCCGGCGGGGAGCGGAAGCGGATCGAGCTGGCGGCCGTCTACGCCATGGAACCACGCCTTGCGATCCTCGACGAACCGGACTCGGGCATCGACGTGCTCTGTCTGGAGGACGTGATTGCCCTGATCCGCCGCATGGCGGCCGGGGGGACTTCGGTGTTGTTGATCACGCACCGTGACGAGATGACCAGCGTGGCCGATCGGGCTTCCTTGATGTGTGCGGGGACTGTGGTCGAGACCGGAGAGACCCAAGAGGTGCGCCAATACTTCGCACGGCGCTGCCGCCCGCACGGAGATCTGTTGGGCAGCCAGCCCTGGGGTACGCTGGCCGGTGGCACGTACCAGCGCGTGGTCGCGGAGGAGGCTGCCGGTGAGTGAGGCGAGGGAGGCTGCGAGGTTGGACGTGGGATCGGGACGACGTGACCCGGCGTGGGCGGGCGAGTTTGAGGCGATGCTCGATGCCTACGAGAAGGCCGGCGGCAAGCCGGACGTCTTGCAGGGAAAACGGGTCGCCAGCGCCGTCATCAGCGCCAGCGACGTGCTTTCGGTCAACGAGGTGGAAGGCGTGACGATCGAGGCCGAGGGATTGGACGACGGTGTCCGGGCGCACATCACCGTGGCGCCGGGGACGAAGTTGGACCATCCGGTCCATCTGTGTTTTGGGATGACCCAGACGGAGGGGGTGCAGCGCATTAACTCGACCTACGAGATCGGCGAGGGGGCCGAGGTCGGATTCCTGGCGCACTGTACATTCCCCAATGCGGTGAAGCTGCAGCATATCATGGACGCAGAGATCCACATCGGCGCCGGGGCGACGATGCGCTACAGGGAGGCTCATTACCACGGGCCCGAGGGCGGTATCGAGGTACTGCCCACGACCCGTGCACGGGTGGGCGAGGGCGGGCGGTTGGAGACGGAGTTCAATCTGACGGAGGGACGCGTTGGGCGCATGGCGATTGAGTTCGAGGTGGACGTCGAGGCCCACGGGGTGGCCGAGTTGATCGCCAAGGCTTACGGGTCCGACGATGACGACATCTCTGTGAATGAGGTCGTCCGCCTGAACGGCGAGGGTGCCCGCGGCGTGACGAAGACCCGGGTGGCGGTGCGGGATCGGGCGAAGAGCGAGATTACCACGACGGCCGAGGGGAATGCGCCGCAGGCCCGGGGCCACATGGACTGCACGGAGATTGTGCGCGGCGCCGCTGAGGCGCGCAACATCCCCATCGTGGTGGTGCGGGATGACCGGGCCAGGGTGACACACGAGGCGGCTATCGGCAGCGTCGGCAAGAAGGAGCTGGAAACACTGATGGCGCGCGGCCTGGAAGAGGAAGAGGCCGTGGACGTGATCATCCGGGGTATGCTGCGAGGGTAGTCGGGTCGGAGAGACCTAAGAGGTCTTCAGGAAGGTCCGTGATTCTAGGACCTCTTGTCCGCGAGCCTGGACACTAGTCGAGTTGGGGATTTCAGGTAGAGTCTTAGGGTCGGCAACGTGGGCGGCTCGTGTTCCCTCAATTGGCGGCGATGCACGGAGGTTCAGAGAGCATATGACATCGAGGTTGGGCGGTGGATGGTCGAGGTACGGGCTGCAGGTGCTGGTCGTGCTCGCGGCGCTGGCGCTGGTGTGGTATGGGGTCGGGGTGTCCGTCAAGGCTGAGGACGGGCCGACCGTGCGTCTGGTCTACTTCCATGCGCTCGATTGTGACCACTGCAGGGTCGTGATTGAGGAGGTGCTTCAACCTCTCCAGACCGACTACGGGGACCAGCTAGAGATCAAGATGGTCGAGATCTCGGAGCCGGAGAACTACGAGCTCCTGATCAAGACGGAAGAGGCCTTCGAGATTCCCCCGGAGGAGAGAGGGCTGCCGACCCTGGTCATCGACGGACAGGTGATGGTCGGTGAGGATGAGATTCGGGAGGAGCTCCCGTGTATGCTCGATCCATGTCTCGCCGCAGGCGGGACGTCGTGGCCAGACGTGCCCGGACTGGAGGGCGTGGCATCGGAATCGAGCGTGGATTTTGGAGCCGGGTTCGGGTTCGACGACGACGTGGAGCCCTGCGGGCCCGAGGGTGAGGCTGCCTGTGAGGGGCCGAATCCGATCTGGATTGCCTACTTCTACCAGGTGGGCTGTCAGGAGTGCAGCCGGGCCGAGTATGACATCAAGTACGTGAAATCCAAGTATCCCCAGATTGTGGTGGAGGAGTTTGACGTTCAAGAGAGGACCGCCCTGGAGGAGTGGTTGGGAGAGCGAGCCGGGGTGCCCGAGAGGAAGCGCCTTGCTACGCCCTCGCTGTTTGTGGGCGACGACTACCTGATTGGTGAGGAGATCACATCTGACGCGCTGCTGGAGCTGGCGGAGAGGTACGCACCCACAGGGGCTGAGAAGTTCTGGGCGGAATTCGACCCCGAGGCGGCGAAGCAAGGCATCGTGGAGCGTTTCCGTTCCTTCGGGCCATTGACCGTCGTATTCGCCGGGCTGGTAGATGGCCTCAATCCGTGTGCATTTGCGACCCTGGTTTTCTTCGTCTCCTATCTGACGTTGAGCAACCGGGAGGGACCGGAGATCCTGGCGGTGGGTGCGACGTTCACGCTGGGCGTTTTCCTCGCCTATCTGGGGGTCGGTCTCGGTCTTTACGAATTGCTGGGCATGATGGGTAGTCTCCTCACGCGGTTGGGCCGATGGGTTTATGGCCTGACAGCGGCAGTATGCGCCGTGCTCGCGCTGGTGAGCTTGAGGGACTTCTTCAAGGCCCGCAAGGGTGAGATCGGCGAGATGAGCCTCAATCTCCCGCATGCGCTGCGGAAACGGATCAACACCGTGATCCGGAAGGGGCGGGAGACGGAGACGTACGTGGTGGGGGCCTTTGTCACAGGTATCGTGGTCTCCTTCCTGGAGCTGGCGTGCACGGGGCAGGTTTACCTGCCAACGATCATCTTCGTGACCAGCGTCCCAGAGCTGCGCGTGCGGGCGGTACTGTACCTGGTGATCTACAATCTGCTGTTCGTGATGCCGCTGATCGTGGTCTTCATTCTGGCCTACTACGGAACCACGTCCAAGGACCTGACCCGTTTCCTCCAGCGGAACGCGCCAGCCGTGAAGCTGGGAATGGTGATGCTCTTCGCCTCGCTGGCTATCTGGCTGGGATCCTCCTTGATCTAGCGGGCCGATGGACTGGGCAGGCGGTTCTTGAACCATCGAACGTGTCTGCCTGGGCCAGAAGTAGCGCCGTGGCGGGTCGGGGAGCCGACAGGCGTGGTCTCTGGACTAGGATGTTGTTCGTGGTATCATTTGCGCTCGGCGTGTGAGTGAATCGATCAAGAGTCAAGTTGGGAGTTCGTCAAAATCATGAAGAACATTGCGGTTGTCGGTGTCGGGTACGTGGGCCTGGTGACTGGTGTCTGCCTCTCCGATTTGGGGAACCGGGTCGTGTGTGTCGACATTGATGAGGATAAGATTGAGAGCCTCAGACAGGGCGAGATGCCGATCTATGAGCCGGGGCTCGAGGACCTGGTCGAGCGGAACGTGCGCTCGGGGCGGCTGAGCTTCACGACCTCCTATGAGGAAGGGCTGACGGATGCCGATTTCGTGTTCATCGCCGTTGGCACGCCCGAGGGCGTGGACGGGGAGGCCGATCTTCGGTACGTGCGCATGGCGGCTCAGTCGATCGCTGACCAGATGGACCATCCGCTGGTTATTGTCAACAAGGCGACCGTGCCGGTGGGGACGGGGGACTGGGTGGCGGACCTGATACGTCAGTATCGAAACGGCGACGTCGAGTTCGCAGTGGTCTCCAATCCAGAGTTCCTCCGAGAGGGGTCGGCCATCAGCGATTTCCTTGAGCCGGACCGCGTGGTTCTTGGATCCCTCAATCGGGAGGCCGCGGAGAAGGTGGCGCAGCTTTATCTGCCGCTTCGGACCACCATCATGATCACGGATCTGCGGACGGCCGAGATGATCAAGTACGCCTCGAATGCCTTCCTGGCGACGCGCATCTCGTTCATCAACGAGATTGCGAATATCTGCGAGGCGCTGGGTGCGGACGTCAAGGAAGTGGCATCGGGTATGGGGTACGATACTCGCATCGGCCACGGCTATCTCGACGCGGGTGTGGGGTACGGTGGGAGTTGTTTTCCCAAGGACGTGAAGGCCCTCACGTACATGGCGGAGATCAAGGGGCGGCATCCTCAGCTGCTCCGGGCTGTTATAGACATCAACGACGACCAGCGCCGGCAGGTGGTGCGGAAGCTCGACGAGGCGCTGGGCGGCCTGCGGGGCAAGACGGTGGGGCTGCTGGGCCTGGCCTTCAAGCCGAACACGGACGACATGCGGGAGGCCCCCGCTGCCTACATCGCCCGCATGCTGGAGTCCGCGGGTGCCAACGTGCGGGGCTACGATCCGGTGGCCGGCGAAGTAGCCGCACGGGCACTTCCCAAGCTGGAGCTTCAGGCCGACGCGTATGCCCTGGCAGATGGCTGCGACGCCCTCGTCGTCGTCACCGAGTGGAATGAGTTCAAGAATCTGGACCTGGCCCGAATCCACTCATTGATGGCCGGCAACGTGATTATCGATGGGCGGAATATCTATGAGCCGGATCAGATGGCGGAGCTGGGGTTCTACTATCGAGGTATCGGACGGGGCTACGAGTCCTGTTGACCGGCTTACGGCCGGTGGCTATAGGGAGGGAATCGGGGAGCGTTGAGGTCTGTGAATGACGGCGTCGTAGAGAAAACCCTGTCGAACGGGTTGTCAGTTCTGGTGAAAGAGATCCATACCGCGCCGGTGGCGAGCTTCTGGGTCTGGTACCGCGTGGGAAGCCGAAACGAGCACATCGGCGTGACGGGAATCTCTCATTGGGTGGAGCATATGCTCTTCAAGGGGACCTCGAGGTTCCCGAAGGGCGCTGCGGAGAAGGCGATCGCCCGCGAGGGGGGCGTGTTCAACGGTGCGACCTCCCACGATTTCACCGCCTATTTCGCCACGCTTCCGACGGATCGGATCGATCTCTCTCTGGAGATCGAGGCTGACCGCATGGGAAATGCTGCGTTCGCGCCCGAAGAGGTGGAGGCGGAACGGACGGTGATCATCAGCGAGCGTCAGGGCGCGGAGAACAGCCCCGAGTTTCTGCTGGAGGAGGAGGTGATGGGTGCATCGCTGCGTGTCCATCCCTACGGCAGCCCGACGGTGGGCCATCTCTGCGACTTGAAGGCGATCACTCGAGAGCAGCTGTACGACCACTACCGAACGTACTATGTGCCGAACAACGCGCTGGCCGTCGCTGTAGGAGATTTCGAGGCTGAGGCTATGGTGGAGGCCATCGAGCGGCACTTCGGCGGCGTGCCCGCGGGGGATGAGGTTCCCGAGGTCACCGCTGTGGAGCCGCCACAGCGAGGCGAGCGCCGTGTGATGGTTTGCCGTCAAGGGTTGGTCCCGTACTTGACGGTGGCGTTCCACGCGCCACCAGTGAGGGATAGGGACTTCTTTGGGCTGACGGTGCTGAACGCGATTCTTACCGGTGCAAGCTCGATGACGTTCATGGGGAGTGGTTTGACGAACAAGAGCTGTCGGCTTTATCAGGCCCTGGTGGGCAAGGGGCTGGCCGTGGACGTCTCCGGTTTTCTCCTGCCCTCGATCGATCCCTACCCGTACACGTTGTCCGTCGTCGTCCGACCTGATCGGGATCCGGACGGGGTGGAAGAGGCGCTGGACCGCGAGTTGGAGCGGGTGATGAGCGACGCAGTCCATCAGGACGAGGTGGACAAGGCGATCAAACAGGCCAAGGCACAGTACGCCTACTCGAAGGAGTCCGTCACAGGCCAGGCGCTTTGGCTGGGGTTCGGTGAGATTTTCGCCGATCAGGGGTGGGCGGAGGCCTACCTGGACAATCTTGGTGCTGTGACGGTCGAGGACGTCCGGAGGGCCGCGCGGACGTATCTGGCGGCTTCCAACCGTACGGTCGGCTGGTACCTGCCTGTGGGCAGTGGGGCTGCCTAGCGTGATGGACCTGTTGAGGCGATATGGAGTTAGCGCTGCCGAAGGCGGCCCGCGAGGACCGAGTGCCGGGCCCCCGCGATCCGCCGGCAGCTGTGAGGTGACGATGGCTGTTCCTGGAGCCCACGACATTGATCGGTTCGAGCTTGCGAACGGGATTACGCTTCTGGTGCGTGAGAATCACGCCAATCCTGCTGTGGTCATGACAGGCTACCTGCAGGTGGGGGCTTATGACGAATCGCCGCAGAAGGCGGGATTGGCGGATTTCGTCGCTGACGGGCTGATGCGGGGCACGGAGCGGCAGTCTTTCGACGCGATCTACGAAGCGCTGGAGTCGGTCGGCGCGAGTATGGGAGTGAGCGGCGGTACACACGCCACCGGTTTCGGGGGCAGGTGCCTGTCGGAGGACGTCCCGATGCTGCTGGAGACGCTGGCCGAGGTGCTCCGGGAACCCTCCTTTCCGGGAGACGAGATAGAGAAGCTCCGCGGGGAGATTCTGGCTGATCTGGCCGAGCGGACTCACGACACGAGCCGCATGGCGAGCCTCGCTTTCTACGAGCTGGCCTACCCGGAAGGGCATCCCTACGCGATCAGCGCGAGCGGCTACCCAGAGACGATCAAAGCCATCGATCGCGACGACCTGGTGGGATTCCACCGCGAGGGGTATGGTTCGGAAGGCATGACGATGGTGGTGGTTGGCGCCGTCGATGCCGAACTGTTGGGAGCCCGTGTGGAGCGCGTGCTGGGCGACTGGCGCGGCCAGACATTTGCGCGCGAACCGCTGCCCGAGACCCGCCAGCTGACCGAGGTTCGTGAACGGCGTGTGACCGTCGAGGACAAGACACAGTCGAACATCGTGTTAGGCTATCCGGGCCCAGCGCGGACGGATCCAGGCTTCCTGGACGCACGGGTCTGTAACACGATCCTGGGTGTCTTCGGTCTTATGGGACGGCTGGGGGAGAAGGTCCGGGACGAGCAAGGACTGGCGTATACGTCCTACAGCAGCCTGAGCGGCGGGCCGGGGCCGGGGCCGTGGCGGGTGGTGGCGGGCGTCGATCCTGTGAATGAAGAGAAGGCCATTGGGAGCATACGGGCAGAGATCCGCCGCATGTGCGACGAACTGGTGGGTGAGGATGAGCTGCGGGACAGTCAGGCCTATCTTACGGGGTCGATGCCGCTCCAACTGGAGACGAACTCCGGGGTGGCAAGGACGATTCTGAGTATGGAGCGGTACGGATTGGGGCTGGACTACCTGGAGCGGTACCGGGAACTGATTGAGGGCGTGACGGCGGAGGATGTGCGGAGAGCGGCACGGCGGTGGCTCGACCCCGATGCCTACGCCCTGGCGGTTGCTGGTCCGCCGGAGGCTTGAGTTGTGCAGGATGGAATGAGCGAAGACAGGGTGACGGCTCTGGGCGCTGACACCCAGACGCGTCGTCGGCGAGGGGCGGAGTAGACAGCGCGTGTTGAGCACAGGGGTTGACTTGATCGAGATCGTGCGCGTCGAGCGGGCGCTGGAGCGGCACGGTGAGCGTTTCCTCGAGCGGGTCTTCACCGCGGAGGAGATTGCCTATTCGCGGCGTCGGCCAGCCGAGCTGGCGGCCCGGTTTGCGGCGAAGGAGGCGGTGGCGAAGGCGCTGGGCGTTGGGATGCGCATGATGGCTCGAGATGGGATCGGCTGGCGGGAGGCCGAGATCCTAGGGGACGGGCGGGGAAAACCGCTGGTCCGCCTGTGCGGTCGCGCGGCGGAACGGGCGAATGAGTTGGGTCTGGAGGACTGGGCTGTGAGTTTGAGCCATACAAGGGAGCACGCCATCGCGTTCGTGATAGCGCAATAGCGGCTGGTGCGGGTGAGACCAGGGTAGCGGAACCCCGGGAGTGTGGTTTGCTCTCGGGGTTCCCGCGTCTTGGGCCAGGAGATTGAGAGTGATCCGCTTGGGTCCGGCGGCCCTGCTGAGGCGCCCGGCAGCCGAGGGTGGATCTTGTTGGCAGTTCAGAAGGGCGTCTGCGGCGGCCGCGGGGATCTTGTCCGATGGCCGGGCCTATGGTACACTTGCGCAAGATGAGATGGTGGGCCTGGCGGGCGTGGGCAATCCGCTGTGTGTTGTCTCCACGGCCGTCCGGTTCGATACTCGCCGTGCATCGGGCCGACCGATCGTTTGAGCAATTGGGACGGCTGACTTCGCGGATAACCGCTTGAGATGGAAGGAACCTAGCACAATGACTGATAAGAAAGGCCGCGTCTTCTCCGGCGCCCGACCGACCGGGCGTCAGCATCTGGGCAACTACCTGGGGGCGATTCGGAATTACGTGGCACTACAGGAAGACTATGACTGTGTCTACTGCATCGTCGACCTCCACGCACTGACGACGTTGGAGGACACGTCGACGCTGCGGGAGTGGACGTACGAGATGGCCCTGGATTGGCTGGCGGCAGGGATCGATCCGGACGAGCAGGACACGATTCTGTTCATCCAGTCCCACGTGCCCCAGGTGACTGAGCTCCACACCCTGCTGTCGATGGTGACCCCTCTGGGGCGCCTCACGCGGCTCCCCACGTTCAAGGAGAAGGTGAGGCAGCATCCAGAGAACATCAACTACGGGCTGGTGGGTTATCCGGTATTGATGGCGGCGGATATCACGCTCTACCGCGCGGACACGGTGCCGGTGGGCGTGGATCAGGCCCCACACCTGGAGTTCACGCGGGATATCGTGAGACGCTTCAATCACCGGTTCGGAGACGTGCTGATCGAGCCCCAGGCGAAATACACGGATATCCCAAAGGTGCTCGGGCTGGACGGTGAGCACAAGATGAGCAAGTCCCGAGAGAACTACATCGAGATCGCGGCGACAGCCGAGGAGATCGAGAAGTTGGTCATGACGATGGTCACAGACCCGCAGCGGAGACGGCTCTCCGATCCCGGACGACCTGAGGTCTGCAACGTCTTCACGCTGCACCAGGTGTTCTCCCCCGGCGACGTTGAGGAGATCGAAGTGGAGTGCCGGAGCGCCGGCATTGGGTGCGTGCAGTGCAAGAGGCTCTTCGCCAAGAACCTGGCCGACTACTTCGGTCCATTCCGGGAGCGGCGGGAGGCGTTGGCGTCGGATCCGGAGCGCGTGTGGGGGATTCTGCGGGAGGGGGCTGAACAGGCTACGGCCGTGGCCTCCGAGGTGATGGCCGACGTGAGAGATGCCATACAGCTTCCCTAGTGCCGGGCCCCGAGAGACCGGGGGGCCGCAGGGCCAGGCGTATTGAAGTCGGTGTGGGGGGAGGCGTCCGGGCCTGGTGGTGTTGTCGCGACCGGAAGAGCGTGGGGCGGCACGGGCGTCGGCTGATGGGGAAGAGGACGACGAGATGACGGATGCGCGGACGACGGTGGCGGATCTCAGGCGAGATCTGGCTGCCTTTATGGAGGAGCGAGACTGGCAGCAGTTCCACAGCCCGTCCCATCTGAGCCGCGCGATTGCCATCGAGGCGGCGGAGCTGATGGAGCATTTCCTCTGGCTGAAGGACGGGGAGGAGGAGGCGCTCCTCGAGGACGAGGCTAAGCGGTCGGCGCTGGTGGATGAGCTGGCAGACGTGCTGATCTACAGTCTGACGCTGGCCGATGCCCTGGCGATTGATGTGAGCGCGGCGGTGCGGGAGAAGATGGCGCGAAACGCGCGACGGTTCCCCGTTTCGAGGTGGCGGGGCCGGGCGAGGGACGACGGGATGGTAGGGGAGTAGCGTCTCGCCAGGCGCGGTTGGATGACGGAGGGGGAGGTCTCATGCGGGCACTGGTGCAGCGAGTGACTGAAGCGTCGGTCACCGTAGATGGCGAGACGGTAGGGGCCATCGATAGCGGGGTGGTGGTCCTGGTAGGGGTGACCCACGGTGACTCTGAGAAAGAGGCCGACTGGCTGGCGCGGAAGATTGCCGGCCTCCGGATCTTCGAGGACCGGGAGGGCCGAATGAACGTGGGGCTGCTGGACGCAGGGGGCGCGGCTCTGGTGGTCTCGCAGTTCACACTCTACGCGGACGCGAGCAAGGGGCGCAGGCCCAGCTTCGTCGGCGCAGCGCCGCCGGAGGTGGCCGAGCCTCTGGTGTCCTATTTCGCGGACGCGTTGCGTCGGAGAAGGGTGCCGGTCGAGGAAGGAGTCTTCGGCGCGATGATGATGGTGGAGATCCACAACGACGGCCCGGTGACGATTATGCTGGAGAGGTGACATCATGCCTGAGCTGCGGAAGGATCCGGTGTTGGGCCGATGGGTCATCATAGCGACGGAGCGGGCGAAGAGGCCCTCGGACTTTGACGTCGTGCGGGATGAGGCCCGGGGCAAATCCTGTGCTTTCTGCGAAGGCCGCGAGGGCGAAACTCCCCCTGAGGTCTACAGTGTGCGCGATGATGGTACGGCGCCCGATACACCGGGGTGGAGCGTGCGCGTGATCCCTAACAAGTATCCTGCGCTCGACTCGGAGGGCCACCTGAACCGGGAGGGCGTGGGGATGGTCGACATGGCGAACGGGATCGGGGTCCACGAGGTCATCGTGGAAACACCCGACCACGACAAGGACACGGCCGACCTACCGAGGACGCAGATCAGCGACGTGATGAGAACGTACCAGCAGCGGATCGTGGATCTGAAGGAGGATGAACGGCTTAAGTATGTGCTGATCTTCAAGAACCAGGGGCGCAGTGCGGGAGCCTCCCTCCAGCACGCTCACTCGCAACTGATCGCGACGCCCATCACGCCGAAACGCGTCAAGGAGAAGCTCGACGGGGCCAAGGACTATTTCGAGTACAAGCACCGCTGCATTTTCTGCGACTATATCAAGCAAGAGACGGAGCTCTTCAGCGAGCGGTTGGTGGAGGAGACGGAGCACTTCGTGGCCCTCGCTCCGTTTGCGGCCCGTTTTCCCTTCGAGACCTGGATCCTACCCAAGCGGCATATGCTGGACTTCGTCCTCGTGTCCGGTGAGGAGATGGAGGATCTCGGCGGGATGATGAAGCAGGTGCTGGGGAAGCTGCGGAAGGCCTTGAACAACCCGCCCTTCAATTACGTGCTCCATCAGGCGCCCTACCGTCGACCGCGCGGCGGGTACTGGACCACGATCGAAGAGGACTACCATTGGCATATCGAGCTGATCCCGCGTCTGACGAGGGTGGCCGGCTTCGAGTGGGGCTCGGGGTTCTACATCAATCCGACGCCGCCAGAAGTGGCCGCCGAGGAACTCCGGGCGACGGAGATCAAGGGGCCAAGCCAGGGGGCAGCGGTCTAGCGGCAAGGGGCGAACGGTCCCGGCGCGAGGCGGTTGGGCGCGATGCAGCCCGAAGTCCGGCGCCGGGACGTTGTACGTCTATGCGGTTCTATGGGTCCGTGCCATCGGTCTTCGGCGAGGTGAGGGTCGTCTGGGGACACGACGAAGGCGGCGTCCGAGTGCACCGCGTCTTCCTGCCCGGGACGGACACCTCGGCGACAGAGCTTGCGGAGGCTTTCTACCCCGACGCTTCCGGCGGTTACCATCCCACGGTAGCGAACCTGGTCGATGGCATGGCCCGATTCCTCAAGGGTGAGCCGGTTTTCTTCGATGTCTCGCTCTTGGCTCTGGACCGGTGCACGGATTTCCAGCGGAGGGTGCTGCTTGCCGAGCGGGAGATTCCGCGAGGATGGGTGAGCACCTACGGGCGGATCGCGAGGCACCTGGGTGTCCCGGGCGGGGCCAGAGCTGTGGGCAACGCATTGGCGCGCAATCCGTTCCCGATTCTCATCCCCTGCCACCGGGCGATCCGGGCGGATGGGCGACTGGGGGGCTTCCAGGGTGGGTGCGGCATGAAACGGGCGCTGTTGACGCTGGAAGGGGTGGCGGTCTCAGAGGATGGGCGCGTGTTGACCGACCGTGTTGCCTACTGAGCGCTGGGCTGGCTCAGGGGATGTTTGAGACCGGCGGAATTCTGGAAGACGACGCCCGGATGGAGGACGCCGGGCCAACGGTCTACCACGCGTGCTGATCGCAATTGGTTCTTGCCGGTTCGGGCGGTCTGGCCCCGCGGCCGATGGAGAGCGTCAGAGATCGGCCAGACGGATTGAAGGATGCTACGTCGCGGCGCTCAACGGCCTCCGACTTGGCGGTGTCAGGTTCGTCTTGACAGCGCGTCTCACG